>JAESFG010000100.1_pt1 | contig 306639 bp, 255 predicted proteins | sample 9269371 | NCBI WGS metagenome assembly JAESFG01 (sample SAMN14506227, study PRJNA617093) | algae metagenome | isolation source: Aetokthonos hydrillicola CCALA 1050 (B3-Florida) and co-occurring... | place: USA: South Carolina | collected 2013-01-01
GCACCAGCGTCCACCGCTCCTCGGCCGAGGACCAGCTCTACCGCCGGGGCGAGAGCTTCCGCATCCCCGGCCTCCAGGTCGACGGGATGGACGTGCTCGCCGTGCGTGGCGCGACCGAGGAGGCGCTCGAGTGGGTGCGCGCGGGCAAGGGGCCGATCCTGCTTGAGATGAAGACCTATCGCTATCGCGGCCATTCGATGTCCGACCCGGCCAAATACCGCTCGCGCGAGGAAGTGCAGGCGGTGCGCGAGAAATCCGACCCGATCGAGGGCGCGAAGAAACATCTGACCACCCTCGGCGTCTCCGAGGACGAGCTCAAGAAGCTGGAGCAGGAGATCCGCAAGATCGTGGGCGAGGCGGCCGATTTCGCCGAATCCTCGCCCGAGCCGGATGCCGCCGAGCTGCACAGCGACGTGCTGGTGGGGAGCTACTGATGCCGATCGAGATCAGGATGCCCGCCCTCTCTCCCACGATGGAGGAAGGCACGCTGGCCAAATGGCTGGTCAAGGAAGGCGACAGCGTCAAATCCGGCGACATCCTCGCCGAGATCGAGACCGACAAGGCGACGATGGAGTTCGAAGCGGTCGACGAAGGCACGATCGCGCGGATCCTGGTGGCCGCCGGAAGCGAGAATGTGAAGGTCGGGACGGTGATCGCGACCTTGGCGGGTGAGGGGGAAGATGCCAACGCTGCTCCCCAAGCGCCCGCTGCCACGGCCGAAACGCCGAAGGCCGCTGAGAGCGCGCCGCCGGCTGAGCCCGCTGCGACGCCCGCACCGGCGCCGGCCGAAAGCGGCACGGCCAAGCTCGCCTCCGACGCGAAGGCCACCCTCACCGACCCTGCCATCCCCGAGGGCACCGCGATGCAGCGCCTCACCGTCCGCGAGGCGCTGCGCGACGCGATGGCCGAGGAAATGCGCCGCGACGACCGCGTCTTCGTGATGGGCGAGGAAGTCGCCGAATATCAGGGCGCCTACAAGGTGACGCAGGGGCTGCTCGACGAATTCGGGCCGCGCCGCGTCATCGACACGCCGATCACCGAATATGGCTTTGCCGGCGTCGGTACGGGCGCGGCCATGGGCGGCCTGCGGCCCATCGTCGAGTTCATGACCTTCAACTTCGCGATGCAGGCGATCGACCACATCATCAACTCGGCCGCCAAGACCAACTACATGTCGGGCGGCCAGATGCGCTGCCCGATCGTGTTCCGCGGCCCCAACGGCGCGGCGAGCCGCGTCGCGGCGCAGCACAGCCAGAATTATGGCCCCTGGTATGCGAGCGTTCCCGGCCTCATCGTCATCGCGCCCTATGACGCGGCGGACTGCAAGGGGCTGCTGAAGGCCGCGATCCGCAGCGACGATCCGGTCGTGTTCCTCGAGAACGAGCTGGTCTATGGCCGCAGTTTCGACGTGCCGCAGCTCGACGACCATGTCCTGCCGATCGGCAAGGCGCGCATCGTGCGGCCGGGTGCCCATGTGACGCTGGTGAGCTACTCGATCGGGGTCGGCGTGGCGCTCGACGCCGCCGAAAAGCTCGCCGCTGAGGGCATTGACGCCGAAGTCATCGACCTGCGCACGCTGCGCCCGCTCGATACCGCGACGGTGCTCGAAAGCCTCGGGAAGACCAACCGGCTGGTCGTGGTCGAGGAAGGCTGGCCGACCTGCTCGATCGCGAGCGAGATCGCGGCGGTCTGCATGGAACAGGGCTTTGATGATCTCGACGCGCCGGTGCTGCGCGTCACCAATGCCGACGTGCCGCTGCCCTATGCCGCGAATCTGGAGAAGGCGGCGCTGGTCGACGCGGCCCGTGTCGTGGAGGCGGCCCGGCGGGTGTGCTACCGATAGGCCGGTGGTGCCGCGTCGGCCTCAGCAGGTCGACGCGGTGACGCCGGTGCTGGGATAGATCTGCGACAGGTCGCGATCGTCGCGCACGACCATCGCGGCCACGTCGGTCATGTCGCGGTAGTTCATCATGCCGAAGCTCTGGGGCGTCACCAGCGGGAACAGCGGCTCGTAGCGATAATAGATCTCGACGAAGATCACCGCCGTGCCATCGGGCGCATAGACCCTCCGGCCGGTCGGCCCCATGCCGGTCAGGTTGCTGGCGCCCTGGAGCCCGTAGCGCGGCGTGTAGCTCGTGGCGTTGCCCATGCAGCGCTGCCAGTGGATGTAGTTCTTGCCCGCATTGACAGGATCGGGCTCGAGGCTGGAGATGACGATCCGCGCCTTGGCGTTGGACGTCGTCCCGCCGCTGGCCAGCCGCTCGGTCGAGTTGCCCATGACGTTCATCGTGCCGGCCTGGGCGAGCGCGCCCTGGAGGATGTCCGCGATGTTCGCCTCGTAAACCTTCTTGACCGCCAGCGGATCACCATCGCCGATGCGCGAGGCATTGTCGGCGACCTGCAGCGCGAGCGCCGACACGCGCATCTTGGTCATCGAATAGTTGGAAAGCTCCGCGCCGCCGCTGATCATCATTATCAGGATCGGCGCCGAATAGGCGAACTCGACGAGGGCGACGCCGCTGCGCTCGTCGCGCAGAAGCCGGGTGAAGCGCGCAAGCCGCCGCGGGAAGGTGCGCAGGCGGCTCATGGGCAGTTCCTCGGCGTCAGCGATCCGGTGCGCTGGGCCTGCTCGCCATAAGGCTGGTTGGCGAGCGTGGTGCTGGCGCGCAATGTCACCGTGCTGGGCAGCCCGATGAGGCCGGCCAACGGGAACAGGCGCGGATAGGTCATGGTGACGGTGTAGACGACGATGTCCTTGGCGCCGCCCGACCCGGCGCTGCCGCCGGTCGCGTCATAGACGTTGTTGAAATTGCGGTCGATCCATTGCTCGCCGGTCGAACAGACGCCATCGCCGCTGATGTCCTCGGGCTGCTTGGCCTGGGCGGTGGTGAAGTTCTGGAAGAACTGGCGCGAGATGGTCACCGTCGCCTGGCTGTTGAGATCGCGGACCGCGTTGGTGACGCGGGTATCGATCGTCGACTGGTTGGTCGTTGACGTGCCGGTTTCGAGCGAGGAGTCGCGCGCGGCCTTGAGCACTGTCCCTTCGAGCACAGAGCGCGTGTAGAGCGTGTGCGCGATGTCGAACCCGCCCATGAGGATGACGACGAAGGCGGGGAGGATCATGGCGAACTCGACCGCCGCGATCCCGCGCTCATCGCGGCGGAGTGCGGGGCGCCGCGTCATTGCGTCAGCCTCAGATTGCCGATCTGGTCGGCGATTTCGGAAAACTTCTGCACAAGCGCCGTGGTGCTCGCGGCGGAGAAGTAATAGTTGGTGCCCGACGAACAGGCCTTGAGCCGGTTCACCGTGCTGGTCGTGAGCTGGTTGCCGTAGGAAATCACCCACAGCGTGATGTTCTTGCCCTTGATCGCGGCACACAGCGCATTGGCGCGGGCGTTGTTGTTCGCTTCGAGTTGCGTGCTCGACGCGCCGGTGTTGAACTGGCGGCGGTCCCACCAGTCGATGCCGTAGCTGGTGTAATTGTTATCGGTGTTGGCCGTGTCACCGTCGGTCATGAAGATGAGGTGCCGCGTGATCTGGGCACCGCCGGGCGTCGTCGCGTTCTCGCTCGCGAAGATGCCGGTCGGCGACATCAGCCGCGCCCCCCACAACAGGCCGATGTCATGATAGGTGTTGCCATTGGGCACCAGCGTGTTGACATAGGTCTTGAAATCGTCCGCGCCGGTCGCTCCGTTGTACATCGCGAGCTTGCGCGAGGCGGTGACGCAGCTGTTGGACGAGAGGTTGCGGCCGGGCGTGCTGGTCGTGGGGTTGGTGCTCGTCACCCAGTCCGTCGTCCAGCCGCCGCTCCAGGTCGTGCCGTCGAGCGCGACCTGCCGGCCCCAGACCGCGCTGTGCAGCGCGGGCTTCCAGCGCGTGTCGTCGTCGCCGGCGCTGGGCGCGCGATCGATATCCATGTCGATCGCGTCGCTGGGGCTGCTCGGATAGCCGGTCCAGTCGTCGGACCCGTCGCCATCGGTGTTCTGGAACGTCTTGCGTTCCTCGATACAGCCGCTCCAGGTCACGCTGGTGTTGGACAGCGTCTGGATACGGATGGTCGTGTTCGACCCCGAAAGCTTGACCGAGGCGCCGTTGGCCTGGCCGATCGGCAGCGACACCGATCCGTTCCACGTCGATCCGCCGGCCTTGAGCGACGACACGTTGAACGTCATCGGCTTGTACGTCCAGGCGGTGATCGTGTTGTAGGGAGTCCAGGTGATCGGCTTGGTGGCCGTCCCGGTGCGATCGACGTTGAAGGTGTTCTTCGCCGATGCCCGTTGCAGCACGCAGGAGCTGCTGGACCAGGCATATCGGAATCCCGTGACGGTCACCGTGGCATTCTGGCTGGCCGACAGGTTCTGGATCGCCGCGGGATGGACCGGCGGATCGTTATCCGTCGGGGTCGTGGTGATCGTGCCGCTGTAGCTCTGGTTGATGCCCACGAGATTGCCGCCCGGAAAGACGTTGAGCGCCGTGCAGGCTGCGGAATTCGTCGCCGACGAGTTCCTGTTCGGAAGACTGGTACCGCCCACCGTCGTGCTGCCGGTGCTCGGCGTCACGGTGGAGAAGCTGTTGTAGCTGCTGGTGTTCTGATAGCTGCCGGGGACACCGTTCGCGTCCCAGGTCGTGCTCGCCGTGCCGAGCGTCCATGCCTGGACGGTCGTGTAAACCGGATCGCCCCGTGACTGGTAGGTGGCGCTGTCGACCAGATAGTCGTTGGGCAGCAGTTTGCCCACGTTGACCATGTGATCGTAGTTCACGAAGCCGAAGCGCAGCTGCACCTGGGTCGAAACGCCGCCGGTCGGATCAGTGGCCTTGCCGCACTGCGCCGCCGTCACGTCGTCGATATTGGTCTTCGAGAGCGCCTCGTAGAAGCATTTGATGGCGATCTTGAGCCCGTTCATCTTGGTGATGCCGCTGGAGTCACCGGGGATCGTCTGGTTCATGGAACCCGAATTATCGAGCACGAACATCACGTCGGTGTTGGGAATGCGCATCTGCGCTTCGCAAGTCACGGAGACCGTCTTGGTCGGCGCGTCGACCAGGCGCATCAGCGTCATGGGCACCTGCGCGCTGGCCGTGCCGGTGACGACGCCGTCGCTCTCGCTGAAGCTGCGGGTGCGGTTTTCCGCGCCGAAGCTGCCCGATTCGAAATTGAGGTCGAACGTGTTGAGTGCGACGGTGTTGGCGCGGCCGCTATTGGCGCTCCACTGGCCCGTGCCCATGACCCGTCGCCCGGCGAGCGAGCCGGCATCGCACGCCGACTGGAGCCGCGCCTTGACCGCATAGAGCCGTGCCGCGTCGACGCCGCCGCCGATCAGTCCGATCATCGGCACGATCGCCGCCGCCGCCATGGCCAAGGTGTTGCCGGCCTGATTCCGCGCGAGGCGCGTCAGCACGGTCGATCTGCTCTGGTTCGGCCCTTGGCGATGCATCTCTTGCCCTCTGCTGCCCATGGCGAGCGGCCCGCTTTTTTGACGGCGGGTGCTGGCAGCTTAGGCGACCATTGGTTATCGAAAGGTTGGGAGGCCACATTAATAGCGCTTTCACCCCGTTCGTTCATGACTGGTTGGCCCCTTGACGCCCGATCCCCTGCCCCTGCCGATTCCGCTGCTCATCGCCCATGCGCCGGCGGCGGCGCGGCGCTGGCACGAGGCGGTGTGGCGCTACGATCAGGCGCTCGCCGCGACCTTGCGCTCGGCGCGCGACCCGATGCTGGGCGCGATCCGCATCGCCTGGTGGCGGGAGGCGGTGGAGGCGCCACCCGAGGCGCCCGACAGCGGCGAGCCGATCGTTCGCGCGTTGCGCGCGCTGCGCCGGTCCGACGCGACGGCATCGCTCGTCGCCATGGCCGACGGATGGGACGCGCTCTACGATGCCGATACGGCCGAAGGGCTGCTCGGCTATGCGAGCGGGCGCGGTGGCGGGCTGTTCGCGGCGCTCGCCGGGCGACCGCTCGACACGGCGGAGCAGCGCGCCGGCGAGGGCTGGGCTTTATGGGATCTGGCGGCCCACAGCAGCAGTGACGATCTCGCCGACCGCGCGCTCGCGCTCGCGGCGGAGCGGATGCCCGAGCGGCGGAGCCTCGCCTGGGAGGGCAGCGACGGCCCCCTTGCCATCCTCACCGCCCTCGCGCGGCCCGACGTCGCGGCGCGGCGCCGTCCACGCGCCTTCGGCTGGAGCGGCTACGCCCGGCTGTGGCGCGCGGCGCTGCTTGGCAGATAGCGTGCATCGCCCTATCCTGGCGCGGCGGAAGGGGGCGACGTGGCACGCATCATCACCGGCGGCATCGCGATGCTGCTCATCATCGCGGCGGGGCTGTTCTGGTGGCAGGGGCGCGCGCCCGGCCCCGGCGCGCTGCGCGCCGCGCCCGCGCCGGCCGCGCCCCCTGCCCTGCCCCCGCCCGGCGACCCTGCGAAGCGGGGCGCGGCGCTCCCCATGCCGGCGCAGGCCGATCCGCGCACCCGCGAGCAGAAACGCTTCGACCGCTACGACCGCAATCGCGACGGCATCGTCACCCGGACCGAGATGCTCTCCACCCGCACGCGCGACTTCATGAAGCTCGACCGCGATCACGACAATCTGCTCTCGTTCGAGGAATGGGCGGTTAGGACCAGCGACCGCTTCGCCACCGCCGACGCCAACCGTGACGGGCGCCTCAGCCCGGCCGAGTTCGCCGCCACCGCGACTCCGCGCAAGGCCGCGCAACACTGCCAGTGCGACTGACCCCGCCCGTCATTCCGCTTGTCGCTGCCCCATGACTTTCGTAAGCGCGGGCGCATGACATCGACCAACGACATTCGCCGTTCGTTCCTCGACTATTTCGCCTCGGCGGGGCATCAGGTGGTGCCCTCCGCGCCGCTGGTGCCGAACAACGATCCGACGCTGATGTTCGTCAACGCCGGCATGGTGCCGTTCAAGAACGTGTTCACCGGCCTCGAAACGCGGCCCTACAAGACCGCCACGTCGTCGCAGAAGAGCGTGCGCGCGGGGGGCAAGCACAATGATCTCGACAATGTCGGCTATACCGCGCGCCACCACACCTTCTTCGAGATGCTGGGCAATTTCAGCTTCGGCGACTATTTCAAGGAACAGGCGATCCTCCACGCTTGGACGCTCATCACGCGCGAATGGGGATTGCCCAGGGACCGGCTGACCGTCACCGTCTATCATGATGACGACGAGGCGTTCGGTTACTGGAAGGCGATCGCGGGGCTCCCCGACGAGCGGATCATCCGCATCGCCACGTCGGACAATTTCTGGTCGATGGGCGACACCGGGCCGTGCGGGCCGTGCTCGGAAATCTTCTACGACCATGGCGACCACATCCCCGGCGGCCCGCCCGGCAGCGCGGACGAGGATGGCGACCGCTTCGTCGAGATCTGGAACCTCGTCTTCATGCAGTTCGACCAGCAGGCGGGCGGAACGCGCCAGCCCCTCCCCCGGCCGAGCATCGACACCGGCATGGGGCTCGAGCGGATCGCGGCCGTGCTCCAGGGCGTGCACGACAATTACGACACCGACACGTTCAAGGCACTGATCGCGCAGTCGGTCGCCCTCACCCGCCAGCCGGCCGAGGGCGGCCAGCGCGCGAGCCACCGCGTCATCGCCGATCATCTCCGCTCGTCGGGCTTCCTCATCGCCGATGGCGTGCTCCCTGCCAATGAGGGGCGCGGCTATGTGCTGCGGCGGATCATGCGCCGGGCGATGCGGCACGCGCATCTGCTCGGCGCGCCCGAGCCGCTGATGCACCGGCTCGTCCCCGCGCTGGTGACGGAGATGGGCGCCGCCTATCCCGAACTCGTCCGCGCGCAGCCGCTCATCGAGGAAACGCTGCTGCGCGAGGAGACGCGCTTCCGCCAGACGCTCGAGAAAGGGCTGCGGCTGCTCGACGAGGCGACGGCGGGGATGCGGGCGGGCGAGACGCTGCCGGGCGAGACCGCCTTCCGCCTCTACGACACCTTCGGCTTCCCCTATGACCTCACCGAAGACGCCTTGCGCGCACAGGACATTGGCGTCGATCGCGCCGGCTTCGACGCCGCCATGGCCGCGCAGCGCGCCGCCGCCCGCGCCGCGTGGAAGGGATCGGGCGAGAAGGCGTCCGAAGAGGTGTGGTTCGACATCGCCGAGGACACCGGCGCGACCGAGTTCATCGGCTACACCGCCGACAAGGGCGAGGGCCGCGTCGTCGCGCTGGTCAGGGACGGCGCGCGGGTGGAGAGCGCGGCGGCGGGCGAGGAGGTGCTCGTCGTCACCAACCAGACGCCTTTCTATGGCGAGAGCGGCGGCCAGATGGGCGATGCCGGGCGGATCAGCTCGACCGAGGGGCTCGTCGCCGACGTGCTCGACACCAGCAAGCCGCTCGGCCGCCTGCACGCGCATCGCGCGCGGATCGAGGCGGGGCGGATCAGGGTCGGCGACATCGTCCACCTCTCGATCGACACCGACCGGCGTGACCGGCTGCGCGCCAATCACAGCGCGACCCACCTGCTCCACGCGGCGCTCCGCCACCGGCTCGGCGGGCATGTGACGCAGAAGGGCAGCCTCGTCGCGCCCGATCGCCTGCGCTTCGACTTCTCGCATCCCGAGGCGATGACGCCGGCGCAGATCGCGGCGGTCGAGGCCGATGTCAACGCGCAGATCCGCGCCAATGCCGAGGTGACGACGCGCCTCATGTCGCCCGATGACGCCATCGGCGCCGGCGCCATGGCCCTCTTCGGCGAGAAATATGGCGACGAGGTGCGCGTGCTCTCGATGGGCGCGGGACTGGACGGGCATTATTCGGTCGAGCTGTGCGGCGGCACCCACGTCCGCGCGCTCGGCGACATCGCGCTGCTGCGCATCGTCGGCGAAAGCGCGGTGGCGAGCGGGGTGCGCCGGATCGAGGCGCTGACCGGCGAGGCGGCGCGGCGCTGGCTCGTCGACCGCGACGAGGCGCTCAAGGCCGCCGCCGCGACGCTGCGCTCCTCGCCCGACGAGGTGCCCGATCGCCTCGCCGCACTGGTCGAGCAGAACCGCAAGCTCGAACGCCAGCTCGCCGAGGCGAAGAAGGCGCTGGCGCTGGGCGGCGGCGGTGCCGCGGCCGCTCAGGACGCGCCCGAGCAGGTCGCCGGCTTTTCCTTCATCGGCCGCGTCATCGACGGCCTCGATCCCAAGGCGCTGCGCGGCCTCGTCGACGAGCACAAGGCGAGCCTCGGCAGCGGCATCGCGGCGGTGGTCGCGGTCAACGATGGCCGGGCGAGCATCGCCGTGGGCGTCACCGACGATCTGGTCGGCCGGGTGAGCGCGGTCGATCTGGTGCGCGCCGGCGTCGCGGCGCTCGGCGGCCAGGGCGGCGGCGGGCGCCCCGACATGGCGCAGGGCGGCGGCCCGGATGGCGGCGCGGCGCAGGCGGCGATCGAGGCGGTGAAGGCCGCGCTGGCGAGCGTGGCGGCCTGAGGCCTCTTCGCCGAACCACGTCACCCCGGACTTGATCCGGGGTCCGGCCTCTTCCTTCGGCGCTGCTGACGGCAGCGGAACCCCGGCTCGGGGGCCGGGGTGACGGTTTGTATGGATGGGATGCTCCCCCTACCCCTCTTCCACCCGCCGCCGCCGGAGCCTCGGCAAATCCGCCAGCATCCCGCGCTTGCGGATCTGTTCGCGCAGATCCTCGCGCCGCTGGTGGATCGAGGCGATGACCGGCCCCATCGCCACGCCCAGGTCGACGAGCGCGGTTTCAGCCAGTTGCAGCGAGCTTTCCAGCGTCTCGGGCACCGCGTCGCTGGCCCCCGCGCGGTACAATTCGGCGGCATGATCGGCATCGCGGGCGCGGGCGATGATCGGCAAGTCCGGCACCCAGCCGCGCACCCGCCGCGTGATCCGCACCGAGAGCACCGGATCGTCCATCGTCAGGATGAGCGCGCGCGCATGGCCGAGCCGCAGCCGGTCGAGCAAATCGGGCCGTCCCGCGTCGCCGAAGCGCACGTCATAGCCTTCGCGCCGGGCCTCGCTCACAATGTCGATGTCGCTTTCGACCGCGAGATAGGGCTGGCTGTGCGCCGCGAGCAGATCGGCCACCATCCGCCCCACCCGGCCGAAGCCGATGATGACGGCGGCCGGCGGGCGCTCCTCGTCCTCGTCCAGTGTCAGGGTCGCGCCATGCGTCTCCATCCGCCGGGCGATGTCATGGCCGATCCGCGCGAGCAGCGGCGTGATGGTGAGGCCGATCGCGGTCACGATCTGCCAGAAGGCGGCCGTTTCCGGCGCGATGATCTGCGCGGTGACGGCGGCGGCGAGCACGATCAGCGTCGTCTCGCCGGGACTGGCCATCAGCACGCCGGTCTCGATCGCCACCGCCCGCCGGACGCCCGACAGGCGCAGCAGCAGCGCGGTCACCGTCGCCTTGACGACGATCACGCCAACGATCGCGATGGCCAGCGCCGACCAATCGCGCAGCACCGCGACGAGGTCGATCTGCATCCCCACGGTGATGAGGAAGACGCCGAGCGCCAGCCCCTTGAACGGCGCGGTGATGACCTCGACCTCGCCATGATAGTCCGTCTCGGCGATGAGCAGCCCCGCGATCAGCGCGCCGACGATCGGCGACAGGCCCGCGAGCGTGGTGGCCAGGCTCGCGACCATGACGACGAGGAGGCTGGCGGCGAGGAACACTTCCGGGCTCTTGGTCCGCGCCGCCTGGCCGAAGATCAATGGCAGCGCGTAGCGGCCGGCGACGAGCAGCACCGCCACGGTGGCGAGGCCGGCGAGCAGCGTCCGGCCGATGTCGGAGAGCGTGCCGCCAGCGTTGGGCGCCAGCGCGCCCAGCGCGAAGACGATCGGCACCAGCGCCAGATCCTCGAACAGCAACATGCCGAAGGCAGGACGGCCGACCGCGCTCTGCGTGCCCGTCATCGGCAGCACCAGCGCGGTCGAGGAGAGCGCGAGCGCGACGCCGATTCCCATCGCGGCGGTGATCGACTGGCCGGTCAGCGCGAGCACGCCGCCAATGGCGAGGCCGCTGAGGATCAGTTCCGCCGCGCCGACGCCGAACACGAGCCGCCGCATCCCCCAGAGCCGCTTGAAGCTCAGCTCCAGCCCGATCGAGAACAGCAGCAGCACGATGCCGAACTCGGCGAACGGCTCGATCGCGTGCGGATCGGAAATGGTGACGTGCCAGAGCCAGGGATAGGCGTTCACCATCCCGCCAAGCCCCGACGGCCCGACCAGCAACCCGACGAGGATGAAGCCGATCACCGGGCTGATTCGGAAGCGCGCGAACGCGGGAATGACCAGCCCCGCCGCGCCCAGGATCACCAGAACGTCGCTGAAGCCGGTGCTGATCTCCGCCGTCGTCATGCACCCATTGTGGGCAGGATGACGGGGATTGTCACGGGGTTAGCGCTCGCTCCCCTTGTAACGCGTCATTGCGAGCGCAGCGACGCAATCCAGAGCCGGTGCGCGCAACTCTGGATTGCTTCGCTGCGCTCGCAATGACGAAACTAACGAAAGATCGACGCCCCCGCATACACCGCGATGTCGCCCAGCTCCTCCTCGATGCGGATGAGCTGGTTGTACTTGGCGAGCCGGTCGGAACGGGCGAGGCTGCCGGTCTTGATCTGGCCGCAGTTGGTGGCGACGGCGAGATCGGCGATCGTCGCGTCCTCGGTCTCGCCCGATCGGTGCGACATGACGGCGGTGTAGCGCGCGCGGTGCGCCATATCGACGGCGGCGAGCGTCTCGGTCAGCGTGCCGATCTGGTTGACCTTGACGAGCAGCGAGTTGGCAAGACCCTTGCCGATGCCCATCGCCAGCCGCCTGGGATTGGTCACGAAGAGGTCGTCGCCGACGAGCTGCACCTTGTCGCCGATCGCCTCGGTAAGCAGCTTCCAGCCCTCGAAATCATCCTCGGCCATGCCGTCCTCGATCGACCGGATCGGATAGCGCGCGACGAGGTCGGCGAGATAGTCGGCCATGCCGGCGGGGCTGAGCGTCTTGCCCTCGCCCGCCATGACGTAGCTGCCGTCCCTGAAGAACTCCGTCGCGGCGCAATCGAGCGCGAGCACGACATTCTCGCCGGGCCGATATCCCGCCTTCTCGATCGAGGCCATGATGAAGTCGAGCGCGTCGGTGGTCGAGGCGAGGTTGGGTGCGAAGCCGCCCTCGTCGCCGACCGCCGTCGCCAGCCCCTTGTCGTGCAGCCCTTTTTTCAGGGTGTGGAAGATCTCCGCCCCCATCCGCACCGCGTGCGCCAGGTTCTCGGCGCCGACGGGCATCACCATGAACTCCTGGAAGTCGATCGGATTGTCGGCATGTTCGCCGCCATTGATGATGTTCATCATCGGCACCGGCAGGACGTGCGCCGAAACACCGCCGACATAGCGGTAGAGCGGCAGGCCGCGCGCGTCCGCCGCCGCCTTGGCCACCGCGAGGCTGACGCCGAGGATGGCGTTGGCGCCCAGGCGCGCCTTGTTCTCCGTTCCGTCGAGCGCGATCATCGCCGCGTCGATTTCGCCCTGGTCCTCGGCGTCCATGCCGATGATCGCCTCGCGGATCTCGCCGTTGACGGCATCGACGGCCTGGGTCACGCCCTTGCCGAGGTAGACGCTCTTGTCGCCGTCGCGCTTTTCGACCGCCTCATAGGCGCCGGTCGACGCGCCCGAGGGCACCGCGGCGCGGCCGAAGCTGCCATCCTCCAGCAGAATGTCGACCTCGACGGTCGGATTGCCGCGGCTGTCGAGGATCTGGCGGGCGTGGATGTCGAGAATGGCGGTCATGTCTTTGGCCTCTTGCGCACGGGTCGGATCAATGGCGTGCCGATAGGCGCTGCGCGGCGCCATGGCAATCTGTCGAAAAGTCGTTACGTGGCCGCCTGGAACTGTTAAAAACGCGGGGCATTCTATTGACCACATGACCCCGTGCCAGAACAGGAACACCGCATGTCCGACGATTTCGCCCCCACGTCCGAAAAGCCCAAGGCCAAGCGCAAGAAGGGCGATGGCGATGTCGTGACGTTCACGCCCGCCGCGACCGGCAACGATAATGGCGCGGACGAATCGCCGGCCGGCGGCACGTCATCGCTGCGCGACCGCGCGGCCGACCTCAAGACGAAGGCGAGCGAGATGTATCAGAACAGCGAAGCGTGGCGCGAGCAGGCCGGAAAGGCCGCGAAGTCGGCGGCGAGCACCGCGAAGGACGCCACCGGCTCCGCCATGCACGCGCTCTCGCGCCTCATCGCCGACACGGCCGAGACGGTCGATGGCAAGCTCGGCCCGCAATATGGCGACTATGCCCGCCAGGCGGCGGAGGCTGTCGCCGGCGCCGCCAAGAAGCTCGACGAGAGCGATATCGACAAGCTGGCCGATGATGCGCGCGATTTCGTGCGCAAGAGCCCGGCGGTCGCGATCGGCGCGGCGGCGGTGGTCGGCTTTGTGCTGATGCGCCTCGCGCGCGGCTCGGGATCGGACGAAGCCTGAACCCCGGCCCCGGAGGGCGGACGCGTGAGCAATGAACCCAGGGCCGACGCCATGACGGGCGGACCGGCGCATCAGGTCGATCCGCCGATCGACGACGACAAGCCGATCGGCGACGCGGTCTCCGACCTGCTCGCGAGCGGCAAGGATTATGCCCAGGCCGAGCTGCGCTGGGTCAGCCTGCGTGGCAAGCTGCTCGCGGCGGGCGCGCGCGACGTGGCCATCGCCGGCGTCTTCGCGCTGGTGCTGCTGCTCGCGCTGTTGACGGCGCTGCTGGTGGGGCTGATCCTCGCGCTGACGCCGCAGATCGGGCCGTGGTGGTCGCTGCTGGCCGTGTGCGGCGGGACGCTGCTCGTGCTGCTGATCGTCGGGCTCGTCGCCCGCGCGCGGGTCGGGCAGATGATGAAGGCGCTGCGATGAGCAACACCGACATGGAGACGATCCGTGTCGCACGGGCCGAGGCCGATGACGCGCGGCTGCGCTTTCACCGCAATCTGCGCACCGTACGCGCCCGGCTCGATCCCGAACGGGTGCGCGAGGATGTGACGACGGCGGTCAGCGATCGCATCACCGATGCGCGGCGGTCCATGCTCAACGGCGTCCGGCAGCGGCCGGTGCTGATCGGCATCGCGCTCGCCGTGATCGCTGTGCTGATTTTCTGGCGGCCGGTCAAAGGGCTGGCTCGGAACCTGTCCGGTTTTGCCGGGCAGGCCTGCGCGCAATGGACGAGATGGAGAGAAAGCCATGGGGACTGAGGACGAAGGCGCCGTTGCCAAGGCGAAGGCACGCGCGAGCCAGGCGATCGGGCAGGGCCGCGAAAAGGCCGGCCAGGTCGTGCTGAACGCGAAGGAAACCTCCTATCGCGCCGCTGATGCCGCCAACCGGCTGCTCAACGAGCACCCGATCGCGACGGCGGCGGCCGCGGCCGCGGCCGGGGCGCTGATCGGGCTGATGCTCCCGCGTGCCCGCGTGGCGCACCGCATCGGCAAGACGGCAAGCCGCGCCGCCAGGTTCGTCGCCGCCGCCGAGACGACGCGGACGGTGCTCGCCAGCCTCGCCGGCACCGCCCAGGCCGCCCGGAAGGGCGCGCGCGACCTTGCCGACAGCGCGGTCGGCCAGGTCGGGGAGGTCGCGGCGTCCAAACCCGTGCGCCGCCTCCGCAAGACCGCCGCCCACGCCGTCGATCAGGCCCGCGACGTCGCCAGCGGCGCCAGCAAGCGCGCCGGCCGCGCCATCGGCAAGATCAAGGACAAGGCCGACTGACACGCGCCGCCTTGGCAGGCTGCCGGGGCGGTGTTAGGCGCGACGCATCAGGGGCGCGCGAACGGGGGCTCGCATGAGCAAATTGCATCTCGTCATCGGCGGCCGCGTCAGCGACCCGCAGGGGCTCGATTTCGTCAATCTCGACGCGATGGATTTCGTGGGCGTGTTCCCCGACTACGCCTCGGCCGAAAAGGCCTGGCGCGGCGCGGCCCAGCGCACCGTCGACGATGCCGAGATGAAATATGTGATCGTCCACCTGCACCGGCTGCTCGAGCCGACGGGATAGCCGCTACCCCACCCACCGCCGCGCGCGCCGGAAGCGCCAGCGCAACAGCGGCCGGGTGAGCGCGAGCCCCGCGACGAACCCGCCGATATGCGCGGCGATGGCGATGCGGCCGATGTCACCGCCCGCCCCGCCGCCAGAGGCCAGCCCGATCAGCAGTTGCAGTCCGATCCAGGCGGCCGCGAGCCACAGGAGCCGCACGATGCCCGGCGAGAGCGGGCCGATGCGCTTCACATCCTGCTGGCTGTAGAGCAGCGCATAGGTTGCGACCCAGGCGGAGATCGCCCCGCTGGCGCCGACCATCGGCGACAGGCTCGCCGGATCGACCAGCCATTGCGCGAGGCAGGCGGCATACGCGCCGATCGCGTAGAGCAGCAGCATGGGCCGGCAGCCCAGCACCTGCTCGATATGGCGGCCGACGAACAGCAGCATGAGCAGGTTGAAGCCGATGTGCAGCCAGCTTGCGTGAACGAATGTCGTCGTCACCGGGGTGAGCCACGCGGGCGCGATCCAGGCGCTGTCGGGCACCACCGCCCCGCCGCCGAGGAGCGCGGTCAGTCGCGCCGGGATGAACCCGAAGCCAAGCGCCGCGCCGTCGATCGTGCCGGTCAGCCACTGCGCGAGGAACGCGACGAACGTGACCGCGCCGATCCAGTTCGTCGTCCTGCCCGCGGGTATCTTCATGTGCCGCCCGTCCGCGCCGCCCGCCGGCGGCGGTCAGATGAACTCGATCTTGTCGACGAGGTAGAACTTCTCGCCCGAGGGCACCGTCACCTCGACCTCGTCGCCGACCTGGCGGCCGATGAGCGCGCGGCCGAGCGGGCTGTTGTACGAGATCATGCCCTGCTTGGCGTCCGCCTCCGCCTGGCCGACGATCTGGTAGCGGACGGGCTGGTCGTCCTCGTCGAGCAGCGTCACCGTGGCCCCGAACACCACCTTGTCGCCCGACAGCATGGTGGGGTCGATGACCTGCGCGCGCGAAAGCTTGTCCTCCAGATCGGCGATCGACGCCTCGATCTGGCCCTGACGCTCCTTGGCGGCGTGGTATTCGGCGTTTTCGGAGAGGTCGCCATGCGCGCGCGCTTCCTCGATCGCATCGACGACCTGCGGCCGCTCGGCCTTCAGCTCGCGCAGCTGCGCGGCCAGTTTGTCGTAGCCCAGCGCCAGCATCGGCAGCTTTTCAACCGTGGCCATTCCGTCTCCCCAATGCCCCGCCCGCCTGCCCCACAGCCAAAACGTTCCCGGAGCCAAATCGGCCCGCCTAAAACTGCTGAACTGTCGGAAGATCAGACCTGCGGCACAGGATAATAGGATTGCAGCGGCCGTACTTCAAGAGGCGCCGCCCGCAGCGCCGCGATCGCCTCGACCGCCGCGAGGCTGGCGGCGGCGGTGGTGAAGATCGGCACCTTGTGCCGCATCGCCCCCGCGCGGATCGACGCGCTGTCCTTCAACGACTGCCAGCCTTCGGTCGTGTTGAAGATGAGCGCGATGTCGCCGTCGGTGATGCGGTCGACGATGTGCGGGCGGCCCTGCGCGACCTTGTTGACCGTCTCGACGGCGATGCCTTGTTCGGCGAGGGTGCGCGCGGTGCCGCCGGTCGCGACGATCGAGAAGCCCATCTCGACGAGCTGGCGCGCGGCCGGCGCGATCACGGCCTTGTCGCCGTCCTTGACCGAGATGAACACGGTGCCGCCGCGCGGCAGCACCGTCCCCGCGCCAAGCTGCGCCTTGGCGAAGGCGGTGCCGAAGCTGCTGTCGATCCCCATCACCTCGCCGGTCGATTTCATCTCGGGCGAGAGCACGGGATCGACGCCGGGGAAGCGGTTGAAGGGGAACACCGCTTCCTTGACCGCGATGTGGCCGATCGCGTGCCGGTCAATGCGCGGCAGGTCGCGCAGCCTCTCTCCCGCCATGACGCGCGCGGCGATCTTGGCGATGGGCGTGCCGATCGCCTTGGCGACGAAGGGCACGGTGCGGCTGGCGCGCGGATTGACCTCGATGAGGTAGACGATGCCATCCTTGACCGCGAACTGGATGTTCATGAGCCCGCGGACGCAGAGCGCGCGGGCGAGCAGGTCCGCCTGCCGCTCGATCTCGGCGATGATCGCGTCGGGCAGGCTGTAGGGCGGCAGCGAACAGGCGCTGTCGCCCGAGTGGACGCCCGCCTCCTCGATATGCTGGAGCACGCCGGCGACGACGACGTCGGTCCCGTCGCACAGCGCATCGACGTCCACCTCGACCGCGTCGCGCAGATACTGGTCGATGAGGACGGGCGAGTCGCCCGACACCTGCACGGCGGTGGCGATATATTGTTCGAGCTGCGCCTGCCCGTCGACGATCTCCATCGCCCGGCCGCCGAGCACATAGGAGGGGCGCATGAGCACCGGATAGCCGATGCGGCTGGCCACCGCGATCGCCTCCTCGCGGCTGCGCGCGATGCCGTTGGCCGGCTGCTTGAGGCCGAGCTTGTCGACCAGCGCCGCGAAGCGCTCGCGATCCTCGGCGAGGTCGATGGCGTCGGGCGAGGTGCCGAGGATGGGAATGCCCGCATCCTCCAGCGCCTGCGCGAGCTTGAGCGGCGTCTGCCCGCCGAACTGGACGATGACGCCAATGAGCGTCCCCGCCGACTGCTCGACATGCAGGATTTCCAGAACGTCCTCGGCCGTGAGCGGCTCGAAATAGAGCCGGTCGGACGTGTCATAATCGGTGCTCACGGTTTCGGGATTGCAGTTGACCATGATCGTTTCATAGCCTGCCTCTTCCAGCGCGAAGCAGGCGTGGCAGCAGCAATAATCGAACTCGATCCCCTGCCCGATCCGGTTGGGCCCGCCGCCGAGGATCACCACCTTGCGACGATCCGAGGGCGCAGCCTCGTTCTCCGGCTCTCCGAAGATCGGTGATTCATAGGTCGAGTACATATAGGGTGTGCGCGCGTCGAACTCGGCGGCGCAGGTGTCGATGCGCTTGAAGACGGGGCGGACGCCGAGCCGGTGGCGCAGCGCGCGCACTTCCGCCTCGGTGACGCCGCCGGTCATGGCGACCACCGCGTCGCGCACGAGGCCGGAGCCGTGGCGGATCGCCTCCTCCATGCCGGGCTTGAGGTTCGCCGATTGCAGCGCGAGCCAGGCGAGCCGCTTGTCGGCAAAGCCCATCGCCTTGAGGCGGCGCATTGCCTCGGCATCCCGCGGCAGGCCGTTGCCCAACACCTCGTTCTCCGCCGCGACGATCTCGGCGAGGCGGTCGAGGAACCAGGGGTCGAACTTCGAGACGGCATGAATTTCGGCGACGCTCAGCCCCTCGCGCAACGCCTGCGCGGCGATGAGCAGCCGGTCGGGCGTCGGGCGGGCGAGCGCGGCGATGATGTCGTCGCGGCTCGCGCCGACCAGCGCGTCAACCTGGTTGAAGCCGGAGAGGCCGGTTTCGAGCCCGCGCAGCGCCTTTTGCAGGCTCTCGTGGATCGAGCGACCGATCGCCATCACCTCGCCCACCGATTTCATCGCGGTGCCGAGCAGCGGCTCGGCGCCCTTGAACTTCTCGAAGGCGAAGCGCGGGATCTTGGTCACGACATAATCGATCGTCGGCTCGAAGCTCGCCGGGGTGACGCCGGTGATGTCGTTCTGGATTTCGTCGAGCGTGTAGCCGACCGCGAGCTTGGCCGCGACCTTGGCGATCGGAAAGCCCGTCGCCTTCGACGCCAGCGCCGAGGAGCGCGAGACGCGCGGGTTCATCTCGATGACGATGAGCCGCCCGTCCTTGGGATTGACCGCGAACTGGACGTTGGAGCCGCCCGTCTCCACCCCGATCTCGCGCAGCACGGCGATGCTCGCCGAGCGCATGATCTGATATTCCTTGTCAGTGAGCGTCAGCGCCGGGGCGACGGTGATGCTGTCGCCGGTGTGGACGCCCATCGGATCGACATTCTCGATCGCGCAGATGATGATGGCATTGTCCGCGCGGTCGCGGACGACTTCCATCTCATATTCCTTCCAGCCGAGCAGCGATTCCTCGATCAGCACCTCGGTGGTCGGGCTGGCATCGAGGCCCGAGGTGACGATCTGGACGAACTCCTCGCGATTATAGGCAACGCCGCCGCCGGTGCCGCCGAGGGTAAAGCTCGGCCGGATGATCGCGGGGAGGCCAATGGCGTCGAGCGCGGCCATCGCGCCTTCCAGGCTGTGCGCGATGCGCGAGCGCGCGCTTTCGAGGCCGATGCGGTCCATCGCGTCGCGGAACTTCTGCCGGTCCTCGGCCTTGTCGATCGCCTCGGCGTCGGCGCCGATCATCGTGACGCCGAAGCGCGCCAGCGTCCCGTCGCGATAGAGCGCGAGCGCGGTGTTGAGCGCCGTCTGCCCGCCCATTGTCGGCAGCACCGCGTCGGGCCGCTCCTTCTCGATGATCTTGGCGACGATCTCGGGCGTGATCGGCTCGACATAGGTCGCGTCGGCGAGCTCCGGGTCGGTCATGATCGTCGCCGGGTTGGAGTTGACCAGGATGATCCGGTACCCCTCCTCCCTCAGCGCCTTGCACGCCTGCGTGCCCGAATAATCGAACTCGCACGCCTGGCCGATGACGATCGGCCCCGCGCCGATGATGAGGATCGAGGAAATGTCAGTGCGTCTGGGCATTGACGTGGATGCCTTCATTGATTACATTGATTGCACGAGGAGACGCTAGGATGGCATCGCTGACGGTCCGCAACGTGCCCGAAGAGGCGAAGCACCGCTTCCGCCAGGTCGCCGCCGCGCACGGCCGCTCGATGGAGGAGCATCTGCGCCAGCTCATCATCGACGCCGGCATGGAAACGCCGGCGCCGTCACAGGGAGTGACCGACGTGAACCAGACCTTCCGCCCCTTCGAACCCGCCGACCCCCGCGCCGCGAGCCGCGCGCGGATCGAGCGGCTGATCGAGCTGGGGCGCGGGCTCGACTGGACGCCCGAGCCGCGCCGGCCGGAACCGCTCACCGATTTCGCCTTCGACCCCCAGGATTTTGAGTGATCCTGGTCGATACGAACGTCTGGAGCGAGATGGTGAGCCGCAACGGCGAGCCGGGCGTGATCGCCTGGCTCATCCGGCACGAGCCGCGGCTGCTGCTGTCGGTGCTCGTCATCGCCGAAATCCGCGCCGGCTACGAGAACCCACGCGCGGCGGGCTTCCGCCACCGCCTCGAACGCTGGCTCGCCGAGCTGGAAACGAGCTACGCCGATCGCATCGTTCCCTTCGATCGTCATGACGCCCACATCTTCGGCCAACTCGCCGCGCGCCGCACCATCGGCGGCAACATCATCGACGTCCAGCTCGCCGCGCAGGCGATCACGCGCAACGTACCGCTGGCGACGCGCAACGGGACGGACGTCGCATGGACGGGGTGCAAGCTGAGCAATCCCTGGGAGGAGTGAGCCGCCGCCAAAGCCCTCCCCCGCACGGGGGAGGGTTGGGAGGGGGCGTGCCACGCTTGAGCCGGGACGCGAGGCTCCGCCTCGCTCCCCCACCCCCGACCTTGGGCGCAGTCGCGCGCCTGCGCCCAGCCCGCCGGGGAGGGGGGATGAGGGCGGTATAGCGCCAAGGATACAAGGATAAAGGCAATGCCAAGAAATAACTTCATAGCCTTCACTGAAACTTTCGGCGTCGAAAAGCAGCGAGATCGTCGCGCGTTAGCTTGAACCACTCACCATTTGCACGCCGGTCCGCAAAGCGTCGATGCCAATAAGCCTCAATGCCCACTGGATCATCCGTAGCTATAGAGTGTATCAGCTTGGTAGCAGCGGGGAGCGCAATACTGATCTCCTTGATCCGTCGCTCCAAGTTGTCACTTCGACCTATCTTGTAATGCTCTCCACTTTGCAATAAATAAACATGTCCATGTATGGAATTTGACTGTCGTTTATCCACTACATTATCGACCGGGATCAGATCTAGGAGATCGATGAAATCATCGTGTTCAGAGCAAAATTTTCGAAGCGCCTTGCGGAGATTAGGTGCTGTTCCGAAATGTGCAGGATAAACGTGGGAATTAGCTACGTTAAGTCCATTTCTTTTAGCGATTTTTAGGTCATTTACGGAGGGATATCGACCAATAGACCGCATATGATCGGCCAGCCCCCTCAACAATTCAGTACTATCATAACGTTTTGTCAGTTCATTGGCAGCGAAGCCAGCTTCCACCAACGCATCAGACCAGCGCGCCCAATATCTACCAACAATTCGGCCCGCCGGTATACCTGTGGCACTAGAAAACGCCTGCAACCCCGGCGCACGCCCTAACTCTCTTTGCAGACGCCTGATCTCTGATAAAATGATGTGCTTCTCGTCACTCACCCCAACCCCTCCACGAACCGCTCGAACAAATAAAAACTGTCCTGCGGCCCCGGCGAAGCTTCGGGGTGATACTGGACCGAGAAGGCGTTGCGATCGGTGAAGGCGATGCCGCAGTTGCTGCCGTCGAACAGCGACACATGCGTTTCGCGCACGTTGGCCGGCAGGGTCGCGGTGTCGACCGCGAAGCCGTGGTTCATGCTGGTGATCTCGACCACCCCGTCCTCCAGCCTCTTGACCGGATGGTTGGCGCCGCGATGGCCCTGGTGCATCTTGACCGTGCGCGCGCCGGCCGCCAGCGCGAGGAGCTGGTGGCCCAGACAAATGCCGAAGATGGGGATGTTCTCGGTCAAGAGCGCGGCGATCACCGGCACGGCATAGGCGGCGGTGGCGGCCGGGTCGCCGGGGCCGTTGGAGAGGAACACGCCGTCGGGCGCGAGCGCCATGATCTGCTCGTAGGTGGCGTCCGCCGGCAGCACCGTGACGCGCGCGCCGGCCTTCACGAGGTTGCGGAAGATGTTGTGCTTGGCGCCATAGTCGATCGCGACGACGTGGGGCCGCGCGTCCCCCTCCCGCTTGCGGGAGGGGTTAGGGGAGGGACTGTAATCTCCGGCTCCATGCTCGTGCCCTCCCCCTGCCCCTCCCGCAAGCGGGAGGGGGGAAGAATACCCCACCCCCAGCGTCCACGGCCCGCCGTCCCACGGCCGCTCCTCGCCGGTCACCTCGATCGCGAGGTCGAGCCCTGCCATGCCCGGCCACGACCGCGCCTCGTCGAGCAACGCGGGCAAGTCGAAGCGCCCATCGGGATCGTGCGCGATCACCGCGTTGGGCGCGCCGGTCGCGCGGATGCGGCGGGTGAGCGCGCGCGTGTCGACCCCGGCAAGGCCGATGCGGCCATGCTCCTTGAGCCAGGCGTCGAAGGGCTGGACGTTGCGGAAACTGCTCGGCGCGGTCACGTCCTGCCGCACCACGCAGCCGAGCGCGTGCGGCGTCTCGCACTCCACGTCGTCGGGATTGGTGCCGACATTGCCGATATGCGGGAAGGTGAAGGTGATGATCTGCCCGGCGAAGCTGGGGTCGGTCATGATCTCCTGATAGCCGGTCATGGCGGTGTGGAAGCACAGCTCGCCCACCGCCTTGCCCTCCGCGCCGAAGCCGCGGCCGAAGACGAAGCTCCCGTCGGCCAGGACCAATAGCCCCGTCGCTCCCTTGGGCACGGCGGGGTATCTGGCGTCAGCCATGACGGGTCATCCTTAACAGCAATGTCGCGGTGCGGCCGCGCCGGAGCGCAGGCTAAACGGCCGGGGGACTAGGCGCTGTCCCGCCCCCGGTCAATCTATTAAAAACTTGTGACAGCGGCTATGGCGGGCGCTTTCCCGATCGGCAAGAGAGGCTCCCCACAGATGATTCGCGACGCGATCAAGGCCGCGCAGATTTCCGCCATGAAAGCGGGCGAGAAGGACCGGCTGGCGGCGGTGCGGCTGATCCTCGCCAGGCTCAAGGACCGCGACATCGAACTGCGCACCGCCGCCCAGGTGCCGGAGGACGACGCGGTGGTGGTCGAGGTGCTGCAGAAGATGGTCAAGCAGCGCCGCGAATCGATCGAGATGTTCACGAGCGGCGGCCGCGCCGAGCTGGCGGCGAAGGAGCAGGCGGAACTGGACGTGATCGAGAGCTTCCTCCCCCGTCAGCTCAGCGAGGACGAGACCCGCCTCGCGATCGAGGCGATCAAGGCCGAGGTCGGCGCGGCCTCGGTCAAGGACATGGGCCGCGTGATGGCGCTCCTCAAGGAACGCCACGGCACCGTCATCGACATGAGCAAGGCGAGCGGGCTGGTGAAGGCGGCGCTGGCGGGTTGACGCGGCATAACGCCCCTCCCGCAAGTGGGATCGCCACGCTAAACTCCCCTCCCGCTTGCGGGAGGGGCTGGGGGAGGGCAAATACGGTCATGGCCTGGAGAGAACGTCAGCCGACCGCCCTTGCCCGCACTCTGCGCGCCAACACCACCGAAGCCGAGCGGCATCTGTGGGGCTGCCTGCGCGCGCGGCAGGTGACGGGCGTCCGCGTCAACCGGCAGGTGCGGGTAGGGCCGTACGTGTGCGACTTCGCGGCGCGATCGGCCGGGCTGGTGGTGGACGTGGACGGCGGGCAGCATGTGGCCGATCATCCGAAGGAAATCGCGCGCACGGCCTTGCTGGAGCGCGAGGGTTACCGCGTCATTCGCTTCTGGAACCATGACGTGCTGCAGAATGTCGAGGGGTTGGTGGCCGCGATCGAGAGCGCATTGCGGTCCCTCCCCCGGCCCCTCCCGCAGGCGGGAGGGGAGAAGGAAGGCGCTTCGGCCCATGCCCCTGCCGATAGACAGAAGGGGCTTTCTCCGGACGCGCGACCTGCCTCGCCCCCCGCTTGCGGGAGGGGTCGGGGGAGGGCTTATCACAAGGCGCCCCCCGCCCCATGACCCTCTCCCCCGCCTTTCTCGACGAGCTGCGCGCCCGCACCACGCTTTCCACGCTCATCGGCAAGAGCGTGCGCGTCATCAAGGCGGGGCGGGAGTACAAGGCGTGCTGCCCATTCCATCAGGAAAAGACGCCGAGCTTCACGATCAACGACGAGAAGGGTTTCTACCACTGTTTCGGCTGCGGCGCGCATGGCGACGCGATCCGCTGGATGACCGACCAGCGCGGGCTGCCGTTCATGGAGGCGGTGAAGGAACTCGCGGACGCTGCGGGGCTCGACCTCCCCGCCCCCGATCCGCGCGCGGCGCGGCGCGTCGAGCAGGCCAGGGGGCTGCACGACGTGATGGCGGCGGCGCAGCGCTGGTTCGAGGATCAGCTCGGCGGGATCGAGGGGGCGGACGCGCGCGATTATCTCAAGCGCCGGGGCATCGGCGAGGAGACGCGGCGCGCCTTCGGCTTCGGCTTCGCGCCCGACAGCCGGGGGAAGCTCAAGGCGGCGCTGCGCGAGTTCCCCGAGGCGATGCTGATCGAGGCCGGGATGCTGATCCAGCCCGAGGACGGGCGCGAGAGCTATGACCGTTTCCGTGGCCGGCTGATGATCCCGATCCGCGATCCGCGCGGGCGGGTGATCGCCTTCGGGGGGCGCATATTGGGCGCGGGGGAGCCCAAATATCTCAACTCCCCCGACACCCCGCTCTTCGACAAGGGCCGCACGCTCTACAATCTCGATCGCGCGGCGCCGGCGGCGCGCAAGGCGGGGCGGCTGATCGTCGTCGAAGGCTATATGGACGTGGTCGCGCTCGCGCAGGCGGGGATTGGGGAGGCGGTCGCCCCGCTCGGCACCGCGCTCACCGAGGCGCAGATCGAGCGGCTGTGGTCGATCGTGGAGACGCCGCTGCTCTGCCTCGACGGCGACGCGGCCGGGCAGCGGGCGGCGCTGCGCGCGGCCTCCCGTGCGCTGCCTTTGCTGAGGCCGGGGCACAGCCTGTGCTTCGCGACGCTGCCGGCGGGCCAAGACCCCGACGACCTCGTCCGCGCCGAGGGCGTGCGCGGGATGGAGGCGGTGCTCGCGGACGCGCAGCCGCTGATCGACCGGCTCTGGGACGCGGAAGTGGCCGCCGGCCCGCTCGACACCCCCGAGCAGCGCGCGGGGCTCAAGGCGCGGCTGCGCGCGCATTGCGGCGCGATCGCCGATGCCGACATCCGCGCGCATTACGCCCACAGTTTCCGCGAGCGGCACGATGCACTGTTCTTCACGCGCGCGCCGCAATCGGCCCCGGCGCCACGCCCCTGGCAGGCGGATCGCGGCGCGCGGCGCGGCGGGCGCTGGCAGCCCCCGCCCCCGCCGCCGACCGGGGAGGCGCGGGCGATCAACGGGGAGGGGATCGACGAGAGCCTGCTGCGCGCCGTGCTGGCCGGGCTCGTGCGCCATCCCGACCAGATCAGGGTGCATCGCGAGACGCTGTGCGGGCTCGACATCGCCGACCGGCGCCTCGCCGCGCTGCGCGACCAGTTGCTGCGCGCGGCAGCGCAAGAAGAAATTGTTGAAACCGGGCGGCTGCTTACCATATTGGGCGGCGGTGAGTTGTATAATATGGCCAGGGAGTTGCTCCGCGCCGATGCCTTGCACTTCACGTTCACGAGCGCGCGGGGCGACGATGACCGTGCCCGGCGTGACCTGGGCGAGGCGATCGGGATGATGGTGGCGGCCCCGCGGATCGAGGCGGATCTGGCCATGGCGACCCGCCGCATGGGCGAGCGGCTGGACGAGACCAGCTATGCGGCCCAGCAGGCACTCCGCCGGGCGCGGGACGATCTCGCCCGCAGGCTGGCGGACCTGGTTCAGCCCGAGGACGGTATTTGACGGGTGCGGTACCAAGCCGCGATCCGAACAGTTAAGGCATACAGATGGCGAGCAAGGCGAACAAGGTGATGGCGGGCGGCGAAGGCGGCGGCGAGGACGGCGGCGACGCGCCGCTGCTCGACCTCAACGAGGCGTCGGTCAAGAAGCTGATCGCCCGCGCGAGGAAGCGCGGCTACATCACCTATGACGAACTCAACGCCGCGCTGCCGCAGGACCAGATGTCCACCGACCAGATCGAGGACGTGATGTCCGCGCTCAACGACATGGGCGTCAACATCGTCGAGAATGACGAGGCGAGCGAGGACGGCGAGGAACAGCCCGAGCCCGAGGTCGAGACGATCGACGGCGCGGCCGATGATGACGAGGGCGCCAACCTCAACGTCGGCGAAAAGAAGAAGGAAACGGTCGACCGCACCGACGATCCGGTCCGCATGTACCTGCGCGAGATGGGCGCGGTCGAGCTGCTGAGCCGCGAGGGCGAGATCGCGATCGCCAAGCGCATCGAGGCCGGCCGCGACACGATGATCCTGGGGCTGTGCGAAAGCCCGACGACGTTCAACGCGATCATCGAATGGTCGACCGCGCTCAACAACGGCGAGATGCAGCTGCGCGAGATCCTCGACCTCGACGCCATGCTCTCGAAAGACCCCGCGCCCGAGAGCCTCGAGGAGGGCGAAGGCGACGACGACGGCGAGATCAGCGAGAAGACCGCCGGCCCCTCGTTCAAGGACGAGGACGAGGTCGAGGAGGAACCCGAGGCCGCCGACGAGGACGACGAGTCGATGGTCGAGCGCCGCTCCGCCCGCCCCGAGGAGGAGGACGAGGACGACAACACCCTCTCGCTCGCGGCGATGGAGGAGCTGCTCAAGCCCGACGCGCTCGCCAAGTTCGCGCGCATCACCGCGCTCTATCACGCCTTCACCCGCGTCCAGGCCGAGCGGCTCGACGCGATGGGCAATGGCGAGGATCTGCCCGCCGCCAAGGAAAACGCGTATCAGAAGCTACGCGAGGATCTGACCGCCGAGGTGGAGAGCGTGCAGTTCCACCAGCAGAAGATCGAATATCTCGTCGACCAGCTCTACGCCTTCAACCGGCGGCTGACGATGCTGGGCGGCCAGATGCTGCGCCTCGCCGAGCGCCACAAGGTGCCGCGCAAGGATTTCCTCGACCAGTATGTCAATCACGAGCTGGACGATGGCTGGCTCGAGCGCGTCGGCAGGATCGACAAGAAATGGGCGAACTTCGCCGCCAGCGAGGCGCGCGCCGTCGACCGCATCCGCAACGAGGTGAGCGAGATCGCGCAGGCGACCGGCATGACGCTCAGCGAGTTCCGCCGCATCGTCAACATGGTGCAGAAGGGCGAGCGGGAGGCGCGCATCGCCAAGAAGGAGATGGTGGAGGCGAACCTGCGCCTCGTCATCTCGATCGCCAAGAAATATACCAATCGCGGGCTGCAGTTCCTCGACCTCATCCAGGAGGGGAACATCGGCCTCATGAAGGCGGTCGACAAGTTCGAGTATCGGCGCGGTTACAAATTCTCGACCTATGCGACCTGGTGGATCCGGCAGGCGATCACCCGCTCGATCGCCGATCAGGCGCGCACGATCCGCATTCCCGTCCACATGATCGAGACGATCAACAAGCTGGTGCGCACCAGCCGCCAGTTCCTCCACGAGCAGGGCCGCGAGCCGACGCCCGAGGAAATGGCCGAGCGCCTCTCCATGCCGCTCGAAAAAGTGCGCAAGGTGATGAAGATCGCCAAGGAGCCGATCTCCCTCGAAACGCCGATCGGCGACGAGGAGGATTCGCACCTGGGCGATTTCATCGAGGACAAGAACGCGGTCATCCCGGTCGACGCGGCGATCCAGGCGAACCTCAAGGAAACGGTGACGCGCGTGCTCGCCAGCCTCACCCCGCGCGAGGAACGCGTGCTGCGGATGCGCTTTGGCATCGGCATGAACACCGACCACACGCTCGAGGAAGTCGGCCAGCAGTTCAGCGTCACGCGCGAGCGCATCCGCCAGATCGAGGCCAAGGCGCTGCGCAAGCTCAAGCATCCGAGCCGCAGCCGCAAGATGCGGAGCTTCCTGGATCAGTGAGAACCATCATGACCCCTCCCCCTGAGGGGAGGGAAGTCGATGCGCGCACGCTTCCCCCCACCAACCTGCTGAAAAAAGACGCTCTCCTTCGCCATGTCATAAACCGCGCGTTTACCGCACTCGACTAAAACCGATTGCGGGGACGGCTTGCTTCTTTCACCGGGGCGAGCGGAAAGAGGTATGAGCATGGTTTTCGCGCCGCGTTCCACGTCCCCCGCCCAGCCCGTCATCGCCGCGCTCCTCGCGGCCGAGGGCACCGCGAGTCACGGCTACACGGCAACTGCAGCCGCCGGCGACCGGCAGGCGCCGCTGGTCCGCAACACCGCCGACCTCGCCGATGCGCTCCACCATCTGTGCATCCTCCATGGCCATGTGCCGGGGGTCATCGACCATGCGGCGGCGCGCACGACCGACAATGCCGCGCGAGCGTGGCTGATCGCGGCCGTTGACGGCTTCGGCGCCGAGCGCGCCTTGCTCGCCCGCCTCACCGTCGAGGCCGGACCGCAGCCCAGCACCACCGGCCAGAACGAGACGATCGCGCTGGTCACCCAGCAGCGCCACGCGCTCGACATGCTCGCCCAGTCGGACCGGCGCGGCTGCGCGATGGGCGCGGCGCTGGCGCTCGCGCTCGACTGGCGGGCGATCCGCACGATGCTCGACCTCGCCGCGCTGCGCCTGGGGATCGAGCCGCGCGCGACCAGCCTCCCCGAACCCGCGCACACCGCCGAGGTGGCCGACACGATCGGCACCGAGCCCGCGGTGGCCCGCGCGCTCCATTTCGGCGCCGCGCAGCTCCTCGGCCAGCACCGCGGCCTGTGGGATCTGCTCCAGGCCCGCGCGGAGCTGCGCAAGGCGGCGGCCTGAGCTTCGCGCGGCCTTGCGCCGCCCCGCTCCGCCTCCTATCGCTCGCGGCATAAACAGGCTGCGAGGACACTCCCCATGCGTTTCGAAGGCACGGCCAGCTACGTCGCGACCGAAGACCTGAAAGTCGCGGTCAATGCCGCGGTGACGCTGCGCCGCCCGCTGCTCGTCAAGGGCGAGCCGGGCACGGGCAAGACGGTGCTGGCGCAGGAGATCGCGCGCGCGCTTAATGCCCCGCTCATCGAATGGTCGGTCAAGTCGACCACCAAGGCGCAGCAGGGGCTCTATGATTATGACGCGGTGGCGCGGCTGCGCGACGGCCAGCTCGGCGATCCGCGCGTGCACGACATCGGCAACTATATCCGCAAGGGCAAATTGTGGGAGGCGTTCACGTCCCCCACCCTCCCCGTGCTGCTGATTGACGAGATCGACAAGGCCGACATCGAGTTTCCCAACGATCTCCTCACCGAGCTCGACCGGATGGAGTTTCACGTCTACGAGACCGGCGAGAGCGTGCGCGCGGCGCAGCGGCCGGTGGTCGTCATCACCTCCAACAACGAGAAGGAACTGCCCGACGCGTTCCTGCGCCGCTGCTTCTTCCACTATATCAAGTTCCCCGACCGCGACACGATGCGCGCGATCATCGACGTGCACTTCCCCGGCATCCAGAAGATCCTGGTGAGCCGCGCGCTCGACATCTTCTACGACATCCGCGAGGTGCCGGGCCTCAAGAAGAAACCGTCGACGAGCGAGCTGCTCGACTGGCTCAAGCTCCTCCTCGTCGAGGACATGCCGCTCGACGTGCTCCAGTCGACCGACAGCAGCAAGGCCATCCCCCCCCTCCACGGCGCCCTGCTCAAGAACGAGCAGGACGTCATGCTGTTCGAACGGCTCGCGTTCATGAGCCGGCGCAAGGGTGGGTGAACGGATGACGCCGGCGACTCGCTTCGCCGGCATCCGCGCGCGGCTCGAGGCTTACGCGCCGCCACCGGGCTGGCGCGGCTGGGTCTACGAGTTCCTGTTGTTCGGATTCAAGCAAGGCTGGGCCTGCCTGTTCGGCGCGCTGCTGTTGGCGCTGTTGCTGGCAACACATTTTTTCTACCCCGCGGCCGCGGCGCTTGCGCGCTATGATTTTCTGACCCTCGCGGCGGTCACCATCCAGGTCGGAATGCTTGCCTTGCGGCTGGAGACACTGGACGAGGCAAAGGTGATCCTCGCCTTTCACATCGTCGGGACGGTGATGGAGCTGTTCAAGACCGCGCACGGTTCATGGCTCTACCCCGAAGCCAATGTGCTGCGGCTGGGCGGCGTGCCGCTCTTTTCGGGCTTCATGTACGCGGCCGTCGGCAGCTATATCGCGCGAATTTGGCGCATTTTTGATTTCCGCTTCACCCATTACCCGGCCGAAGGACAGGCGATCGCTCTGGGCGTGGCGATCTACATCAATTTCTTCGCGCACCACTGGCTGCCGGATATCCGCATCGCGCTGTTCGTCGCCGGCGGCTGGCTGTTCCGGCGGACATGGGTGCATTTCCGCGTGTGGCGCGAAGACCGCTCGATGCCATTGATCGTCGGCTGGTTGCTGGTCGCGCTGTTCATCTGGTTCGCCGAGAACATCGCGACGTTCTCGCAGGCATGGATCTATCCCAATCAGGCGGACGGCTGGGCGTTCGTCCCGCCGGGCAAGCTCGGAGCGTGGTTGTTGCTGATGTATATCTCGTTCATTCTGGTCGCAGCCGTTCACCGGCCTCGCGCCCATGGCCGCGCGTCCTCTGGCTGACGCTCACTCCGCCGCCAGCGCGGGCGGCAGGGCGAGCGTCGCGGCCATGTCGTTGAGGAAATCGCCCATCGCGCGGTCGAGCGGGCGCATGATCCGGCCGCGCGCGCTCACCAGCGCGGTGTTGCAGGGCGCCCCGGTGCGGATCGCGCGGACGCAGCCGGGGTCATAGCCCGCGCCCTCCGCCAGCGTCCGCGCGAAGCCGTGCCAGCTCACCGCGCCTTCGTTGGCGAGGTGCCAGATCCCCCGCTCGCCGTCGAGCAGCAGGTCGAGCGTCGCATGGACGAGGTCGGGCACGAAGGTCGGCGAGACGATCGTCCCGGCATCCGCCTCGAACCGGCGCCCGCGCCCAAGCGCGTCGAGCACCGCCCAGGCGAAATTGTGGCGATCCCACGGGCCGAAAAAGGCAGACGTGCGGATGACGAGGTGATCGGGCGACGCCGCCAGCACCGCATCCTCCATCGCCGCCTTGCTCATGCCATAGACGGTGCGCGGGCAGGTCGCCGAGTCCTCGTCATAGGGGCCGGCGGCGCCGTCGAAGACGAGGTCGGAGGAGAAGGCGACCATCGGGATGCCGGCGCGCGCGCACGCCCGCGCCAATCGCGCCGCGCCGGTCGCGTTGGCGGCCATGCAGGCGTCGGCGTCGTTCTCCGCCTCGGCGACGCGGACATGGCCGGCGGTGTTGACGACCGCCCAGGGCCGCTCGCGCTCCACCATCGCGTCGATCGAACGTTGGTCGTCGAGGTCCAGCTCGGCGCGGCTGGTGAGGCGACAGGCAAGCCCGCGATGCGCGCACAGCCGCGCCATCGCCTGCCCCAGCGTGCCCGTCGCGCCGGTGATGAGCAGCGGGCGGGCGGGATGCGCGACGTCGGCGGCCTCCTGCCAGCGATAGAGGCCGGCAGCGCGGCGCCACCAGCCCGGCACCGCCAGCGCGGGGTGGTCGAACCGGCCCGTCGTCGCCAGCGCACGCGCGGCCCGGCCGATCAGCGTCGGGCGCGGCGGGGTCGAGCGCGGATCAAAGGCGCCGACGTCGGTCGCGCCATCCTCCCGCGTCAGCAGCGATCGCCAGTCGACCGCGCCGAACAGCGACCAGAGCGTGACGCCGCGCACGTCGATGCCGGCATCGCGCGCCTGGTGCGCCTCGTTCCAGAGCTGCACGAACCAGCGCAGCTGCTCCTCGCGCGTGCAGCCATGATGCACCTCGGTGACGGCGAGCGGGATGCCGTAGCGCGCCCAGGCCTCGCCCAGGCGCGTCGCCAGGCCGAGCCGGTCCCGGAGCGCCGCCACCCGCACCGCCTCGGCATCGACATAGTCGTCGCGGCCGTTCCCGCCGACCGGATCGTCGGGGTAGAGGCCGATCCGATGGTCGAGAAAACGCTCGCTCGTCGGATAGTGATTGATCCCGAGCATGTCGGGCCGGGCCGGGCCGTCGGCGAGCCGCGAAAGGTCGTCGGCGCCGATGCCGGCATCGAGCAGCGGCTGGTAAAAGCGGTGCGCGCGCGTCACCCGCCCGGCGAGGAGATCGAAGCTCAGCCAGCGCCGCTCGTTCTCGTAGTCGGCCTGGTAGGCGAGCGGGGCGGTCGCGAAGCAGCGCCCCAGATCCTCGGTCTGGAGCAGCTTGGCCGCCGGATTGGCGCGGCGGATGGCCGCCATCGCGCCGTCGATGCCAAGGCACTGATTGACCAGCGCCCGCGCGAACGTCGCGAAATCGCCGCCATGCGGATACCAATGGCCATAAAGCCCCGAGAAGCGCGCCGTGGTCAGCGGCTCATTGACCGGCGTCCACCACTCGATCCACGGATAGCGCGCGGCAATGGCGGCGGCATAGTCGGCGAAGCGGGCCGGGAAATCGGGATCGACTAGGCTGGTATAATGCGGCCCCGAGCCATGGTGGAGCAGACCGCCGATGACGGTCATTCCCCGCGCGCGCAGCCGGTCGAGCCGCGCGTCGGTCCGGCCGAAGTCGAAGCGGTCGGGCCGTTCGGGGCAAATCCGTTCCCACAGGATCGGGTAGCGCACCGTCTGGATGCCGAGCGCGGCGATCCGGTCGATGTCGTCGATCCGGGCGTCATGCCCGGTCTCGACGCTCTGGTCGCGCCAGCGGTCGCCGACGCGCGCGACCGTGCACTCCACTCCGCCCCACAGGGGGAGCGGATCGGCCCTGGTCTCGATCGTCACCCCTGCTGGACTCCCGCGCTCAGCCGGCGAAGCTGTGTTTGAGGGCACGCACCCGGTCATGCCCCTCCTTGACCGACTGGTAGCCCTGCTGGATCACCGCGCGCGTATCGGCGGAAATGCGGTCGTCGCGCAGAGCTTCCTCGAACTTGTGCTTGATGTGATCCTCGCCGCGCTCGACCTCGTTGATGATCGCGCGGTCGTCATGGCCGGTGAGCGCGTCCTTGAGGTTGAGGAAGGTGCGATGCGCCGCCGCAAGAAGGCTGCTGTCGTCCTCCGGCGTGCCGCCCAGCCGGCGTACCTCGGCCTGAAGCTGCTGCGCGACCGCCGACCGGCGGCCGGCGAATTCCACGAACAGCTCGCGATACTGACCGCCATCGGCATCGTCGGCGGCTTCGCGAAAGCCCTTGACGCTGTCGAGCGTGGTGGTCGTGAGGCTGTTCAGAACTGAAATATCATGATCGCTCATGGCATGGTCTCCATCGGTCGTCCGGGATGCTTAACTCGCCCCGACCGCAATGGATGCACGGCCTGCGACCACCCGCGCTCCGCAGCGACGGACCGACGCGCGCCGCCCTTACCCAGATCATGCCCGATTGCCGCCTTATTCGCTTGCCAAAGCCCGGCGGAGCGAGGCAAGCAACCGCCTTTCACATCCCTGAGGGAAATCCCCGGCATGTCCGACCGTTCGTCCTTGTTCGATACCATCGCGACGCTGATCGCGCCCTTCAACAAGAAGGGTGTCGCGCTCGCCGAGAGCACCACCTTTGCCGGCGACCTCGAATGGGACAGCCTCACCGTCATGGACTTCGTCGCCGCGGTGGAGGACGAGTTCGACATCATCATCACCATGAACATGCAGGCGGAGATCGAGACCGTCGGCCAGCTCGTCGACGCGGTCGAGAAATTGAGGGGCGGATAGGCCCATCGTCTCCGTTCGTGTCGAGCGAAGTCGGGACACGGTGGCATGACGGTTCTCGACTTCGCTCGAACCGAACGGTTAGGGACTACGAATGACCGACCTTTTCTCCAAATTCGACGCCCTCATCGCCGAGCGCGAGGCGCTGCTCGCGACCGGGGTGCGCGATCCCTTCGCCATCGTCATGGACGAGGTGAAGTCGCCGACGCTCGCGGTCATCAAGGGCAAGGAGACGATCCTGCTCGGCACCTACAATTATATGGGCATGACCTTCGATCCCGATGTGGTGCGGGCGGGGAAGGACGCGCTCGACCGCTTCGGATCGGGCACGACGGGCAGCCGCGTGCTGAACGGCACCTATCAGGGGCACAAGGAGGTCGAGGCGGCGCTGCGCGACTTTTACGGCACCGATCACGCGATGGTGTTCTCCACCGGCTACCAGGCCAATCTCGGCATGATTTCCACGCTCGCGGGCAAGGGCGACTATATCGTGCTCGACGCCGACAGCCATGCCTCGATCTATGACGGCTGCTTCCTGGGCGACGCGGAGATCGTCCGCTTCCGCCACAACAGCGTCGAGGATCTCGACAAGCGCCTCGGCCGCCTGCCCGCCGACGCGCAGAAGCTCGTCGTGCTTGAGGGCGTCTATTCGATGCTTGGCGACGTCGCGCCGCTGCCCGAGATGGTGGCCGCGATCCGCAAACATGCCAATTGCATGATCCTCGTCGACGAGGCGCATGGCATGGGCTTTTTCGGCGCGCATGGCCGCGGCGTCTATGAGGAACAGGGCGTCGAGGCGGAGGTCGATTTCGTCGTCGGCACCTTCTCCAAGTCCGTGGGCACGGTGGGCGGCTTCTGCGTCTCCAACCATCCCAAGTTCGAGGTGCTGCGGCTGGTGTGCCGTCCCTATGTCTTCACCGCCTCGCTGCCGCCCAGCGTCGTCGCGACCGCCGCCACCTCGATCCGCAAGCTCATGCACGCGCAGGGCAAGCGCGCGCATCTGTGGGAAAACAGCCGGCGGCTGCACCAGGGGCTGCGCGATCTCGGCTTCACGCTCGGCACGCAGACGCCGCAATCGGCGATCATCGCGGTGATCCTCACCGATCAGACGCAGGCGGTGGCGATGTGGCAGGCGCTGCTCGAGCTTGGCCTCTACGTCAACATGGCGCGGCCGCCGGCGACCCCGGCCGGCACCTTCCTGCTGCGCTGCTCGCTGTGCGCCGAACATTCGGGCGAGCAGGTCGGCCAGATCCTCGACATGTTCGCGCGGGCTGGCCGGGCGACCGGCGCGATCGCCTGACGGAGCCGTTTAATCCAGATCGGTTTTCCTCCAATCTGATGCTTTTTCTTCGGGACGCAATGGGTTAACATCGTCCGAAATGGGGCGTCTGTTCGATCAGCTCGACGAAAGTCAGGGCCGGGCCAGGGTGCGGCGGTTCACCACCGTCGTGCTCGCCGCCGCGATGGTGCTCACCCTCGGGACATTGCTATATTTCGCGAGCCGCGCCTCGGCCGAGCGCGACGAGGCGCTGGACCTGCAACGGCGCAGCTACGAGGTCATCAACCTCGTCCAGCGCGTCGACGCGACGCTGGCGCAATCCGAATCCATTCTCGCCCGCTATGTGGTGAGCCTGGAACCCGACGAGGGCCGCCGCTATCAGGATAGCTGGCGGTCGGCCGGCACGCAGATCGTCACCCTGAAACGCTTCGTGCGCGACAATCCGCAGCAGCGCGTCAACGTCGCCGAGCTGGAGCGCGCCTATATGGACCGCGGCCGCATCCTCAACGACATCGCGCTGCGCACGACCTATGAACAGCGGCTCGGCGCGCTCGGCCGCTTCTACGCGGCGGGCAAGGACAGCAGCCTGCTGCGGCTCGACGAGATGATCGAGCGGACGGTCGACACCGAACAGCAGGTGCTCGACCGCCGCAACATGCTGGTGACCGCGTCGGAACAGCGCGCCAACGACCTCACGCGCACCTACAAGCTGGCCGGGCTCGTGCTGCTGCTGGGCGTGCTCGTGGCGCTGTGGGCGGTCAACAGCGCCTATAACGACCGGCAGTTCATCCGCCGGCTCGCGCAGAGCGAGGCCGATCGCGCCGACGAGCTGGAGGCGGCGGTCCTGGCGCGCACCAAGGATCTGGAACGCGCCAACGAACGGCTGCGCGAGGAAATGGCCGAGCGCGCCCATGCCGAGGAAAACCTCCGCCAGATGCAGAAGATGGAGGCGGTCGGCCAGCTCACCGGCGGCATCGCGCACGATTTCAACAATATGCTGGCGGTCGTCGTGGGCGGGCTCGAACTGGCCAAGCGCAGGGTCCAGGACGCGCCGGCGCGGGTCGAGCGGCATATCGACAGCGCACTGGAAGGCGCCAACCGTGCCGCCGCGCTCACCCGCCGCCTGCTCGCCTTCGCCCGTTCCGAGCCGCTGATGCCGAGCCATGTCGATCCCGACGCGCTGATCCTGGGGCTCGCCGAGATGATCGACCGGACGCTCGGCGACCAGATCGTCGTCAGGCTCGAGCCCGGCGCGAAGGGCTGGGCGCTGTGGGCGGACCGGCCGCAGCTCGAAAGCGCGCTGCTCAACCTCGCGGTCAACGCGCGCGACGCGATGGAGGGGCGCGGGACGCTCACCGTCAGCACCGCGCAGCGCCGGTTGCGGACGGGCGAGGTCAACGGCTGCTCCGCCGGCGACTATGTGCTGATCGCGGTGCGCGACACCGGCTGCGGGATGACGCCCGAGGTGCGCGCGCGCGTGTTCGAGCCCTTCTACACCACCAAGCCGATCGGCAAGGGCACGGGCCTCGGCCTTAGCCAGATCTTCGGCTTCGTGGGGCAGTGCGGCGGCGAGATCGTTATCCATTCCAACGTCGGCGAAGGCACCGAGGTCCAGCTCTATCTGCCGCGCGACACGGCGCAACGTCCGCCCGCGCGCGAGCCCGCGGGCCTCTCGCCGGAGAGCGGCGCGGCCGGCATCCAGCGCACCATCCTGGTGGTGGAGGACGACCAGCGCGTGCTGGCGGCGACGCTGGAGGCGCTCAGCGAGCTGGGCCACCGCGCGATCAGCTGCGACCATCCGCACCGCGCCTCGGCGCTCATCGCCGCGCATCCCGAGATCGACCTCATCCTCTCCGACGTGCTGATGCCCGACATGACCGGGCCGGAGATGGTGGCGATGCTGGTCGACCAGGCGGGACATATCCCGGTCATCTTCGTGACCGGCTTTGCCGGCGACCTCGAGGACTCGGCGGCGCTCGGCGGGCACAAGGTGCTGCGCAAGCCCTTCACCCTCGTCGCGCTCGCCCGCACGATCGAGGAGGCCGCGCCTATTTCACCGCCCCCCGCCAGAGCAGTCGCGGCAGCAGGATGAGCGCGGCAAGCAGCGGCCAGCGCCGCTGCCAGGGGCGGATGACGATCGCCGTGCCGGCATGGCGGTTGATCTTCCAGGCGAGATAGTCAATCCCGCCCGCGAAGGTGAAGCTCGCCTTGGCCAGCCGCGCGACCGAGAGCCACTTGCCGCGCCGCTGGAGCTTGCGCCAGCGCGCGGCGGCCTCGGCTGCCGCGATCGGATTGCGCACCCCATCAAAATCAACTCGCCGTTCTCCCGCGAAAGCGGGAGTCCATGGGATGCGAGACCTTGCCAGCCATGGCCCCCCGCCTTCGCGGGGGAACGAGGCGCGCAGATCGGCAAGCGCCGCCGCGCCGAAACGGGCATAGCGATCGGGATCGGCATCGACGATGCCGCCGGGGCGATGGCCGCGCTCGGCGCGCAATTCGGCGTCATAAGTGAGTTCGAATCCGCGACGCCAGATGGTCAGGATATCGTCCCGCTCACCTTCCACCATCGGTCTTGCGAGCGACAGCAAGGTCACCGGCGCCCGCGCCACCGCCTCCACCACCCGGCCGCGCGCCGCCGCGTCCGCCGCCCACACCAGCCGCGACGGCTGTGCGAAGCGCGCCCAGACCGAGACATTGTCCGCGTCCGGCCGGCACAGCCGCGCGAAATCCGCCTCGCTCAGCACCGCATATTTGGCCGAGAGGCCGCCCCGCGCGAAGGGGAAGACATTGGGCGGCAGCAGCCGGTTGGCGCGCGCGAGCCAGCCCCTGCCATAGGCCGCCTCATAGCCCGAGACGATCAGGTAGAAGTCGAGCATCAGCCCGTCGAGATTGGCTTCACGCAGCGCCGATCCATAGAACAGCACCGCTCGCGCCGCGCGTGGATACGCCGCCGCGATGGCCGCGGCGAGATCGACCGCGCGCGGATCGGCCGGCGCCGCCAGTTCGGCCGCGATCAGGTCGGTGAGGGGAGTCACGCCGCGAGGCGCAGGAAGGGCACCGGCGGCGTGGAGGTGAGCACGATCGGCCGCCCGTCGCGCGCCTCGAAAATCTCGCCGTCGAGGATGACGCTGCTGTTCTCGCCCTCGATACGGATGATGTCGCCGCGCGTCATGTGGATGCCCTGGCGCGGCTGCCAGCCGAAGCGGCCGAGCAAGCCGCCGAGGCCCACGCGCAGCAGCGCCATGAGATTGTTGTCGACCGCCATCAGCTTGAGCCCGCCGCCACCCTCGGTCCGCAGGCCGAGCAGCAGCCGCTCGAGCGTGGTGACGATGAGCAGCGCGAAGCGACCCGCGAGCTGGCCGTCGCGGATGAGCGAGATCCGCACCGGGCGCGCGCGCGGCGGCAGAAAGCGGCCCGTGACGCCGAACGCCAGCGACAGCAGCACCGCCAGCAGCGTCAGCACATGGCTGAGCCCGTTGGAGAGCCCCAGCGGATAGACCTTGTGCCGGCAGAAGAGGATCGAGTCGGCGAGCCCCGCGCCGCCCAGGAACATGCCGAGCACCGGCCGGCTGTCCGCCTCGCCGTCGGACAGCGCGATGAGCTCGCGCGCGACGACATGCGGCCCGATCCCTTCGCGGACGATCTGCTGGATGCGCTGCAACGCCTTGATCGGATCGCCATGGATGCCGAGGTCGAGCGCGATGAGGTTGGTCTTGCCGTTGGGCAGCACCGCCACGGGCGGCGGCGCGCCCTCGAAATGGCCGCCATGATAAAGCTCGGTGAGCGCGGTCTGCACGGTGCCGTCGCCGCCGTTGATGACGATGACCTGCGGCTTGACCCGCGCGATCGTCTGGAGCGCGCGGCCGATCTGGCCCACCTGCTCGACCTCGTAATGGAAGATTTCCGGCTGTTCGGCGCAATAGGCGCGGACGCGCGGCAGCAACTGGCGGTTGCCCGTCGACTTGGGATTGGAAAGAAGCGCGATGCAGGCCATCCGTCGCTGGCGCCCTACCAGTATTGCAGCTTGATGCTGACCGGGGTGACGCCGGTCCCGACCCGCACCGCCACCTTGTCCGCACCCGGCTTGCCCAGGTTGAACAGGGTCAGCTTGGGGTTGTTGGAGAAGCCGCCGCCGTCCGATGTGAGGTCGGTCTTGCCATTGCCGTTGCGGTCGTGCCGCACCGCGACGCCGTAGACGCCGGGCCGGGGAACGCCGAGGCAGAAGCGCATCGTGCCGTCGGCCGCGCGCACGGGCTGGTCGATGCGCGTCGTCCAGCGGCCCTTCTGCAGCCACTCGTCCTTGCTGGCAGGATAGGATTGGACACGGACATTGCCGCTTGATGCCGCGAAGCCGGTGACGCTGACCAGCATCGCCGGCCCTTCGCCCCGCGCGCAGCGATCGAGATCGTTCGCGATCTCCTGCCCCGCGATCGCGGCGGCAGGGGCGAGCGCGGGCGCGACGAACAGCGCGACGGCGGCCAGCCCGGCGATTTTCGACATGACCTCACCACTCCCAAAAGCTATAGCCCGCGCGACGCAGGCCCAGAGCCCCTGTTACCCTGGCGATATGGTCGGGGTTTGCGGCTAAAACATGGTGACGGGACGACGACAAATTGAAATGCTGACGTCGATCGACCGCTATCTCGCCCGCCTGATCGCGGTGCCGCTCGTCAGCACGCTGGTGCTCGCCGCCATGCTGTTGCTGCTCGACAAGATGCTGAAGCTCTTTGATTTCGTCGCGGCGGAGGGCGGGCCGGTGAGCGTGGTGTGGCGGATGCTCGCCAATGTCCTCCCGGAATATCTCTCGCTCGGCATTCCGATCGGCCTGATGCTGGGGGTGCTGCTCGCCTTTCGCCGGCTTGCGCTTTCCTCCGAGCTTGACGTGCTGCGCGCGGTCGGGCTCTCGTACAACCGGCTGCTGCGCGTGCCCTATATGTATGCCGCGGGTCTCGCCATCCTCAACCTCGGCATCGTCGGCTATCTCCAGCCCTATTCGCGCTATGCCTATGAAGGATTGCGCTTCGAGCTGCGCTCGGGCGCGCTGGGCGCGTCGATCAAGGTCGGCGAGTTCACCAGCCTCGGCAAGCGCATGACGATCCGCATCGAGCAGAGCGAGGAGCAGGGCCGCAGGCTCACCGGCATCTTCGTGAGCGCGCGCAAGGGCGATCAGACGCTGGCGGTGACCGCCGCCAAGGGGCAGTTCCTCGCCACCGACGATCCCGACACGATCATCCTGCGCCTGACCGACGGGGTGCTCGTCCATAACCAGCCCAGGTTCAGGACGCCGCGCATCCTCTCCTTCTCGTCGCACGACCTGCCGATCGACCTGCCCAGGATCGAGAGTTTCCGCGGCCGGGGCGGCAAGGATCTGGAACTGACGCTGCCCGAACTGGCGCAGATCGGGCTAGAGGGGACGAAGGACCGGCTGGCGCGGGCGACCGCCTGGTCGACCTTCCACTTCCGGCTGGTCGAAGTGGCGATGATGCTGCTGCTGCCGCTGGCGGCGATCGCCTTCGCCATCCCGCCCAAGCGCTCGACCTCCGCGCTCGGCGTGTTCCTCTCGATCGTGATGATCGTCACCTATCACAAGATCAACGAACAGGCGCAGTCGCTCGGCAGCCTGGGCCGGATTGACCCGGTGATCGCGCTGTGGACGCCCTTTCTGCTGTTCGCGGCGCTCATCTTCTGGATGTATTATGTCACCGCCTACCGGCCCGGCGGCCAACCGATCGGCGCGCTCGAGCGGGGTCTGGAAAAGCTGGGCAAGCGGATCGCCGGCCTGATGCGGCCCCGCCCGCGCCGGCGCGAGGCGAGCGCCTGATGCAGATGAGCTTCTTTCCCTCGCGGACGCTGTCCATCTATGTCGGGCGCATGTTCCTGACGCGCAGCCTCGCCGTGCTGGCGATGCTGCTGATCGTGCTTCAGACGCTCGACCTGCTCGGCGAATCGGGGCGCGTCCTCGCCTATCCCGGCAATGGCGAGGCGCAGCTGTGGCATTATGTCTCGCTGCGCGCGCCGCAGATCGTGGCGCTGTTCCTGCCCTTTTCGGTGCTGCTCGGCACGATCATCACCCTGTCGCAGCTCAACGCGAACAGCGAGGTGATCTCGATGAAATCGGGTGGCCTGTCGGCGCACCAGATTCTCGCGCCGCTGTTCCTCGTCGCGGCCGGCATCGCCGTGGTCAGCTTTGTCTTCAACGAGCGCGTGGTGACGCGCGCGACGGCGGCGCTCAGCGCCTGGGAGGACGTCGACTATGGCAAGGTGCCGGTCGACAGCGGGGTGCGAACGAATGTGTGGGTGCGCGACGGCGACGACCTCATCCATGCCGATACCGTCCAGGGCGCCGGACGCGGGACGGCACTCGGCAATGTCCAGATCTTCGACCGGCGCGGCAATTATCTCGTCTCGATCATACAGGGGCCGCGGGCGCGCTACACCGGGGATCGCTGGGTACTCGAAGGCGCGACGCGCTTCGACGTGGCGAGCGGCACGGCGCGCGCGCTGGGCGACTGGGGGTTCGGCGAAGCGGTGCGGCCGCAGCAGTTCAACCTCGCCAAGGTCGATGCCGAGGCATTGTCCTTTGGCGAACTGCGCGACGCGATCGAGAACCTGCGCCGCGCCGGCCGGCCGGTCACCGCGCTCGAAAGCGAGCTGTGGCACAAGCTCGCCCGGCCTTTCTCGGCGCTGCTGATGCCGCTGCTGGGATCGGTGGCGGCGTTCGGGCTGGCGCGCTCGGGCCGGCTCTTCGTCCGCTCGGTGATCGGCATGGCGCTGGGCTTTGCCTATTTCGCGGCCGACAATTTCGCGCTCGCGATGGGCAATCTCGGCGTGTATCCGCCCTCGCTCGCGGCCTGGGCGCCGTTCCTGCTGTTCTTCATCGTCGGCGAGACCGTGCTCATCCGCACCGAGGAATGACGGCGCTTCAGCCGGCGCGCATCGTGCTCCGCGCCAGCCGCATCACGAGCCCCGCCAGCCCGCCATGGTTCGCCCGCGCATATGGTGAGTCCGTCCCCAGCGCCGCCGACAGCCGCCGGTGCGCCTCGCCCAGCGCATGATAGGGCATACTCGGCAGCAGGTGATGCAGCGCATGATAGCGCAGCCCCACCGGCGCCCACAGCGGCGCCAGCAGCGCCGGCGGCGGCACGTTGACCGAGTCCAGATACTGCGCGGTGACGCTGATCGCGCCGCCGTCATTCTCCCACAAATGCGCGACCAGCGTGCGCAACTGGTTGATGACCGCGATGCCCGAGAGCACCACCGCATAGCTCGCCAGCAGCTTCGGTCCGATCAGCAGCGGGCTGGCGATCAGCGCGATCGCCCACAGGCTCGCGCCCGCCTCCTGCCAGAACCATTGCCGCTTGAGCGTGCCCGCGGGCGCGCGGCGGCGGAAGTCGGGGTTGATCGACAGCGCCGAATAGCGCGCGACGATCCGCGCGCGCAGGCCGGGGACCACCAGCCCGAGCGGCGTCAGCACCCCGAAGCGCAGCAGCGCGCCGAGCGGCGCCAGCGCCGCCACCAGCACGAACAGCGGCAGCGACCACGGCTTCATGTGCGCGAGCGGCAGATATTCGGGATCGTCCGCCGTGCCATAGCGCGTGCGGGCATGATGCAGCGTATGCACGCCCTCATAGAGGAAGGAGGGCACCAGCAGCGGAATGCCGACGACGAGGTTCCAGCCGAGCCGGAAGCCCGGCAGCGCGCCGTCGCGGACATGCGTCAGCTCATGGATGAAGGCACCCGCCCGGTACAGCGCCAGGATCGCGACCAACGCCGCGCCGATCACGATCGGCGGCTGGCTGGCGACCAGCATCACCGCCGCCGCGCCATAGCCAATCAGCGCCGAGGCGAGCAGATCGCTCCAGTAGATCAGCGCGCGCGGCGTCGAAATGTCGCGGCTGAGCTCCACGGCGGCGCGGAGCATCGCGGCATCGTCGGGAATGCCGCCGATGCGGCGCGTGGCGCCGGACGCCGGGCTGCGCGCAAGCGCCTCTTGAAGGGTCTGGGCTGTCATGATCCTGATCCTCGACCTTGATCGGTTCAGGTGGCCCCACCTGAACCGTTAATCAAGGTCGTCGCTAATGCCGAATTGCGCGGAGATCGTGGCAGCAAAATGACGACCATCGCCCACATCGGCGCACCCCGACTTGACAAGCCGCCCGCCCGACCCGCACTGCGAACGCGTTTCCATCGAGGGGCTTGCCCGTGGCCGCTGACGATCTCGTGATTGCACCCGTCGCCGGCAAGGCGGATATCGCCGCTTTCGTCGACCTGCCCTGGCGGCTCTATGCCGACGATCCGAACTGGGTGCCGCCGCTGCGCGGCGAGGCGCGCGACCTCATCACCCCAGGCAGGAACCCGTTCTTCGAACATGCCGAGGCGGGCTATTTCCTTGCCCGGCGCGGCGGCAGGGTTGTCGGGCGGATCAGCGCCCATGTCGACCGGTTGGCGACGACGATGCCGCCCGAGCAGGGCATGGGGCCGGGCACCGGCAACTGGGGCCTGTTCGACGCCGGGGACGACGCGAGCGCCGCCGCGCTCATCGCCGCCGCCGAGGACTGGCTCCGGGCCAAGGGCATGACCCGCGCGCTCGGCCCCATCTCGCTGTCGATCTGGGAGGAGCCGGGGCTGCTCGTCTCCGGCTTCGATCATCCGCCGACGGTGATGATGGGCCATGGCCGCCCGCCCTATCAGGGCTGGGTCGAGGCGGCGGGCTATACGCCGGCGAAGCAGCTCAACACCTATGAGCTTGACATCACCCGACCCTTCCCGCCGCTCATCCAGCGCATCATCGAATCGGGCGAGCGCAATCCCCGCATCCGCATCCGCAAGGTCGAGAAGAGGCATTTCGATCGCGAGGCGGCGATCATCCTCGGCATCCTCAACGACGCCTGGGGCCGCAACTGGGGCTTCGTCCCGATCACCGACAGCGAGATCGCCTTCACCGGCAGGAAGCTCAAGCCCATCGTGTTCGAGGATCTGATCCGCGTCGCCGAGCTGGACGGCGAGCCGGTCGCCTTCATGATGACGCTGCCCGACCTCAACGAGGCGCTCAAGCCCTTGAACGGCAATCTCTTCCCCTTTGGCTGGATCAGGCTGCTGCGCTGGCTGCGGCATCCGCGATGCAGGACGATGCGCGTGCCGCTGATGGGCGTCGTCCAGCGCCTGCAATCCTCGCGCATGGCAAGCCAGCTCGCCTTCATGATGATCGAATATATCCGCCGCGCCTCGGTCGAGAACTACGGCGCCTCGCGCGGGGAGATCGGCTGGATCCTCGACGACAACCAGGGCATGAACGCCATCGCCACGGCGATCGAGAGCCGGATCAACAAGAGCTACGTGATCTACGAGAAGGGGCTGTAGCGGCGCTTCGTCATTGCCAGGAGGCGAAGCCGACGCGGCAATCCAGCGCAACGTCCGCCATGGATTGCCACGGCCTGCGGCCTCGCAATGACGAGGTAAACCTTCTACTCCAATTCGATCCAAACGGGCGCATGGTCGCTGGCCTTCTCCCGCCCGCGATAATCCTTGTCCACCTGTGCATCGACCAGCCGGTCCGCCGCGACGGGGCTGAGCAGCAGATGGTCGATGCGGAAGCCCGCGTCGCGGGGCCAGGCGCCGGCCTGATAGTCCCAATAGGTCCACACCCCGCCCGCCGTATGCCGGCTCGCCAGCGCGTCGGTCCAGCCGTCGCCGAGGATCGCGCGATAGGCGGCGCGGCTTTCGGGCTGCATCAGCGCGTCCTGCGCCATCGCCTTCACCGAGAACACGTCCTCGTCGAACGGGATGACGTTGTAGTCGCCCGCGAGCACCGCCGGCACTTCCTCGGCCCAGATCGCCGCCGCGCGGAGCCGCAGCCGCGCCATCCAGCGCAGCTTGTAATCGAACTTGGGCCCGGGCACCGGATTGCCATTGGGGAGGTAGATGCTGGCGACGCGTAAGCCGCTCACGTCCGCCTCGATGTAGCGGCTGTGCTCGTCCTCCGGCTCGCCCTCCAGGCCGCGCCGCACCTCGACCGGCTGCGCGTCGCGCGCGAGGATGGCGACGCCGTTGAACCCCTTCTGCCCGTGCCAGATCGCGCCATAGCCGGCCGCGGCGATGTCCTTCTCCGGAAAGGTGTCGTCGGAGGTCTTGATCTCCTGCAGGCAGACGATGTCCGGCCGCGTCTCGTCCAGCCATTCGACGAGACGCGGCAAACGCGCCTTGATGCCGTTGATGTTGAATGTCGCGAGACGCACGCGGGCGGATCAGATCGCGAAGCTGGAGCCGCAGCCGCAGCCGGCGGTGGCATTGGGATTGGCCACCTTGAACGCGGCGCCGCCCAGATCCTCGACGAAATCGACCGTCGCGCCGCGCACCAGATCGAGGCTGATCGTATCCACCACCAGCGTCACCCCGTCGGTCTCCACCGCGAGATCATCGTCCGCCACGGCATCGCTGAGGCCGAAGCGGTACTGGAAGCCCGAGCAGCCGCCACCCTCCACCGCGAGACGCAGGATCGGCGCCTTGTTCTGCCGCCGGGCGATGTCGGCGACCCGGCGCGCGGCCGACGGCGTGAAGAGAATGTCGCTCATGCCCATCTAGATAGGCGGCGCATCGCGCACGGGCAAGGCGCCCGCCGCCAGAGCGGGGCGATCAGTCGTTGTCCTTGCTCGTCCGCGCCTCGGGACCACCCATGGCGACATGGGCCTGCGCCTCGCTCAGCGCCAGCTCGTAATTGGTGCCTTCGAGATAGGGCATGGGATTGACGGCGGCGCCGGCGATGCGGACCTCGTAATGGAGGTGGCTGCCGGTCGAACGGCCGGTCGAGCCCATGAGGCCGATGAGCTGGCCGCGCCGCACACGCTCATTGGCGCGCACGATCAGCTTGGAGAGGTGCCCGTAGCGCGTCTCCATGCCGTTGCCATGGGTGAGCTGAACAAGATTGCCATAGCCGCCGACCCACTCGGCCCTGGCGACGATGCCGTCGGCGGTGGCATAGACCGGCGTGCCCATCGCGCCGGGAATGTCGATGCCCTGATGCATCCGGTGGCGGCCGTTGAACGGATCGTTGCGGACGCCGAAGCTGCTGGTCAGCGCGACCTGCTCGACCGGCTGGCGCGACGGGATCGCGACCTTCTGCTCGGTCTGGATCATGTCGCTGTCCTTGCCGTCCATCTTCTCCCAGGCGGAGAAGAGCGCGCTGAACTGGCTGTCCTCGGCATGAGCGGGCGCGGTGGCGGCGACGCTGGCGAGGCCGGCGAGCGCGAGCCCGACGCCGCGGGTCAGATTTTTGAACGAAAACCGGAACTTGCCAAACAAGGCCGCGTTTTCAGCTTTGGCGAAAAAAAACATGCGAACCCCGTACTGGCCGTCACGGTTCTGAGCCGAGCGGTCTGTTTTGTGTCAGCAGACTGAATTGCCGTCCCCTGCCTGGGGCAACTCTGCAAATTCATTCTTAACGCGCAAGCGAACTGTAAAAATCGCGCGTTAAACCGGCCTGTCGACGCGCCGAGTCGTTGAACGGGGGCTTCAGCACCCCCCTGAAGTGCCGTTCGACCAACATTTTCCAATGGTTTGCGGGATCGACCCCCATTCCGTTCGTCGCCCAGCGGAACCATGTCGTCCCGGCGGCGACGTGGCGAATCTCGTCGGCCATGATTCGCGCCAGTATCCGCGCCGAAACGGCATCGCCGGCCGCGGCGAAGCGGTCGATCGTCTGCGGCGTGATGTCGAGCGCGCGCGCCTCCAGCACCATCGGCACGATCGCCAGGCGCGCCAACGCGTCATGCGCCGTCGCGCTCGCGGCATCCCACAGCCCGTCATGCGCGGGCAGCGCGCCATAGACGCTGCCGAGCTGCCTCAGCCGCCGGTCGAGCAGCGCGAAATGCATCGCCTCGTCGGCACCCACCTTCATCCAGTCACCGACGAACGCCGGCGGAAACGACGCGCCGAACCGGCCGATCAGATCGAAGGCGAGGTCGATGGCCACGAACTCGATATGCGCAAGCGCGTGCAGCATCGCGATCCGCCCGCGCTCCGATCCGGCCTTGCCGCGCCTGGGCATCTCGGCCGGGGCCAGCAGCTCGGGCCGCGACGGCCGCGCCGGCCGGTCGGGCATCGGTCGGTCGAAGCGCCACGCCAGCCGCCCCAGCCGCCAGTCGCGCGCCGCCTGCCGCGCCGCCATCAGCTTGGCGCGCGGGTCGGCGCGGGTCAGCACCGTCAGGCAGGCATCGGCGAGGCTCTCAGCCAAGCGCCCGCGCCGCCTCGAGCACCTCCTGCGCATGGCCCTTGACCTTCACCGCCGGCCAGACGCGGCGGATCGTGCCGCTGCCGTCGGCGAGGAAGGTGGCGCGAGCGATGCCCATATAACTCCTGCCGTACATGCTCTTTTCGACCCAGGTGCCGAATGCCTCGCACACGCCGCCCTCGTCGGCGGCGAGATCGACGGTCAGGCCATATTTGGCGATGAACTTCGCAAGCTTGGCCGGCGAGTCCTTCGACACGCCGAGAACGGCGACACCGGCGGCATCGAACTCGGCTTTCAGCGCGCTGAAATCCTTGGCTTCGTTGGTGCAGCCCGGCGTATCGGCCTTGGGATAGAAATAGAGCACGAGCGGCCGCCCGGCATAGCGCGCGAGCGTGAACGGCGCGCCCGCCGGATCGATGAGCGTGACGTCGGGCAGTGTGTCGTTGCTGTCGAGCATCGTCAGTCGTCTCCCTTGGCGGCCGGGCCGATGATCGCGCTCCAGGCCGCCGCGACGCTTTGCCGCGCCGCGCCGAGGCTTTCAAGCAGCGCCGGCCAGTCGGCCTCGCCACAGGCACGGGCGACGAGGGCCTCGCTGCGCGGCGATGGCGCTTCGCCATCGGGGCTCACCAGCCGCGCGACGACGAGATAGCGGGTGAGCAGGTCGTGCGCCGCGCGCAAACCGGGCGGCAGATGGCCTGCCTCCGCCAGCCTGTCGATCGCGGCGCCCAGCGCCGCCGGCACGATCATCCCGGCCCGCAGCGCCGCGACCTGCGCCGCAAATTCGAGATCGACGAGGCCGCCGGGCAGCAGCTTGACATCGAACGGCCCCTGCGCCGGCTTGTGGCGCGCGATGTCGGCGCGCATCCGCGCCGCGTCGGCGGTGAGCGCCTCCATGTCGCGGCGTCGCCCGAGCACCTGCGCGATGATCGCGCCCAGCGCGTCGCGCGCCTCCGCCGATCCGTAGACCGGGCGTGCGCGGGTCAGCGCCATATGCTCCCACGACCAGGCCGCCTCGGCCTGATAGCGCGCGAAACTGTCGAGGCTGACCGCGAGCAGCCCCTGCGCGCCCGACGGCCGCAGCCGGGTATCGACCTCGTAGAGCGGGCCGGCGGCGGTCGGCACCGACAGCGCGTTGGTCAGCCTCTGGGCGAGGCGGTTGAAATATGGCGTGGCGCCGAGCGGCCTGGCGCCCACCGATTCGGCCGCGAAGTCGCCTGTGAAGAGGTACACGAGATCGAGGTCCGAGGCATGGGTGAGCAGTCCGCCGCCGAAACGGCCCAGCGCCAGGATCACCAGCTCGCCGCCCGGCACGCGGCCATGCGCCGCCTCGAACGCGGCGATCGTCGCATCGGCGACCACCTCGACCGCCGCTTCGGCAAGCCGCGCATAGCCCGCCGCGACGTCGAGCGGATCGCTCGTCCCGCGCACGATCTGCACGCCGAGCGCGAAGCGCCGCTCGCCGACCTGGCGGCGCACGCGATCGAGGAGGAGCTGGTAGTCCTCCCCCGCCTCGCCCTGCGCCATCTCCGCGACCAGCGCTGCGGCGGGCGGCAGCGGCGCGAAGGCGGTCGCGTCGATCAGGCCGTCGAACAGCGCGGCCCGGCCGGCGAGCGCATCGGCGAGCGTCGGCGCGTGGCTGAGCAGATCGGCGAGGATCTCGATCAGCGCCGGCCGCGCGCCGAGCAGGCGCACGAAGTTGAGCGTGCTCGGCAGGCGGTCGAACATGGTGTCGAGCCGGCGGACGGCGGCGTCGGGATCGGGCGCAGACGCGAGCGCGGCGACGAGGCGGGGCAGCACCTCCTCCAGCGCGGTCCGCGCCGCCGCGCCGCGCAGCGCCCTCGGCCCGCCCGATCGCCAGGCGGCGATGCGCGCGGCGGCGGCGGCGGGATCGGCGAGGCCCAATGCGGCGAGCTGATCGGTCAGGGCATCGCTCCGGGCGCTGAGCGGCGCCTCGTCCCCCTCCCCCGGCCGCTCGTCGAGCCGGTCGTAGATGGACGCCACGGCGGTGACATGCGGCGCGAGCGCGGCGACGAGCGCGGCGCCGTCGGAGAGGCCATGCAGCCGCGCCACGCCATCGAGCGCGTCCGCCGCGATGGGCAGGCTGTGCGTCTGGCGGTCGTCGACCATCTGCAGCCGGTGCTCCATGGTGCGGAACAGGACATAGGCGTCGTCGAGCGCGGTGGCGGCATCGGCCCCGATCACACCCGCCCCGGCAAGCACGCGCAGCGCGTCTCGGGTCGCGGGCGCGCGGAGCGCGGGGTTGCGGCCGCCATGGATGAGCTGATGCGCCTGCGCGAAGAATTCCACCTCGCGGATGCCGCCGCGTCCGCGCTTCAGGTCATAGCCGGGGCCGAAGCGCTGACCGCCCGCGTGATGGTCGCGGATGCGCCGCGTCATGTCGGTGATGGCGCGGATCGCCCCGAAATCGAGCGAGCGGCGCCACACGAACGGCCGGATCGCGGCGAGGAAGGCGCGGCCCAGGGCAAGGTCGCCCGCCGCCGCCCGCGCGCGGATGAAAGCGGCCTGTTCCCAGCCGGTTGCGGTCGATTCGTAATAGCTGATCGCGGCATCGACCGGCAGGACGATCGGCGTCACCTCCGGCGCCGGACGCAGGCGCAGGTCGACGCGGAAAACGATGCCGTCCGCGTCCCGTTCGCCGAGCAGCGCGACCATCCGCCGCCCCAGCCGCACTGCCGTCTCCCCCGGCTCCTCGCGCCCGCGCCGGGGCAGCGTCTCGGGATCGAACAGCAGCAGCGGGTCGATGTCCGAACTGTAGTTGAGCTCGCGGCTCCCATGTTTGCCGAGCGCCACGATGGCGAGGCCGCGCACCGGCTCGCCGGGAAAGCGCTCCGCAAAGGCATGAGCGAGCGCGTCGTCGACAAGCGCGTCGGCAAGGTCGGAGAGCGCGCGGACGAGGGCGTCGAAATCCCACACGCCGGCCAGATCGGCGATCGCGGCGACGAGCGCGGCGGCATTGCGGCGGCGGCGGAGCCGGGCGGCGGGCGTCGCGGCCTCGATCGAGCCGGCGCGCCGCCAGGCGGCCTCCACCTCGCCCGCCGCGAGCAGATCGGCGATGTCGGGCGCGCGGCCCATTTGCCGCGCGAGATAGGGGCTGTGCGCGCGGGCACGGTCGAGGGCGGCGGCGCAGGCCGCCGGGCGATCGCGTGCTGCCGTCATCCGCCCCCCGTTTCTCCGCAACTTTCGTCCCGACCGGCCGTTTCTAGGCGATGACGACTCCGAGCGAAAGCAGCGTCCTGACGGAAACCGGACCGGCGCGGCGCCATCCGGTCGCCGTGCGCGCGCCGGCCCGCCATGACGGGATCGGCCGCGCGCTGCGCCGGGCGTTCGGCGAGGAGCGCGGCGACATCCCCGAGGACTGGCTGCGCATCATCCGCACGATTCGCTGACGACGGCGCCGGCTCAGCGGCCGCCGCTCATCCGGTCGACATCGGCCATGATGTCGGCGAGCACGCCATGCGTCCCGACCTGATGATTGCTCCGCGCCGGGAGCGCGCCGTTCTCCAGGATCTGTTCGAGCGCGGCGCGCCCGCGGGCGACGCGGCTCTTGATCGTGCCGACCGCGACCTGGCAGATGTCCGCCGCTTCCTCATAGGCGAAGCCGCCCGCGCCGACGAGGATCAGCGCCTCGCGCTGCGAGGGCGGCAGCTGCTGGAGCGCGCGCTGCAGGTCGCTCAGCTCGATATGCTTGTCCTGGCTCGCCGGCGCGGCAAGGATGCGCTCGGCCGACAGATCGTCCCACTCGCCACGGAAGCGGCTGCGCCGCATCTGCGAGAGATAGTGGTTGCGCAGGATGATGAAGGTCCAGGCGCGCATGTTGGTGCCGGCATGGAAGCGGTTGCGCGCGGCCCATGCCTTGAGCAGCGTCTCCTGCACCAGGTCGTCGGCCGTGTCCCGGTTACCCGAGAGCGAACGGCCAAAGGCGCGCAGATGGGGGACGATCGCGGCGAGCTGGCGCTTGAACTCGGCATCGGACAGCTGCGGCCGGTCGTGCCAGTCCTGTGCCACTTCGGGCATCTCGGGCGCGCCACCCGCCGGGTCACCCGCGGCGCGGCTGCGCGCCGCCGCTTGCGGTCCAGCACTCACTTGGCCTTCCCCCGAATTATGCCCGTCCATTCCGCTTGGGCTGCCATCACCAGATCGCCAGGCCCACGATCAACATCGCCAGAACGGCGAGCACCAGCGATATGAGCAGCACAAAGCGGACGATGTGCGGGGTGGCGCCCGCCCGTGCCCGTTCCGTGTCGATATGTACATCGTCCTGAGCCAAGGCGGAACTCCCGGTTGTAGCCGTGCCAACGTTCCGGCCGGCCGAGGGTTCCGCCTGGCGCGTTCGTTACGCGGGCATCGTCGCCTGGTTGAAGAACAGCGCCTGCGCGATCGCCGCCTTCACCGTCGCGCGCTGGAAGGGCTTGGTGATGAGGAAGGTCGGCTCGGGCCGCTCGCCGGTGAGCAGGCGCTCGGGAAAAGCGGTGATGAAAATCACCGGCACCGGAAACTCGCTCAATATGTCCTTGACCGCGTCGATGCCGCTGCTGTCGTCGGCGAGCTGGATGTCGGCGAGGACGAGGCCCGGCCGCTCGGCCATCGCCTCGCGCACCGCCTCGTCGCGCGTCACGGCGATCGCGGTGACGTCATGCCCCATGTCGCGCACGATCGTCTCGATATCCATGGCGATGATCGGCTCGTCCTCGATGATGAGGACGCGCGCGCGGGTCTGCGCCTCGATCTCGCGCAGCGCCTCCTCGACGAGGCCGTCGACATCCTCCTCGCCCATGTCGATGAGATAGGCGGCCTCGGACGGCGAGAAACCTTCCATCGCGGTCAGCAGCAGCGCCTGGCGGGAGAGTGGCGTCACATTGGCGAGCCGGCCGCGCGCGACCGCCTCGCGCTCGCTGCCGCCGAAGCTGAGGTCGCGGTCGACGTCGATGGCGGAGGACGACCAGATGGCGTGGAAGGTGCGGTAGAGGCCGAGCCGCGGCTCGACCTCGCGCGGGAACTCCTCGGGCGCCTGGACGATCGCCTCGAGCGTCGCGCGCACATAGGCGTCGCCATGCTGCTGGCTGCCGGTGAGCGCGCGGCTGTAGCGGCGCAGAAACGGAAGGTGCGGCTGCAGTTGCTGGCCTAGGGGCATTTCTGGTCGATCTCCTTGAACCCGAGCATAGTGATTGCCGCGCCCGTGGATGACAAGCCCCGGCGGGAAGCGCGGGCGGCAGCAAAAATCATGCGGGACGAGGAACCAACGAAGCGGCGAAATGTTTCCTCGTCATCGGCGGAAGCGTTTCGCATGAGGAATAATCCGTTGCGCACGCCCCGGCGGAGACGGTAAACGGCGGACGCGTGTTCGCCGCGCCATCTCGAAACGGGTGGCGAGGCGGGTCGGTACGGATAAGAGGCTGCATTGATCGTTTCGTCTTTGAGGGACCAGCGCGGCGTCCAGCCGTCCGATAAAGCGCAGCACCTCGCAGGGGGACACATGGCGGCTGAGGAGGAGAAACCGGCCGGGTCGTCCGTGCCCCCGGCTGTTGCCAATGATGCTGATGTCCCGGATGCCGCGGCGCCCGACACGGAGATCGGCCGGATGCTGCGATCGGTCTATCAGCAGACCGTCGAAGAAGCCATTCCCGACGATCTGATGGATCTGCTCGACAAGCTCAAATGATCGCGCGGGATCGTGTGGCGCCGGGGCGCGGCGGCACACGCGCTGTCCGCCTGGCGGGTGGCATGAATACCGGACGCAAGATGTTCCTGTTGCTGATGGTGGCGCTGCTGCCGCTCGGCATCGTCGCACTGCTCGGCTCGGTGCAGGCGCTGCGCACAGCCGATGTGGAGAAGGCGGCGCTGCTGCGCGTCGCGGCCCTGCAAAGCGCGCGCAACATTTCGACCGCGCTCAATGCCGACCGCGCCGCGCTGCAACTGCTCGTCAACTCGCTCGAGGACGATCCCAAGCGCACCGCCATTTGCAGCCGCGCCGACGCCATCCTGCGCCAGCAGGGCAAGAATTCGGTCCGCTTCATCATCTATCGCCACAATCTCGGCCGGCTGTGCGGATCGGTCGATGCCGATGCGCTCGACGTGCCGCCGGCGCTGCGCTTCACGGCCGACCGCGCCTCGATCATGCCGCCCGACATGCTGATCGTGCGGACCTACAGCCGCCACGGCACGCTGGTCGCGATCGCCTTCTACAATGCCGCGCGGCTCGAGCAGATGATCGGCGGCGGTTTCGCCGATGACGATGGCGCGATCCAGCTGCGCTATGGCACCACCCGGTTCGACATCCGCAAGGGGCGGCCGATGGCGGGCGAGGACGACCGGCTCGAAGCCTCCGCGCCCGTCGACCTGCCGCGCTTGCGCCTCCTGTTGCGCGAGCAGAACACGCCGCTGACGCCGATCCGCTTCATCGCGCTGACGCTGCCGCTGCTGCTGTGGATGATCGGCGCGGCGGTGGGCTGGTTCGTGGTCAACCGCCTGCTCATCCGGCCGCTCATCACGCTGCGCCAGGATGTCGCGCGCTACCGCCCCGGCGAGGTGCTGCCGCCGCTCACCCCCATGCTCACGCCGGCCAACGAGATCATCGACCTCGGCCGCACCTTCCGCGCCATCACCGAGGAAGTGGCGAGCCATGAAGCGCAGATGGCCGAGAGCATCGCCCGCCAGCGCCGCCTGACCCGCGAGGTGCATCACCGCGTCAAGAACAACCTCCAGATCATCGGCAGCCTCATCAATCTCCACAGCCGCTCGGCCGAGACGAGCGAGGCGCGCAACGCCTATGTCTCGATCCAGCGGCGGGTCGACGCGCTGTCGGTCGTCCACCGCAATCACTATGCCGAGCTGGAGGATCATGCCGGCATCGACATCGCCGCGCTGGCGAGCGAGCTGGCCTCCAGCCTCCGGGCCAGCGGATCGGGCAGTGGCGTGCCCTTTACGATCAGGATCGACTGCGATCACCTGCTCATCACGCAGGATGTGGCGGTGCCCGTCGCCTTCCTCATCACCGAGCTGGTGGAGCTGGCGATCATGGTCGATCCGGGGACCAGTCTGCTCATCTCGGTGGAGCGCGTGCCGGGCGAGCCGCGCGCGACGCTCTGCGTCATGTCGCCGGCGCTCAAGGCATCGGAGACGGTCGCGCGGCAGATGGAGGCGCGTTTCGGCCGCGTCCTCCTCGGCCTCTCTCGCCAGCTCCGCGCCCCGCTCGATCATGACGGCGACGCGGGCCGCTATTGCATCGCGCTGTCGATCGCCGGATCGTGAGCGCGCGCGGCGTAGCGCCGCCGGAACATGTCGGCAAAGTCTGCCAGCCGCCCCTCGCCGATCGCGTCCCGAAGCCCGGTCATAAGCTGCTGGTAGAAGGAGAGATTGTGCTGCGTCATCAGCATGGCGCCGAGCATCTCGCCGGCCTTGACGAGATGGTGGAGATAGGCGCGGCTCCAGTTCGCGCAGACCGGGCAGCCGCAGGCCGGGTCGATCGGTGCCTCGTCCTCGGCGAAGCGCGCGTTGCGGATGTTGAGCGGGCCGTTCCAGGTGAACGCCTGCCCGTTGCGTCCCGACCGGGTCGGGAGCACGCAGTCGAACATGTCGATGCCGCGCTCGACCGCGCCGACGATGTCGTCGGGCTTGCCCACGCCCATCAGGTAGCGCGGGCGGTCCGCCGGGAGCATCTCGACGCAATGGTCGAGCGTCGCGAACATCGCCGCCTGCCCCTCCCCCACCGCGAGCCCGCCGACGGCATAACCGTCAAAGCCGATGCCGGTCAGCGCCGCCGAGGATCGCGCGCGCAGCTCCGGGTCGAGCGAGCCCTGCTGGATGCCGAACAGCGCCGCGGTGGCGGCATGGTCGCCCCCCGCGTCGAACGCCGCGCGCGACCGCGCCGCCCAGCGCATCGACAGCTCCATCGACCGCTCGGCCTCCTCGCGGGTCGCGCCGTTCCTCGTGCATTCGTCGAACGCCATGACGATGTCGCTGCCGAGCAGGCGCTGCACCTCCATCGACCGTTCGGGGGTGAGCAGGTGGCGCGACCCGTCGATATGGCTGGCGAAGGACACGCCCTCCTCGCTCATTTTCGTGAGCGCGGAGAGGCTCATGACCTGATAGCCGCCGCTGTCGGTGAGGATCGGCCGGTCCCAGCCCATGAAGCGGTGCAGCCCGCCCAGCCGCGCGACGCGCTCGGCGCCGGGGCGAAGCATGAGGTGATAGGTATTGCCGAGGAGGATGTCGGCGCCCGTCGCCCGCACCTCGGCCGGGCGCATCGCCTTGACGGTCGCGGCGGTGCCGACCGGCATGAACGCCGGCGTCGCGATCTCGCCCCGGCGCAGCGACAGACGTCCGGTCCGGGCGCGCCGGTCGGTGCGGGCGATGGTGAAGGTGAAACGGGGGCGATCCATCGGCGCCGCTTTAACGGCGCGGCCGGTCAGATCAACCGGACGGCGCTTAACGCACGTACAGCGGGGTACCGCGCGGGCCGTATTCGGTGAGGCGGGCATAGCGTCCGACAAAAACCAGACAGTCGGAGGACAGGCGGACCGTCATCGGCGCCCCGTCGGCAAGGACGATGGTCATGGCCACGCGGGGGGTCGCAGGGGCGGCGCGAATCATGTCGCGATGATAGGACATGGTCGGTTAACAAAGGGCTCGCCCGGATGTTGCGCTCCCTGCGGCGAAACGGGCGCGGGGGACGTCCGGCCGACGCCGCGCCGCCCTGCCCGTCCCGCGCCGCAGCAAGAGCGGACAAAACAATCACTAACGGCCCGTTCGTCATTAAGATTTCGTTTGTCTTGTCCAACTCCTTGATGTCAGATGTCTATGCATAAGGGGGTCGCTGTCATGAACATGGAACGCTTTGACGGACGGGACGCGGCCGACGCGCCGGTCTCGATCCAATCCGACATTCTGCCCGTGACGCTACGGCATGACGCCGCCGCGCATCCCACCAAGCTGTTCGACCTGGGCCAGATCGACGTTGAGTGGGACGAGTCGGCGGGCTGCCTGTGGGCCTATCTCACGCCCGAGGGACTGCCGAACTGCAACCAGGGGCTGCTGCGCGACACGGCGCGCTGGCAGGCGGAGACGGTGCGCCTGTTCGGTCTGCCCAACTCGCCGCTCAAATATGTCGTGCTCGCCTCGCGCTATCCGGGCATCTTCAACCTGGGCGGCGATCTGGAGATGTTCGCGACCTGCATCGAGCGGCAGGACCGCCAGACGCTGCTCTGGTACGGGCGCACCTGCATCGAGATCGTCCACAATTTCTGGTATTGCGGCCAGTTGCCGATCATCAACATCGCGCTGGCGCAGGGCGACGCGCTGGGCGGCGGGTTCGAGGCGCTGATGTGCTTCGACACCATCATCGCCGAGCGCCAGGCGCGATTCGGCTTGCCTGAAATCCTGTTCGGGCTGTTTCCCGGCATGGGCGCGCATTCGATCCTGTCGCGGCGCGTGGGGCACAATATGGCGCAGCACATCCTCCACGAGGGACGCATCTTCTCGGCCGACGAGATGCACGAGATCGGCCTCGTCGCGCAGGTCGTCGAGACGGGCAAGGGTGCCGAGGCGGTGCGCCGCTACATGGCCGACACGTCGGCGCGCCATTCGGGCCATGTCGGCATTCTCCAGGCCGGTCGCCGCATCAACCCGCTGACGATGGAGGAACTGGGCGACATCGTGGAGAACTGGGTCGACATCGCGCTCCGCCTTTCGCCCGCCGATCTGCGGACGATGCGCCGGCTCTCCGATGCGCAGAAGCGGATGGGCCGGCACTGACCCGGCCATGGCCGCGCCGCCGGGCTCAGGCGCGGCGGCGGCGGCCGGTGGTGGTGTCGGCCGGGAGCGCGCGGCGGATCGCCACCGGACCCTTGGCGAGGTAATCGAGCAGCTTGTCCTGCGGGCAGGGCGAGCAGAACATATAGCCCTGGACGTGGGAAAAGCCCGCGTCCATGGCGCAGCGCAACTGCTCTTCCGTCTCGATCCCTTCCGCCACGGTCTCCATGTCGAGCCGGTCGGCGAGGAAGGACATCGCCGCGATCACCGCGCGGTCCTCGGCGCTCTTGCCCGCCCCGCGGATGAAGCTCTGGTCGATCTTGAGCGTGTCGAAGCGATAGCTGCGCAGATAGCTGAGCGAGGAATAGCCGGTGCCGAAATCGTCGAGCGACAGATGCACCCCGATCCGCCGGAGTTCCGAGAGGATCACATGCGTGTGCCCGTCGCCCTCGAGAAACAGCGACTCGGTGACCTCAAGGTCGAGCCGGCGGGCCTGGATTCCGGTCGACATCAGCGCGCTGAGCAGCACGCGCGAGAAATGCGCCGATTTCAGGAGGTCGGGCGAGATGTTGACCGCGACGCGAACGTCATCGGGCCATTGCGCGGCGGCCGCGCACGCCTTGCGGATCACGCATTCGGTCAGCGGACCGATGAGGCCGGCATGTTCGGCCGCCGGGATGAACTCGCCCGGCGAGATGTTGCCCAGCTCGGGATGGGTCCAGCGCACCAGCGCCTCGCAGCAGGTGACGCGGCCGGTCGCCAGCTCGATGATGGGCTGAAAATGGACGTTGAGCGCGTCCTGGTCGATCGCCTGGCGCAGGCCCAGCTCCAGCTCGCGCACGCGATCGAACTTCTCCTTCATCGCCCAGCTGAACATGGCGAAGCGGTTGCGGCCGTTGCGCTTGGCATCATAGAGGGCGACGTCGGCGTTGAGCATCAGCTCGTCCGACGTCGTCCCGTCATGCGGCCCGATCGCGATACCGATCGACCCGGAAATGCTGAGCTGGTGCACGTCGAAGGCGAAGGGCGCCACCAGCCGGTCGAGCACGTCGGCCGCGAGCTTTGTCGCCTCCTCCGCATCCATGCCCGGACAAAGCATGACGAACTCGTCGCCGCCGAACCGCGCCAGCGCGCCGCGCTCCTCCAGCACGTCATGCAGCCGCGCGGCGACCTCGCACAACAGCCGGTCACCCACGATATGCCCGAGCGAGTCGTTGATCTCCTTGAAGCGATCGAGATCGAGCCAGAGCAGCGCCAGCGTCCGCTCGTTCGTGACGGCGCTCTGGAGCATGTCGCTCAGCCGCGCCTGCATCGCCATGCGGTTCTCGAGGCCGGTGAGGCTGTCGTGCCGCGCCAGCCGCTCGAACCGCGTCGCGAGCTGGCCCTTGTCGCGCTTGTCGACCAGCGCGCCGATGAGGATGCGGTGGGTGGTCGCGCTGATCTCCGCCAGGCCCAGGATCATGAGGAAGCCGGCGACGCCGAGCAGCATGTAGCCCGGCTGCCCGACCAGCCAGAGCCCGATCGAGGTGGGGCCAAGCGCGAGGCAGATCTGCCCGATCGCGATGCGCACCTGGCCGGCGTTGCGGCCCGAAATGCCGCCCGCATAGCCGATCGCCAGCGCCACGGCGACCAGATGCTCGACCGCGCCGGCCGAGCGCGTCAGCGCGAACAGCGCCAGCGCCCCGAGCAGCGCGGCATAGATCCAGGCGCCCAGCTCGTAGATCCGTTCCCAGACCCGATAGTGCTCCGCCCCGCCCTTTGACCGCCGGCGGTTGAACATGAGCGTCGCCACCGTCCGGCCGACGGCGACGATGCAGATGAGGATCGCGGTGGCGTCCACCAGCCAGTCGGGCGAGTAAAAGGCGGCCGCGAGGCTCAGCATCACCCCCGCGAGCGCGCCGAAGGCGAGCGACAGTGTCGAGGCGTAGAGGCTCTCGACGAGCGACCGATGCACGTCCTCGTTCCGCCCCTCGTCGGACGGCGGCGATGCGTTCAGAGGATCGGGCAACAGTCGCAAACGGCTTCTCCGGGTCGCCCCGCTATGCCCGAAACACGTTGTTCAATGGTTAAATCAGCGGCTTGCGCCAGCGCTCCACGGCGAAACGGGCCGCCCCCCAGTGCCCGTGTCGCCCGCCGACACCGCAGCCGGGCACCGGCCTGTCCTACAGAGAACCATATAGGTTATCGCTGGCTCCCAAGGAGGAGGATATGGACATTGCCGATCTGATCGACACCGTCATCGCGCGCGAGGGCGGCTATGTCGACCATCCCGCCGACCGCGGCGGCCCGACCCGCTGGGGCATCACCGAGGCGGTGGCGCGCGCCAACGGATTTGACGGCGACATGCGCGCATTCGGGCGCGACGCCGCCGCCGCCCTCTACCGCCGGCGCTACTGGGAGGAGCCCGGACTTGCTGCGCTGGCCGAAATCGCGCCGCGCGTCGCCGCCGAACTGTTCGACGCCGGCGTGAACATGGGGCCGGCGACGGGCATCGCGTTCCTCCAGCGCGCTTTGAACGCGCTCAACCGCGGCGCGCGCGACTATCCCGACCTCGCGGTGGACGGGCGGATCGGCGGCGCCACCTGTCGCGCCACCGCCGCCTTCCTCCGCCATCGCGCGCCCCATGGCGAGGCGGTGCTGCTCAAGGCGATCGAGGCGTTGCGCGGCGAGCGCTATGTCGCGCTCGCCGAGCGCCGGCCGGCCAACGAAGCCTTTCTCTACGGCTGGCTCGCCAACCGTATCGGTTAATTTCCCTTTTTATCAAGGAGCATCGTCATGGCCCTCATCGACGGCATCGTCGGCCCGATCGCCAAGCTGATCGACAAGATCATCCCCGATCCCGAGGCGCGCAGCCGCGCCAAGCTCGAACTTTTGAAGGCCGAGAACGAGCAGGAACTGGAATCGCTGCGCACCCAGCTCTCGGCGATCATGGCGGAGGCGCAGTCGACCGATCCCTGGACCAGCCGCGCCCGCCCCGCCTTCCTCTATGTCATGTACGCGATGATCCTGTGGGCGATCCCCATGGGGCTCATCGCCGCCGTCCATCCCGAGATGGCGACCGCGATCGGGCGGGCGATGAACGCCTATCTCACCGGCCTGCCCGAACCGCTCTACGCGCTCTTCGGCACCGGCTATCTGGGCTACACCGCCGCGCGGACGTGGGGCAAGGTCAAGGGCGTGGACAAGTGACGGCCGCGGCGCCGACGGTCGCGAGAACCTGAACGCCAGATATCGCCTGCAACCTCGTCATCAACTTAACACCGTCACCCCGGCCTCCGCGCCGGGCGCGATGGTGGCGGAAAAAGCGAGACCCCGGATCGAGTCCGGGCTGACGTAGACAAGAGAGCGGCGGTCTGCTTTCCAAGGAGCATGACCTCATTCCGCCGCGTCCGGCAGGCGGGCGAGGTCGTCGCCCGCCGGCAGCGTTGCCAGCGTCTCCACCCCGTCCACCGTCTCGATCTCGCGCGAGCCGGTCTCGACGTTCAGCTCCTTGAGCTTGCGGCCGGTCACCAGCACCCGGCTCTCGAAGCTGCTCACGAAGCTGTTGTAATGCGCCACGGCGCTGTTGAGACCGCCGCCGACCTTGCGCAGATGGCCGGTGGCGACCGCGAGCCGCTCGTACAGTTCCTTGCCGAGCTGACCGATGCGCGCGGCCTCCTCGGCCATTTTCTCCTGCCGCCACACGCTCGCCACCGTCCGCGCGATCGCGACGAGGTTGGTGGGGGTGGCGAGCAGCACGCGCCGCTCGAACGCCCAATCCCAGAGGCCATCGTCCTGTTCGAGCGCGGCGGAGAGGAAATGCTCGCCGGGAATGTACATGATGACATAGTCGGCCGCCTTGCCGAAGCGCGCCCAATAATCCTTGGCGCCGAGCTGCTGCGCGTGGAGCCGGATCGCGGCGGCATGGGCCTTGAGATGCGCCGCGCGCAAGCCCTCGTCCACCTCGTGCGCGGCGTCGAGATAGGCGTTGAGCGAGCATTTGGCGTCGATGACGAGTTCCCGCCCGCCCGGCAGGCTGACGATGACATCGGGGCGCAGCCGCCCGTCGTCGGTCTCGACCGACACTTCGGTGCGGAAATCGGCATGGGGGCTGAGCCCCGCCTGTTCGAGCACGTTGCGCAGCGACTGCTCGCCCCAGCGCCCGCGCGCCTTGGGGCTGGAGCGCAGCGCGTTGACGAGCCGCGCGGTCTCGTCGCGCACCTGCCCCTGGCCGGCGCGCACCTGATCGACCGCCTCGCGCAGCGCCGCGTAACTGTCGACGCGCTCCTTCTCGACCCGGCCGAGTCCGTCCTCATAGCGCTTGAGCGTGCTCTCGACCGGCTGGAGCAGCGCGCGGATCGCCTCCCCGCTCCTCTCCTGCGCCTGGTGGAAGCGCTGCTCGGCGCGTTCGAGGAACTGGCGCTGCGCGTCGCCGAGCAGCCGCCCGCCGATCTCACTGAACTGCGCGGAGAGCTGTTCGCGCGCCTCCTGCAAGGCTTTGAGCTGCGCCTCGAACGCCTCTGCGCGCGCATCGCTCGCCGCCCGCAGCGCCGCCAGCTCCTGCCCCCGCGCGTCGCGCTCGGCCGTCACCTCGCTCAGCATCGGGCGGAGCAGCTCGGCGGTCTGCGCGCGCTGCTCGGCGAGCGCAAGGTCGCGCAGCGCCACATTGCGCGCCTCGTCGGCCGCCGCCAGCCGGTCGGCCAGGCCCTGCCGCTCGGCGAGTAAAGGTGCCATCGCCCGCCTAGCAAGGAACCAGCCGATTGCGAGGCCGGCGAGCAATGCGGCAAGCATCAGACCAAGGACAACCGCATCCACGCCAACGACTCCGCATGAGAACGAAAGCGGAACTTATCGGCGGCGGGCGGCTTTGGCAACCCGCCTCAGGCGGCGCGGCTTTCCTTGCGGAGCTTGGTCAGCTTCTTGAGCAGCATGTCGCGCTTGAGGCGGGAGAGATGGTCGATGAAGAGCACGCCCTCGAGATGGTCGATCTCGTGCTGGAGGCAGGTGGCGAGCAGCCCCTCCAGCCATTCCTCGTGGATGCGGCCGTCGCGGTCCATCCAGCTCGCGCGGATGCGCGCGGGGCGCTCGACCTCGGCATACATTTCGGGGACCGAGAGGCAGCCCTCGTTGTAGACCGAGAGATCCTGCGACCCCTCGAGGATCACCGGGTTGATGAAGACCAGCGGGCGCCTGACCGCCGGCGCGCCCTCCTCGTCGGAGGCGGGCTCCTGCAGGTCGATGACGAGCAGCCGCTTGGGCACGCCGACCTGGATCGCGGCGAGGCCGATGCCGGGCGCGTCGTACATCGTCTCGAACATGTCGTCGATGAGCCGCTGGAGCGCGGCGTCGATCGCCTCGACCGGCGTCGAGATGGCGCGCAGGCGCGGATCGGGCGTCTCGATGATCGGGAGGATGGCCATGGCGCGAAGATATGGGACGGCCACGGGGTTTGCAAGCGGGGGGTGGGGCTGGGAGCGCGGGCGCCGTTGCGCCTTGCCCTCCCCAACCCCTCCCGCAAGCGGGAGGGGCCATGCGGGCCACCACCGCCGCCCCCAAAGAGCTTGACCCCCAACCCCTCCCGCAAGCGGGAGGGGCCATGCGGAAGGAACACTCTCGTTCGCGGCAGGGGCAGCAAGGCTTGGTGAGCGGAGCGAGCCTAGCCGCAGCGGGGTGGGCGTGCGGTGCTGGTGAATGGCGCAAACGCGCTCCACCCCCGCCTTCGGCGGCGGTCGCCCTCCCCGGACCAGTGAGGAGCTAGGTGACCGGCCGCCGTGCCCGCAGCGCCTGCGCCAGCGTGCCCTCGTCGAGATAGTCGAGCTCGCCGCCCACCGGCATCCCGTGCGCGAGCTGGGTGAGGCGGAGGGGGTAGGGCTCCAGCCGCTCGGCGATGTAGTGCGCGGTCGTCTGCCCCTCCAGCGTGGCGTTCATCGCGAGCACCACCTCGTCGATGCCGCCGGCGGAGACGCGGCTCACGAGGCGGTCGATGGTCAGATCCTCCGGCCGCACGCCGTCGAGCGCCGACAGCCGTCCGCCGAGCACATGGAAGCGGCCGGGGAAGAGCCGCGAGCGATCGAGCGCCCACAGGTCCGCGACATCCTCCACCACGCACAGCGCGCGGCCGTCGCGGCGCGGGTCGGCGCAGATGCCGCAGGGGTCGCTGGTGTCGACATTGCCGCAGGTCGAGCAGCTCCGCATCGCCCCGCGCACCGCGTCGAGCGCGCGCAGCAGCGGATCGAGCGCGGTCTCGGGCCGCTTGATGAGGTGCAGCACCGCGCGCCGCGCCGATCGCGGCCCCAACCCCGGCAGACGCGAGAGCGCCTGCACCAGCGCATCGAGTTCGGGGGAGGCCATCGTGCCATTATGGGCTTGCCACGCCGCCGCACAAGGGCTTGAGAGGGCGCCATGCGGATCATCTTCATGGGCACGCCCGACTTCGCGGTGCCGGTGCTGCGCGCGCTGGTGACGGCGGGGCACGAGGTCGTCGCGGCCTACAGCCAGCCGCCCCGCCCCGCCGGACGCGGCAAGGCGCTGCGCCCCTCGCCCGTGCAGCAGGCGGCCGAAGCGCTCGGCATCCCGGTGCGCGCGCCAGTGCGGCTGCGCGACGCGGCGGCGCAGGCGGCGTTCGCGGCGCTCGATGCCGACGTCGCCGTGGTCGCGGCCTATGGCCTGATCCTGCCGCCGACGGTGCTCGACGCGCCGCGCCATGGCTGCCTCAACGTCCACGCCTCGCTGCTGCCGCGCTGGCGCGGCGCGGCGCCGATCCAGCGCGCGATCCTCGCCGGCGACGCGGAGACGGGCGTCACCATCATGCAGATGGAGGCGGGGCTCGATACCGGGCCGATGCTCGCCCGCCGTGCGATCCCCGCCACGGGCAAGACCGCCGGCGCGCTGACCGGCGAGCTGGCGGCGATCGGCGCGGCGCTGATGGTCGACGTGCTCGCCGACCTTCCGGCTCATCCGCCGGTTCCGCAGCCCGAGGAGGGCGTCACCTATGCGGCGAAGATCGACAAGGCCGAGAGCCGGCTCGACTTTGCCCGAGGCGCGGCCTTGTGCGAGCGGCAGGTGCGCGCCTTCCATCCCGCGCCTGGCGCGTGGCTGAGCTGGCGCGGCGAGCGGATCCGCGTCCTCGCCGCCGCGGTCGAGCCGGTGGCCGGGGCACCGGGCGCGCTGATCGACGACCGGCTGCTCATCGGCTGCGGCGACGACAGCGTGCGCCCCACCCTCGTCCAGCGCGCCGGCAAGGCGGCGATGCCCGCCGACGCCCTGCTGCGCGGCCTCGCGATGCCGGCGGGCGAGCGGCTCGATGACTGAAACCGGCGCGCCGACCCGCTTCGCCTTCACGATCGAATATGACGGGCGGCCGTTCATGGGCTGGCAGCGGCAGGCGCATGGCCAGAGCGTCCAGCAGGCGGTCGAGGAGGCGATCCATGCCGTCACCGGCGAGGCCGTCGTCGTCCACGCCGCCGGGCGCACCGATGCCGGCGTCCATGCGCTCGCGATGCGCGCCCATGCCGACATCGCGAAACGCATCACGCCCTTCCGCCTGATGGAAGGGCTCAACGCGCGGATGCGGCCGGCGCCGGTGGCGATCCTCGCCTGCGAGGCGGTGGCGGCGGACTGGCACGCGCGCTTTTCCTGCCTCGGCCGGTCCTACGAATACCGCATCGTCAACCGCCGCGCGCCGCTGACGCTGGAGGCAGGCCGGGCGTGGCGCATCCCCCGCCCGCTCGACGAGGCGGCGATGGCGCGGGCGGCGGCGCTGCTCATTGGCAGGCACGACTTCACCACCTTCCGCTCGACCCAGTGCCAGGCCGACAGCCCGGTGAGGACGCTCGACCGGCTCGATGTGGAGCGCGAGGGGGAGCGCGTGCTCGTCCGGGCGGCGGCGCGCAGCTTCCTCCACCATCAGGTCCGCTCGATGGTGGGCTGCCTGGCGCTCGTGGGCCTTGGGCATTGGCGCGTCGAGGACATGGCCCGCGCCCTCGCCGCGCGCGACCGCCAGGCGCTCGGCCACAACGCGCCGCCCGACGGGCTCTATTTCACCGGGGCGCGCTACTAGCCCGCGAAACGGACAAAAAAAGCCGATCCCCGGCTCTGGTCATGCGGCGTGGTTGGGTCCATAGCGCGCCAAGCCTGCCCTGCCCGGACCCGTCCCATGCCGTTTGACACGCCCCGCACGCCGCTCTCGCGGGCCGAGTTCGTCGCCATGATGGCGGCGGTGATGGCGCTCAACGCGCTCGCGATCGACACCATGCTGCCGGCCTTTCCGCAGATCGCGGCCTCGCTCCACGTCACGCGCGCCAACGATCTGCAGTTCATCGTCGGCAGCTTCCTTTTGGCGCAGGCGTTCGGCGCGCTGGTGATGGGGCCGCTGGCGGACCGTTTCGGGCGGCGGCCGGTGCTGGTCGGCGCGATCATCGTGGCGGCGCTGTGCGCGCTCGGCTGCGCCCTCGTCACCAGCTTCGAGGGGCTGATCGCCCTGCGCGTCGTCCACGGTTTCTTCGCCTCGGCGATGGGCGCGATTTCCACCGCCGTCATCCGCGATCGCTACAGCGGCGACGCGATGGCGAGCCTGATGAGCATGACCATCATCGTCTTCATGGCGGTGCCCGTCGTCGCGCCGACGCTGGGATCGGCCATCCTGGCGGTGACGGGCTGGCGCGCGATCTTTCAGATGCTCGCCTTCGCCGCGCTGCTCGTCGGGCTGTGGGTGCTGCTGCGCCTGCCCGAAACGCTGCGGGACGAGGATCGCCTGCCGCTGTCGCCGCGCCAGACGGCGGCGACATGGCGCTTCGTCCTCACCCAGCGGCTCGGCATCGGCTACATGCTGGCGAGCGGGATCGTGATGGGCGCGCTGTTCGGCTTCCTCAACAGCTCGCCGCAGATTTTCGGCGAGGTGTTCGGGGCGCAGGCGCTGTTCCCCTATGCCTTTGCGGCGGTGGCGGGGACGATGGCGCTCACCAATTTCTTCAACAGCCGCATCGTCGAGCAGTTCGGCGCCCGCCGCGTCTCGCACGGCGCGCTGCTGATCTTCATCCTGCTCTCGATCGCCCAGATCATCGGTGCGACGATGCCGCACGAGCCAATGCCGCTCTTCCTCGTCATCGTCGCGCTCAACATGGGGATGGTGGGGTTCACCGGCGCCAATTTCAGCGCGATCGCGATGGAGCCGTTCGGCAAGGTCGCGGGCGCCGCCGCCAGTTTCCAGATGTTCGTGCGCATGGGGATCGCGAGCGTCATCGGCGCCTTCACCGGCCAGCGCTTCGACGGGACGACGCTGCCGCTCGCCGAGGGGTTTCTCGTGTGCGGTCTCCTGAGCCTGGGCTGCGTGCTGTGGGCGGAACAGGGGCGGCTTTTCACCCGCCCCCGCCGCGGCGCGCTGCGCGAGGTGCGCGCGCCGCGCTGAGCGCCGCGATCAGGCGTCCCGGAACCCCGGCGTAGGCGCGCCGGGAAGCGGCGGCACGGGCTGCGGCGGGGCGTCCGCGTCCATCTCGTGCACCTCGGTCAGACCGCGGCCGACATGGCTCTTGCGGCGGCCATAGGCGAAATACACCACCAGGCCCACCGCCGCCCAGCCCAGGAACATCAGTTCCGTATAGCCCGAGAGGTTGAAGAACAGATAGGCGCAGCCGGCGATCGCCAGCGGCCCGACGAGCCAGATGGCGGGGGTGCGGAACGGCCGGTGCCGGTCGGGCGCGGTGCGGCGCAGGATGATGACGCCGATCGCCACCGTCATGAACGCGAACAGCGTGCCCGAGTTGGAGATGTCGGCGAGCTGCCCCACCGGGAAGAAGGCGGCGGCCAGCGTCACGAACACGCCGGTGATGATCGTCACCACATGCGGCGTGTGGAAGCGCGGGTGCACCTTCGCCAGCCCCTCGGGCAGCAGCCCGTCGCGCGCCATGACGAAGAAGATGCGCGTCTGGCCGAACAGCATCATGAGAACCACCGACGGCAGCGCGAGGAAAGCGGCGAGCCCGATGAGGTTGCCGACATTCACATAGCCGATCTGGCGCAGGACATGGGCAAGCGCCTCGTCGGAGCAGACCAGCGGCAGATTGCCGGCGGCCGCGAGCGTGGCGCACTGCTGCTGCAGTTCCTTGCTGCCGGTGGCGAGCGCCTCGCCCGCCGCGCCGAACACCGGCTGCGCCCCGACCGTCCCGATCGCGCCCGCCGCCACCAGCAGGTAGAAGATGGTGCAGATGACGAGCGAGCCGATGAGGCCGATCGGCATGTTGCGCTGCGGATTCTTCGTCTCCTCTGCCGCCGTGGAGACCGCGTCGAAGCCGACATAGGCGAAGAAGATCGAGGCGGCGGCGGCGCTCACCCCGGCAAAGCCGAGCGGCGCGAGCGGCTCGAAATTCTCCATTTTCATGACCGGCACGGCGAGGATCACGAAGACGGTCAGCGCCACGATCTTGATGACGACGAGGACGGCGTTGAACGTCGCCGACTCCTTGGTCCCGACCACCAGCAGCGCGGTGACAAGCATGGCGATGACCACGGCGGGCAGGTTGATGCCGCCCCCCACGGCCGCGAAGGCGCCCTTGCTGATGACGGTCGGCAGCTCCAGCCCCAGCCCCGATTGCAATATGCCGACGAAATAGTTCGACCAGCCGACCGACACCGCCGAGGCGGCGATCGCATATTCGAGGATCAGCGCCCAGCCGACGATCCAGGCGACGATCTCGCCCATCGAGGCATAGCTGTAAGTATAGGCCGAGCCGGAGACCGGCACCATCGAGGCCATTTCCGCATAGCACAGCGCCGCCACCGCGCACACGGCGCCCGCGATGACGAAGCTCAGCATCATGCCCGGCCCCGCCTTCTGCGCCGCCTCGGCGGTGAGGACGAAGATGCCGGTGCCGATGATGGCGCCGATCCCCAGCATGGTGAGCTGGAACGCGCCGAGCGAGCGGTGCAGCGATTTCTTTTCAGCCGTCGCCAATATGGCGTCGAGCGGCTTGATTCGGCCAAAGAGCATGTTGATCCTTTTATGTCGTGCCAGGTCCGGCCGCGCGCGCGGCGGCGGCCCCCTCTTCCTGCGGCGCGAGACTAGCCGCTAAATCCCGGCGCGCAAGCCCGCGCCCTTGAAGCCCTGCGCCACGACATACCATTCGCTCGATTCCTTGCGGCTGGCGGGCGGCTTGGCGTGCTTGACCGTCGCGAAATGGCGCTTGAGCGTGGCGAGCAGGCCCGCGTCGGTCCCGCCGGCGAACACCTTGGCAACAAAGGCGCCGCCCGGTTCGAGCGTCTCGATCGCGAACGCGGCCGCCGCCTCGACGAGGCCCATGGTGCGCAGATGATCGGTCTGCGCATGGCCGACGGTGTTGGCCGCCATGTCCGACAGCACGAGGTCGGGCGCGGCGCCCAGTTCCCCGATCAGCCGCGCGGGCGCGCCCTCGTCCATGAAGTCCATCTGCAGCAGCGTGACGCCCGGCAGCGGATCGACCGGGAGCAGGTCGATGCCGACGATGGCCGCATTGGGACGCCGCTTCGCCACCACCTGCGCCCAGCCGCCCGGCGCGACGCCCAGATCGACGACATGGCGCGCGCTCTTGAGGAAGCCGAATTTCCCGTCGAGCTCGATCAGCTTGAACGCGGCGCGGCTGCGCCACCCGTCCGCCCTGGCGCGGCGGACATAGGGGTCGTTGAGCTGCCGTTCGAGCCAGCGCGTCGACTGCGCGCTGCGGCGCTTGGCGGTCTTGACGCGGGCGCGGCCCCCTTCCCCGCCCCTTGTCACGGCCGCCGCGCCCGGTCGCGTTCCATGAGGCTGCGCAAAATACCCTCGCGGATGCCGCGATCGGCGACGCCGAGCCGCTCGACCGGCCAGATGTCGAGGATCGTCTCGAGGATCGCGCAGCCGGCGACGACGAGGTCGGCGCGCTCCTCACCGATACAGGGCAGCGTGCGGCGCTCCTCGATGCTCATGCCCGCGAGGCGCGTCGAGATGTCGCGCATCGCCCCGGCGGGGACATGCAGCCCGTCGACGGCCTGACGGTCGTAGCGCGGCAATGCGAGGTAGAGGCTGGCGAGCGTCGTCACCGTGCCCGATGTGCCGAGCAGCCGCCGCGCGCCCGGCACGCTGGCGAGGCGGCCGGCGATACCTTCGAACGCCTCCCGCACCCGCGCGCGCATCGCGGCATAGGCGGCGGCGCGGCCGGCGGCATCCTCGCCGCCTCCGCCCACGCTCTCCATCAGCGAGACGACGCCCCAGGGCGCGCTGTGCCAGTCGAGGATGCGCGGCGCCGGGCCGGTGGTGTCGAGCAGCACCAGCTCGGTCGAGCCGCCGCCGATGTCGAAGATGAGCGCGGGTCCGTCGCCCGGCTCGAGCAGCGCGTGGCAGCCGAGCACGGCGAGCCGCGCCTCCTCGCGCGCACTGATGATGTCGAGCTTGATGCCCGTCTCGCGATAGACGCGGGCGGTGAACTCCGGGCCGTTGCTCGCGCTCCGGCACGCCTCGGTGGCGACCGATCGGGCGAGGCTCACCTGCCGCCGGCGCAGCTTGTCGGCGCACACCGACAGTGCCGAGAGCGCGCGGTCCATCGCCGCGTCGCTGATCCGGCCGCTGGCGCCGATCCCCTCGCCCAGCCGCACGATGCGCGAAAAGGCATCGACGACGACAAAGCCCTCGGGCGCGGGCCGCGCGATCAGCAGGCGGCAGTTGTTGGTGCCCAGGTCGATCGCGGCATAGTTGCGGCGCGGGGCCGGGCGATCCTCGACCGCGATCGCCGGCCCGCGCCCGGCCGGCGGCTGTCCGCTCCACCGGGCCGGGCCGGCCGGCGGCGGATATTGCCCTTCACTCTCGCGCACCTTCGGTCACTTCGCGGTTCGCCGGCCGGGGCATACCGGACGGCACTTGCTGCACATGCTAAGGAACACGTCCCGCTTTGGCAAGGCGCGGGCGCGGCGGCATTGACAGCCCCCGGCCGCCCCACTATCTGCCCGCCCACCCGGTGCCCCGTCGTCTAAAGGTAAGACTCCGGACTCTGACTCCGTTAATCGAGGTTCGAATCCTCGCGGGGCATCCAATCCCGTCGCGGCGGGGATCGCGGCGTTCGCGTGCGGTCAGGCGCGGCGCTGGCCGGCCGCCTGGAGCGCCGCGCGGTCCCGCTGAAGCCGGCCGCGCAGAAACTCGATCGCCTCCGCCTCGTCGGTGAAATAACCACATTCATCGTCGGAATAGACGCGACGGGCCTGCATCGCGGCCAGGACGCCGGGCAGGATCACGGCGGAGCGCGACCCCCAGTGGTCCGCGAACCGCATCTGGTTGATGCGGTGACGCTCGACCACCCGCGCCGATTGCGTCGCATAGGTCCGCCCGTCGACCAGGCTGGCGAGAAGGCGCCCACGCCGCGCGAGCTGGGCGAACAGCGCCTCCAGATCCCGCTCGAACGCCAGCATCGTCGGCCATTCCCAATAGCCGTTGAGCCGGAAGCGGATGATTCCGTCCGCGCGAGGATGAATCTCGTAGGGCGGTGGCGTGGTCATGGTGCCCATCATCACGCGCAGTCGCTAAAAACTGGTGAAGTCCTTGGCCCCTCGTCGGACGCGCCCGTGCCTCGCCCCAGCCATTCGCGCATCCGCGGGAATTTGCTCCTTGGCCCCTCGTCGGACGCGCCCGTGCCTCGCCCGCGGGAGCGCGCGTGCCCACCCCCGGCCGGCGGCGCGTCCGCCGTTCCGCGCCCGAGCCCGTCGGCCCCGCCGGCGATGGCGATGCGTCATGACCGGCTCGTCCGCGCGACGGCGCGACATCGCGCCACCGCCCCGCCGCGTCGATGGCGGGTGGACGGGGGCCGCGCGCCATTGCATTCGAAATCATCGGTGATAAGTCTGGCCCGCCGGCACGGCTCGGCCGGCGTCGGGGGAGGCGAATGCGGGGCTTTGACATGGTCCGTCGGGTGGGGCGCTGAGGCGATGCGGCTACTGCTCCTTCCCGGCAACATGTGCGACGCGCGGCTATGGGCGCCGCTCGGCGCGCGGCTCGACGCGGCGGGCATCGGCTGGTCGGTCGGCGATCTCGCGACGCAGGAGAGCATCGGCGCGATGGCGGCCGACATGCTCGCGCCGCACGAGGGGATGCTGTTGCCGGTGGGCTTCTCGATGGGCGCCATCGCGGCGGTCGAGATGGCGCGGCAGGCGCCCGAGCGGATCGCGGCGATGGCATTGCTCGGCTTCAACGCGACCGCCGACCTCCCCGAGCGCGCCGTGATCCGCCCGCGCCAGCAGGCCGATGTCCGCGCCGGCCGGCTCGCGCAGGTCATCGCCGACGAGCTCAAGCCCCATTACCTTGCCGCGGCCAATCGAGACAATGAGGCGCTCCGAACGCTCACCATGGCGATGGCGATGGAGCTTGGCCCCGACGTGTTCGTCCGGCAGAGCGAGGCGCTGCGCACCCGCGCCGATCTCACCCCCGTGCTGCCGACGCTCAAAATGCCCATGCTGCTCGGCTGCGGCGCCGAGGACAGGCTGTGCCCGCCCGAATGGCACGCCCGCTGGCGGGCGATGATCGGCCCGCGCGCGCAGGTCCGTGTCTTTGCCGATGCGGGGCACCTGCTCCCGCTCGAACAGCCCGACGCGCTCGCCGATGTGCTGATCGGCTGGCTCGCATCCATCGAGGAGACCCCATGGCCGACCGCATCCTGACCACCCATGTCGGCTCGCTGCCGCGCGGCGCCGAGGTCACCGAGCTGATTTTCGCCGCCGAGCGCGGCGAGACGATCGACACCGCCCGCTTCGATGCGGTCGTCGCCGCCGCCGTGGACGAGACCGTGCGGCGGCAGGTCGAGGCCGGCGTCGATATCGTCTCCGACGGCGAGATGGCCAAGATCAGCTATGCCACTTACATCAAGGACCGGATCAGCGGCTTCGACGGCGACAGCCCGCGTCGCGCCCCCGCCGATCTCGAAGCCTTCCCCGGCTTCCTCGAGCGGCAGGCCAAGGGCGGCGGCACGCCCAGCTATCGCCGCCCGCGCTGCGTGGGCGAGGTCAGGCCGCTGACGCTCGATCCGCTCCACGACGACATCCGCCGCTTCGAGGCGGCCCTCGGCAAGCATCCGCCCGCCGGCGGCGCCTTCATGAACGCCGCCTCGCCCGGCGTCATCGCGCTGTTCCAGCCCAACGACCATTATCCGAGCGACGACGCCTATCTCGACGCGCTCGCCGAGGCGATGCGGCCCGAATATGAGGCGATCGTGGCCGCCGGCCTCATCCTCCAGCTCGACAGCCCCGACCTTGGCCTCGGGCGGCACATGATGTTCAAGGGCGAGCCCGATGACGTCTATCTCCGCCGCATCGAACGGCATGTCGAGGTGCTCAACCACGCGCTGCGCCATGTCCCCGCCGAGCGCGTGCGGATGCATGTCTGCTGGGGCAATTACGAGGGGCCGCATCATTGCGATGTCGAGATGGCCGTGATCCTCCCCGTGCTCATGAAGGCCAAGCCCGCGGGACTGCTGTTCGAGACCGCCAATCCCCGCCACCAGCACGATATCGAGGCGTTCGCCGAGCATCGCGCGCTCATCCCGGACGACAAGGTGCTGATCCCCGGCGTCATCGATTCGACGACCAACTTCATCGAGCATCCGCGCGTGGTCGCCAACCGCATCGGCGGCTTCGTCGACCTGTTCGGGGCGGAGCGGGTGATCGCGGGGACCGATTGCGGCTTCTCGACCTTCGCGGGTTTCGGCGCGGTCGATCCGGCGATCGTGTGGGCCAAGCTCGCGACGCTGGCCGAGGGCGCCGCGCTCGCGTCGCGAAGGCTGGCGGCGTGAACCTCAAACGGCGGATCGCCGCCGGGGGGGCGCTGCTCGGCACCTTCCTCAAGACGCCCTCGCCCATCCTGGTCGAGGTGCTGGCGGGTGCCGGGCTCGATCTCCTGTGCCTCGATGCCGAACATGCGCCGTTCGATCGCGCGGCGATCGACCTGTGCATCATGGCGGCACGGGCGGTGGCGTTCCCGGTGATCGTCCGGGTCGCGACGGCCGCCCCCGAACAGATCCTCAACGCGCTCGATTGCGGCGCCGACGGCGTGCTGCTGCCGCATGTCCGCTCGGCCGCCGAGGCGGAGGCGGCGGTGCGAGCCGCGCACTACCAGCCCGGCGGGCGCGGCTATGCCGGTTCCTCGCGCGCGGCGCGCTATGGCCTCGCCCCGATGCCCGAGCACCGCGCGGCGAGCGCGGCGCGCACGGTCGTCATCGCCCAGATCGAGGATGTCGAGGCGCTGGACGAGGTGGAGGCGATCGCCGCCACCCCCGGTCTCGACATGCTGTTCGTCGGCCGAATCGACCTCACCGTCGCGCTCGGCGCCCCCTCTCCCGACGCGCCCGAGGTGATCGCGGCGGTCGACCGCATCCTTGCCGCCGGCCGCGCGGCGGGCTGCCCGGTCGGCATGTTCGTCCCCCGCCACGAGGATGTCGCCGGCTGGCGCGACAAGGGCGCGCGCCTCTTCCTCCAGGGCTCGGACCACGGCTTTCTGCGCGCCGGCGCGGCGCTGATGCGGACGCAGGCGGGGCTGGCGCGCTGACATGTCGCGGCAAGCGGCGTGGGCGACAACGTTAACTCCCTGTTGACCATCGCGGCCGGCTTGCCCATGATGGCCGCCAAGGGTTGCCCACAACGACAAGACACGCGCCGACGACCGGCTGCACATCCTAACAAAGGGCATCAGCATGGATCGCTTGGGGCAGGCGAAGCCGTTGGCCGCCATCATCGCAATGGCGCTGGCGAGTCCGGTTATGGCGCAGACGGCGCCGGTTCCGGGCGCGCCGACTCGCGAACAGATCCAGCCGCCGCCCGAGCGGCCCGCCCCCGCCCCGCGCCCCCGGCTCGACAGCCGCGACAGCTTTGCCGCCGCGCCCTGCCCGCTGTCCGAATCGCCGCTGCGCGTCGCGATCGGCCAGGTGCGCTACACGCCGCTCGGCCGCGCCGAGCTGCCGCCCGAGATCAACGCCATCCTCGCCAAGGTTCCGCTCGCGCAGACCGGGGACCAGCCGATCGCCAATGTCTGCGCGATCCGCGACGCCGCCAATGCCGCGCTGCGCCGCGCGGGCTACATCGCCTCGGTCCAGATCCCGCCGCAGGAAATCACCGACGGCACGCTCCAGCTCGCCGTCGTGCTGGCGCGGATCACCGAGGTGCGCGTGCGCGGCGAGCCCGGCGCCCAGCGCGGGCTGCTCGAGGAGCGGATCGCCCGGCTGAAGGCGCTCGATCCGCTCAACGAGGGCGCGATCGAGACGCTGCTGCTGCTCGCCGGGGACATTCCGGGGCTTGATGTCCAGCTCTCGCTCCGCCCGGCCGGCACCGGGCCGGGCGAGGTGATCGGCGACCTGACCGTCACGAGCACCCGCTACACGGTCTACGCCAATGCCCAGAATTACGGCTCGCGCCAGCTCGGGCGCGAGACGGGCTATGTGCGCGGCGAAATGTACGGCCTGCTGACCGGCGCCGACACCCTGTTCGTCGCCGGCTCCTCGACGCTCGACTTCGACGAGCAGAAGGTTGTGCAGGCCGGGTACAGCACCATGATCGACAGCGCCGGCACCACCGTGGGCACCCGCGCGACCTATGCATGGTCGCGGCCCGATCTCGACACGCTCGACCTGCGCTCGCGCTCGCTGATCGCGGGCATCGACGTGAGCCGGCCATTGCTGCGCAGCGTCAAGGCCAATCTCACCCTCGCCGGCGGGTTCGAGATCGTCGAGCAGCGCACGAAGGTCTATGGCGGCGCGAAGCCGAGCCCGCTCAACACCGACCAGGTGCGCGCGCTCTATCTGCGCGCCGAGGGCGACGCGAGGTTCAGCGGCCCGCGCGGCGGCGACCTGTTGGCCATATCGGGCAATGTCGAGCTGCGCCAGGGCATCGCCATCCTCGGCGCCTCGCGCAAGGGGCAGGCGGAGGCGAACGGCGCGACGCTCTCCCGCTTCGATGGCGATCCGCAGGCGACCGTCATTCGCGCCGCCGCCGACGCGGACCTGACGCTCGGCCCCATCTTCTCGCTCGCGGGCGCGATGCGCGGCCAGTGGACCGACAGCTCGCTCCTCAACCTCGACGAGTTCGCGATCGGCAACCTGTCGATCGGGCGCGGCTATTCGCCCGGCGCCAATGCCGGCGACCGCGCGATCGGCCTCCGGGGCGAGGCGCGCGCGCGGCTGCCGCTCAACCTCCCCGTCGCGGTGCGGCTGCTCGGCTTCTACGACGCGGTCTGGCTCGGCAATCTCGACGCCAACACCACCGAGGACAAGCGCTTCCTCAACAGCTGGGGCGGCGGGGTCGAGGTGCTGCTGCCCGGCCGCGCCTCGCTCTCCATCCTGTATGCCAAGCCGCTCAAGGCCGCCTTGTCCTTCGATGACAAGCCGCCGCCGGACCGGCTGCTCATCTCCCTGACGACGAGGTTCGGCCGCCATGCGCGCTAATCCCCTCCCCCGCCGCACCGCCCTGCGCCTCTCGACCGCGCTCGCCGCGCTGCTCGCGAGCGGCGCGGCCGGCGCGCAGACGCTGCCCACGGTGAGCGACATCGTCAGCGTCGATCCGGCGCCCGGCCCGCCATCGAACGCGGTCATTGATTTTGGCAGCACCGCCACATCGGTGGACATCGGGCTCAAGAACACCAGCGTCGTCATCAACTGGAAGAAGTTCGACGTTCCCGCCAGCCAGTCGATCAACTTCACCGACGCGCGCAATCCCGCGACGCGCGGCTCGACCGACATGGCGGTGCTCAACCGCGTCGTGGGCAATGCCGGCGTCATCCCCGCGAGCACCATCGCCGGCACGCTGCATTCGGACGACAACATCTCGGTGTTCCTCATCAACCCGACGGGGATTCTGTTCGGCCCCACCGCGGTGGTGACGGTCGGCTCGCTGGTGGCGAGCACGCTCGACCTTTCCAACACCAGCTTCCGCTCGGCGACCGGCGCGCTCGATTTCACCAACACCACCAATCCGACGATCAACGCGGGCAATCAGAAGGCGGTGACGGTTTCGTCCGGCGCCTCGATCACCACGGCGGCCTTCCCGACGCTCGCCGCCGCGCGGACGCCTGGCGGCGTGCTGCTGGTCGGCGCGCGGGTCGACACGCGCGGGACGATCAGCGCGACGGGCGACATCGGCATCGTCGCGGCGAGCGACGTGTCGCTGACCTTCAAGACCGGCAGCCCGCTCTCCCTCACGCTCAACGCCGGGACGCCGCTCGCCGCGCCGATCGTCGGCCGGGGCACCATCGGCGGCCGCAACGTCTATATCGCCGCCGCCAACGATTCGAGCATGACGGGCGCGCTGCTCGACGTGCAGGCGGCGGTCACCGCCACCACCGCGTCGGCCAGCGATCGCGGAATCGTCCTGGCGGCGGGGAACGCGACCACTGTCAGCGACCGGGTCAGCTTCGGCCTGGGCGATCTGGGCGGATCGGCGAGCCTGACGCTGGGCGGCACGCTCACCACCACCGGCATCGGCGGCGCGGTGCTGGTCAGTTCCCAGGGCGCGATCGGCCAGGGCACCGCCGCGGCGGACGTGAGTTCGAGCAGCGGCACCTTGGTCCACGCCGACATCGGCGATGTGAAAGTGGGCGACATCACCGCGGCGGCCGGGAACATCTTCGTCGATACCGGCGCGGGCGCGATCACCGCCACGGATCTCAACGCTTTCGGCCTCATCACCGCGAGCGGCACGACGATCGACCTCGCCTCCGCCACGTCGACGAGCGACCGGATCACGCTGACCGGCAGCGGCAGCGTCACCGCGCTCGGCGTCTCGGCGGTGGGGGATGCGACGATATCGGCCGGCGCCATCACCGCGAACAGCATCGGCGGCGCCGACGTCACCGTCACGGGGTCCACGCTCCAGGGCGCGTCGGGCGGGCGCACGGCGATCACCGCCACCGGGGCGGTGGATGTCAACGTCACCGCCACCGCGCGGCTGGGCGCGGTCGGCTCGGCGGACGGTGTGACGGTGCGCGCCGGCCTCATCGACGCGACCAGCCTCGGCGCGACCGCGGGGATCGTCGACGCGCGGGCCAATGTGACCAACCTCACCGTCGGATCGGTGACGAGCAGCGGCAACACGGTGCTGCGCGCGCCGATCGCCACCGCCGCGCTCACCGGCGCGGCGACCGTGGGCGGCGATCTCACGATCAGCGGCCTCACCGTCGCGCTGGGCAATGGCACGGCGGCGACGCAGGCGGCCGATGGCGCGGTGAGCATCACCGCCGGTTCGGGCGGCCTCACCGGCGCCGGCAATCTCATCCTGCGCTCCAATGCCGACGGCACGGGGGCCGAGACGCTGAGCCTCATCAGCGGCGGCGCGCTCGATTTCGCGGCGACGAGCCGGCTTGACGGCGGCAGCGCGCGCCAGTCGGACCTCAGCATCAGCCTGCCCGCGGGCACCGCCATCGCGCTGGGCGGGGTGCGCGCCAACCGTATCAACGGCGGCACGCTCTCGACCGACGCGGCGATCAGTTTCGGCGGCGCGGTGACGCTCACCGCTACCCAGACGATCGAGTCGACCGCCGATTCGATCAGCGCCGCCGGCATCGACGTCACCGGCGGCACGCTCACGATCAACGCGGGCAGCGCGCTCAGCGACCCGAGCGACATCACCAGCACCGGCGAGCTGCGCGGGCAGAGCGTCACCCTCGCCGCCGCGCGCGCGATCGACGTGGCCGACGTCACCGCCACCACCGGAACCGTCTCGCTCACCACCTCGGCCGGCGCCATCACCGCGCAGGATGTCGGCGCCGTGACGTCGGTCATCGCCAATGCCGAGGGAGCGCTCGACATCGGCTCCGTGACCGTCTCGGGCGGCTTCGCCACGCTCTCGGCGGCCAATGGCGACGCCACGCTCGGCGGCGCCACCACCGACGGCGATCTGTCGCTCACGGCGACCAAGGGCACCGCGCCGACCGGCATCGCGACGCTGTCGGGCGCCGCCACGGTCGGCGGGCTGCTGTCGGTGACCGGCGACGCGGTCGCGCTCGGCAACGGCGGCGCGGTGACGCAGGCGGCGGACGGCAATGTCAACATCCTCGCCGGCGCCGGCGGGCTCACCGGCGCGGCGAACCTGACGCTGCGTTCCAATGCGGACGCCACCGGCACCGAATCGCTCAACCTCGTCACCAGCGGCACGATCGACTTCGCCGCGACGAGCCTGGTCGCGGGCGGAACGGCGCGCCAGTCCGACGTGAACGTGACGCTCAACACCCCCGGCACCGTGCTCACGCTGGGCGGCGTCAGCGCCAACCAGATCAATGCCGGCGCGCTCGTCAACGACAACGCGATCACCTTCGGCGGCGCGGTGACGCTGACCGGCAACCAGACGATCCAGGCCAACGCCGGATCGATCAGCACCGCCGGCATCCGGGTCACCGGCGGCTCGCTCTTCATGATCGCGGGCACCTTTGTCGGCGATCCGAGCGACATCACCAGCAGCGGCGCGTTGCGGGCGGACACCAATGTGACGCTTCTCACCGGACGCGCGATCACCGTCACCGACGTGACCTCCGACACCGGCACCGTGGCGCTCACCGCCTTTGGCGGCAATCTCGCGGCCGGCGATCTCACCGCCGCGTCGTCCGTCAGCGCCACGTCGGTGTTCGACACGGATGTGGCCTCCGTCACGTCCGGCACCGACGCCCTCGCGGCGGATCGGTCCGCGACGATCTCCGGGGTCAACACGACCGTGGGGACGGTCGATATTGGCACCAGCCTCAGCGTCACCGCGAGCGCCGGCGGTCTCGCCATCACCGGCGGCAGCGTCGGCGATCTGATCGACCTGGTGAAAGCGGGCACGACCGGCGCGCTCACGATCGGTGGCACGCTGGAAGCGGGGACCGCCAGCAGCTCGACCGGCACCGTCACCGTGACATCGACGACGGGCGTCCAGGTCGCGACGCTGCGCAGCCTCACCGGCAACGTCACCGTCACCGCGCAGGGCGGCGACATCGGCGGCCTGACGCCGACCGGCACCGCGGTCATCGAGGCGCCGCAGGGTAGCCTCGCGCTCACCGCGACGGGTGGCATACGCCTGACCGGGCTCGACGCGCTGACCAACATCATCCTCTCCGCCGGCAGCACGGTCGACATCGACGGCCCGCTCGACATCGACGGTGACCTCACCGTCGACGGCGCCGGGGTGGCGCTGGGCGGTGGCGACAAGCTGGTCGGCGGCACGATTGACATCGCGAGCACGAGCGCGGGGATCAGCGGCACCGGCGGCACGCTGCGCTCCGACGCGGACGGCAATGGCGCGGGCGACCTCGTCCTGCGCTCGGCGACCGGCCTGTCGCTGGGCGGCGTCGCGCTCCAGGGCGGGGCGGCCCGGACCGCCACCGTGCGGATCGGGACCGGCGCTGGCGGGGCGGTCACCACCGGGGCGATTTCGGCCCAGCGCCTCGTCTCCTACGAACCGACGCTGACCGCGACCGCGCTCGACCTCGACGGGCCGGTGACCGCCGACGCGATCACCACCACCGGCACGCTGACGATCGGCGCGACGACGCCGCCGGCGACGCTCGCCGCCGGCGCGGTGACGAGTACGGCGGGTGCCGTCGACATCACCGCCGGCACCGTCACCGGCATCTCCGGCGTCGGTCCCGACAGCGGCCGCGCGACGATCGCCGCGGCGACCACCGTCTCGGTCAGCGCCGACGACGCGCGGCTCGGCGCGGTGACGGCTGGCGGCGCCACGACCCTCGCGGCCAATGCCGGCGATCTCGACGTCCGCAGCGTCACCGTGACCGGCGCCGCCAATCCGCTCTCGATGAGCGCGAGCGGCGCGATCCGCACCACGAGCGTTTCGGCGCCCGGCATGGTGCAACTCGTCGCCGGCGACGTCAGCGGCCTCGCGAACGGGCCGGGCTTCGACCGCGCCGACGTGAGCGGCGGGACGGTGACGGTCAGCGCCACCGCGAGCGGCGGCGCCTCGGCGCTGCTCGGCACCGTCGCCGCCGGCACCAGCGCCGACATCCGCGGCCAGACCCTCGACATCGACAGCGTCACGACGAGCGGCGGTCCGCTCACCGTCGCGGGCGAGCGACGGCTCGCCAATGGCGATGTCAGCGTGCGGATCGGCACCGCCGACGGCGGCGGCGCCACGACCATCAGCAGCGCGCTGGGCACCGGCGGCGGGCTCACCCCCGCCAATGGCCGCATCGCGCTGGGTGCCGCGCGGGCGCGGAGCGGCGACCTCACGCTCACCTCGCTCGACGGGGCGGTCGGCGGCGCGGGCGCCACCGCGATCGCCGACGCGGGCCGCGTCTTCATCACCGCCGGGACGACGATCGCGTTCGACGATGTGACCGCGAGCGGCAATGTCACGGTGACCGCCGGCGCTTCGAGCAGCGCGGGGCGCGATGGCGCGGTGACGATCGGCACCGTGACCTCCACCGCCGGCAGCGTCGGCGTCGATGCCTTCAACGATGCGGCGAGCGGCCCCGCGGGCATCTCGCTCGCCAGCGCCACCGGCCAGACCGGCGTGGCGATCGTCACCGCCGGCACGCGCGGCGACATCACCGCGCCGGCGATCACCGCGACCACCGGCAACGCGCTCGTCCAGTCGGCCGGCGCGGTGCGCGTCGACCTGCTGACCGCCACCACCGGCGGCGTGACGCTCGGCGGCGCCGCCCTCACCGGCACCAGTGCCGCGCCCGACGCCGCCGCGCCGGACCCCGCCTTCGGCCGGATGGACATCACCGCCGGCACGACGATCGGCGCGACCGGCGGCGGCATCGTCCAGCTCGATACAGTGAGCGCGAGCGGTTCGGCCCAGATCAGCGGCGGCCGGCTCGACATCAACAGCCTGACAGCCGGCTCGACGACGCTCGATACGACGGGCGGCGCGTTCCGCCTCGGCGCGGGCAATGCCGGCGCCGCGAGCATCGCCGCCGCCGGACCGGCGACGATCGGCACGCTCGACACGACCGGGCCGGCGAGCGTCGCCGTCGACGGCACGCTCGACTTCACGCGCATCGCCAGCAGCGGCGGGAGCGTGACGATCGACGCGCTCGACATTGCCGGCGGCGACATCGGCGCCGGAACGGCCATCGACCTCAGCGGCCGCGCGGTGACGCTCGGCGCGCTCGACGCCGGGACGACGCTCGATCTCGCCAGCACCGGCGCTACCAGCCTCGACACCGCCGACAGCACGGGCGCGATGCGCATCGACGCGGGCGGCGCGCTCGGCTTCGCGCGCGTCACCGGCGGCACCGACGTGACGCTGGACGCGGGCGGCGGGATGACCGGCGCGCAGGCGCGGGCGACCGGCGCGCTCCTCGCGACGGCGGGCGGCGCGATCGCGATCGACGACGGCAGCGCGGGCGGCGCGCTCGCCTATGACGCGGGCACCGCGATCACCGCGCCGCTGGCGCGTGGCGGGAGCCTGGCGATGATCGCGCGCGGCGGCCCGCTCTCGCTCACCGATGGGGCCAGCACGGGCACGGCGACGCTCGACGCCACCGGCGACATTACCATCGGCACGTTGACGGCGGGCTCGACCCTCGACGCCGTCGCCACCGGGTCGATCGGCTTCACGCGGCTGGAGGCGACGGCCGACGCCCTGACGCTGAGCGGCGGCGCCATCACCGGCGGCGAGGCGCGGGCGGGCACCAGCCTCAACGCGCAGTCGGACGGCGCGCTCGACATCGACAGCGGCACGGCGGGCGGCCCGCTGACCTACCGCGCCGCGACGAGCCTCACCGCGGGCTCGGCGAGCGGCGGCACGCTGTCGCTGACGTCGCTCGGCGGCCCGCTCTCGCTCACCGATGGGACCAGCACGGGCACGGCGACGCTCGACGCCACCGGCGACATCACCATCGGCAACGGCCTCGATGCGGGCGGCGACCTCTCGATCACCGGCGCGGGCGTCGCGCTCAACAGCGGCGGCGGCGGCACGATCCGGTCGGGCGGCGCGCTCGGCGTCACCGCCACCAGCGGCGGGATCAGCGGCGGCGCGACGACGCTGCGCTCGGGTGCCGGGCGGACGCTCACGCTCACCGCGCGGGGCAGCGGCGGGACGGTCGATTTCGCGGCGGGCAGCACGATCGCCGGCGGGAGCAGCGCGTCGGGTGGCGACGTGGTCGTCGACACAACCGGCACCGCGCGGCTCGGCGCGGTGACGGCGGCGGGCAAGGCCATCACCCTCACCGCGGCCGACCTCGACCTTGGCGGCGCGGTCAATGGCCAGACGGTCACGCTGCGCAACGGCGGCACCGCCAACAGCGTCCGGCTGGGCGAAGCGCCGAGCGAGAATGGCGCCGAGTTCAACGGCGTCGCGGCGCCCCGCTTCGAGCTTGGCCAGGCGGAGATCAGCCGCGTCACCGCCACCGATTTCGTCATCGACGCGGGCGCGCGGTCGCTCACCATCGGCACGCTGAGCGTCGCCAGCGGCACCGGCTCGCGTAGCATCGCCCTGCTCGGCACGGGCCGCGTCGACCTGCTCGGCCGCCTCTCGACCGAGGGCGCGTCGACCGATCGCACGTTGACCATCGGCGGCGGCGCGACCGCCGGCACCCGCGCCAGCCTCATCCGCATCGCCGCGACACCGGGCGGCGGCGGCCGCATCGGCGCGGACGGCGTGGCGCTGATCCTCGCCGGCGACAGGATCGGCGCGGGCTACGATGTCGGCCTGCTCGACCAGCTCGGGCTCACCCCCGACAGCGCCGCCAGTCCGACCGCCGCCGAGATCGCGAACCGCTTCGTCTCGCAGCCGAACAGCGCGCTCTACAACGCGGGCTTCGCCGGGCCACCCTATACCGATCCGGTGATCGTGCGGGCGGGGGCGGTGACGGTCAGCTTCCGCGACTTCGCGCTGTTCCAGAACACCGCGCCGCCCGGACAGACGAGTGGCGTCAACCTGCCCGGCATCACCGGCCGCCCGACGCTCAAGATCGTCGCCGACCCGACCGTCACCGACAATGCCTTCGCCTTCTTCGGCACGGTGAACGGCGTCAGCGGATCGGCCACGTCGCTGCTCGGCGCGGAGGGGATCGAGATCGACGGGCCGGTGAGCCGGGGCAACGCCCGCGCCAATGGCTGCCTCATCGGATCGGCGGGCGGCGGCTGCCTGCTCGCCTCGGTGGTGCAGCCGCAACTGCTCATCATCGACAACAACAGCGAGATTTTCGGCACCACCGATTCGCTCGCCCTGCCGTTCGATCCGCTGGTGGGATCGAGCAACGAGGCGCTGTTCTCCGACATCGCCGGGCTCGACGGGGCGGCGGAGGCCGTCTGCACCGCCGGCGACGCCCGCTGTACCGAGGGAACCAAGCCATGAGCCGCCGCCTGCCGCTCCTCGTCGCGCTGATCGGCGCCGTTGCGACCCTGCCGGCGCCGCCCGCCACCGCGCAGACGCTGCTGCCCGAGACCTTCACCGTCGGCCGCGACGGCAATGGGGAACCGTGCGGCGCCGCGCGGAGCTGGAACGATCCGCAGGCGCCGGGGCTGTTCGACACCGCCTATCTGCTCACCTGCCGCGGCGTCGCGGCGAGCCGGCGGCAGGGCGCGGCCTATGCCTATCCCGATCCGCCGCCCGCGCATCGCGACGACCAGTGCGGCGCCCCCGCGCCGGCGACGATGACGGGGATCGGCCCGGTCGAGGCGCGGCTCTGCTTCGATCCGGTGCTGCGCGCGCCGGTGGTGACGATCGACTTTACCGCGCGGAACCGGCATTTCCGGGGCGCGGCGGTCCCGACCGCGCTTGGCCCGCTGGAGGCCGCGCTGCGCGTGCTCGCCCGCGCCGGCGAGCCGCCCCGGAGCCGCGAGGATACCGTGGCGCCCTCGATCGCGATCGCCGACCTCGCCTCGCCGCCCGCCTCCGCCTCGGCCGGCGGCACCGGAGAGGATCTCGACGCGGGGGTCGCGCTGCAATCGGGCATCTCGCTCAACCAGCGCGGGCTGTTCATCGAGGCGTCGCGGCTGCTCAACGACGCGATCAGCCGCCTGCCCGCGCGCACGCCTATCCTCACCCGCGCCGAGCTGGCGCTCGAGGCGGGGCTCGCCGACTCCAACATCAGCCAGTTCGACGCCGCCGACGAGCATTTCGCCCGCGCCGAAATCCTGATGAAGGGCGCCGAGGATATCGACCGCCTCGCCTTTCTCGAGCGCAAGCGCTCGACCTATCGCGGGCTCGACCTCATCAACCGGCGGCAGTGGGCGCCCGCCATCGCGCTGCTGACCGAAGCGGGCACGGCCGATCAGCCGCTGCTCGACCCGGCGGTGCTGAGCGAGCTCAACCAGCCGCCGCGCGAGGGCGCCTCCGCCTCGGTCTCCACCACCGACGCGCGCCAGCTCTCCCGCCTCCTCATCGAGGCGCAGCGCGACTGGGCGCGCAGCATCGCCTCTCTCGCGATCGGAGACGCGGCGCAAAGCCGCGCGGCGCTCGACCACAGCCTGCCCTTTGTGAGCACACTCCAGCGCAGCGCCACGGCGGACGGCATCGCGGCGCTGCGCGCCCGGATCGAGCGGCAATATGGCCGCGTCGCCGCCCGCGCCGGCAGGTTCACCGAGGCGGTGGGCCATTTCGATTGCGCCATCGCCGTGCTGCAGGGCGCGGGCCTGCCCGGCGGCCGCCCCTGCGTGCTCGCCAATGAGCCGGTCCCGCCGGCGAGCGCCAGCTTCTCCGGCGGCCCGCTGGTGGCCGAAACCCAGCTCGAACGGGCCAGCCTGCTCGCGCGCGTGCCGGGGACGAGCGACGCGACGCTGCTCGCCGACTATGGCACCGCCGTCGACGCGCTGATCCGCTCGGGCGCGGGCGGCGGCGCGGTGCAGCCCTCGCTCGAACCCTATCTCGACCTCCTCGCCCGGCTTCATGCCAGGGGGCCGGACCCCGATCTCGAGCAGCGCTTCTTCCGCGCCATCCAGGCGGTCGGCGAGCCGGCGATCGCCCGGCAGGTCGCGCAGCTCCAGACCATCGTCACCAGCGACAGCCCGCTGGGCGCCAAGGCGCGCGACCGGGCGGAGGCCGAGCGCGAGATCATCCGCCTGCGCTACGAGATCGCCGCGACCGACCCCAATGACGGCGTCAAGCTCGCCTCGCTCGATGCCGAGCGGCAGGCGGCCGAGGCGAAGCTGCTCGCGCTCAACCTCGCGCTCACCGCCGACCCGCGCTTCCGCGCCGTCGACGACCAGCCGGTGACGATCGACGACGTCCGCGCGGCGCTGCGGCCCGACGAATATTATGTGAAGGTGACGCGCCTGCGCAGCCGCGCCTATGCGATGATTATCGGGACGGAGAAGAGCTTTTTCTTCCCGATCGACGCGCCCGCCGCGGCGGTGGACGCGATCGCCGACCGGGTCCGCCGGTCGATCCGCGACGGCTCGGAAACGCTGCCATTCTTCGATGTTGGCGCCTCCTACGCTTTGTTCAAGCTGATCGCCGGCCCGGCCGAGGCGACGCTGGCCAGTGCCAGGGCGCTGGTCATCGACCCGTCGGGGCCGTTGCAGAACCTGCCCGCCGGCGTGCTCGTCACCAGCCTCGAGAGCGTCGCGGCCTACACGGCGAGCGCGGCCAAGGCGCCCAACGACTATAGCCGCGTCGCCTTCCTCGGTGCCTCCGCCGAACTGTCGAGCGCGCTCTCGCCGCGCTCGTTCCTCATCACCCGCAAGCTCGCGCCCTCGCGCGCGGCGCAGCCCTTCATCGGTTTTGGCGAGAACGCGCCCGCCTCGGCCGTGCCAGCCGCCGCCAACATGCCGGTCTCCTTCGGCACCGGCTGCGACATCCCCTATGGCGAGCTGGCCGAGGCGATGAACGGCAACCGGCCGGTGAGCGCGCGCGAGATCGGCATCGCCGCCGCCGCGCTCGGCGTGCCCGACGCGCCCGAGGTGGTGCGGCAGGACTTCACCGATACCGGGATCATCGCGCGCAGCACCGACGGCCAGCTGCTCGGCTATCAGGTGCTCCACTTCGCGACCCATGGCGTGCCCGAAACGCGCGTGGGCCAGTGCACCCGCGTGCCGCCGTCGCTGGTGACGACGCTCGCCCCGCCACAGCCGGGCGTCGCCGCGCAGTCGGATGGTCTGCTCAGCATGGCCGAGGTCGCGCAGCTCCGCCTCGACGCCAATCTCGTCGTGCTCTCCGCCTGCGAGACCGCGTCGGGCGTCTCGGGCGTCGGCGGGCGGCTTTCGGGCCAGGACGAATCGGCGGCGACGCTCGACGGCCTCGTGCGCGCCTTCGTCACCGCCAATGCCCGCGCGGTGCTCGCGACCTACTGGCAGGTGCCAGCGTCCGACGAGACCGACGAGCTGATCGCCGCCTTTTACCGCGAGGGGCGCGGCGCCACGATCGGCGCGGCCCTGCGCGACGCGCAGCGCACGCTGATCGCCCAGCCCGCCTACTCACACCCCTATTTCTGGGGCGCCTATTTCCTTGTCGGCGACGGCAGCAAGACGATGCTGACTCCCGCCGAGCCCGCCGCGCCCAAGACCGCCGCGCGCTGACATGGCGCCAGCGCCGCGATCGGGGCTCAGCTTCCTGGCCGCCTGCGCCGCCGCCGCCGCCGTGCTGTGGGGGGTGCAGGCGGGCTATGGCCTGCTCATCACCTCGCCCGGCTTCGCGAGCGCGAGCGGCGCGGTGCAGGAGTTCGCCTTTACCGGCGCGCTCAGCCTGCTGCTGATCGTTGTCGCGCTGATCGGGATGCGGATCGACCGGATCGCGCTGCGGTCGCTCGTCGGTGGCCGGCCGCTCGCGAACCTCGGCATCGGCGCCGCGCTCGGCATCGGCGGCTTCATCGCGGCGATGCTGCTGAGCAAGCTCGCCCTCGCGCTCGTCCCCGGCCAGGCGGGCGGCGCGGGCCTCGGCGCGCTGCTGGCCGGCACGCTGCTCGTCATCCTCCAGGCGGGGGCCGAGGAGCTTTACTTCCGCGGCTGGCTGCAACCGGCGCTCCAGCGCGGCTGGGGCCGGTGGGGCGGGCTTGCCGCCGCCGCGATCGCCTTTGCGGGGCTGCACATGGTCGGCGGCGACCTCAGCCTGCTCTCGATGCTCAACCTTCTGCTCGGCGGCCTGTGGTTCGGGCTGCTGGCCGAGCGGTCGGGCGGCGTGCTGCTCCCCGCGCTCGCGCATATCGGCTGGAACTGGGCCGAGGCGATCGGCTTCGGGCTCATCCCCAATCCCGGCATCGGCAGCTTCGGCGCGATCGCCGATTATGATCTCGGCGGCCCGGCGAACTGGGGCGGCACCGCCGAAGGCCTCAACGCCAGCATCGGCATGAGCTTCGCGCTCGTCGCGCTGCTGCTGCTCGCGCTGGCGTGGCGCGGGCGGAGCGCTACGACTGCCCCGCGCGGCTGACGTCGATCCGGTCGCGTTCCTTCTCGAAGGCGATGAGCTGCGCGCCCTCCAGCGTCCGCCCCGCCTCGGTCTCGATGCTCATCGGATCGACCGGCTCGCCGTCGATATGGACCTCATAATGGAGATGCGGCCCGGTCGAGCGGCCGGTGGTGCCGACCTCGCCGATCTGCTGCCCCTGCGCCACGCGCGCGCCCGTCGCGATGCCGGGGGCAAAGCGGTTCATGTGGAGGTAGAGCGTCTCCCAGCCATTGTCGTGGCGCAGCTTGACGAAATTGCCGTTCGGCCCCTTCGGCCCGGCAAACTCGACCTCGGCATTGCCCGACGCATAGATCGGCGTGCCGATCGGCGCGGCGAAGTCGGTGCCCTTGTGCAGCTTCATGAACCCCAGCACCGGATGGATGCGGAAGCCGAAATTGGACGAGACGCGCGCGCCGTCCACCGGCGTGCGCATCAGCGCGCGGACGATGCTCCGCCCGCTGCCGTCGAACCATTCGGGGTTCCTGCCGTCGGGCGCGAAGCGGTAGACCGCGCTCGACTTGCTCTCGGTCGAGAGCGAAGCGTAGAGGAGCGTCGGCGCGCCCACCGGCTCGCCGCGCGCGTTCATCGGCTGCGCAAAGGCCGCCTCGAACGCGTCGCCCGCCCGCACCTCGCGCTGGAAGTCGAAGTCGAAGGCCAGCGCCTTGGCGAACACCGGGATCAGGCTGTCGGTCACCCCCGCCGCCACCGCCGAGGAATAGAAGCTGTCGGCGTCCATCGTCCCGCGCCGCACGATGATCTTGCTGCTCATCTGCGCCGCGACCGTGGAAGCGGCGAAGGTGCCGTCGGCGCCCGCCATGACAACCACGCCCGATCCGTCGTCGTTCGACGCCTCGAGCCGGTCGAGCCGCATCGTCCCGCCATCGTCGGTGAGCGTCAGCACGACATGGATGTCGCCCGAGGCCTTGAGCCCTCCTTGCGCGGTTTGCGCCGCCGCCTTCGCCGCCGCTGTCGGAACGCCGTTGGCGGTGAGCGCCGATTCGAGATCGGCCGCGCGCGAGAGCTGGAGCGTGCGGCGAAGCTGGTTGCGGCCGATCGCGGGCTCGGCGGCCGGGCCACCCGGACGCGCGGCGATGCGCGCCGGCGCGGCGGGACGCGAAAGCCAGGCCGTCATGCCGCCCACGCCCAGCACCGCCGCCGCGCCCGCGACGCCGAGCAGCTCGCGCCGCGCCAGGGGGGATGCCGCGCGCCGGGCGGGCACGCTCGGGCTCCAGCCGGCGACCCAGGTGCGCGGATCGTAGGACTCGCTCACCAGTGCCGTCATTCGCCGTCCCCTTCGTCCTTCGGTCAATCTGTCACCACATTCCGCCGTTCGTGTCGAGCCAAGTCGAGACACGGTTGCGCCACCGCTTCTCGACTTCGCCCGAAGCGAACGGGATGGGATGCATCAAAAGCCGCGCGTGCATGTTGCGGGCGGGCGGCTTTGCGGGCTAGGACAGGGCATGAGAGGGCGGGCGAGGGACTAGCGGCATGATACCGCTGCGGACCGAATGGCAGGCGCTGACCGATGTTGGCCGCGTGCGCGAGGCGAACGAGGATCGCTATTGCGTGCTCGCGGATCGCGGGCTGTGGGCTGTCGCGGACGGCATGGGCGGCATGGCGCGCGGCGACTGGGCCGCGGGCGCGGTCGCCGACACCCTCGCCGCGCTGCCGCCGGCCGGTGACTGGGACGCGCTCCTCGCCGTCACCTCGCACGCCATCCACGAGGCGAACGCGCGCATCCTGGCGGAGGCGCGGGCACGCGGCGCGCAAATGGGATCGACCGTCGTCGCGCTGCTGATGCAGGAGCGGCGCTTCGCGGTGTTCTGGGCCGGGGACAGCCGCGCCTATCTGCTCCGTGGTGGCAAGCTGCACCAGCTCACCCGCGACCACAGCCAGGTGCAGGAGCTGATCGACCGTGGCGTGCTCGACGCGGAGGGCGCGGCGAGGCATCCGCTGCGCAGCGTCCTCACCCGCGCCGTCGGCGTGGTCGAGCCGCTGGCGCTCGACATGATCGTCGACACGGTGCAGCCCGACGACCTGTTCCTGCTGTGCAGCGACGGCCTGCACGGCGTCATCGGCGAGGCGGAAATCGCCGCCCTGATGGCGGGCAGCGACCATGAGACCGCCGCGCGCGCGATGATCGACCGCTGCCTGGAGCGCGGCGCGCCCGACAATGTGACGCTCATCCTCGTCGTCGCGACCGAGCCCACGCTGCTCCACTTCGGCGCGATCGGATCGGGAGCGGCGTCATGAACGAGGACGATCCGCCCGAGACCGACCGCACCATCATCCGCCCCGCCGCGCCGCCGCCGGCGCCCGCCCCGGAGGATGCCGCGCCGCGCACGATCATCGCCCCGCAGGGCACCGCCGCGCCGGTCACGCCGGCTCCGGCCCCCCGCGCCGAGGCCGGGCGCATCCAGGTCGGCGACGTCCTCAACCACATCTTCGAGGTCAAGCGCTTCATCGCGCGCGGCGGCATGGGCGAGGTGTTCGAGGGGATCAACGTCAACAGCGACGAGCGCGTCGCGATCAAGGTGATGCTGCCCGCGCTCGCGGCCGATCCCAATGTCCAGGCGATGTTCCGCAAGGAGGCGCGCACCCTCACCCGCCTGTCGCACCCCGCGCTCGTCCAGTACCGCGTGCTCGCGCAGGAGCCACAGCTCGGCGTCTTCTATATCGTCACCGAATATATCGACGGCGCGAACCTCTCGGACGTGCTCGGGCAGTTGTCGCCGAGCCCGGCGGACCTCGTCGGTTTGACCAAGCGCCTCGCCGAGGGGCTGCGCGCCGCGCACGTGCTGGGCGCCATCCACCGCGACATTTCACCCGACAACGTCCTCCTGGAGGACGGCAAGCTGGCGCTCGCCCGCGTCATCGACTTCGGCATCGCCAAGGATCTCGATCCCGGTTCGAAGACGATCATCGGCGACGGGTTCGCGGGCAAGCTCGGCTATGTCGCGCCCGAGCAGCTCGGCGATTTCGACCGCGAGGTGGGGCCGTGGACCGACGTCTACAGCCTCGCGCTCGTCATCCTCGCGGTGGCGCAGGGCCGCAACATCGACATCGGCGGCTCCTTCGTCGAGGCGATCGACAAAAGGCGCAAGGGCATCGACACCAGCGGCGCGCCGGCCGAGGTCCGCCCGGTGCTCGACCGGATGCTCGTCGCCGATCCCAAGGAGCGGCTGCGCTCGATGGACGAGGTCATCGCCGCGCTGACGGCGCCGGCGGTCCCGGCCGCGAAGTCGCCGGCCAAGCCCAAAACGCCGGCAATGCCCTCGGCGCCCAAGCCCGCCAAGCCGGACGGAGACGGCACCGGCAAACCGCTCGACAGGCGGGTCCTGATCGGCGGCGGCGCGGCGGCGGCGGTGCTGGTGCTCGGCATCGTCGGCTGGATCGCGTTCGGCGGCGGCACGCCCGCGCCGGCCCCCGTCCCCGTTGCCACCGGCGGGGCGACGCCCTCGCAGGAGGCGCAGGCCCGCGCGGTCATCGGCCGCACGCTCCCCGGCCTTGCCTGCACCTGGCTCGACCTTGCCAGCGTCGGCAGCTCGCCCGCCGGGCTGATGCTCGGCTTCACCGGCGTCGCCGGCCGTCCCGCCGATGCCGAGGCGAGCCTCTCCCGCGCCGTGGCGGGCAAGAATATCCGCGTCGCCTCCTCCGATTTCTCCGACGTCGCGCCGATCGACGGCGCCGAATGCGCCTCGATCGACGCCTTCCGCCAGATCAGGAGCGACGGGCCGACGCACCTCTCCGTCCCGCAGCACAAGTTCGAGATGAGCCCGATGCCGCCCGACAGCGCCTTTCCTGGCAAGATCGGCGCGCGGGCGGTCATCAACCTCGACCTCGCCGACCCGAGCCGCGACTTCGCGCTGTACGGCATCGAGCCGAGCGGCGCGATCTCGGCCATCATCCCCGACCGCAAGACGTTCAGCGGGATGGAGAAGAACGGCACGCCGATCGCGGACCTGGGCGGCGACCGCTACCGGCTCCAGATCGACGCCGATCACAGCGGCTGGTCGGGCATCATCCTCCTGACCGGGCGCGGCGGCTTTTCCGACGCGCTGGTCACCGGCAGCCATGGCGGCGACTGGCCCGCCCGCTTCGCCGCCGCCGCCAGGGCGAATGGCTGGCGCGCGGAGATGGTGTGGTTCAAGATGGTCGACGAGGTGCCGGACTGAGCCTTTCGGCCACGCCTCCCGAACGGGAGGGGGGCAACGGCGCCTACCCCTTGCCCTCCACCGCCGCATAGCTTTTCGCCAGTTCGCGCGCGAAGCTCTCGACAAAGCCCTCCCTGCCCGCGAACGCCGCCTCATACGCTTTCCAGCACGCCGCCGGGTCGCCGCCGGCGCGGGCGCGGACCGCCTCGGGCGCGAAGCCGTCGAGCGTGGCGCGCAGCGCGCCCTGCATGGCGCCCAGGCTCGCGCGCTGGTGGCGATCGAGCCGGGCCAGCGCGTCGGTCGCGGCCTCGCCCGCGGCATCGGCTGGCGCGGCGAGCAAGGCGGCGAGCAGCGCGGCCGGATCATCGCCGCGCGTGAACGGGTTGGTCGAGGGCGGATCGGCCGCCACCCCGAGTTCGCCGCGCGCCCTGGCCCGAGCCGCGACCATCCGCGCGACGCCGCCGGCGAGCACGCGCAGCAGCGCCCCCGCCGCGGCGACCACCGCGTCGTCGCTGGCCGCCACCGCCTGCCGCGTCAGACCGGCCGCCGCGAGCAGTCGCGAAACGGCGTCGCCCGCCGGCGCGCCCGTCGGCGCAGCAGGTGCCGGTGCCACGGCCGCCGGCCGTCCCCAGCTGTCGAGCGCCATCCGTCCCGCCGCGACGCCCGTCTGCCCGCCACCCAGGCTCACCGCCACGTCATAATCGCCGATGCGCAGCACATCGCCCTCGCGCAGCGGTTGCGGCGCGGTGACGCGCTGGCCGTTGACGAAGGTGCCGTTGGTGCTGGTGTCGGTCAGCACCCAGCCGCCCTGCCCCGGCGCGACCGTGCAATGGCGCGAGGAGACGCGGTTGCTGGGATCGGGGAGGAGCAGGTCGGCGCCCGGCGCGCGGCCGATCACCACCGTCCGGCCATCGGCCTTCACCGGCTGCGGCACGGGACCGATCGTCGCTCCGGGCGCGGCGCGCGGCGTCAGGATCAGGCTCATCGGCATCCCTGTGACTGGGGAGGCCTCCGGCGCCGGATCACCCCCTGATTTTGCGTCGTCCGGGGACGATGCGGGTCTCTCTCACATTGTCAATAGGCTGCCGGACGCGTACCCTGCGCGCGACCGGAAAAGTGATTCGATTTAGGGGATTGTCATGCGCCTTTCGCACCTGATCGCCATCGGCGGCGCCGCCGCGCTGCTCGCTGGACCGGCCGCCGTCATGGCGCAGACCGCCCGCAACTCGCCCGACGACATCGTCTGCCGGCTGAGCGGGAGCTGCGGCGGATCGGGCGCCGACGCCAGCCAGCAGATCAAGGTCGGCGACGAGAAGGCATTCAGCCTCGCCCGCCCCTCGGCCGCCAAGCCGACCACCGCGACGCCCTCGGGGCCGAGCACCACGCAGCGCTTCGCCATTCCTACGAAGCGCGCGGTGCCCAAGCCGCCCGTCCGCCCCGCCACGTCGAGCGGCGGGATCGACATGCTCATCACCTTCCCCAACGGCTCGGCCGACCTCACCGAGCAGGGCAAGGCGGAGGCGCGCGCCTTCGCCCAGGCGCTCGGTTCGCCCGCGCTCGCGGGGATGCGCTTCACCATCGACGGCCATACCAACGCGACGGGCAGCCGCGACCTCAACCTCGACCTGTCGAAGCGGCGGGCGGATGCGGTGGCGGCCTATCTGGCCTCGCTCGGCGTCGATGGCAGCCGGCTGGAGACCAAGGGCTATGGCTTCGACAAGCCGCGCCCCGGCACCTCGCCGCGCGCCGGCATCAACCGCCGGGTCGAGTTCGCCAAGGTCAACTGACCGCCGCCTGATCCTTTCTCGCTCGGCCGATGACCGAAACCACCCGCTACGACCGGGTCAGCTACCCGTCGATGCTCTTCGCGAGCACGCTGCCGTCCTACATGGCGGCGGTGGCGCGGTTCCATGGCCTCTCCAGCCCCGAGGTCGCGACGGCGCGGGTGCTGGAGATCGCCGGCGGCGACGGGGTCAACGTCATCTCGATGGCCGCGACCTATCCCGAGGCGAGCTTCCACAGCTTCGACCTCGCCGCCAGCGCGGTCGCGCGCGGGCAGCGGCTGCTCGAGGCGGCGGGGCTCACCAATGTCGTCGTCGAGACGCGCGACCTGATCGAGGCGGCGGAGACGCTGACCGGCCCCTATGACTATATCATTGCCCACGGCCTCTATGCCTGGGTGCCAGAGGGGGTGCGCGAGGCGATGATGCGGCTCGTCGGCCGCACGCTGGCGCCCGACGGCATCGCCTTCGTCAGCTACAATGCGCAGCCGGGCGGCTATTTCCGCTTCGCGCTGCGCGACCTCGTCCTGCACGAGGTGGGCGGGATCGCCGATCCCATCGAGCAGGCGCGACGCGCCCACGCGCTCATCAAGACGTTCGCGCAGCCCCAGGAGAACGACCGCACCGTCGTCAAGGCCGCGCGGGAGATGGCGGCGCCGATGGTCGACCTGGGCGCCAATTACCTCCACCACGACCTGTTGAGCGACGTGTTCGCGCCGCAGCGGCTGACCGACGTGCTGGCCCACGGCGCCGCGCACGACCTCGCCTTCCTCAACGACGCCATTCCCGGCTGCTATGGCGATGGCCTGCCCGGCGAGGAGATGGACGATGCGACGACCATCCATCTCGCCCAGGCGAGCGACTATCAGTCGATCACCTTCTTCCACCAGACGCTGTTCATCCGCCCCGGCCGCGCGCCGCGCCGGACGCTCGACATCGACGGGATCGGGCAGCTCTACGCCGCCTCCTCGGCCCAGCGGCTCGACGGGCTCATGTTCCGCATGGGGCGGATGGAGTTCGAGGTGGAGAGCGAGGCGGTCGCCGAGGCGCTGGTGCGGCTCGCCGCCGTCTATCCGGTGCGGCTCCGCGTGGCGGAGCTTGGCCCCGAGGAGATCCGCGAGCCGCTCTGGCGGCTCTCGCGCGCCGATGTCGTCAAGTTCCGCGTTGATCCGATGCGCGCGGTGCGCGAGGCGGGCGAGCGGCCGCTCGCGAGCCCGGTGGCGCGCGCGCAGGTCGCGCTGGGCGCCAGGACGCTTTACACGCTCGACCATGTCATGCTGGATTTCGAGACGCCCGGCCCGCGCCATTTCCTGACGCTGCTCGACGGAACGCGCGATCGCGCCGCGCTCGCCGCCGACTGGGCCGCCAGCGACTATGGTCATGAGGTCAGCGTCGGGGACGCACTCGATCAGTTCGGGCGCGCGGCGATGCTCCTCGCCTGATCAGCCCGCGGCGGTCGCCGGCGCGGCGGCGGGGCGGACCGGGCAGGCGATCTTCACGAACGGATCGACCACGAAGGGATTGGCGGGGCCGAAGGTGCGCACCTTGAAGTTGAAGCGCGCGCCGGCCTGCGTCAGGCTCCCCTCGCCCTGCACCGGCGTCGCGCCGCGCTTGATCGCCGCCGCCTTCATCAGGCGGAACGCGGCCCAGGCGCCCGGCCAGGATCTGATCTCCGGCGCGCTGCTCCCCGGAACCGAAAACTCGAGCGACGCGCCGCCATTGCCCGGCCAGTCGAACGTCACCGGCACCGGCGTCTTGCCGTCGTAATTGAGCGTCTGCCCGTCGATGGTGAGCTTGACCTGGCTTGCCCCGGCCAGCGCCACCGGCTCGATCTGATAGGTTAGGCGCGCGGCATTGGGATCGTTGGCGAAGAAGGTGCGGGTGACGAGGTTCGCGGCCTGCATCGCGCGCAGATTGGCCTCGGTAAGCCCGATCTCGCCCGCATTGGGCCTGAGCGTCCAGTCGGGCGTCGTGGTGTCGACATAGCCCGCCAGCTCCCCGCTCACGAACTTGGCGAACAGCCCCTGCGGCGCGAAATAGCCGCCAAAGTCGGCGAGGCTGAGTTCAGTCTGCGCCGCCGGCTGCACCGGGAAGGCGCGCATCAGCCCGCTGCTGCAGCTCTCGCCGAAATTGGCGTCGAGCGCGGCGCCCATCTGCGCCGTCCGCGCGCCGCCGAGCGCGACATTGGCGTCGCTCGCCACGCCCTTGACCCAGATGCCCGCAGGCGCCGGCGCGCCATTGCCGAGCTGGTCGATCTGGCTGATGAGCGCGCGCACCTCCAGGCTCGCCGCCGATCCCTGATCGCCGCCCCCGCCCGGCAGCACCGACACGATGTTGAGCTTGTCGGCGAGCTGGTTCATCGTCGCGAGCAGCGCGTCGAGCGGCGCATTGGGCTGCGGCTGTCCGCCGCCCGGCGGGATGCCGACGAACATCCGCAGCGGCAGGAAGCTCTGCACGACGGCCTGGCGCGGATCGTCGGCGCCGCCGCCGGTGCCCGCGATCCCGCCGAGCCCGGCGGTATTGAGCGCCTGGCTCATCAGGCCGCCGGCCGCCGGCTTGGGCATCCCCTTGGGCAGGGTCATGTCGGTCGCGGCGGCGACGGCGCGGAGCAGCGGCGCGATCGGCGAGAGCGGACCGCCGCCGTCGCGCAGCCGCTGGATATTGTCGGCGAGCGAGGTCACCGGGCGCGGCTGCATCGCGGTCAGATAAGCCTGCCAGCGCGTCTGGAACTCGGCGAAATAGAGCCGCTCGAGATCGCCCTTGAGCGAGGCCATTTCGGCCGGCGACATGCTCGCCGCGCCGGGGCCGTCGCCGACCACCCAGCGTTCCTCCTCGAGCAGCCTGGGTCCGCTCGCCACGATCGGCAGGAAGATGCTGTCATAGCCCTTGCGCGTGAACAGCGCCGGTACGCCGGCGCCGGGCGCGAAGGCGCCACCGGGCGCGAAGAACACCTCGGGGCGCGGCCCGGCATGGTCGCGCGCCATCCACATCGGCTCGCCCTTTTCCATCGCCTTGCTCTTGAGCCGGCCATAGACGCGCACCGCCGCCGGCTGGGCGCGCAGGATGGCGCGGGCGGCCTCGATCCGGCCATTGTCGAGGCTCACGGGGCGGAAATTGCCGTCGAGCAGCGCCTCGGTATGGCGGCCAAGCTCGCCCGCCTCCGCCTCGACATCGCCGCCGCCGCCGCGCGCCATCCAGGCGGGCTGGACCCAGGACAGGAGCTGTTCCTTGAGCAGCGGGCCGCGCCCGCCGAGGATCAGATAGGATTTGAGGTCGTCATAGAGCGCCGAGGGCGCCGCGCCGTCCGCCGCCATCCGCTCCTCGGCGAGGCCGGCGAGGATGGGCGTCAGCCGCCGCTGGAGGTCGCGGCCGTAGATGGCGTTCAGTTCGCCCTCCAGCCGCCCGCCCTGCCCGAGGCCGAGCGCGAAGTCGGACGCCTTGCCCATCTCCGCCGTCGCCTTGCCGAGCACGCCGAGCGCGGCGAGATCCTGCGCGACGCTGGTGCTGCCACCGCGCGACAGCCCCGCCGCCTCGGCATATTGCGACGAGGTCGCATAGACGCCGTTGATGAGCGCGATGTTGCGGACATAGCCCCAGGTCCACAGCCCCAGCGCCACGACCAGCGCCGCGACGCCGCCCGCGATGCCAAGGACATAGCGCTGCCGCGCCTTGCGCTCCGCCACCGGATTGCGGCCGGCAAGCCCCTGTTCGGGAAAGACGAGGTCGGAGAAGAAACGCTTGAGGAAATAGCTCCGCCCCTGCCCGACCGCATGGGCCGAGGCCGTCGCCGGCACGCCGATGGTGAGGAGGATGCGGTCGACCGGATTGCCCGTCTGCGTGCCCGAGGCGAGATAGACGCCGCGCACCCGCGCCGGCGCGTCGAAGCGGCTCTTCTGCGCCAGCGCCGCGAGCAACTGCGCGAGCGGGGCGCGGACCGAGGCGAGCTGCGCCGGAAACGCGGCGATATGGCCCCGCAGCGGCAGTTGCGACTCGTTCTGCATCCGGTCGACGACGCGGCCCGAGATGCTCGCGACGAGATCGTCGAAGCCGCGCAGCACCGCGTCATTGTCCGCCCCCGTCCCCGGCGCGGTGACGCCGAACACCTGATCGGACTCGCTGTCGGTGCTGCGCGCGAAATATTCGCGGAAGCCCGAGAGCAGGTCGGCCTTGGTGACGAGCACATAGACGGGCAGATCCTGCCCAAGCACGGTGCCGATCTCGTTGAGGCGCGCGCGGATGTTCTCGGCATGGCTCGCCATCTTCTTCGCGTCGGCGAAGTCGGGCGCGGGAATGGCGACGATGATGCCGTTCAAGGGCTGGAGCGGCCGGTGGGTCTTGAGGAGATCGAGGAACGTGCGCCAGCCCTCGGCGTCCTGCCTGGCGTCGATGTCCTGCGTCACATAGCGGCCGGCGGTGTCGATCAGCACCGCCTCGTCGGTGAACCACCAGTCGCAATTGGGCGTGTTGGGCTGGCCGCGCAGCGCCTTGTACTCGCCCGCCACCGCCGTCGGAAAGCCGAGCCCGGAGTTGAGCAGCGCCGTCGTCTTGCCCGCGCCCGACGGCCCGATGATCGCGTACCAGGGCAGTTGATAGGCATAGGCGCGGCGATTGCCGAGCTTGGCCGACTTCAGCATCGTCAGCGCCTCGCGCAGCTTCGCGCCAAGCTCGTCGCTGTCGGCGGGCGCCGGGGCGAGCGCCTCCATCATCTGCTCGTTCTTCTTCCTGTCGCGCCCGCGCCGCCACAGCCACCAGCCGAGCAGGACGATGAAGGGCAGCAGCGTGAAGAACAGGGTCACCGGCCACCAGCCGAGCGGGCGGACGCTGCCGATCGCGATCAGCGGCCCGATGAACCAGATGACGAGCGCGATGAGCAGCGCGCCGATGATCCGCCATGTCCAGGGATTGACGAAGAGCGACTTGAGCGTGGCCATGATCGTCCCTCCCCCTTCAGCGCCAGGCGATGTCGTTGGCGACGCGGATCTCGACGCGCCGGTTCTCGCGCCGCCCGTCGTCGGTCGCGTTGTCGCCGACCGGCCGGCTGTCGCCGAACCCGTCGGTCGTGATGCGCGACGGATCGGTGAGGCCCGCGCTCGCGATCGCCTGCGCCACCGCCTTCGCCCGCGCCACCGAAAGCTCGAGGTTCGACGGGAAGGCGAGCGACCGGATCGCCTGATTGTCGGTATGCCCCTCGATCCGCATCGGCCCCCTGGAGAGGTTCGCCGCCTGCGCCAGCCGGCCGAAACTGTCCGACCAGCTCGGCGAGGGATCGGCCTGCCCGGAGCCGAACAGCCCCTGGTTGAGCAGCCGCAGCACGATCTCGTTGCCCTCGCGCAGCACCTGGATACGGCCGCCGTCGATATCGGGCTTCAGGATCTCGCGCATCCTGTCGAAGGTCGGCGTCTCGCTCTCGGGCGCGGGGGGCGGCGGGGGGACAATCTGCGCGCCGCCGACCGCCTGGTTGAGCGAGGCGATGGCGGCGTCGGTCTGGCTGCCGAGGCGGAAGAGCAGCGCCGCGAAGACGAGCGCCGCGAAGGCCGCGATGCCCGCGAGGATCGCCCAGAGCGGCACGCGCGGGGCGAAGCTGCCGCTCGCCACCGCCTGCCCGCGCCATTGCGGCGAGAGGTCGGCGGGCGCCGGCCCGCCCCGCGCCGCGATCGCGGCGGCCAGGCGCGAGCGCCGCTGCTGGAGCAGCGAGGCGCCGCGCGGATCGAGCGCCGCGCGCCCCTCGAAACCGAGTGACAGGCACTGATAGAGCAGCTCCATGAGGCGCGGCTCGCGCTGCGGATCCTGCTCCATCCGCTCGGCGAACTGGAACAGCCGGTCGCCGCCCTGCGTGTCGTTGTGATAGGCGGCGAGCAGGCTGTGCTGCGACCAGGGGCTGTTCGCGCCCCAGGGCGTCGACATCACCGCGTCGTCGATGAATGCGCAGAGGATATAGTGCGCGAGCTGGATCGTCTTGGCATCGAGCCCCAGGTTGCGCGCGCGCGGCGAGAAGGCGTCAAGTTCGCGGATCGCGAGCTGGCGCAGCGCCGGGAGGTCGGGGCCGACCGGCATCGCCTGCACCCGGCTGGCGAGGTGGATGAGGCGGCCGGCGGCGGCGACCAGTGGCTCTGGCCCATAGAGATCGGGCTCGGCGGCGGCGAAGTCGAGCCTGGCGGGGCCGCCCGGCGCGGCGGCGGCCGCGGCCTGTGGCGGCGGGGCGGAGGCCGGCGCGGGCGCGGGCTGTGGCTGCGGCGGGACATAGCCGCCGGGCGGCGGCGCGGCGGCGGGAGACGGCGGCGGCGGGAAGCCGGGCACGGGCGGCGTCGCCGGGCGCGCGGGCTGGAACACCGTGCGCTCGGGCTCGGCCGGATCGTCGGGTTTGCCGCTCATCCCTGTGTTCCCCTGATCGCCCAAAGTTCAAGCTCGAGCCCCGGTATGTCGCCCGCGACGTGCAGCGCCACCGCGCCCGATGTGCGCACCGCCTGCCACTGTTCGTGCCGCGCGTTGATCGCGAAATAGACGGTGTTGGCGCGGTACGGGATCTGGCGTGGCTCGGCCGGCATCGGCGTCAGGTCCGCGCCGGGCAACTGGCGCATGACGAGATCGCGGATATGCTCGACCGACCCGATCTTGGCGCGGCGCGGCAGGTTGGCGCGGAGCTGTTCGGTATCCACCGCCCCGCGCGCCGCGAGCACGAAGCCGGCGGTGGTGAACAGCGAGCGGTCGCTGATCTGGCCGACCGAAATGCCGTAGGCGCGCTGTTCGAGCGGGATCGCGACCGCGCTCTGCTCGAACACCGCGCTCAGCGAGCGGCGCAGATCGGCCATCACCGCGTCGAAACACACGCGCTGTTCGCGATGGCTGTAGACCGGCATGAACTGCGGCCGGTTGGACTTGGCGGTGATCGTCGAGATCTCCGCCGCCAGCGCGACGAGCGCGCCATAAAGATCGGCCGGATGCAGCACCGGCAGCGCGGCGAAATGCTTGATCGTCGCCTCGGCGCGATTGACCGCCATCAGCATCAGGAAATCGGTGATGTCGGCGATGCCCTTGGCCCCCGGCGTCCCCAGCCGCCCGGCGATCGCCTCGGCGCGCTGGTGGAGCATCCCCTCCAGCTCGGAGATGAAGCCCGAGAGCACCGGGCTCGTCATCGCGTTGGCCATGCACGGGATGAAGCCGGCGTCGAGCGTCACCGAATCGTCGGCACGCCGCTCCACCACGCGCGCGATCGGCAGCGTCACATAGCCGTCGAGCCCTTCCTGCTCATGCCGCAGCGACAGTTGCAGCCGCCCGACGTTGAGCGGGACGCGCGTCGCCGCGCCATAGACGGTGTCCGCCGCCTCGAACTCCTGCGCGACGAAGCGCGTCTCGGCGCGATCGGCCGCGTCGAGCGCCACGTCGGCGGTTCCCGCGCGCGATTGCGGCAGGCAGAGGTAGACCGTCGCGTCGCGCAGGTCGCGCATCACCTCGATCGGGATCGGCGCCGCCGCCTGCTCGGGGACCATGAACGGCGTCCCGTCCTCGAACACGCCCGTGCAGCGGGTGATGACGATCTTGCCGGTCTTGAGCTGCCCCGCGTCGATCGCGACATCGGCGATGCCATAGCCATGGCCGGCGAGCGGCGCCACCCGCGCCTCGAGCTGAGCGCCCACGAAGCGCTCGAACTGCTGGAAGTGCTGCGGGCGAAGGAACATGCCCTCCGACCAGATCGGCTTGTTCTCCCAGGTCACCGCCCCGCTACCCCTTCCCCCAATGCCCCTATTGGCCGCTCTTCAGGAACGTCTCGTAGCCCTCGCGGAACGCGACGCTCATCACCCCGTTGGCGTTGGACACCGCGTCGCGGCGCAGCGCCTCGAACACCGTCTGATACACGGTCCACGGGTTGATGGCACGCGTGAACGGCAAGCCTTTCTTCCGACCCGCGGCGCTCTCCATCAGCTTCTCGATCTCGCGCGGCGAGAGCCGGTCGAACACGGCGGAGAGCGCGTGCTGCACGCCCGCGAGCATGGCGAGCTGGTGCCGCTTCACATCCTCGAACGCCGATCGCACCGCCTCTTCCGAGCCGAGGAAACCAGGTAGCGGCTGGCCGAGCAGGATCTTGGCGCTGTCGAGCGGCGGCAGATGCTTGAAGGGATTGTTGCGCCCCATGCTGAGCTGGGTGCGCTCGACGCGGAACTCGTCCTTGAACGCCGCGCGATCCTGGATGAGGTCGGACAGGCCGAGCACCACCTGGCGGTAGAGCACGCCGAGCTTGCGCATCGCGTCGGCCGATAGGGTAAGCTCGCCCGGTTCGAGCCCCGCGCCCTCGCAGAAGGCCGCCCATTCGGCGCCGGCCGTGGCCGAAGCCGGCGGGGGAGGCGGCGGTGTCGGCGGGGCGGCAGGCATCGCCGCGAACGGATCGGCGACCGGCTCGCTCCGCGCGGCGGGGAGCGCGAAGGGATCGTCATCGAGCGGGGGCGGCGCGCCAAAGCTGTTCGCCGGCGGACCGCCGAACGGGTCGGGCGGCGGCGCTGCAAACGGGTCGGCGGGCGGACCGCCGAACGGGTCGGGCGTCGGAGCCCCGAAGGGGTCGACCGGAGGCGCCGCGCCGAACGGGTCGGCGTGCGGCGGTGCGCCATAAGGGTCGCCCCCTCCCCCCGCCGGCACAGGGGCAGGCGCAAAGGGATCGGCCACAGCCGGCGGCGCGGCATTCCCCAGCCCCGCCCAGTCCTCCGGTATGCCGAAATCCGCGGGCGGTGGCGGAATGTCGGCGAGGATCGGGCGTGAAAAGGCTTCACCCAGCGCGCCGACCGGCGCGAACGGGTCGGGGCCGGCGAAGGGATCGGCCTTGGCCGGACCGCCCAGAAAATCGTGCATCGCGCTGCCCAGGAACTCGTGCACCTCGGCATTGTGGGGCGATCCGCCCCAGATCGGATCGACGGGCGTCTCGAACCAGGCGTCGCCCTGTCCGCCGCCCGCCGGCGCCATGGGCAGCGGGGGCGGGGCCGGCGCGATCGGCGTCATCCCCGCCGCCATCGCTTCCGATCCCACCGTGATGACATAGTCGCCGAGCAGCAGCCGGTCGTTCATCCGCACCGGCACGGGCATCTGCGGCGCGATCCGCGATCCCGGCTGGTTCAGCGCCACGCCGTTGGTGCTGGTGTCGGTGACGAACAGGTCGAGGCCCATCGCGGTCAGCGTGCAATGCTCGCGCGAGATATGGCCCTGATCGTCCGGGATCACCCAGTCACAGGTGCGCGCGTTGCGCCCGACCTTGATCGCGCCCGCGTCGATCTGCCGCCGGTCGATGATGGTGCCCGGCGGATCGCCGGCGCGGGAGAGCAGCAGCGTCCACATGCCCCCTGCTTACCCGAGACCGAGCCGCTCGCGAACCGCCGTCTGCGCGTTGCGGCCGGTGTCGCCGCGCAGCAGCGCGGTGCCGATCTCCAGCAGGTCCGGCACGGTCAGCTTGCCGCCCATGGCCGGGTCGAACATCAGCAGCATCAGCGCCGCGCGCGCCGCGACGCCGGGAAGATGCGGCGGCGGCGCAACCGGCTGCTGACCACGCGGAGCGAGCGAAGGCCCGGCCCAGAACGCGGCCATCGCCGCCCAGCCCGGCGCCATGTCGAGATTGGCCGCCTCGCTGGCGGCGCCGGCGCGCTCGGCATCGCCGCCCGACACGCTCTGCACCCACGCCTCGGCCGCCTCGACCGCCGCCAGATCGGTCAGGCGTTTGGCCAGGTCGGGGAGCAGCCGCATCGCAAGGCACGCCCACCACACCGTCTGGCGGTGCGGGAGCATGAGCGTCAGCGCGCGCACCGCGTCGAAAGGCTGGCTGCCGGCGGAAAGGCCGGCGATCAGCGGCTCCGGCCCCGGCGCGCTCGCCAGCGTCGCGAGCCCGTCGGTGCTCAGGCCCGCTTTCTGCTCCAGTTCGGCGCGCTGGAAGCGCAGCGCGATCATCGGGGCGGCGCTGCTCATCTCAGTTGATCTTCACCAGCGTGCCCTGCACGGTAATGACGCCGGCGGAGGTGATATCGTTCTTGGGCGCGTCGAGCGCGGACGAGGCGCCGCCCGACATCTTGAGCGTGGCGTCGGCGGTGATCTCGATCTGCGGCGCCTTGATGGTGATCTTGTCGGGCTTGAGAACGATGCTCGACGCGCCGACCTTGATCTCGATCTCCTGGTCCGACTGGTGCAGGCTCTTCTGCTTGACGGTCATCGTCCGGGTCTGGTCGACCGTCACCTCTTCCTTCTGGTTGACCGTCCGGGTGCGGTTCATCTTGACCGTGAGCGTCTCGTTCTCGTTGACGGTGCCGATCTCGTCCTTGTCGACCTGCCGCTCGAAATTGCGGCCGGTGTAGAGGTAGACGCGCTCCTCGCTCGGCTTGTCCTCGAAGCGCAGCTCCTGGGTCACCGAGCCGTTCTCGTCGGTCACCGAACGCCAGCCGCTGTGCATCGCGGTGCTCGCCGGATCGAAGGGATATCTGTTGGTCTCGGTATAGATCGAGCCGGAGACGAAGGGCAGGTCGGGATTGCCGTAGAGGAAGTCGATCAGCACCCGCGCGCTGGTGCGGGGGAAGAACTGCGCGCCATGCGTGTCGCTCGCCCATTGCTGCTGGACGGGGAGCCAGATGAACTCGGGCAGATTATCATAGACTCGCGCCCCCGCCACGCGCACCGGGATGCGGCTCCAGCTGTCGACCACGACCTTGCCGGGTTGGCTGCTCTTGTCGTCGACGATGCCCAGCATCGGGCCTGGCGCACGCCGCTGCGGCTCGCCCACCGGCGGGCGGAACACGTCGTCGGCGGGCATGGCGGTGAAGCTGTTGCGGTAGGACGGCTTGCCGCCGCTGCTGGTCGGCGGATCATAAGCGCTGTGCTGGACGCTGGTCAGCACCACCCTCGACGGAAAGTCGCCGTCGGCGGCGTCGATCTCGACCCGGCCTCCCGCGAAGAACTCGTGATAACCCGAACTGCCGCTGACGAAATCCGTCCGCTGCCGGATGCCGCCCGCTTCGGCGCCCAGGCTCGCGGCGAGGTCGTTCGTATCGGCCTCGTCGCCGATCGTCTCGTATTTGTGGCTGTAGACGGCCGACCATTCGTCGGCGGAGCTCGTCTCCTGCCCCCAGGCATCATGCAGCAGGGCGACGTTGAGCGAACGGTGATACACCGTGGTCGGCGCCGCGCTGAAATCGCGCTGGAGCGTGGTCGCGTCGCTCTGGCCGCGATCGCCGGTCAGGAACTGGAAGGGCGCGGCGTCCACATCGACATAGGACGAGGCGGCGTTGCCGACGACCATCTTGTGCTTATATGGCCCGCCGCCGCTATCATACTGGAAGAAGTAGAAGATGCCATCGCGCGCGAGCAGCCGGTTGAGGAAGTCGATTTCGCTTTCGTCATACCGGACGCAGTAGGCACGCTTGACCGCCACGTTCGCATCGACGGTCTTGACCAGGCCGGACAGGTCCGCGGTCATCGCGTTGAAGATTTCGACCGCCGTCTTGTCCTGGATGAGATGCGTGCCGCGCGCATAGGCCAGCGCGTGATAAGCGGGCCTGACCCGCAGCTCGATCACCACGCTTTCGCCGTGCACCCGACGCGCCTCGTAGATCCGGCCCGCGAAGCTGCGCGGCGGACCATTGTTCCACTCCAGATCGAATTCGGCCAACTTGCCGATCCACTCGGTAAGGGTGGGGAACGCGCCCGACCCGATATGGCTGACCTGAAGCCGGTAGTCGAACGGCTCCGACATCGCCTCGCGCCCCTCGAAGCTCACCAGCATGAACTCCGACACGTCGGCGGCGCCGAGCGTCTTCAAAGTGAGCAGTCGAGTGGCCATCAAATCCTACCGGCACAGACGGGCACGCGGCGCGGAGCCACCGGCCCCGCGCCGCGCGACCCGCGCAGCGTCACTGAACCTTGTTTTCCGTGAGGCTGTAGATGAGGTGCGTCGGGCTGCCCGCATGTTCCTGGTTACGGCCAAGGAACATCCAGTCGAACTTGGTGAAGTTGAGCGACACCGTCTCGTGCGGGAAGTCACCGCCCGAGTTCATGCTGAAGCCGGAGATAATCACGTCCTCGAGCGTGACCGACGCATAGGCGATCGACTCGCCCTTCGACGCCGCGACGAAGGAGATGATGCACTGGCCGACGGGATCGCCCTTGAGCAGCGCCTTGAAGATCAGCTCGGACGACTTGTCGGTCTGCTTGCTCGTCGTGATTTCCGACACGCTCGGTTCGCTGGTCGTGCGATCACCGCCGCGCGGGCTGCCGACGCCCAGGCCAGCGCCCCACTGGAAGCTGTTGAGCTCGATCTGGTCCTTGAAATTGGCATCGGTCGAACTGCCCTTCAGCTTGTCACATTTCAGATAGATAGCCACCTGCTTCTCCTTCCTTGGTCTTGGCGACTATCTGTCGCCCCTTCATCCGCCGCCGCGGCCGGCCCGAGCCGGTCACGCCAGAGCGATCTCGTAATCCTTGTCCGTCCCCGCCGTCACCGCGACCGACGTCACGCTGCCGCCATCGGCGCGCAGCGCCAGCAACTGACCGGCGAGGTCGGCGAGGAGGCCGCGCTTGAGGATATTCTCGATGTTGCGCGCGCCGCTCTCCACCTCGGTGCAGCGGGCGACCAGCCGGTCGAGCAGCGCGTCGTCCCAGGTGAAGCTGGCGCCATAGCTCGCGACCACCCGCTTCTCGATCCGTTTCAGGCTGATGATGACGATCTCGCGCAGGATCTCCGGCCGCAGCGGGAAGAAGGGCACGGTAATGACGCGGCCGAGGAACGCCGGCTTGAAATATTCCATGAGGTCGGGCCGCAGCTGCGCCGCCAGTTCCTCCGGCTCGGGCAGCGTCTCGACGTTGCGGCACAGCTCCTCGATCGTGTCGGTGCCCGCGTTCGACGTCATGATGATGAGCGTGTTCTTGAAATCGATGTCGCGGCCCTGCCCGTCCTTGAGCATCCCCTTGTCGAACACCTGGTAGAACACGTCCTGGACGCCGGGATGCGCCTTCTCCATCTCGTCGAGGAGGATGACCGAATAGGGCTTGCGCCGCACCGCCTCGGTCAGCACCCCGCCCTCGCCATAGCCCACATAGCCCGGCGCCGCGCCGACCAGGGTGGAGACCTTGTGCTCCTCCTTGAACTCGCTCATGTTGATCGTCGTGACGTTCTGCTCGCCGCCATAAAGCAGCTCGGCGAGCGCGAGCGCGGTCTCGGTCTTGCCGACGCCGGACGTGCCGCAGAACAGGAACACGCCGATCGGCTTGCGCGGATCGGCCAGCCCCGCGCGCGCGGTGCGCACGGTCTGCGCGATCATGTCGAGCGCGTAATCCTGGCCCTTGATCCGGTTGGCGAGCTGGTCCTTGACGGTCAGCACCGACCGGATTTCGTCCCCGCCCATCCGGCCGACCGGGATGCCGGTCCAGCCCGCGAGCACCTCGGCGACGACCTGCCGGTCGACGACGTCATAGACCATCGGATGTTCGCCCTGGAGCGCGCGGAGCGCGGCCTGCGCCTCGCGCAGCGCCGCCGTCTGCGCCTCGATCTCCGCCGATCCGGCGGGCAGGCCGTCGAGCGCGACACGCGCGTCGCCCACCGCCTTCACCGCCGCCAGTTCCTCCTGCCAGCGGGCCGACGCGGTTTCCTTCTCGGCCTCCAGCTCGGTCTTGCGCTGCGCCGCCGCCTCCAGCGCCTTGGCGACGTCGACGCCCGAGCGGCCCTCGCGCTCGAGCATCCGCACCTCGGACGCGAGCAGGCCGAGCTGGCGCTCCAAGTCCTCGACCGCCGGCGGGGTCGCCGCCTGGCTGATGCCGACGCGCGCGCAGGCGGTGTCGAGCAGCGAAATCGCCTTGTCGGGGAGCTGCCGCCCGGCGATATAGCGGTGCGACAGCCCCGCCGCCGCCTCCAGCGCCTCCCCCAGGATGCGGACATTGTGGTGCTTCTCGAGCACCGGCACGAGCCCGCGCAGCATCGCCACCGCCAGCGTCTCGGCCGGCTCCTCGACCTTCACCACCTGGAAGCGGCGGGTGAGCGCGGGGTCTTTCTCGAAATATTTCTTGTACTCGGCCCAGGTCGTCGCGGCGATCGTGCGCATCTCGCCGCGCGCCAGCGCGGGCTTGAGGAGGTTGGCGGCATCGTTCTGCCCTTCCGCGCCGCCCGCGCCGATCAGCGTATGCGCCTCGTCGATGAACATGATGATCGGCGTCGCCGAGGTCTTGACCTCGTCGATCACCGACTTGAGCCGGTTCTCGAACTCGCCCTTGATGCCCGCGCCGGCCTGGAGGAGGCCGAGGTCGAGCGAGAGCAGCCGGACATTCTTGAGCGCGTCGGGCACGTCGCCCTGCGCGATGCGCAGCGCGAAACCCTCGACCACCGCCGTCTTGCCGACACCCGCCTCGCCGGTGAGGATCGGGTTGTTCTGCCGCCGCCGCGTCAGGATATCGACAATCTGGCGGATCTCGGGATCGCGGCCGAAGATCGGGTCGATCTTGCCGCTTTTCGCCTGCGCGGTGAGGTCGATGCAATATTTGTTGAGCGCGTCCTGCCGTCCGCCGCCCGCGCCCGCCGCAGGCGCGCCCGCCCCGCCGCCGCCGCCGGCCGCCGGCGCCTCGGCGGCCATCGCGGCTTCCTCCGAGCCCGCGGCGATCTGCGTCATCGTCGTGCGGAGCGTCTCGACCGGGAGCTTGGCGAACTGGCCGCTCATCTCGCGCGCGACGATCGAGAGGTCGTCGACGGAAAGCAACGCGAGCAGCATGTGGCCCGAGCGGACGAGCCCGGCGCCATGTTCGAGCGAGGCCAGCAGCCACGCCTCGCGGATCAGCTTCACGATATTGGGCGCGAGGCCCGGCGCGCGGCCATTGCCGGTCTTGAAGCGGTCGATCTGGCGGTTGATGTCCTGGCTCAGCCGCCCGGCATCGACCTCGAAATGGCTGAGGATGACGGAGACATCGGAGGTCTGGCGGTCGATCAGGCGCAGCAGCCAGTGCTCGATCTCGACATCGTAGTTCGTCCGCGACAGCGCCAGCCCCGCCGCGCTTTCCAGCGTCGTGCGGCACGTATCGTCGAGTTTCGCCACCAGATTACGCAGATTGACTTGCGCCACGCATCCCCCCGTTCTGCCAGGCCCCCGATAAGCCCATGACTACGCCACACGGGCGCCACGCCAGAGCGTGCGCGACCCTGGATTCTTCATGCCACCGACTCGTGAGGGAACCGGCAGGCTCCGCGACCATTGATTATGCGCGGAGATGTATCCCACAAGCCGCCGTCCCACAACGTCATTTTCCGCGTCCGATCGCCATCCGGTCGATCGGAATGGCGCAGTCGCCGATGACCTCGCCGCGATCGCGCGGCGCCCCCAGCCAGCCGGTGCGGCCGAGCAGCGCGGGGCGCGCGGCGTCGCCCAGCCGGAGCGGCGGAATGGCGTCGGCGCGGATGAGCAGCCGCAGTTCGGGCTGATGCTCCATGCCCGCCGCGAGCAGGCACGCCTCCCCGAACACGCGCCGCGCCCGGTCGTCGACGCAGAAGCGCACCAGCGCGCCATGATCGAGCGGGCCGACCTCGACGCCGAAATGATGCTGCACGTCCATCACCGCGCCGCCGATCATCGCCGCGTCGGCGCTGCCCAGCCCCGTTTCCGGGTCGATGCCGCCGAGCTGGCAGAAGCGTCCGCCCCCGCCACCCAGCCGCGTCTGCTCGTCGGGCGGCACGGCGATCCAGTGCGGCACCGCCTCGATGATGCGGACGGGCAGGCCGGTGAGCGCGCGCAGCACCGTCCGCACGCTCGCCGCGCTGCGGCGGCTGTCGCCCAGATGCGCGGCCAGGCGGACGAGCGCGCCGTCCTCCACCTCCAGCCGGTCGCGCAGCCCCTCGCGCCCGAGCCCGGCGAGCGAGAGCACCGCGCGGCTGATCGGGTCGGTCTGCCCCGGCGGCGTCCGCTCGACGCTCACCGGCCAGCTATATTTGCGCACGATCCGGTAGAAGAAGGACAGCGCGCGATGGTCGAAGAGATTGAGGAAGCCGGCGAAGGAGCGGTCGCGCTGCCGCCGCCGCTGGAGCTGCAGCTCGCTATAGACCGGCGGCAGCGCCGGCGTCGCCCCGGCGAGGCCCAGGACATTGGCGGTGACGCGCACCTGCCCGCCCTGCTCGTCGAGTTCGGCGACGTCGTTCGCCGGCAGCATCATCCGCTCGGAGGCGGTGAAATGGACCGGCTCCTCCTCGGGCCGGATATCGGCGCCCACCTCGGCGGCGGGCGATCGGCGGCGCGCGACCAGCTCGGCGACGCGCACCGCCTGCGCCAGCACGACGCGCGCGGTGTCGCGAAGGCGGGGCGGGGCGGCGCTCATATCAGCGGCCGGTCGCCCACGCGCGGCGCCCAGCGCTTCCACAGCCCCTCCTCGCGCCGCAGCCGCGCCGACACGCGCACGAAGCTGTTGAGCGCGCAGGCGCTGGCGAGGAAGCGCTCGATCACCGCGCAGAGCAGATAGGCGCCCGATCCCGACAGCCGCTCATCGTCGATCTCCAGCGTCACGTCGACGCCCGCGCACAGCGCGCTGTGCCCCCTGAGCCGGGTGCGCGCCACGCCGGGCCGCGCGGTGACGCCGACCAGCCGCTCGCGCAGATGGAGCGAGTCCGCTGTGTCGCCGATATCATAGAGCGCCAGCACCTCGCGCAGCGCCTGCCCGCCCGCCTGCTCGCCGACGAGGCTCAGATGATTGAGCGAGAGCTGGCCGATGAGCTTCCACACCGCCGCGCGGCGGCGCGAGGGGCGGCGCGCCGGCGTCGGTTTGGTGAGCGCGCTGGCGCCCGCGAGGCCGGGAATCGTCGCCTCGACCGCCAGCGACGGCCGTCCCCCGCCAAAGGGCAGGCGCGAGGGCAGCTCGCGATTGGTGGCGAGCACGCGCGGCAGCGCCACGGTGTCGGTGTCGCGCAGCAGAGCGCCCTCAAGGTCGACGATGGTGAGGAACAGGTCATCGCCCCCGCCGGGGCCGAAGCTCGACCGGCGCTGGACGCTGTGAAACATCCGCCCCAGCCGGGGCGATCCGCGGTCGATGCCGTGCAGCGGCGGCGCGGGCGTGCGCGTGCCGCGCCCGTCCTGCAGGATGACGCTCGTCACCGAATGCACCTCGATCGCGTCCTCGGCCCGCGCATCGGGGACGATGCGGTACTCGATGCTGCTCTGGTCGATGCGGACCGGCTCGGCGTCCAGCTCGAACAGGTTCACGGCGGGCGCGGCGAACAGCTCGAAATCGTCGGCGCGCACGACCTGTTCAAGCTCCTGCGAAAGCCGGTCAAAGTAGAAATACAGCTCGACCTTGTCGCCGCTCGCCGTCAGCGTCCGCGCCGCAAGCCCGCTCACCTCGAAGAAGAGGTGCTTGGCGGGAAAGGCGAAATGCTCCTGCACCACGGCATAGGCGGTGCGGGCGATATCGGTCTGGGGGAGCAGCAGGTCGTCCTCGTCGAGCCCCACGAGCCGCAGCGCGGAGGGGGGCAGCAGCACCGCCGCCGGGTCTTGCGGGCTGGTGCCCACGCCCACACCCAGCAGATTGGCGCCGAGCTGCTCGATCAGAATCTGCGCCCGCCGCGCGTCGCCCTTGATGAAGACGCGCAGCCGGTCGAGCGCGAGCGCGCCGACGTCGATGTCGGGCCTGGGCGTGGCGAGGGTCATGCGCAGCACGCCCTTGGCCTGGCCGAGGCCGAGCGGCGGCGCGTCGAGTGGCGGCCCGCCCATGCCGGCATGGGTGATCCGCAGCGGCAGCAGCGTCACGTCATGGCCGAGGCGATAGCGGCATGGCACGCCGTTGACCGGCTCGGTCGCGATCATCGTGCCCCTGGGCACCAGCACCGGCTTGTCCAGCTCGGGCGCCGTCTCCAGCCGGACCACCGTCATCGACGGCACCGGCTGCACCAGATGCGGGTAGAGCGTCAGCAGCAGCGCGTCGGACAGTTCGGGAAACTCGTCCTCGATCTTGTGCCGCAGCCGCGCGTTCATGAACGCCACCGCCTCGATCAGCCGGCCGACATGCGGATCCTCGACCGCCTCGCGCGTGGTGCGCAGCCGGGCCGCGATCTTGGGATGCGCCTCGCTGAACGCGCCGGCGCCGTTGCGCAGGAAGCTCAGTTCGCGCTGATAATATTCGATGAGATCCTCGATCATGGCTCAGCCGTTCAGTTCGACGGCGATGGCGCGGTCGGACGGGCGCACATTGGCGTCATAGGTCACTTCCTCCTCCAGCCGGTCGAGGTTGAGCGTGGCGGTGATGCGGAAGCTGACCCCGCGCGAGGTCGGCGCGCCGCCCACCTCCACCTCGACATGCGAGAGGCGCGGCTCGAAGGTGCGGATGCAGTCGGCGATCATCCGCCGGATGCGCTCCCGCACCGCGGGCGTCCCGAAATCCTCGGTGCTCAGGTCGGGGAGCCCGAAGCCGATGACGGTGCCGCCCACGCCCTCGCGCTCGATCCAGGGGAGGAACACCCGATGGCTGTTGAGCAGCCCCTCGAGATCGCGGCGCAGGCCGAGCTTGTAGCGGGTCAGCGCCTGCTCGTCGGACAGGTGCGGCTCGTGCGTCTCGTCGGGCGCCTCGTCGATCAGCCGGTCGACCAGCGACAGGGGCACGTCGATGCGGCTCATGCCAGCCCCTCGCGGCCGATGACGGTGGTGAGGCGGAATTCCGACGCGATCTGGTCGAGCTGATAATGCGGCCGGATCGCGATCTCGCAGCCATAGGAGCCCGGCTTGCCCGGCTGCTCGGTGACCAGCACCCGCGCCTCGCGGAGCGGATAGCGCACGCGCGTCTCCGGGCTCGCATCGTCATTGCCGGTCACATACTGGCTGAGCCAGTTCTGCAACAGCCGCTCGCATTGCGGCCCGTCGGTATATTTGCCGACCCAGTCGCGCGCGATCACCTTCACATAATGGGCGAAGCGGCAGACGCAGAAGATGTAGTTGAGCATCGCGCTCATCTTGGCGTTCATCCGCGCCGCGTCGCTGTCATAATGCGGCGGACGGTGCAGGCTGGGGATGTTGAGGAAGGCGACCATCCCCGTGAGGTGAATCTGCCGCAGCGCCGTCAGCCCCGCCTCGTTGAGCGCGATCTCCTGCTCCTCCGACACCGCGTTCTCGACCGGATAGCGCGCGACGACGCCGTGGCGGTCGCTGGGGAGGAACTGCCGCGCGGGTCCGTCGACAACGCCGCCGTCGCCGGCCGCCAGCGCGCCACGGATCGCCGCCGGCCAGCGGTGGCGGCTCATCGCCCGCAGCGCCACATGGGCAAGCGCGAACCCGCCCGACAGCCACAAGAGGTCGGCAGGACCGCCCGCCCGCTCGTCATAGACGAAGCCCAGGCGCGGATGATCGCGGCCCCGGTGCAGCGGCCGGGCGAGCACGCGCGGCGCCACCGCGGCGAGGAAGCGCGTGTCGGACTGCGCGCGCAGCCGGTCCCAGCGCGCGTAATCGGGGTTGGAGAAGGTCGCGCCGATCTCCTGCCGCAAATCGAGCGCGTCAAAACCGTCGATCGCCAGCATCCGGGGATCGACGCCGAAGACGAACGGACAGAACGCCGCCGCCGCCACTTCCGCCAGCGCGGAGAGGACCGACACGTCGTCGGTCTTGTCGCGGCCGCCGACGCGGTGCCAGATGTCGTGATCGACGATGACCATGCCATAGGGCTCGCCGCCCGGATGGCCGAATTCGTCGCTGTAGACGCGCTCGAAGAGCGTGCTCTGGTCAAAGCTCATCGCGCGCTCGAGGTCGCGCGCCACCTCGCCCCAGCGCGCGTCGAGGATGCGCAGCTTGACCTGCGGATCGTCGCCCATGCCCGCGAGCAGCCAGGCGACCCCGCGCCACAACGCCTCCATGCGCTGCAGCTCGGGATGGTGGAGGATGGCGTCGAGCTGTTCGCCGAGCAGCCGGTCGATCGCGGCGATCAGCGCCGCCGCGCGGCCGCGCGCCGCCGCCTCGTCGATCGCCGGGCGCGACGATGGGACGGGCGCGGGCGGGGCGGGCGAGGCTGGGGCGGGCGCGGGCGGGGCGGGCGCCGCCTGGCCCCCTTGGTCGGCAGCGCGCGGATCGTCGCCGGGGCGCGGATCGTCGCCGGGGCGCGGATCATCGCCGGCGGCGGGCGCCGTGCCGCCCCGATCGGCCTCGCGAGGGCATGGCGAGGCGACCGCCTCCTCCGCGCCGGGAGGCGGAGGCGCGGCCCCCTCCCCCTCCGCAACCGCCAGCGCGGCGTCGATCAGCCCCGGCGACGGCGGGGTCGCGGGTCCGTCCGGCTCAAAGGCTGGAGTGTCGGTCAACGTCTGTCACCCACCCGGCGCGCGCTCCCGCCCGCGCGCCGCGTCGGCGGCCGGCGGGCGGGAGCGTTCGCGGCGATCAGCTCGCCTTCGGGATGCGGGCGACGAGCCGCATCGAGGTGGTCAGTTCCTCGAACTGCAACCAGGGGCGCAGATGCGCGACCGCGCTGTACGAGCCCGGCGCGCCCTCGACCTCGCGCACCTCGACCCGCGCCTCGCGGAGCGGATATTTGGCGCGGGCTTCCTGGCCGGCCCCCTCGGTCGCGTTGACATAGTTCGCGATCCAGCGGTTGAGCCAGGTCTCGCAGTCGCTGGCCTCCATGAACGAGCCGATCTTGTCGCGCGCCATCACCTTGAGATAATGGGCGAAACGGCTGGTCGCCATGATATAGGGCAGCCGCGCCGAGATGGCGGCGTTGGCCGTCGCCTCGGGCCGGTCGTACTTCTTGGGCTTCTGCGTCGTCTGCGCGCCGAAGAACACCGAATAGTCGGTATTCTTGTAGTGGCACAGCGGCAGGAAGCCGAGGTCCGACAGTTCCTTCTCGCGCCGGTCGGTGATGCCGATCTCGGTCGGGCATTTGGAGTCGAGATCGCCGTCGTCCGACTGGAAGACGTGCGTCGGCAGGTTGGTGACCTTGCCGCCGCCCTCGGCCCCCCGGATCGCGGTGCACCAGCCATATTGGGCGAAGGCGTCGGTCATCCGCGCGGCGAGCGCGTAGGAGGCGTTCATCCAGCAATAGTCGTCATGCTCCATCGCCTTGGGATTGCCCGCGGCGTCGCGCGGCGCCTCCTCATAGGCGAACGCCTCGACCGGCTTGGTGTCCGCGCCATAGGGCAGCCGCGCCAGCACCTTGGGCATGGTCAGCGTCACGAAGCGCGAATCCTCGGTGTTCCGAAAGCTGTTCCACTTCATATAGTCGGCGGTTTCGAAGAGCTGCTTCATGTCCATCGGGTTCGACAGCTCGGTATAGCTGTCCATGCCGAACAGCTTGGAATCCGCCGCCGAGACGAACGGGCAGAAGCCCGCCGCCGCCACGCTGGAGATGTTGGTCAGCAGTTCGATATCGTCGGGATGCTTGGAGAAATAATAGTCGCCGACGAGCGCGCCGATCGGCTGGCCGCCGGCGGTGCCGAACTGTTCTTCATAGACCTTCTTGTAGAACTGGCTCTGGTCGAAGTCGGTCGCCTTGGCGAGGTCCGCGGCCAGTTCCTTCTTGGAGACGTTGAGCACCTGGACCTTGAGCCCCTCGCCGATCTCGCTGTTCTGGACGAGATAGTGGAGGCCGCGCCAGCTACCCTCCATCTGCTTGAACTTCTCGGCGTGCATGATCGCGGCGAGCTGCTCGGATATCTGCGCGTCGATCTTGGCGATCGCCTCGCGCAGCGTCACCGTCATGTTCTTGTTGAACTGGACGGTGCCGCTCATCGCCTCGCTGGCGAGGGTGCGCATGAGCTGCTCGACGCGCTGCGGCTCGGTCTGTTTGGTGACGCTGATCGCCTGGTCGAGCAGGCTGACCGGCGCGTCTTCGGTCGTCGTCGCGGCGCCGCCGGCGGATTGGAGGTCGGTATCGGCCATGAGGGATTACTCCTTGGTGCTGTCGTCGGCGCCGAGCTGGCTGCGCAGCGCGCCGAGCTGGGATTCGTCCTTGAGGATCTGTTCGAGCAGCCCTTCGAGCTGTTCGGAACTGTCGGCCTTGGCCATCAGGTCGCGCAGCTGGTTGCGCGTCTCCATCAGCCGGCGCAGCGGCTCGACCTGCTCCACGATCTTCTCGGGCGAGAAATCGTCCATCGAGCGGAATTTGAGGTTGACCTCGAACTCCTTGCCGTTCTTCTCGATCGTGTTCTCGACCTTCATCTTCACCGCCGGTTCGATGCGGCCCATGACCTGATCGAACTTGTCCTTCTTGAGGTCGACGAACTTGCGTTCCTTGAGGCTCTTCTTGGGCACCGCCGAATCGCCGGAAAAATCGCCGAGCACGCCGACGACGAACGGCAGCTCCTTGACTTCCTGCGCGCCTTCCGTCTCGACATCATAGGTGATGTGGACGCGGGGCTTGCGGACCCGCTTCAGCTTGTCATGCACCGAATCTGCCATAACCGCTCTCCCTCAGGCGCACGCCGCGCCGGTCTGCCTTCGGAACGAAAGTGCGTTCCACACACGTTCTGGCCTCACGCCGCCGGTTCGGGCGGCTTGATGCCCAGTCTCCAGTAATAGGTTTCGCGCACCGACGAATCGGGGATCAGCTCCGCCATCAGCGCGTTGAGCGACATGCGCGCGCGCCGATCGACCTCGCGCAGCGTCGGCCCCATCGGCGAGAGCGGCTCGATCTGCTCGAAATAGTCGGCCGCCGCCGCGATCGCCCGCAGCGCGTCGTCGCGCCGGGTGATGCGGCCGATCACCATCGGTCCGCCCCCGGCCACCGCCCCCGCGCCGCCCGCGACCGCCGCGCCCTCGTCCGCCGCGCCGTCTCCGCCGTCGGCCGCGGACGCGTCACCGGGATCCTCGGGAAGCCTGCCCAGCATCGAGACGAGCCAGTCGCCGATGTTGCGCAGTTCGTCGCTCACCTTGGAGGCGGCGGGAAAGCGCGGCTTGGTGCGCTCGCCGATGAAGGCGATGGTGCGGCGCCAGTCGGCCTCGGCGCCCTGCACGCGGTCGGCGGCGCCTTGCAGGGTCCGGCGCCCCGCGCGCCGCGCCGCCGCTTCGGCCGCGTCGAGGATGGCCTGCGCCTCCTGCATCCGCTCGGGCCGTTGCTCGGACGACCCCGCCTGCGCCGCCGCCATCTGCGCCTCGGCCGAGACCTTGTCGAAATGGCGCAGCGCGCCCTGCCCGTCGCCGGCGAGCGCCATGCGCCGCAGCGGCAGGATGAGCGTCCCGTCCTTGTCGCTGCCGCCGCCACTCAGGCCCGAGAGCGGCTGGAAGCGCGCCTCGATCCCGTCCTCCTCGTCCTCGAGCGGGAACAGACCCTGCTCCCAGTAGCGGCCGACGAGATCGGCGAGGGTCGCCATGCCGGCGGAGAGGCCGTCGAGCCCGTCGACACGCACCGCGCCCTCGACCAGCATCGCCATGATCTCGAGATCCTTGCCCTGCTGGGCGAGATAGTCGCGCGCCCGCTCGACCAGCGTTTCCCAGTCCCACCCGTCGCTGTCCGCCTCCTCGCCCATGGCGGCGCGCTGCTCCTGCCGGAACAGCAATTTGCGCTGGTAGCGGATCTCGCGGAACAGCTCGCCCGCCGCACCCTCATCCTCGCGGCCGTCGATGCCGACGCCCGGCTCCTCGCCAATGGGGGCGAGCACGGCGCCGCGCGTTTCCTCGTCCAGGATCAAAGTTCCGCCCCCGCCATCGCTTCATCCCTCTTTTCCACCGATTTGTACCGTGCCGTCCAGCCCCCTGCACGCTCTTTTTTCTTGCTCCGCCTCCATTTCGGCGCAAGGATCGGCGGCAGGAGGAACCCGCCATGGGAATGCCCGCCTCGCGCGTCACCGACATGCACACTTGCCCGATGGTGACCGGCGTCGTGCCGCATGTCGGCGGCCCGATCCTGCCGGCCGGAGCGCCCACCGTGCTCATCGGCAGCCTGCCCGCCGCCCGCGTCTCCGACATGGCGACATGCGTCGGCCCGCCCGACGTCATCGCCAAGGGCAGCGCGACCGTCATCACCATGGGAATGCCGCAGGCGCGCATCGCCGATCAGACCGCGCATGGCGGCGTCATCATACTGGGCCTGCCCACCGTTCTCGTCGGCGGCTGACCGCGGCCGCGCGAGCGCCGCCGCCGCGCGTGCGCGCGTCATCGGACGAAACTCGAACACGGGGCGATCGTGAAACAAGGGCGGCGGCTCCGGCACGGCCGAACCCGCGCGCATCCCGCGATCCGGGAGCCGCTGGCCGACCGACGATGTTGTGCGAGCCCGTTGGTGCTGTGACCCTTGCTTATCAGCGCCCGCGCGCGCTGTCATGGGCAAATGAGCTGTGATAGGATGAGGGGATGACCGAACAGCGCCCGATCGTCGCGGCACATAACCACTACCTGCTGACGGTCGATGATTTCCTCGCGTTGCGGAAGTCCGGCGCGTTCGCCGCCTACAGCAAAGCCGAATTGCTGGATGGGGAGCTTTGGGGGGTTCCGCGCCGGCCGTCGGACGAGCCGCAGTCGGATGCCGTATCGCCGATCAAGCTGAACGTTCAGGATTTCCTCCTGCTCGATGCGGCGGGCACGTTCGAAAGCTTCGCGAAGGCGGAACTGATCGAGGGGGATACTCAACATGAACAGTAAGGTACCTGGCAGCCGGGGTCAGGCCTCGTTTGTTCAAGTAATAGCCGATCAGACTATGCAGTTCATCGTCCGAACGACGGGTAGTGCACAGTACCAGTGTCTTGAGCATATTCATCAGCTTATCATTCGAAACCCGATATGCGGGGATATGCTCATGGACCAATCGAAGCCACTCTAGGCCGTTGCGTTTCTCCAATACGATACAGGCTTCCCTAGGGCGCAGATGCTCGCAAAGCTTGAATCCAGAGTACACGTGCTCCGCTCACCTCACCGCGTCAGCTTCTTATACGCCAACCTGGTCGGCCGATCGGCCGCGTCGCCCAGCCGGCGCCGCTTGTCCTCTTCATAGGCCTCGAAGTTCCCCTCGAACCACTCGACATGGCTGTTGCCTTCGAACGCCAGGATGTGCGTCGCGAGGCGGTCGAGGAAGAAGCGGTCGTGGCTGATGACCACGGCGCAGCCGGCGAAATTCTCCAGCGCGTCCTCGAGCGCGCGCAGCGTCTCGACGTCGAGGTCGTTGGTCGGCTCGTCGAGGAGGAGGACGTTGCCGCCTTCCTTGAGCATCTTGGCCATGTGGACGCGGTTGCGTTCGCCGCCCGAGAGCTGGCCGACCTTCTTCTGCTGGTCGACGCCCTTGAAGTTGAACGCGCCGACATAGGCGCGCGTCTGGATCTCGTGCTTGCCGATCGTCATGAGGTCGTGGCCGCCGGAGATTTCCTCCCAGACGTTCTTGGCGGGGTCGAGCGCGTCGCGGCTCTGGTCGACATAGCCCAGGCGCACGGTGTCACCCACGTCGATCGTGCCCGAATCGGGCGTCTCCTGCCCGGTGATGAGCCGGAACAAAGTCGATTTGCCCGCGCCGTTGGGGCCGATCACGCCGACGATGCCGCCGGGCGGCAGCATGAAGGAGAGGTCGTCGAACAGCAGCTTGTCGCCATAGGCCTTGGTGAGGTTTTTCGCCTCGATCACCTTGCCGCCGAGGCGCTCGGGCGTCTGGATGACGATCTGCGCCTTGCCGGGCGCGCGGGCGTTCTGCTTCTCGACCAGCTCGTCGAAGGCGCGGATGCGCGCCTTGCTCTTGGTCTGGCGCGCCTTGGGGGACTGGCGGATCCACTCCAGCTCCTCCCTGATCGCCTTCTGCCGGCCCGCTTCCTCGCGCTCTTCCTGCTCCATGCGCTTGGCCTTGGCCTCGAGCCATTTGGAGTAGTTGCCCTCGAACGGGATGCCCCGGCCCCGGTCAAGCTCGAGCACCCAGCCTACGACATTGTCGAGGAAGTAGCGGTCGTGGGTGACGAGGATGACGTTGCCGGCATAATTGATGAGATGCTGTTCGAGCCACTGCACGCTCTCGGCGTCGAGATGGTTGGTCGGCTCGTCGAGCAGCAGGATGTCGGGCTTTTCGAGCAGCAGCCGGCATAGCGCGACGCGGCGCCGCTCGCCCCCCGACAGATTGTCGACCGCCCAGTCGCCGGGCGGGCAGCGCAGCGCCTCCATCGCGATTTCGAGCTGATTGTCGAGCGTCCAGCCGTCGACGGCGTCGATCTTTTCCTGCAGCTCGCCCATCTCGGTCATCAGCGCGTCGAAATCCGCGTCCTCGGGCGGGTCGGCCATGAGGTTGCTGATCTCGTTGAAGCGGTCGACGAGGTCGGCGACGGGGCGCACGCCGTCCTTGACGTTCTCGATCACGGTCTTGGCGGGATCGAGCTGCGGCTCCTGCGCGAGATAGCCGACGCGGATGCCCTCGGCCGCCCACGCCTCGCCGGTGAAGTCGGTGTCCATGCCCGCCATCACCTTCATCAGCGTCGACTTGCCGGCGCCGTTGACGCCGATAATGGCGATCTTGGTGCCGGGCAGGAACTGGAGGTGGATGTTGTTGAACAGCGGCTTCTGCGCGCCGGGGAAGGTCTTGGTGAGACCCTTCATGACAAAGCTGTATTGGACGGCCATGATGCGTCTTTCCGGTCGGTCGTGATGGGCTGGCGGGATCGGCGCCGGGTTAGCGGAGGCGGGCGCGCTTGGCAAATGTGGAAATGGCGCGGGCCAGCGTCAGGAGCGGCGCCGGCGCCCCGCGCTATTTCGACTAGGGCGGTTGATAAAAATTGTTGATTCGCCCGCGACAGCCGCTAAGGGGGTGCGCTCGCGCAAGTCCTCGGGTGCCTTGCGCGCTGCTATGCTATGGGAGCCAAATAAGATGAACAAGTTCGCTGTTGTTTTTGCTGCGGCCGGCCTGATGGCGCTCGCGGCTTGCGGTGAAAAGCCGGCCGCGGAGACCAACAACGCTTCCAACGAAGTGGTTGTGAACGAGACCGAGAACGCCGCGAACGCGCTGGACAACGCCGCCAACGCGGTCTCCAACGCGACGAACGCGACCAACACCGCCAACGCGATGTAATCGGACGCGCCACGCACGAGTTCAAAAGGGCGGTCCCGCCGGGGCCGCCCTTTTCTTGTGCGCGGGCGTTCTCGCACCGTCGGCACCACTGCCATCATCTCACGCGAAGCGCGAGAGAGAGAGCGAAGGACGCGACGGCCAGTCAAACCGCCACAGGCCGAGAGATTCTCCTCCGCGTGAACGAAATTCCCTCGCGTCATCGCGCGTTCGCGTGAACATCTCGATCACGGTTCCCGCGGGGGCCGGGGTCCATCGTCGAGGCGGGGCGTGCGCGCCTCTTTAGCGCCATTGCCGGGATGACGGGCCGAGGAACATCTGCGCATCCCACCACCCCCTTGCGCGCCGCGCCCGATCCGTGGATCATCGCCGGGTCGCAACCACAAGGAATGCCCATGACAAGATTGCCTCAAGATCAGCGCTACGGCAGCGTGGCGCGGACGTTCCACTGGACCATTGGCGTGCTGGTGCTCGTCAACCTCGTCCTCGGGCTTGGCCATGACGTTCTGAAGGGCTTTCCGGTGATGCCGATCCACAAGGCGATCGGGCTGACCGTGCTCGTCCTGACGCTGGGCCGCATCGCCTGGCGCCTCGCGCACCGCCCGCCGCCGCTTCCGGCCGGCACCGCGCGCTGGGAGCGGCCCGCCGCGCTCACCGTCCACTGGCTGCTCTACGCGCTGATGATCGTGATGCCGGTGACCGGCTGGATCATGTCGTCGGCCGGCCCCTATCCGCTGAGCTGGTTCGGCCTGTTCGACGTGCCCAAGTTCGACGTCGCCAAGGGGAGCGCGTTCGCCGAAGCCTCGCATGAGGGGCACGAGCTGCTGGGCTATCTGATGCTCGCGCTCGCGCTGGTCCACATCGCGGCGGCGCTGCGCCACCACTTCATCAGGCGCGACACCATCCTCGCGCGCATGATCGGCTGATCGCGCCGGCCACCGTCCGTTAAGCTTAAACCGCTTCTTTACCTGCTTGCGCGATAGTCGTTCGACATGCGTTCAGGCGGCGGACGGCACGGCACATCATGCTCAAGAGGATCGAGGCGAGCGAAGTGCGGCTTGGGATGTACATCCACAAGCTCGAGGGGCCGTGGCTGTCGCATCCGTTCTGGAAGACCAAGTTCCTGCTGACCGATCCGGCGCGTCTCGCCAAGCTGCACGACAGCGATGTCGAGGGGGTGCTGATCGACGTGTCGAAGGGCGCCGATGTCGAGCGCCCCGACCGCCCCGCGCCGGCGCCGGCGCCGGCCCGTCCGGCGGGCTTCGGCAGGGCGGCGCCCCGTCCGCTCGCCTATCGCCCGACGCCGCGTCCGGCGCCCGAGCCCGCCTTCGACCCGCTCTCGCGCACGCCGCGCACCGCCGCCAAGGAATTCGGCACCGCCGCCAAGCTCGCCAACCGCTCCAAGAAGCTGATGCAGAGCGTGTTCGCGGAGGCCCGTCTCGGCCGCGCCGTCAAGATCGACAAGCTCGAGCCGCTGGTCGAGGAAATCAGCTGCTCGGTGCTGCGCAACCCGCACGCCTTCGCGACGCTGTCGCGGATGAAGAAGGACGACGAGTTCACCTACATGCACTCGGTCGCGGTCTGCGCGCTGATGATGAACCTCGCCCGCCAGCTCGATCTGTCGGTCGACCAGCAGCGCGAGGCGGGGCTCGCCGGCCTGCTCATGGACATGGGCACCGCCGAGATCCCCAGCCACATCCTCTACAAGCCCGGCGAGCTGACGCCCGAGGAACAGCGGGTCATGCAGAGCCATGTGCTGATCGGCCACCAGCTCATGACGCAGGGCGGCGCGCTCTCCGACGCGGTGATGGACGTGTGCCTGCACCATCACGAGCGCGTCGACGGCAGCGGCTATCCCGACGGGCTGATGGGCGCCGACATCAGCCTGTTCGCGCGCATGGCGGCGATCTGCGACACCTATGACGCGATGACCTCCAACCGCCCGCACCGCGCGGGCCAGGATCCCGCCGACGTGCTCGCGCAGATGGCCGAGATGCCCGGCCAATTCGACTCGGAGGTGTTCAGCGCCTTCGTGCGCGGCATGGGCATCTACCCGATCACCTCGCTCGTCCGCCTGCGCTCCGACCGGCTCGCCGTGGTGGTGGAGCAGAACCGCGACGATTACACCCTCCCGGTTGTCCGCACCTTCCACTCGGCGACGCTGCACAAGCGCGTGCCGTTCGAGGATATCAACCTCGCCGCCTGCTATGGCCGCGACGAGATCGTCAGCCGCGAGCACCCGTCGAGCTGGAACCTCGAACCCTGGCAGCCGATCTGCGCCAGGGTGATCGGCAGCGGGTTCCGGGTCTAACGCTTGCCGCCACCGTTCGGGCCGAGCTTGTCGAAGCCCCGGTCCTCATCCTGAGGAAAGAACAGCCCTTCGACTTCGCTCAGGGCGGCGAACCCCGGCGACATCGCCGTCGCCGGCCCCGTCGCCGCGCAGCGCGCGAGCCTCTCACCGACGCGCGGGATGGCGTCCACCGCCAGGTCGACGGGGTCGCGGTCACGCCCTTCCCGCTGCCGCGCGGCTGCCTGGGCGCCGATTGTCCCGAGACAAATCCGCCCGCCCCGCCTGGATGGCATGACGAGGCGCCGAAGACGCCGGCCGGCAAGGGCGTCCCCGTCCGCATCGTGGCGTGACGCGCGCGGCGGGGGACGGATCGCGGCGAAGGGCGCCATAACGCGCCGGCCGCCCCGCCGCCCAGTGAGCATTCGCAGCAACCGGCGGGGCGAGCGTTAAAGACGACGAGCCGATCGTCGGGCCTCTAGGTTCCGCCGCGCGCCCATGCGAGCTTCCACGCAACGAGAAGCCCATTGAGGTCGCACATCATCGCAAGGCGCCCCCGCGCCCTGGGGAGAGGAGTGACTCCATGCCCGCTTCCGTTAGCTATCCTGGCGTTTATGTGCTGGAAGGGGAAAGCGGCGCCCGCGCCATTCCCGCCGCGTCGACCTCGCTCACCGTCTTCGTCGGCATGGCCGACAAGGGGCCGTTCGGCGTCCCCACCCAGGTGCTCGGCCTGCCCGCCTACGAGAAGATCTTCGGCCCCACCAGCAAGGGCGAGATGGCCGACCAGGTCCGCCAGTTCTTTATCAACGGTGGCGGCGAGGCTTGGATTTTCCGCACCGCGCGCAACACCGCCAACGCATCGGTCATGCTGCGCAACTATCCGCACAACGCCGACGTGCTGCGCCTCACCGCGCGCGATCCGGGGCAGGCGGGCAATCTGCTCCGCGCCGAGATCGACTATGCGACCGCGAGCCCGGAGCGGACCTTCAACCTCAGACTTTACCGCCTCAAGCAGGCGAGCGACGGCAGCTTCACCGCGACCGAGGCGGAGACCCACGCCAATCTCAGCCTCGACCCCGCCTCGCCCCGCTACGCGCCCGACGTGCTCGAGACCGGCAGCGCGCTCGTCACCGCGGACGATCCCAATGCCGCGCTCGGCGCCAATCCGTCGGTGTCGATCGGCGGCGTCATCCACAACAACACGCTGGCGACCGCTCAGGCCGCCGTCACCGCCGCGATCAACGCCGGCTGGCTCTATGTGCAGGTGGGGAGCAACCCTGCCGTCCCGGTCTTCTTCGACGCCCCCGTCGCGCCGGTCGAAACGCACATCAAGGGCAAGATCGAGGCGGCGCTCGCCGCCAACGGCGTCGTCGCGACGATCACCGTCACCCTTCCGTCCGTGGGCGGCGCGGGGCGGATGCTGCAGATCGCGTGCAACAACGGGGCGATTGTCCTGTCACCGCACCCATCCTCCAACGCGGCGACCGCGCTCCAGCTCGGCGTCGCCTCGGGCGGGGTGGAGATCGACAGCTATGCGGCGCGCCGCCCGGTGCCGACCGGCATCACGTCGGTCCCCGGCGACACGACTGTCGCGCCCGGCACCGCCTGGCTCGCGCGCATCGTCGACTTCGGCCGGCAGACGCGCGCCGACGTCGCCAATTTCCAGCTCACCGATCCCGCGCATCCCGCGCCCCATGCCGGCGCGGCGCTGGGGGGTGTCGGCGGCAACGCGATCTTCCTCGAAGCGCCGGGGCTCAACAGCCTCAACGCCATCCGCGCGGCGCTCGAGGAGCTGGGCACCGCCATCGCGGCGGGCAGCGCGAACCGATGGTCGGCGGGCCGCCAGGGTCTCCGCCTCGGCCTCAAGCCACGCTTCGGCATCTCCAACACCGGCCTCGATTCGGCGCTGACGACGGGGCCGGGCTATGATGTCGGCGCCGCCAACCGCATCTTCGCGATCGGCGCGGCCGGCGACGACGCGAGCAACGTCGCCGCCTACACGCTCGGCCGCACCGGCGGCGCGGGCGGCGGCGGCAACCGCCAGGTCTCGGCCGCCGCCGACGAGGGCAAGGACGGCGACAAGCCGGGCTATGCCGAATACAACACCGCCTTCCAGACGATCGAGAGCGCGCTCGCCAGCTTCAACCTGATGGTCCTCCCCCGCGCCGACCAGCAGACCGATGCCGAGCGCAAGGCGGTCTGGGGTCTGGCCAGCGCGAGCTGCGCGCGCCGCCGCGCCCTCCTCCTCGTCGATCCCGATTCGACCTGGACCGACATTCCGGTCGCCTCCGCCGGCGCCTCGGCGATCAAGATCGGGGTGGAGACGCGCAACGCCGCGATCTTCTGGCCGCATCTCAAGGTGCCGCAGGCGGGCAGCACCGTGCCCAGGACGATCGACCCCTCGGGCTCCATCGCCGGGCTCATGGCGCGCACCGACGGCCGCTTCGGCGTCTGGACCGCGCCCGCCGGGCTCGACGCGACGCTGCGCGGCATCGTCGGCCTCGGCCGCGTGATGAGCGACGAGGAGAACGGCGTCCTCAACCCCAAGGCGCTCAACGCCATCCGCCAGTTCCCGGTCGGCGCCGTCTCCTGGGGCGCGCGGACGATGGTCGGCTCGGACGACAGCGGCAATATCGACGACAAGTACATCCCGGTGCGCCGGACGATGCTGTTCATCGAGGAAAGCCTTTATCGCGGCCTCAAGTTCGCGACGTTCAAGCCCAATGCCGAGCCGCTCTGGGCTTCGATCCGGCTCGCGGCGGGCAGCTTCATGAACGGCCTCATGCGGCAGGGCGCGTTTGCCAGCCGCAACAAGCTCGAAGCCTATTATGTGCTCTGCGACGAAACCACGACGACGCAGGACGATCGCAATCTGGGCATCGTCAACGTCATCGTCGGCTTCGCGCCCCTGAAGCCGGCCGAGTTCATCGTCCTCACCGTCAAGCAGATCGCCGGCCAGGTCGAGGTCTGACGCGCGCGGAGCCCCATCGCTCCGCCACGCCGTCCCACCGTCAGCATGAAGAGGGATTGTCATGGTCCAGTTCTCCGTCAACGCCACCCGCATTGATCCTTACAAGAACTTCCGCTTCCGCGTGCTGTTCGGCGGCCTCGCGGTGGCCGGGGTGAGCAAGGTCAGCGGCCTCAAGCGCACCATCGAGCCGGTCACCCACCGCGACGGCGGCGACCTTTCGACCAAGCGCATCTCCCCCGGCCTCGCCAGCTTCGAACCGATCACGATCGAGCGCGGCATCACCCATGACGACGAGTTCGAGCGCTGGGCGCTGTCGGTCTACAATCCCGACGGCGCCGGACTCGTCAGCCTCAAGGATTTCCGCCGCGACATCTCGATCGAGCTTTACAATCTCCAGGGCGTCAAGGTGCGCGCGTGGAACGCCTTCCGCTGCTGGGTGAGCGAGTTCACCGCCGTGCCCGAGCTCGACGCCAATGCGAACGGCGTCGCCTTCGAGACGCTGGTGCTCCAGAACGAGGGCTTCGTGCGCGACGACGCGGTGGTCGAGGTCGCCGAGACCTGAGCGGAGCGGCCCCGATGCACCGCCTCGTCACCATCGCCATGCCGTCGCTGCCGCCGGCGCGCTACCTCGTGGCGCGGATCACCGGCGCGGTCGAGGCGAGCCTCGCGCCGGCCCGCGCGGGCGAGGCGACGCGGCTGCTCGGCCTGTTGCTGCGCGCCGAGGATGGCGGGACGGTCGACCTCGGCACACTTGCGGCGCCGGTCCACGACCGGCTGCTCGCCGACATCTACACGACCGAGATCGGCGAGCGCGCCGACTGCCGCGCACAGTGCGCCGCCTGTGGCGAAGCGTTCGAGTTCGGCTTCGCCCTCGCCGGGCTGATCGCCGCGCAGGACGAGGCGGCGCGCGGCATCGGCCTGCCGGACGTGGACGGCTGCTGGCCGGCGGGCGAAGCGCGGCTGCGCGTGCCGCTGCTGCGCGATCTCGCCGATCCCTCGCCCGCCGCGCTGCTCGCCCGCCTGTGCGCGCCAGCGCCCCATGCGGACGCGGCGGAGGCGCTCGCCGCGATCCTCGAACAGGCCGCGCCGCTGCTCTCGCTCGATCTCGACGCGCTCTGTCCGCATTGCGGCGCGGCGCAGCGCCTGCCCTTCGACCTGCCGCGCTTCCTGCTCGCCGCGCTTGCCAACGAGCGGCCCTTTCTGGTGCGCGAGACGCATCTCGTCGCCGCGCGCTACGGCTGGAGCCATGCCGAGATCATGGCGCTGCCGCGCGACGAGCGCCGCGCCTATGCCAGCCTCATCGAGAGCGAGCGCAGCGCCGCGCTGCGCCAGCGGCGGCCGGCATGAGCCGCTATCTCCAGCGTCTGTTCGACCGGGGCGGGGCGCTCACCGCCGCCGCCGCGACGCCGGGGCCACCCGCCGGCGTCCAGCCCGCCGGCGCCGCCGGCTCGCCGCTCCTCGCCTTCGACCAGCGGCTCGCCCATCCCGATCTCGCCGCCGACTTTGGCCTGTTGGGGCTGACGCCCGAATGGGGCGAGGCGGAGAGCCCGGCAATCAACGGGGATGTGCTATCGCAGCCGGCGCCCACGTCCGCCCAGCCCGTGCCGATCGCCGACGCGGCCGCCCCGGCACCTCAGCCACAGCCGCGGCCCATGGCTGCCGAACCTCGCGCAGCCGATGTCCGCCCCGTCGGCGCGCCGACGCGCGTCGAAGCGCCGCGCCCGCCGGGTCAGCCGGCACCCGCAGCCGGGCACCAACCACCGCTCGCCCCGGTCCAGCCGCGGATTCCGATATCTGCTGCCGTACCCGAACCCGAAGCACAACCCGCACCGCCTCCGCCCCGCGTCGCGTTGGCACCGCCACCCCCGCCGATGGTTCAAACGGTCCTGACGCCGCTCCAGCCCGGCCTGCCCGAACCTCGCACGTCCTCGACGCTCGTATCGACGCCCCTCAGCGATCCGAGCCCGGCGTCCGGCCCAGTCGCCCGCGCCAACTCAACGGCGGATGCAACCCTGCCGTCGCTCCGCTTCGATCCGCCACCCGCGCCGTTGATGCCCGTCGCGCCCGCCCCGCCGCCGCCGCTCGCGGCGCCCGTGCCGGAGGGCGACACCGCCCGCATCGAACAGGTCGTCCGCGAGACTGTCCGCGCCGAACTCGCCCGCCTCCGCCCCGCCGGCCGGCCCGGCGCGCCGGCTCCCGCCAACGAGGACGCCCGCCGCGCCGATCCGCCGCCCGCCCCGCGCCCCGCCACCGCGCGCGAGGCCTCGGTCATCGGCGATCTCGAGCCGAGCGGCGGCCCGCTCACCCTCTACGGCCTGAGGATGCGCTAGGATGCCGGTCGCCGACCTCTATGGCGTCACCGCGAGCCTGCGCAATCTGGTGCGCTTCAACATCTGGCGCCTCGCCGCGATCAACACCAGCGTCACCGACTACCCGCCGGAAAAGGCGGACGAGCTGGGCGTCAGCAACCTCAACCTCCATCTCTACCACGCGGTCGAGGACCCCTCCAAGCGCAACGAGTTCGCGATGGACGCGCAGGGCGCCTTCCCGATCAAGGAAACGCCGCTCCCGCTGATCCTCTATTATGTGCTGACCGCGCACAGCCAGGACGACGACCCGCCCGACATTGCCGGGCAGCAGCGGCTGATGGGTCTCGCCATGAAGACCTTCCACGATTTCCCGGCCTTTGGCGACCGGCTCCAGCTCCCCTCGCCGCCGGCCAATGTCGTCCAGACCGTGTTCGACCCCGCGATGCAGGGCGCGGGCAACAAGATCGAGATCGTCCCGCGCCAGCTCACGCCCGAGGAATCGATCAACTTCTGGTCGGCGGCGCTCAACCATACCGCGCGGCTGACCGCCTATTACGAGGTCCGCTCGACCCTGCTCCCGGCCGACGAGCCGGAGGCGCGCGCCGGCCTCGTCCTCGGCTATGGGCTCGGTGTCGTGCCCGGTGGCCGTCCGCGGCTCGACAGGGTGAGCAACGTCCAGACCGTCACCCTGCCCGCCGCGCTGGGCGGCGGGACGATCGACACGACGCTCTCGCCGGCGCAGGCGGCCTTCGGCGCGCGGATCACCGCCACCGGCAGCGACCTGGGCGACGGCAGCAGCGAGCGGCTGGTTCTCGCCGGCCCGCAAGGCGAGCTGGAGATCGACCCGGTCGCCAATCCCGACTGGCAGATCGCCTTCACCGGCAGCACCCTCGCCTTCACGCTCCGTCCCGCCGCCAAGGTCAGCCAGGGCGGCGCGATCGCGGTGGTGGCGATCGAGCCCGGCATCCAGTCACTCGGGCTCCGCCGCTTCCGCCCGCTCGCCCTCTCCGGCGGCCCGCCGCGTGTCGCGACGAGCCAGAGCAACCGCCTGCCTTTCGCCATCGGCGCCGGGATCGCGGCGACCAGCCTCCTCGCCGCCCCGCCACGCCTGCGCGTCGACCTCGCCCCCGGCATCAATGCGCAGACCCATGCCGACACGATCGAGATCGCCATCGCCGGCGAGGTCTATGCCCGCCATCTCGCCGGCCCCGTCCAGCCCGGCGAGTTCACGACACCCTCCCCCACCCGCGTCGAGGCGGCACTGACCTTCGATCCGGCCGACGGCCAGACCCGCGCCGTCCGCCTCGGCATCGCCGGCGTCGACAGCGCGCCCTTCTGGATCGAGCCATGAGCCGCGCCGCCGCCAGTTCCGCGCTGCTCGCCGTCGAGCGCGTGCGCCTTCTCCTCGACGAGGCCGAGGCGAGGGACCGCGCCGCGATCGACGAGCGCCTCGCCGGGCCGGAGGGGGAGACGCGCCGCCGCCTCGTCCAGCTCTTCGCGCTCGCGCCGGAGGAGATCGACGCGCTCGACTGCGCGGTCGCGGTCGCGGTCGAGCCGGCGCTCGGCCCGCGCATCGCCGCGCTTCAGGGGCTGCCCGGCCGCCTGCTCCCCACCATCGTCGCGCTCCGCCGCCTCTTTGGCCATGGCGCCGCGCCGCTGCCGCGCTCGGGATCGCCGCTGCTCGGCTGGTATCTGGTGAGCCTCCACGCCCGCCACCCCGGCGAGCCCGCGATGATCGAGGCCGATCCAGCGATCGTCGAATGGTATTTCGGCCTCCCCAGCCTCGCGGGGATCGAGGGGCTGGCGATCACCCGCGCGCGCGAGGTCGAGCCGCTCGCCGAATGGGGGGTGGAGGCCGCCGCGTCGGGAATCAGGGCGGCGCTCGATCGCGGCACGCCGGTGCGCGTCGTCGTCACCGGACATGAGAGCAGCGGGCGGTCGAGCCTCGCCGCCGCGCTCGCCCGCGCGCTCGGCCACCGGCCGCTGCTCGTCGCGCCGGTCCGCGACCAGGCGGTCGGCATCGCCTCGGTCGCGCGGGTGCAGCGGCTGGCGCTGCTCATGGACGCGGTCGCCCCCGTCTGGCGCAGCGATCCGCGCGACTGGCCGCCCGGCGCGATGCTCGCCCCGCTCCAGTTCGTCGTCACCGATGCCGAGGCCGAACTGCCGCGCATCGACGGCGTCGTCGACGTGGTGCTGCCCATGCCCGCGCTGGAACCCGCCTCGCGCGACAAGCTCGCCAGGCGCCTGCTCCCCGCCGCCGTCTCGGCCTCCTTGTCGCCGCTGGGCGCCCCGCGCTTGGGCGACCTTGCCGATGCCGCCGCGCTCGGCATCGACGATCCGCGGGCATTCCACGACCTGCTCCGCCAGCGGACCAGGGAACGCGTGCAGGGCGTCGGCCATATCGTCACCACGCGCTTCGGCTGGGACGACCTCATCCTCCCCGCCCCGGTCAAGGCGCTGCTCCGCGCCATCGAGCGCGAGGCCCGCCAGCGCGAGGCGCTGCTGGCGAGGGGCGAGGCGCGCCGCCTGTTCGAGGGCACCGCCGCGCTCACCGCCATGTTCGCCGGCCCGCCCGGCACCGGCAAGTCGATGGCGGGCCAGGTGCTCGCCGGCGCGCTCTCGCTCGACCTGCTCGTGATCGACACGAGCGCGATCAGCAGCAAGTTCATCGGCGAGACCGCCAAGAACTTCACCAGGGCTTTCGCGGTGGCGCGCGAGGCCAATTGCGGCATCATGTTCGAGGAAGCCGACGGCATGTTCGCCCGCCGGGTCGAGAATGACAGCGTCAACGCCCGCCACGCCAATGCCGATACCGGCCATCTCCTCCAGCTCGTCGAGCAGCACCGCCATCTCGTCATGCTCTCGACCAACCGGCCCGGCGCGATCGACCAGGCGTTCCGGCGGCGGCTGCGCTTCATCGTCGACTTCCCGCTCCCCGACCGGCCCGAGCGCGTCCAGCTCTGGGAGCGGATGCTGACCGCGCTTGGCGAGCGCAGGGCGGCCGCGGCGAAACTCGCCGGAGAGGTCGCCGACGCGCAGGTCGCCAGCGCCGCGCAGATCAAGTCCGCCGCGCTCACCGCCGCCTTCCTCGCGCGCGAGGAGGGGCGCAGGGGCATCAGCGCCGACCTGCTGCGCGCCGGCATCGCGCGCGAGCTGGCGAAGGAAGGGCGCATCGGCGAGATCGTGATGCCCGGCCGGGGCAGGCGCGCGCATGGCTGACACCGGCTACCCGCTCTCGCCCACCGTCCTGCGCGGCGCGCTGGTGCAACTGCTCGAGGATTTCGGGGTCATCATCCCCAACATCGTGCCCTTCCAGTACAACCCGGCCAAGATCACGCTCGGCGTCACGCCCTGGAACCCGTTCCAGACCGCGCCGCAGAACCAGGCGTCGCAGACCCCGCTCGTCCAGCCCTTCGACCCCGAGCAGACCTACGGCTTCGATCTCGATTTCGACGCGACGGACGACGTGGAAAGCGGCAATCCGATCGCCAAGGCCACGGGGATCGGCGCGCGTCTCGCCGCGCTGCGCAAGCTGGTGGAGCCGTCCAAGGGGCTGCTCGGCGACCTCATCGGCGCGGTCGGCGCGCTGGCCGGCGACCCCGCCACCCAGGCCGAGCGGCCGACGGTGCCGGTGACGCTGCTTATCCTCGGCACCGCGGCGATCCTCCCCGTGCGCGTCACCTCGCTCAAGATCGACGTGACGGAGTTCACGCCCAATCTCTACCCGCTGATGGCCAAGGCGACGATCGAGCTGCGCGTGCTCACGCCCGACGTGTTCCGCTGCCGCTCGACCACCGCCACCGATGTCGCCATCGCCGCCTACAACCTCACCAAGGCGCAGGACGACGTCCTCGCCATCGCCAATATCGCCAATGTCGGCAGTGCCATCGCCAAGATGGTGCCGCTATGAGCCGGGGGAGCTGACGCCATGGCCGTGTTCGAGCGCACAAGCCGCTATCTCCTTCATTCGTCGGTCACGCAGGCGACCGACCGGCGCGGCCGCATCGTCTCCTGCGTGCTTCCCGCCGCGATCCCGCCCGCCGCCAATCTCGGCATCCACCGCCGCCGCGACGAGCAGCGGCTCGACCATATCGCCGAGCGTTACCTGTCCGACGCCACCGCCTTCTGGCGCATCGCCGCGCACAATGGCGCGATGACCGTCGAGCAGCTCGCCGACGCGCCGCTGGTCGCCATTCCGGTCAAGGGCGCCTGATGGGCTTTGGCGCGATCATAACCACCGGCGAGGACTGCGCGCCCATGGACCCGGCGATCATGCGCTGGATCGTCGAGGCGCGCGTGGAGATGGAGCTGAGCAAGGCAAGCCGCTTCGCGCTCCGCTTCGAGGACGACATCTGCGAGGGTGACCCCGCCGTCGCCCGCCGCGACGAGCTGCAGGCGAACCAGTTCATCGGCCTGTTCGTGCCGGTCGAGAACGGCCGCCCCGAATGCCTCGTCTTCGGGCCGATCACCCGCATCCGCACCTCCTCGATGGTCGGCGGATCGGGGAGCTGGCTCGAGGTGCATGGCGAGGACAAGCGCGTGCTCATGGGCCGCGTCGGCATCCAGGACAGCTGGACCGGCAAGGCCTCGGCCGCGGCCGAGACCATCCTCGCGGGCTACGACTTCACGCCCCAGGTCGAGGAAACGCGCATCGAATATGCCGACGATCAGCACGCGCTCAACCAGCGCGGCACCGACCTCGCCTTCATCGAGGACATCGCGCGCAAGAACAATTACGAGTTCTGGCTGAGCTACGACGTGTCGACCACGCCGCTGGGCCTCACCCTCGACGCGGTCAACGCGAACCTCAAGCCCTCGCCCCCGCGCGCCGGCGGCGGCCCGCCCGCGCCGCCGACACTGGTCGCCGACGACGGCCCGGTGATCGACGTCATGCCGCCCCCCGGCCGGTGCGTCAGCGTCACCCGCTTCGACGCCCGCATTGATTTCGAGCGGCCCAATGCCGCGCGCGGCTTCGCCCAGGCGCTCTCCGATGGGCAGGCGAACGACAATCAGGCGACGCCGCCCGACGCCCCGGTCAATCCCGGCGCGCGGACGATCGACATGCTCCACCGCGAGAGCCGGCAGGCGCTCGCCCCCACCATCACCGATCCGGTCGAGCAGGCACTCGCCACCGAGGCCCAGCTCACCGAGGCGGCCTGGTTCGTCGAGGTCGACTGCTCGACCACGCTCAAGCTCATGAAGCGGCCGGTCGTGCCGCACCAGATCATCGACGTGCGCCACGCCGGCGCCCGGCTGTCCGGCCCCTATCAGGTCAAGACCGCCACCCACGTCATCAACGCGGCGGATCACTACATGGACTTCAAGCTGCGCGCCAACGGGCTCGCCGGATCGGCGGTGATGCCATGACCGTGATGCTCGACCGCGTCGTGGAGGCGATCACGACGCGCTATTTCGGCAAATATCGCGGCGAGGTGACCGACACCGCCGATCCGACCAATCGCGGCCGCGTCAAGGTGCGCGTCCCCTCGGTCATGGGCGACAAGGAACTGTGGGCGATGCCATGCGCGCCCTATGCCGGCGACACGCTCGGCCTGTTCGCGATTCCCCCGGCGGGCACGGCCGTCTGGTGCGAGTTCGAGGGCGGCGAACTCAACCAGCCGATCTGGAGCGGCTGCTTCTGGAAGGACAACGAGATCGACAGCGCCGACGCACGGGAATCGGTGTTCTTCCTCAAGACACCCGGCCTTGCCTTGCGCGTCGACAACCAGAGCGGCGAGGTGGTGATAGAGAGCAGCGCCGGCCCCAGGATCACGATGTCGTCGAGCGGCATCAAGATCGAGGGCACGCAGATCGAGCTGTCCGCCAATGGCGGCTCCGCGAAACTCAGCGCCACCGGCTTCGACGCCATGAACGGCGCGCTGACGGTGGGACCATAGGAGGCGCGCATGGCCCAGCCGCTCGTCACGCTCCCCCTGCACATCAGCGCCGCCGGATCGCCGGGAACGGCGATGGTGACGGTCAACAGCCGCGTCAGGGCCGCGACCGGCCCGGTCGGGCTCGTCAGCGACGTGCTGCAATTCGTCGGCCCGCTCGTTGCCGGCGCCTGGACGGTGGGCAACAGCCGGGTCAAGGTGAACGGCATCCCCACCGTCGGCATCGGATCGACCGGGCTTGCCACCGGCGCGGCGGGGGCGACGGGGCCGGTCACCGTCGTCTCCGGCGACATGCGCGTGAAGGGGAGCTGAGATGGCCGGCCTCGCCCCCTTCGCCCGCCGCTTCCGCTTTCCCTTCGGCGTCGATCCCGCCTCGGGCCGCGTCGCCGAGGAGACCGATTACGACGCCTATGTCCGCCAGCTCATCCGCCAGGTGCTGCTGACGGCCAAGGGCGAGCGGATCAACCGCCCCGGCTTTGGCGCCGGCGTGCGGCGGCTCGTCTTCGCCCCGCTCTCCGACGCGAGCGCGATGCTCGCGCGCACCATGGTCATGGAAGCGCTCAGCCGCTGGCTCGCCACGATCATCACCGTCGAGCAGGTCGAGGCGCGGGTCGAGCAGTCGACGCTCTTCATCGACGTCACCTATCGCGTCATCGCCCATGGCGAGCGCCGCTATCTCAACGAGGAGGTGCCGCTGCCATGACCAGCGCCGGCCGCCGCCTCGCGCTCTGCGCCCAGGCCGTCAACCATCTGACGGGGCTCGACTTCGTCCAGGTCGTCGATCCGGCCGACCAGCGCGTGCTGCGGCTGTTCCTCGTCATCGAGCCCGACACGACCGTCCCGCCGATGATCGCCCCGGCGCAGGTGCCGCCGCTCGCCGCCAATGTGAACGCCGGCCCCGCCGTCGCCGCCGGCCCGCCGCTCGTCGTCCGGGTCGAGACCGCCGCCGACGGCACGCCCGCGCGGATCGACGGCCTCGCCTGGCGCCGGGTGCGCGGCGCGGTCGACACGCGCGTCGCGCTCGAGATCACCATGCACGAGGCGGGCGGGTTCGAGCCCTATCGCATCACCCTCACCCATCCCCGGCTCGATCCGCTAAGCCGGTCGCTCCTCTTCGACTTCAAGCAGGCCTGCCCCACCGGCTTCGACTGCGAGGCGGACGAGGCGTGCGAGGGCGACCCGCTCGCCGATGTCGACATCGACTATCTCGCCCGCGACTTCCACTCGCTGCGCCGCGCGCTGCTCGACTTCGCCGCCCGCCGCTATCCCGACTGGAAAGAGCCGATCGAGGCCGATTTCGGCGCCATGATGATGGAGATCATGGCCGCGATGGGCGACCATTTCGCCTATCAGCAGGACCGGATCGACGCCGAGACCCGCTTCGGCAGCGCCACCCAGCGCGCCAGCCTCGCCGCCCATGCCAGGCTCGTCGATTACCGTCCCTTCCGCGGCAGCCCGGCCACCGGCGCCGTGCTCTTCACCGCCAGGGGGCCGGGCGGCGGCATCATCCCGGCCGACAGCCGCCTGTGGGCGATGGCGCAGACCAATCCCGTCCCCTTCTCGACCCGCGCCCCGCTCTGGGTCCACCCGTTCTGGAACGGCCTCGAGGCGCACAATCCCGATAGCGCGAGCAAGTGCGTCGGCCATGGCGCCACCTCGCTCATGCTGGTGTCGTCGCCCGCCACGGCCGCGCAGACCCCCGCCGGCGTCTCGCGCGCCGCCTTCCTCGCCGGCAAGCGTGTCATGATCCTCTCGGACCCGGCGAACGCGGCTTTTCCCCGCCGCGCCATCCCGGTGACGATCACCGGCGTCGAGGAGTTCACCGACCCGCTTGTCCTCACCGCCGGCAACCCGACCTTCGTCACCCGGATAAGCTGGTCGGCGGACGAGGCGGTGGCGGTGGAGCTGCCCTATGACGGCCTCTCGGTCGGGTTCAACCTCGCCGATGTCGCGGCGGGCGAGCCGGTCGAGGAGATCGTCCGCGTCGGCGACGCCGCCGCCCTCGCCGCGCATCAGGGCGCGCTCGACCCCGCGCTCATCGACCGGATGGCCGGGCTCCCGCCGCTCATCGAGCGCGAGGGACCGCTCGAGCGCGCGGGCGAGGGCCGCGACATCATCCTGCGCTGGGGTCTCGCCGCCACCGAGGGCGCCTCGCTCCGCCACGACGCCGCCAACCGGCCGGAGATCGCGATCACCGAGATCGTGCCCCCCGCCGGCCCCGTCGATCCGGCCGATCCCGATCTCTACAGCCTGTTCATCGACGACCCCGATGGCGAGGACTGGAGCTATCGCGACGACCTCCTCACCGGCGATCTAGACACGCCGCTCTTCACGCTCGAGCCCGGCCTGTGGCGCACGGTGCAGCGCCACCAGCTCACTTATGGCAGCTTCGCCTTCCGCGACTATGCCGCCGACAGCGGCTGGACGGTGCGCTTCGCCTCGGGCGACTTCGGGCGGGGGCCGGTCGACGGAGCGGTGCTGCGCATCCGCTACCATAGCGACCCCGGCGTCATCGCCAACCTGCCGAGCGAGTCGCTCGGCCTCGACCCGCCACCGGGCATCGCCATTGATCCCGTCGTCGCCGCGCTCGCCACCGACGCCACCAACCCGCTTCCGCTCGCCGGCGCCCGGCCGGAGGAGAGCGCGGCCGACATCCGCATCAGCGCGCCCCAGGCCTTCCGCGCCGATCCCCGCCGCGCCGTCCGGCCGGAGGATTATCAGCGCATCCTCGCCAAGCTCCCCTTCGTCCAGCGCGCCAATGCCGTCACCTGCTGGACGGGGAGCTGGTCGACCGATTTCGTCGCGGTCGATCCGCTCGACTCGGTCCGTCTCACCCCCGCGCAGGTCGAGCGGGTGGAGCGCGAGATCGACTGCATCCGCCTCGCCACCCGCGACGCGCGCCGCATCGACGCCGACTATCTCGACATCGACATCGACATCGCGATCTGCGTCGCGCCCGACGCCTATGCGGGCGAGGTGATCGCGGCGGTGACGGCGGCGATCGCCAGCCCCGGCTTCTTCTCGCCCGACAATTTCACCTTCGGCACCCCGCTGATCCGCTCCGCGCTCGAAGCCGCGGTGCAGGCGGTGTCGGGCGTCCGCTTCGTCGACGCGATCCGCATCCGCGTCCACGGCCTCGGCGACTGGCGGCCGTTCTCCGAGCCCGAGCTGGTCCCCGCCGCCAACCAGATCATCCGCTTGCAGGACGATCCCGACCGCGCCGGCATGGGCATCCTCTCGATCCACAGCGACCGCGTCGCCGCGCAGGGAGGCGCCTGATGCTGCGCCGTGACGGACCCCAGGCCTGCTGCCCCCCGCCGCCGCATCCCGAGCCGCCGCAGATCCGCGCCGGCCTGCCGGTGATCCCGCGCCAGCTCACCGGGTTCCCCCAGTATCGCCGCGCGATGCTGCACGCGATCGAGGGCGCCGACGCGCTCGCCGGCTGGCGGGCGGACAGCGACCACGACCTCGGCGTCATGCTGATCGAGGCGTGGGCCTATGTCCTCGACGTCACGGGCTTCTACGACGCGCTGATCGCGAACCGCGCCTATCTCGGCACCGCCAGCGACGACGCGATCGCCGCGCAGATCGTCGCGCTCACCGGCTATCGCCCGCGCCCGGCGCTGGTGGCGCGCGTGCGGCTGGCACTGGAGGCGCGCGGACGCGAGGCGGTGAGCGTACCGGCCGGCACCGGCGTCCGCAGCCAGCCCTTCGCCGCCGAGAAGGCGCAGGTCTTCGAGCTGGAGGGCGCCGCGACTGTCTGGCCGCAGCGCAACCGCTGGCCGCTCGCCCCCGTCCGCCCCGACCTGTTCGACGGCGTGCTCCGCTTCGCGCCCAATGAGGGGCCGGATGCCAGGGCCATCATCGTCGCGCGCGCCGGCACGCTGCTCCACGCCGCCCGTGTCGCCGCGAGCGACGTGCGCGTCGAGCCCGACGGCAATCGGTACCGCGTGCTGACGCTCGACCCGCCGCTCCCCGCAGGGTTCACCGGCAACAGCCTGTCGGCGATGACCGTCGCGACGCTCGCGCTGCAGGCCTCGCCCTCGCCGCTCGACAGCGGCTACGCGGTGAGCGCGACCGCCGCCTATCTCGACGCGCTCTACGCCCTCGTCCAGCCGAACACCCACGCCGTCGTCGAGGTGAACGGCACGCTCCACGCCGTGACGCTCACCAGCGCCGGCATCCACGATCACAGCCAGTCGGTCGGGTCGAGCGGCGCGACCGCGACGATCCCGCTCAGTTCGATCGGCTATGCCAGCATCGGCACGATCCCGTCGCAGGCGGCGATCCGCTTCCATCTCGTGCCCAAGGATGCCGGGCGCCCGATGGCGCTCGCGCTGCCGGAGATCGACGCCGACGACATCCGCGCCGCCGGCTGGCTCGCCGACCGCACCGCGCGGCTCGCGGGCGCGCCCGATGCCGGCGAGGCCTTCGCCATCGGAGCGCGGCCGCGCGGCGTGCCGCTCCCCGGCCGCCTCGCCGAGGGTCTCGGCCCGCGCTATGTCCCCGATGCCGGCGGCAACAGCGGTCCGCTCGAAACCCCCGTCGCGATCCTCGGCAACGTCGTCACCGCCGTGCGGGGCGAGACGGTGAGCAACGAGGTCGTGGGATCGGGCGACGCCCGCATCCCCTCGCAGCGCTTCCGCCTCGCCAAGAAGCCGCTGAGCTGGACCGAGGACGCCGCCGCGCCCAGCGGCCGCGCGCCCCAGATCACGCTGCGCGTCGACGGCATCGAGTGGCGCTACGTCGACAGCTTCTATGGCCAGGCGCCCGAGGCGCGGCTGTTCACGATCGAGATGGCGCCCGACGGCACCGCGACGATCGTCGGCGGTGACGGGATGCGCGGCGCGCGCTTCCCCTCGGGCGTGCGCAACATCCTCGCCAGCTATCGCCACGGCGCCGGCGCCGCCAAGCCGCCGCCCGGCTCCATCAACCAGTTCGCCAGGGCCGCGCCCAGCCTCGCCCGCGTCGTCCAGCCGATCGACGGCTGGGGCGGCGCCGATGCCGAGAGCGCGGCGGAGATGCGCGCCCTCGCCCCCGCCGGCGCGCTGACGCTCGACCGCGCCGTCTCGCTCGCCGATTTCGAGGCGATGATCCGCGGCTATTCGGGGATCGTCAACGCGGCGGTGAGCTATGGCTGGGACCAGGCGCTGCAGGACGCGGTCGTCACCGGCTGGATCATCGCCGACGCCGGCGACCCTTCCGCCACGCTCGAAGCCTATCTCAAAGCCCGCGCGCTCCCCGGCCTCGCCGTCCATGTCGGCCTCGCGACCCGTGTCTCGCTGCCGGTGTTCGACATCGCCATCGCCGCCGCGCCCGACCGTGCCGCCAGCCAGGTGCGCGCCGACGTGCGGACCGCGCTCTTCGATCCGAAGGACGGCTATCTCGCCCCGCGCAACGTGCCCATCGCGGCGCCCTTGTTCCGCAGCAGGCTGCTCGCGGCGATTCATGCCGTGCCGGGCGTCGCCAGCGTGCCCTCGATCAGCCTCGCCACCGGCCCGATGCCCAAGGCGCTCGCGCCCGGCGACGGCGCCTGGTTCGACTTCCTCGAACATGGCGCGGTGCTGTGAGCGCGCGCCCCGCCCTCGACGCGTTCGCCCGCCATTACAGCGAGGTCTTCTGGAGCCTGCTCCCGGAGATCCACCGGCTCGAGGACGGCCGCGTCAATCCGCCCGGCCAGCTCCGCGCGCTGTGCGAGATCCTCGGCGCCGAAGCGGCGGTCGCACGGCGCAGCATCGACCGGCTGCTCGCGGACAGCCGCATCGACGAAGCGGACGACTGGGCGCTGCCCTATATCGCCCGGCTGCTCGGCACCCGCCTCACCAGCGCGCTCAACCCCGCCGCGCGCCGCGCCGACATCGCGCACACCATCGCCTATCGCCGCCGCGCCGGCACGCCGCACCTGCTCGAGCGGCTGGCCGACGACATCGCCGACTGGGACGCGGTGGCGAGCGAGGGCTTCCAGCGCCTCGCCCGGCGCTGGCACATGCTCGACACGCCGCCGCTGCCGCTCGGGCCGGTGACGCGCACCCCGCGCCACGGCTATGCCCGGCTCAACAGCGCGCGCGTGAGCGATGTGATCGACGGCCCGTTCGACGATCTCGCCCACCGCGTCCAGGTCCGCCCGCCCGACGCGGGGCTCGGCCGCCTCTACGAGATCGCGGGCGTCAACCTCTTCGTCTTCCGCCAATATGCCTTTCCGCTGAGCGGTGTGACGCCCTTCCGGCTCGACGCCACTCACTACACGCTCGATCCGAGCGGCCGCGACGTGCCGCTGTTCCAGCGCGGCGGGCTCGATGACGAGGCCGATCCGCAAGCCCGCTTCGAGGACAGTTTCGACTGTGTCGCCAAGCGCGAGTGGAGCGTGCGGGCGCCGATCACCTGCCGCCGGCTCAACGCCGCGACCTATCGGCTGGCGCCCGGCGGCACCTATCCGCCCGCCTGGGCGCCGCTCGTCGGCCGCACCTTCCTCACCGCCGCCGACCTGCTCGACGAGGCGCGCGCCATCGGCGGCATCGTCCTCCCCGACCTGCTCGACGCCGCGCTCGCGGGCGAGAGCCCCAAGGCGAACCTCATCGCGCGCGCCGCGACGACGACGCCCTCGCTCGACCTCGCCATCCGCGCCAATGCGGCGGGCGCCTCGCTCGATCCGCACGCGCTGGTCGGCGCCGACCTTTCGGGGTGGGCCGACGGCGCGGTGCTCGACAACTGGGTGGAGGCGCTGGTCGATCCCGCGCGCGGCCGCGTCCAGCTCGCCGCGCCGCCGCCCGGCAACCGCCGGCTCCAGGCGCGGCAGCTCTATTACGGGATCTTCTGGCCGGTGGGCGCTGGCACGCACGACCGGCGGCGGACGATCCCCGCCGGGAACCCGGCGCCCGAGCCGCTCGCGCCGGGCTATGCGATCCTCGCCGGCGCGCGCCGCTTCGCCGACAGCCGCACCTATGCGCCGACCACCGCGGCGGCCGGCGTCATCGCCGTCAATGCCGACGCGCGGGTGTGGGCGAGCGACCGCGCCCGCCCCTATCTGCGTTTCGCCCCCGCCGCCGGCCAGCGCCGCATCCGCCTCGTCGCGGGCGGCAACCGCCGCTCGATCGAGCTCAACGGCCTCTGGCTCGGCGTCGTGCTCAATGGCGTCGCCGCGCCCGCCGACCTCGCCGAACTGGTGCTGGAGGGCGACTGGCAGGACGTGACCCTGCGCGACCTGACGCTCGATCCGGGCGGCGACCAGGCCGTGCTCCCCGCCAGTCCGGCGGTGCGGATACCCCATGTCCGCCTGATCGTCGCCGGCACCGTCGCCAATCTGGTGATCGAGCGCTGCATCACCGGCTCGCTCGCCGAGCGCACCGGCCTCCCCGGCTGCGCCTGTTCGGCGGCGCGGGTGAGCGTGACCGACAGCGTCCTCGTCGGCCGCGCCGGCGACCCCGCCGTCGCGCTTGGCACCGCGCGCCTTTCGATGCGGCGCAGCACCGTGCTCGGCGATCTCGTCTGCGCGCAGGCCGACATTTCCGATTGCATCATCGACGGCACGATCCGGGTCGAGGACGCGCAGGGCAGCTGCCTGCGCTTCTCCGCCGCCGCGGCCGGCGGGCGCCCGCCCGCGCCCTATGAGAGCGTGCTCTTCGCCGGCGGCCTGCCGCGCGACCTCTTCGTCTCGCGCCGCTTCGGCGACCCCGGCCTCGTCCAGCTCGCCTCGACGGCGCCCCCGAGCATCGCGCGGGGCGGCGAGGATGGCCTGGAAATGGGCGCGTTCAACCGCGCGCTCGATCCCGTCAAGCATGACGACCTCGCCGCCAAGCTCTCCGAATACGCTCCCGTGCAGGCGCGCGTGCAGATCGTCCCCGTTACCTGACCGGCTGGAGAAGACCCATGACCGCCGACATCACCAGGCTCTTTACCGATCGCGACACCCGCTATCACACGCTGGTCCGCCAGCAGGGGCGGCTGCCGATCGACGCGGAGGAGAATTTCGCCGCCGACATCGCCGAATGGGAGCGCGACGACGCCTTCGTCGAGACGATCGCGCCCTGCGGCACGCCCAATGACGGCTTCCGCATCACCGTGCCCGTCGCCGGCCCGCCCGCCGACTTCACCATCGCGGCGGGAAGCTATTATCTGGGCGGCCTGCGGATCGAGAACCCGGCCGCGCTCACCTACCGCAACCAGCGGGGCCGCAACTGGCTCGGCTTCCCCATGGATGCGGAAGGGGCGAACGAGGCGATCGGCAATGCCCGCCAGTTCCTCGTCTGGCTCGACGCGATCGACCAGACCGTCACCGCCTCGCAGGATGCCGAGCTGCGCGATCCCGGCATCGGCGTGCCCGATGGCGCGGCGGCACGGCGTGTCGGCTGGCGCGTGCGCGCGACCCCGGTCGCCGGCCCCAATTGCGTGCTCGCGCGGCAGCAGTGGCTCGCGGCGAGGGGCTGGGCCGGCCGGGTCGACGATACCGGCGCGCTCCGTTCCGACGCGACGCTGACCGTCGGCTTCAACCCCGCCGATGTCGACCAGGATCTCTGCTCGCCCGCGCTCACCCCCGGCTTCCTGGGCGCGCGCAACGAATGCTACCGCGTGATGGTGAGCCGCCCCGGCCGCTATGTCTGGGGTCGTGACGATGCCGCGCCGGTCTATCGCGTCAAGCTCGAGCAGGTCGGCGGCCAGCTGCGCAAGATCAGCTTCATCGACCAGCCGCGCGACGAGCATGTCCGCCCCCGCGCGGGCCAGACTATCGAGCTGCTGCGCTGGGACCAGCTCCTCCCCAACCGCCAGAAGACCGCCGAGACGATCGGCACCTTCCACACCGTCGCCACGGGTTACGCCGACAAGGCGATCACGCTCGCCGCCAATGTCGACGCGGCGCTCGCCAACTGGCTCGCCGGCCTTCCCGCCGCCGTCATCGGCGACGAAGACCCCGCCGACGCCAGGCGCTATTTCTACCTGCGCGTGTGGAGCGGCGGCGGGCGCAACAACCAGCCCGACAACGCGCTTGCCGATGGCGACCTCGCCGGCACCGGCCTGCGCCTCGCCTTCGCCGGGACGCCGTTCGCGGGGGACAGCTGGGTCGTCGGCGCGCGGCCCAACGCGCCGACGCAGCTCCTCCCCTGGGCGCTGCGGACCGGCATGGCGCCGCACGCGCCCCGCCGCCATGTCGCGCCGCTCGCCTTCGTCGATCTCGACGCGGGCACCGTCATCGACTGTCGCCGCCGCTTCCGCGCGCTCTACAAACAGGGTGGCTGCTGCACCGTCACCGTCGGCGACGAGCAGAGCAGCTGGGGCGACGTCAACACCATCGCGGCGGCGCTGGCGCTGCTCCCGCCCTCGGGCGGCGAAATCTGTCTCGGCCCCGGCACCTGGCGCGAGCATGTCGTGATCGACGGTCGGCGCGACATCATCATCACCGGCTGCGGCGCGCGCACGCGCTGGCTCGCCGCCGACCCCGCCCAGCCCCTGCTGACGATGACCGGCGTCGAGCGGATCAAGGTCCGCCGCGTCGCGATGGAAAGCGGCAACGCGCCCTGCATCGTCATCGGCCCCGGTCCCAATGGCGGTCCGTCGCGCGACGTGACGATCGAGGACGCCCAGCTCTCCACCCCCTCGGGCGGCGTGGTGAAGGCGAGCGCGATGGACGGCCTCGTCGTCGAGCGCTGCGCCGTCACCAGCGGCCCCATGGCCGATCCCAACGCCGCCAACGCCGCCTTCGCCGCGCTCACCATCCAGGGCGACCGCCTCGCCATCCGCCACAGCCGCGTCCTCGCCGCGAGCGGCAACACCGCGCAGGCCGTGCCCCTGGGCGGCATCCACGTCCGCGGCGATTCGCGCGATGTGGCGATCACCGACAACGTCATCCGCGACGGCGCGGGCAACGGCATCACCCTGGGCTCGGTCCGCATCGTCACCGTGCCCGCCGCCGCCTTCGCCGCCGATCCCGGCGAGGCGCTGGTCGACGAGATCAAGAATGCCGGCCCCAGCCTCTTCACCGGCTTCACCGTCACCATCGACGACGCCGGCTGCATCCACATCGGCGATCAGGATCCCGGCCCCACCGACGACCCGGCCGACGACACCGTCGACGTGCCCATCTCGGACGGTGCGGTCTATCGCCTGCTCATCGCCCGCAACCGCATCGCCCACTGCGGCGCGAATGGCATCGCGACCTTCCCGCTCCTCCCCGTCGACCGCGATGGCGAGCCGGCCTATGACAGCATCGCCGTCGAACGCGCGCTCATCGCGTGCAACGAGATCGAGGAGAATGTCCGCCGCGAGGCGGCCCAGCTCCCGCCGCTCCAGCAGCTCTTCGCCGGCCAGGGCGGCATCGTCCTCTCGACCGCGATCGACGTCGCGGTCCGCGACAACGAGATCGTCGGCAACGGCCTTGAACCCTCGCGCGTCGCCTCCGGCCTGTTCGTCGGCTATGGCGAGGCGCTGCGCGTCGAGCGCAACCGGATCGAGCGCAACGGCAATCTCGCCGCGGCGCTGCCCGCCTCGTGCGGCGGCATCGTCATCCGCGCCGCGATGGGCGGCGCGCCGGCGAGCGAGCGCTACGGCGGCACCGAACCCGACCGCCCCGCGCTGCTCGTCCAGAACAACATCGTCCATTCGCCGATGGGCCGCGCGCTCAAGGCGCTCGCCTGGGGGCCGGTGATCGTCACCGGCAACCGGCTCACCGGCGCGAATCCCAGCAGCCTCTTCGCCAACCCGCTGCAGGCGATCATCCTCTTCCTCCTCGGGCTGCAGACCGCGCAGGATGTTTTCGCGAGTTCCGGCAATCCCGAGGTCGGCGATCTCCTCCTCTTCGACGCCGCGCTCGACGCGATGGGCGGCGACGCGGTCAACCTCGTCAATCTGAGCCTGACCGAGGAGTTGCTGCTCGCCTACCGGATCAAGCAGGCCGGCGCCAATCTCACCACCGGCGCGGGACTGGCCGCCGGGTCGGCGGGGCTTGGCTTCAGCCCTGGCGAATTCCGCGGCGGCGAGACGCTGTTCAGCGACAATCAGGTTTCGCTGCGCGCCGGCCCCGCCAACCCCGCCGCCCACTTCACCTCGATCCTGATCGTGACGCTCGACGACCTCGGCTTTGCCGACAACCAGTGCGAGGCGGAGGCCGACAACGCCTTCCTCCTCGCCGACGCGCTGCTCATCGGCATGACGCTGCGGGTGAGCGCCAACCGCTTCCAGGAGCCGGTGCTCTGCTTCGCCTCGCTCGTGAGCGCGGGTGTCGCCCTCAACGACACGACGCACAATCAGGGGACGTTCGGCATCACCGCCAGTTGCTTCAACCCCGCCAAGCTCGTCGATACCCCCAACACCTCGATGATCTGAGGACAAGAACCATGGCCAAGATCGACACCGACCTCGTCAAGGGGCTCGCCGACAGCCTCACCGGCAGCCAGCGGCTCCAGGACGGCGCCGCGCTCGCCGGCACCGGGCTCGTCCAGCCGCTCGCCCGCCTGCGCGCGCGCGGCGCCAGCCTCGAACTCGCGCGCATCGAGCGGCGCCATGGCGACAGGAGCGCCGAGGCGGAGGCGCAGCGCCGCCTTGTCCGCGCCGCCGAGGCGCGCGCCGCGAAGGTCGCCGATCAGCACGGCCGCCGCGCCGGCCCCGGCGCCGAGCCGCGCGCGGGCGAGGCCGCGCTGCGCGGTCGCATCACCCGTGGCGGCGTCCCCGCGCCGGGCGTGACCGTCGCGCTCGCCGATGGCCAGGGCGAGACCGTCGCGCGCGGCTGCACCGATCGCGATGGCCGCTATGCGGTGACGATCCCCGCCGACCGGCCGCTGCGCATCGACCTGCTGAAAGGCGGCCGCCGCCTCTACCGCGACACCGCCGCGCTTGCCTGGCCGCCCGGCTACCAGGGCACGCGCGACATCGACTTTGGCGAGGCCGATCCGGTCTGCGACGAGACAGGCGACGGCCCCGTCCGGGTGACCGTGCCGGACCTCGCCAACCGCTCGCTCGCCCAGGCGCGCCGGATGCTCGGCGCCGCCGGGCTCAGCGTCGGCGACGTCAAGAAGGGCGATGGCGCGCGCGGCGCCGTCGTCACCGGCCAGAGCCCCGCCCCCGGCAGCGAGGTGGACGACGCCAGCCCTGTCCACCTCTCGCTCGGGCCGAAGGGCAAGCCGTGACCGCCCACGCCGCCCCGCAGGCCAAGCCCCCGCGCGGCGCCCGCGCCGATCCCGCCAGGGTCGCGCCCGGCACCGCGCTCTCGAAGCTCCAGGCCAAGCTGGAGGTCGGCGCGGCGAGCGACGGCTATGAGCGCGAGGCGGATCATGTCGCCGCGCAGGTGATGCGCGGCGACGCGCCGCTCGCCATCCCGCCGAGCATCACCCCGCTCGGCGCGCAGCGCAAGACGCTGCCCAAATCCTCTGAGGACGAGAAGGCGCACGCCGGCGGCAAGGCGATGAAAGCGCAGCGCAAGTCGGACAAGGCCGCGCCGGCCAGATCGAAGGACGAGGAGAGGAAAGGCCCGAAATCCGCCAGGGTCCAGCGCAAGGCGAGCCCCAGGCCGCCCGAGGACAAGGCGAAGGGCAAGGTCCAGCGCGAGGCCGCCGCCGGCGCGCAGGGCGGCATCGCCCCGGCCGACGTGTCGCACGCGATCGGCAGCCTCCAGGCCGGCTCGGCGCCCCGGCTCGACGCGGGCGCGCGCCGCTTCATGGAGGGACGCTTCGGGCAGGATTTCGGCGGCGTGCGTGTCCATTCCGGCCCGCGCGCCGCCGCCGTCGCCGACGCGCTGGGCGCGCGCGCCTTCACCGTGGGCAACGACATCTTCTTCAACCGGGGCCAGTACCGGCCGCATAGCGGATCGGGCCGGCAGCTCCTCGCGCATGAGCTGACCCACACCATCCAGCAGTCGGGCGGCACCGGCCGCGTCGCGCGCCGGCGCATCCAGCGCGACGTGGACGAGAACGGCAATCCGGCGCCCTCGACCGCCCCCGCGCCCGGCACCGTTCCGGCCGGCACCGCCGGCACGCCGGGCGGCGGGACCGGCGGCGGCGCCGCGCAGACCAGCTTCAGCATCCCCGGCTTCACCGGCGCGACGATCGACACCACCAATGTTGGCGCGGCGCGCGGCACGATCACCCTGCCGACGCTGGCCCTGCCCCGCGTGGCCGAGGCGCTCAAGGGCACCGCCGGCGGCTCCAACACCCCCGTCGCCGCCGAGGGTCGCGCCATCCCGCTCCCCGGCGAAACCAATTTCGCGCTCAACGCCCCGCAGCCGCATCGCGACGACACCGTCGCCGCCGAGACGTGGACCGCCGCCGCCCGAGCCGACCTCAAATCCGGCGTCGCCGACAAGCTCGAGGCGATGAAGAACGCCACCCCCAATGCCGCGACGATCGTTCAGGACGGGACGCCGGTCTACTACCTCACCTTCAAGGGCACGACGGCGGCCCACAAGGACAATGTCTTCATCGGCACGCTCGCCGAACTCGCCGACAGCGACGCGCTGCTCCGCCCGCAATGGACGCCCAACGGCCGGCCGCTCACCAGCCGCGACGAGCGGCTGGACGCCGACCATTTCCTCGAGGCGCAGCTTGGCGGCGCGGACAGCGGCGAAAACATGTGGCTGCTCCAGGCCTCGTACAACCGCTCGGTCGGATCGCAGATCGCGCAGAACATCGCCGGCGACATGCGCCGCGTGCTGCAGGCGGCGCCGACGCTCGCGATCCCCGCCGGCGAGGAGCCGACCGCCGGCGATGTCGACGCGCACTGGAACGTCACGTTCAAGAATGTCGCGCAGGGCCGCGACTTCGCCCGCGCCACGACGATCTTCTGGACCCGCACCCAGATTCAGCAGGGCGCGCATCTCGACCAGCTCAAGATGATGAGCAACGAGGATCTGATCGCCGCCAACATCCGCCTGCGCCCCGGCGAGCGGCCGCGCGCGATCGACGTCTATCCGGGCCGCAACGGCGGCCGGCGCGCCAGCTTCCGCCTCACCGGCAACAATCTCGCGATGCCGAGCTTCTTCTTCTACGGGCTCAAGGTGAACAGCGCGACCTATCTGGGCGACGCGGGCCTGGGTGACGAGAGCGCGCCGCTCGCCTCGCTCAACCTCACCGCCTTCCGCACGCGCGAGGGGGTCGAATATCTTTCCAGCCGCACGGTCGACGTCACCGTCCTGCGCAGCCCGCGCCTCGGCATCGCCGGCTATCTCGATCCGGCCGCGATCCGCGGCGGGTTCAGCCGCACCGATTTCCCCGGACTCAGCCCGCTCGCCTTCGCCGATGTCGGCGTCAGCCAGGACGGGGCGCTCACCGGCAACGGCTCGATCACCTCGTCCAAGGCGATGCTGCCCGGCCTCCAGGTGCCGCTGGTGCTGGAGGGCGAGCGGATCATCATCCGCTTCCCGATCCCGGCCGATCGCCTCAGCCTCGGCCCCGTCCGTGTCACCGAAGCCTCATTGGGGCTTGGCTACGGTCCCGGCGGCCTGTTCATCGAGGGCGCGGCGGGGATCGAGATCCGCAGCCTGGGCAGCGGCTATCTCGCCGCCGAGCTGAACGCCGGCGGCCCGCGCATCAGCGGCCAGTTCAACCTCGCCACCGATTTCCTCAACCCCGCCAGCATCGCCGCGAGCTACGACCTCGCCACCGACGACTTCACCGCCAGCGCGACCCTCGGTGTCCAGCAGGGCCGCATCCCCGGCATCGATTCGGGCACCGTCACCGTCGCGATGACGCGCAACACCGTTTCGGTGAACGGCACGATCGCGCTGGGCGGCCCGCTGCGCGGGATCACGGTGAACGTCACTTATTCGGAGGCCGAGGGGCTGCGCATCGGCGCGGACAACATCCCGCTGCCGATCAGCAACCTCCCCGCCGTGCAGAACGCCACGCTCTCGATCGCCGCCGCCAAGCCGCCCAACGCGACCGAGTGGAGCTTTTCGGGCCACGGCACCGCCAGCTTCGGCGTGCCCGGCGTCACCGGATCGCTGAGCGTCGACTATCTCGACGGCGCCGTCACCGTCCACGGCCAGGGCACCGTCGCCAAGGGGCCGGCGACCGGCACGCTCGACTTCACCGCCACCAACCGCCAGATCGACGAACAGGGCAACCCGGTCGAGGGGCCGCTGGTCGACGGGCTCAACGCCTGGGGGCGCGGCTCGGTCACCGTGCGCTTCGGCGAGGCGCTCACCGGCACCGCGGGCATCGAATACACCCCCGACAACCGCGTCATCGTCTCGGGCACGATCGCGATGCCGCCGGTGTACGAGGTGTTCCCGCGCCGCGACTACAACAAGGATCTCTTCACCCTCTCGCCGCCCGAGTTCCCGATCTGGGGCGTGTCGGTGGCCGGCTATGGCGTGGGCATCTTCGCCTTCGTCGACGCGCGCGTCTTCTTCGAGGCCTATGTCGGGCCGGGCCAGATCCGCGACGCCGCCGTCACCGCCACGCTCGACCTCGACAAGCCGGAGGACGCGACGGTCCACGGCCATGGCGAGTTCTACGTCCCCGCCTATGCCGGGCTCGGGCTCGACGTGGGCGGCGGCCTGCGCGCGCGGCTCGCCATCGCCTATGCCCAGGGACGGGTCGGGCTCACCGGCCGGCTGGGGGTGGAGGCCGGCGCGGGCGCGATCGTCGACTTCGACTGGAGCCGCAGCGCCGGCCTGTCGCTCAGCGCCGACCTCCATGCCGAGGCGACGCCCAAGTTCGACATTTCCGCCAATGCCTCGGTCACCGTCGGCGTCGACCTGCTCCTGACCGAGGTCGAGCACAGCTGGGGGCCGTGGACCAAGCAGCTTGGCTCCTTTGGCCCCGACATGACGCTGGGCGTGCGGATGCCCGTGCGCTGGTCGGAGGCCGCCGGGCTCGACATGAGCCTCGACAATATCGAGATCACGCGCCCCCAGCTCGACGCCACCGCGCTGATGACCGACATGTTCGACCGGCTGGCGGCGTAGCGCCGGGGCTACGCCGCCCGATCGGTCAGAAGCTCACCCGCGCGCGGGCATAGAGGTAGCGGCCGTTGACGCCGATCGGCGAGAGGATGTCATAAGCGAGGTTGCCCGCGCCGTTGATGTCGCCGATCGACGGATCGGGATAATTGTCGAACAGGTTGTTCGCGCCCACCGACAGCGTCACCCGCTTGGCGATGGTATAGCTCGCCTCGGCATCGATCGACCATTGCGCGGGATTGCGCTGGACCGGCACGAAGCCGCCGAAGTCGAACACGCGCGTCACCCGGCCGAAGCGGGTGGCACGCGCGAGCAGCCCGACCGTATCGCTCTGCCAGTCGGCCGAGAGGATCAGCTTGGTGCGGGGCGCGGCGGTGGTGAGCGTGTTGGTCTCCTCCAGCCCGATGAGGCCGCCCTCGATGCCATATTGGGCGAGCTGCGCCGGCGGAGCGTCCACCCGGCGGATGCTGTTCTTGTAATAGGTGTAGCCCGCGTTCAGCGCCAAAGTGCCGCCCGCAGCGCGCGTCCGGTAATCGCCGACGAACTCGATACCCTGGGTCTTGAGATCGACGGCGTTGGTGAAGAAGTTGATCGCGTCATAGTTCGCGAGGCCGGGCGGCAGCGGCGGGGCGTCTTCCGACCGGCTGTTGAGGTCGAACCGCTCCGACAGGGTGATGCGGTTGTCGATCAGGATGCGGAAGGCATCGACCGAGACCCTGAGGCCGCTCACCGGCGCGAGCACCAGACCGGCGGACAGGTTGAAGCTCGTCTCGGGCTTGAGATCCTTGGCGCCGAGCGCGCGCGCGGCCGGGCTGTCGACGGGCAGCGTCGCGATGCGGCGCAGGGTGCCGCCTTCGCCGAACGAAAGCCCGGTCGCCGAGACGCCGATCTGCCCCAGCGTCGGCGCGCGGAAGCTGTTGGAAACCGATCCGCGCAGCGCCACCCCCGGCGTCAGTTCCCAGCGGAGCGCCGCCTTGCCCGCGACGCGCGTGTCGGCGTCGGAATAATGCTCCACCCGTCCCGCGACATCGGCAAAGAGGCCGGTGACGAGGTCCGCCGACAGCTCGACATAGCCCGCGATGACGTCGCGGTCGCGGCTGCGCGCGTCCTCGGGCGTCAGCCCCGGACCCGCCTGCGCCCCCGGCTGCAATCCGAGCGACTCGGAGTCGGCGAGCGGCCCCACCGCGTAGGACGCGGGATCGCCCGGCCGCGAGCGCCACGTCTCGTGCCGATATTCGACACCGGCCGAGAAGGTGACGGGGCTCGCCAGCCCCAGCTCGAACTTGCGCGTCGCGTCGAAATTAGCGGCCAACTGGCTCGATCGCAGCTTGGAGAGCAGAAACCGCGTCGGGCTGGCGGCGCCGAGCGAATAGTTGACCGAATCGCGCAGGCGATAGCTGATCCAGTTGCGGCCGTAGGTGACGCTGCCGTCGAGCGACCAGCCGCCGGCCTCACCCTTGGCGCCGAGCGTCGTCGAGACGTCGCGGTTGCGCACCACGCTCACCGGGCGGAAGCCGCCCAGACCGTTGGGCTGCGCGGGCGATACATAGTCGTCGCCATTGCCGTCGACGATCACCGGCCAGCGGAAGAAGTTCGCGCCTTCGGCCTTGCGGGCATGGGCGATGGCGTAGCTGTAGAGCGTCACGTCGCCCGCCGGCAGTTCGGCATTGTACCAGAGATGGCCGCTCCGGACGCGCGGATCGCCGACCTTGAACAGCCGGCGGCCGAAGAACGGGTCGTTGCGCGGATCGGTATAGCTGCCGTTGGTGAGGAACTGGCCGCCCTCGTCATAACCGGCGCGGTTGGTGCCCTGCCCGAAGATGTAATCGCCGCCGACGGTGAAGAAGCCGCCATCGCCGAGCTTCGTACCGAGCTTGGCGTCGACCACCGTCGTCTGCCCGTCCTCGATCGACTTGCCGATCGCGCCGGGCTTGGTGACGTTGAGGCCGTAGCTGATCCCGACCGAGCCGCCATGATCGAGCCGGTCGAGCGCCACGTTGACAACGCCCGCGATCGCGTCCGAGCCATATTGCGCGCCCGCGCCGTCGCGCAGCACCTCGACCCGGCCGATCGCGTTGACCGGGAGCGTGTTGAAATCGACCGGCGTCGTGCCGCGGCCGATCTTGGTGTCGAGATTGGGCGAGGAGGTGGTGTGATAGCGCCGGCCGTTGACCAGCACGAGCGTCTGGTCGGGCGAGAGGCCGCGCAGCTGCGCCGCGCGCACGGTATCGCCGGCGCCCGAGTTCGACTGGCGCGGGAAATTGAACGAGGGGACGAGCGTCGCGAGCGACTGCGCGGTCTCGCCTTGCGGCCCGGCCTGCGTCACCGCCGCCTCGCTCAGCACGTCCACGGGAACCGGGCTGTCGATCACGGTGCGCTCCGCCCCGCGCGTGCCGATGACGAGGATGTCGGCCGGCGTGCCGTCCGCCGCGTCCGCCGGCGTCGAAGCGTCCTGCGCGAATGCGGTGACGGGCAGCGCCGCCACCAGTGCCGACAGCGCCACGCCAAGTCCAAGGATCTGTTTCTGCACGATAAGGTCCCCTTTCAATTCTCTACTCAAGCGATAGTATAGCGCCTGCTTCCTCCGGGCAAACCCGATCTCGCTTGACCGGGGCCAAGGAAAACTGTCGAACCCGCTCGGGGCGCGGCTCCGTTAGCACGGCCTTGGAGGAATGTGAGCCACAATCATCAGCAGCTCAGCCGGGTGCTCGGGCCGTGGCAGGCGGCCTCGGTCGTCGTCGGCATGGTGGTGGGCGCGGGCATCTTCCGCAGCGCGCCCGCCGCCGCGCAGGCGCTGGGCGGCGCCAACGCGGTGCTGCTCGCCTGGGCGCTGGGCGGCGTCGTCGCGCTCGCCGGCGCGCTTTGCTATGCGGAACTGAGTTCGGCCTATCCCGATCCGGGCGGCGACTACCGTTTCCTGCGCGAGGCGTTCGGCGGCGACATCGCGTTCCTGTTCGCCTGGTCGCGCTTCGCGGTCATCTTCACCGGATCGGCGGCGATGCTGGCCTTTGTGGCCGCCGACTATCTCGCGCAGCTCATCCCGCTCGATGCGCGCGGACGCGCGCTGATCGCGGGAGGACTCGTGGTCGCCATGACAATCCTCAACCTGCGCGGCCTGCGGACGAGCGCGCGGACGCAGGTGGCGCTGGTCACCTTCGACGTGGTGGCGATGCTGGCGCTCGGCGCCGCCGCATTCTGGCTGCTCGCACACAGCGCGGTGCCGGTCGCGCCGGTGGTGGCGCCGGTGACGGGCGTCGGCGGCTTTGGCACCGCGCTCGTCTTCGTGATGCTCGCTTATGGCGGCTTCAATGACTCGGCGACGCTCTCGGCCGAGGTGCGGCGCCCGCGCGACATGACGCTGGCGCTGGTCGGCGGGATGGGCGTTGTCACCGCGCTCTACCTCCTCACCAACTGGGCGTACCTCACCGGGCTGGGGTTCGAGGGGCTCGCCGCCAGCGACGCGCCCGCCGCCGCGCTGATGCACCGCGCCTTCGGCACCGTGGGCGAAAGCCTGATGGTCGTCGCCGTCGCGATCGCCAGCATCGCCATCATCAACGCGCTCATCATCGTGGGCGGCCGCACGCTCTACGCCACGGCCGAGGACGAGCCCGGCCTCGCCCGCCTCGCCCAGTGGGACAGCGCGCGCGGCGTGCCCCGTCTCGCCGTGCTGGCACAGGGGAGCGCGGCGCTGCTCCTCGTCTGCTGGGGCGCGTTCCAGGGGCGCGGCTTTGCCGCCATGGTCGACTATATGTCGCCGATCTACTGGCTGTTCCTCAGCATGAGCGGCTTCGCGCTGATCCGCCTGCGCCGCCGCGACGGCGCCGCGTCGCGCGGTTACCGGGTGCCCCTCTACCCGTTGATGCCGCTGCTCTTTTCGGCGGGGTCGCTGTGGGTGCTCCAGTCGAGCATTTTCTATGTCGGCTGGCGCGGCTGTGCGCTCAGCTTCGGGATGCTGTTCCTCGGGCTCGTCGTGCGCCGGGTGCTGAGGGCGCGGGCCGCGCGGGCGTCGGCGACGGCGGGCTAGCCGCGCTCACCCGGTCTTGCGCGCCAGCATCCGCTCGCGAAAGCGCCTGGCCCAGCCGGGCTTTTCCTGCTGCGCCGGGCGCACGAGCGCGAGCGCGTCGGCGCTCACATTGGCCGTCACCACCGATCCCGCGCCGACGATCGCTCCCGCGCCGATGCTCACCGGCGCCACCAGCGCGCTGTTGGAGCCGATGAAGGCGCCCGCGCCGATCTCGGTGCGATATTTGAAATAGCCGTCATAATTGCAGGTGATCGTGCCCGCGCCGATATTGGCGCCCTCGCCCACGCTGGCGTCGCCGATATAGGAGAGGTGGTTGGCCTTGGCGCCCTTGGCGAGCGAGGCTTTCTTCACCTCGACGAAATTGCCGACCCTGGCCTGTTCGCCGATGTCGGCGCCGGGGCGCAGCCGCGCGAACGGGCCGATCTCCGCGCCCTCGCGCACCACCGCCCCCTCGATATGCGAGAAGCCGTGGATGGTGACCTGGTCCTCGATGACGACGCCGGCGCCGAAGACCACATGCGGCTCGATCAGCACGTCGCGGCCCACCGCCGTGTCATGCGCGAAGAACACCGTCTCGGGCGCGACCAGCGTCGCCCCCTCCGCCATCGCCCGCGCCCGCCGCGCCGCCTGCCAGCGCGCTTCCATCGCGGCGAGTTCGGCGCGGCTGTTCACCCCCGCCACCTCGTCCGCATCGGTCTCGATCACGGCGCTGGTCCGCCCGTCAGCGGCGGCGAGCATGACGATGTCGGGGAGATAATATTCGCCCGCGGCATTGTCGTTGCCCACGCGCTCCAGCAGCGCGAACAGATCCTCGCCGCGCGCCGCCATCAGGCCGCTGTTGCACAAGGTCTCGGCACGCTCGGCCGGAGTGGCGTCCTTATATTCGACCATCCGCTCGATGCGTCCCCCGCGCGCGATGATCCGGCCATAGGCGCCCGGATCGGCGGGGCGGAAGCCGAGCACGACGCAGGCCGGCGCATCGGCCTCGCTGAGGCGCGCCACCAGCGCGCGCATCGTCTCGGCCCGCACCAGCGGCACGTCGCCATAGAGGATGAGCACGTCGCCCGCGAAGCCCGCCAGCGCCGCGCGCGCCTGCGCGACGGCATGGCCGGTGCCGAGCTGCTTTGCCTGCACGGCGATGGCCACGTCGCGCCCGGCCACCGCCGCCTCGACCTGATCGCGCCTGGCGCCCACCACCACCACCTGCCGTTCGGGCGCGAGCGTCGCGGCGCCGTCGAGCAGGTGGAGCAGCATCGGCTTGCCCGCGATCGGGTGCAGCACCTTGTGCAGCGCGGATTTCATGCGCGTCCCCTGCCCGGCGGCGAGGACGATGATGGCGAGCGGGCGGTCGGTCACGGCGAAAAGTCCCAGGCGGCAGGTCAGCGCCGGCCTCTGCCATGTTTGGCTTGCCAATGCCACTGCCCGCGCGCCATGGCGGGGGCATGGCGACCATCCCGTTCGACCTTGTCGGCTTCGACCTCGACGGCACGCTGCTCGATACCAGCGGCGATCTGCTCGCGGCGGTCAATCATGTGCTGGGCGGGATCGGCCGCCCGCCCCTCACCCGCGCTCAACTCATTCCCTTCATCGGGCGCGGCGCGAAGGTGATGCTCGAGCGCGCGCTCGCCGCCACCGGCAGGTGCGGCGACGATCTGATCGGGCAGTGGCTGCCCGTGCTGTTCGACCATTATGCGGCGCATGTCGCCGTCCATTCAACGCCTTATCCCGGACTGCTCACGGCACTCGACAGCCTCGCCGCGCGCGGCCTCCGCCTCGCCATCTGCACCAACAAGGCCGAGCGGTTTGCCAGTCCGCTGATCAAGGCGATGGGCCTCACCGACCGCTTCACCGCGATCATCGGTGGCGACACGCTCGGCCCCGGCAAGGCCAAGCCGAGCCCGGAGCCGATCCGCGCCATGATCGCGGCGGCAGGCGGCGGCCGCGCCATCTTCCTGGGCGACAGCACCAACGACACCGCCGCCGCCCGCGCCGCCGGCATCCCCTCGATCGCCTGCGCCTTCGGCTTCCTCGACCGCCCGGTGGAGCAGCTCGGCGCCGACGCGGTCATCGGCCATTATGACGAGTTGGTGCCGTTGCTCGAGGGGTGGAGAGGCTAAGCGCTTCCCCACCTCACCCGTGTTCCCCCGCGCAGGCGGGGGTCCATGGCTGGCGATGTCTCGCCTCACATGGGTTCAAGCGAGGCACGTGCCTCGCTTGAACGCTTTCGCGGGAGCACAGCGTACGCTTCGGGACGTGCACTTTACCCCCGCCCCTTGCGCCACTTCACGAACAGATGCCGCGCGAGCAGCAGCGGCGGCATCCGCAGCCAGTGCGAGCGGATGTAGAACATCTGCCGCACCACCGGCCGCCGCGCCCGCCCCCATTCGTCGCGCGCGAGCAGGCAGGCGAGGCACGGCAGATCGAAGGGCTTGAGCGTCTCCGCCCACGCCTCCGGCAGCTCGGTGCCATAGAGCGCCTCGGCCAGCCGCGCCGCCCGCCGCACCACGCCGCGCAGCCCATGATGCCGCGCCCGCGCCTCCAGACCGCGCCAGAAGCCCGGCGCGCCGCCATCCTCGCCGATGAGGCAGTGGATGTCCCACAGGTTGCGCAAGCCCCCCTCCAGCGCCCCGTCGGCGAGCATGTGCGCGGCGGCGTGGCAGATCCGGTCGAGCGGATCGAGCACATGCAGCCCCCCGCCGATCGGCTGCGCCTGCGCGATCATCGCGCCCATATCGGGCCGGATGCGCGCGGTGAGCGGCAGGATCGCGTGGTGCACGTCGATCATCCGGTCGCGCTCGCGGTGGATGAGCGGGGGCAGCTCGTGCATCCAGCGGCGGTAATAGGCGTCGTCATAGGGATCGGGCTTGACCCATTCCCACCCCGCCGCGAGCAGCGCCGCCTCGACCGCGCCGATCCGCTCGCGCGGCACGAGGATGTCGAGGTCGCCGATCATCCGCCCCCGCCCCGCGCTTAAGCCCGCCGCGACATAGGCGGTGCCCTTGAGCAGGATGACCGGGCAACGCAGGTCGCGCAGCGCCAGCGCGGCGCGGTCCGCCTCCCACAGCGCCTGCCGCCGCTCGCGCCCGGCATCGAGGCGCGCATCGGCGAGCACCGCCGCCACGGTCTCCGGGAGCGCCAGCCCGTCGAGCCGTGCCGCGAGCGTGCCGAGCAGCCGCTCCGCCCGCGCCGCCGCGACGATGCCGGGCCACAGCGCCGGCGCCACCTGCGTCGCCCGCCCCGGATCGCGCAGCAGCGCCACCAAGGCCGCCGCGCTCATGGCAGCGCGTCCCACAGATCGTCGACCAGCGAGAGTCCCTCCGCGCCGCTCGCATAGTCGATCGCCAGCGCCGGCACGTCGGCGACGAAGCGGGCGAGCGCGCCGAACCCCGCCTCGCCCAGCGCGACATAATTGGTCGACGCCTGCGTCAGCCGCACGAAGGTTTCGGCCTGCGGCACCGGCCGCACCGCCCGCTCGGCGCCGAAGCGCGGGAAGAGCAGCAGCGCGGGCCGCGCCGGCTCGTCCATCCGCGCAATCGCGTCGGCGCGGGGGACGAGGTGGCGGATGTCGCCCTTTGCCGTGGCTTCGAGCAGCGGCCCCATCCGCGTCGCATCGACCTCGCCCGCCACCACGCCGATCGCGGCGTTCTTGAGCGAGACCAGCCGGGGGAAGGCGTGGACGAGCCCGCTCGCCGGATCGAGCAGTACGAACTCGTCGCCCATCAGCCGCCAGCCGCGCTCGCCGAGCAGCGCCGCGAGCGTCGACTTGCCGCTCCCCGACTCGCCGGTCATCACCAGCGCGCGCCCGTCCTTCTCGACGCAGGAGGCGTGGAGCAGCAGATGCCGCCGCCATCCCAGCGCCATTTGCAGGTTCATGCCCATTTCGGCGGCGAGCAGCCCGTGGCGCAGCGCCATCGGCACCGCGCCGGCCAGTTCGAAGTCGCCGCCGATCCGCACCGATGGCCTGATCCAGCGCCGCCAGGGCCGCTCGGGATCGAGCCGGACGGTGAAGTCGACCGGCTCGCCTTCGGTCAGCGGATAAGCGGCGTAGAGCCGCCGCAGCGCTTCGACGGGGGAGGCCCAGGCCGATCCGAGCCGGAAGCGCGCCGGGCCGATGCGCAGGCCGATCGCGTGCCTCATGCCGGCCGCGCCAGCCCCAGCGCCACCAGCTCGGCGAGCCGCGCCGCGATCACCGCCTCCGCGTCGCCCTCGTCGGCCGTAAGGTCGTAGCGTTCAGCGAGGTGTGCCGCGAGCGCCGCCACGCTCATCGCCTCGTCCGCCAGCGCGTCGATCATCTCGGGCGCGGGCGAGGCGAGCAGATGGGTAAGGCCCGAGCGGCGGTGGTAGATGAGCGTCAGCCCCTCAAGTTCGGCGCGCGCCAGCGCGGCCTCCGCCTCGGCCCGGTAGAGCTGGTTATCGCCGGCCGCCGCCATCCATGCCTCGCCCCCGCCGCCGCTCAGCGCGGCATCTGGAGCGAGGCATAGCAGGTAAAGCCGCTCGTGCCATGCTGGAGGCGGCGGATATAATTGAGATAGGCCTGGTTCTGCTCGTAGCTCGTCCCCGGCAGCCGCCGCCCGGCGAGCGCGCGCTTCACATCCTCGCCGGCGAAGCTGCGGCCGCCGGGAAAGGCGCCGGGCGTCTGCGGCGCGACGAGCTTGCCATCGGCGGCGACATACTGGCCGGCGCGCGGGCCGTCGGGCACGGGGATCTGGCAGGTCAGCACCGATGCGGCGGTCTGCGCGAGCGCGGGCCGCACCGACACCGCCGCCACCGCGCCCACCGCGCCCAGCCGCAGCACCTGCCGCCGCGAGGGCGCGGGCTCGGACGGGTCGGACGGATCGGCGGCGGACATGCCTTGCCTCTCGCAGCTTGATCCTAAATAATCTAGGCCGATAACCATGATTGGCCGCTCGCCCTCGCTTCTGATCCTCGCCTTTCTCGTCGTCGTCATCGGGTCGCTCGGCGCCTATCTGGCCTCGGGCCGGTGGGAGGCAAGCGTGGTGACGGGGTTCGCGACGCTGTTCGTGCTCGCGCTCACCTATGACCAGGAGGAGCCGGCGCGCGCCACCGCCCGCGCCGATGCGCAGGTCGCGCCGGCCGACGTCCTCACCGATCCGCAGGTGCAGCGGCTGCTCGACGCGGTGCCCGACCCGATGCTGATCGTCGAGCGCGGGCGGGTGCTGCTCGCCAACCAGCCGGTTCAGGCGCTGCTCGGCCGCGAGGTGGTGGGAGAGGACATCCGCCTCGCCATCCGCCATCCCGCCGCCGCCGAGCATCTGGCGCGACCGGCGGCGGCGGGGGGTCCGGTGCGGATCGACCTGCTCGGCCTGGGCGGCGCGGACCAGAGCTGGCAGCTCTGCGTCTCCCCGCTCGACGGGCGCCGGCAGGTGGCGCTGCTCCTCGACCAGAGCGGGCGGCAGGCGGCGGAGAAGATGCGCGTCGATTTCGTCGCCAATGCCAGCCACGAGCTGCGCACCCCGCTCGCCGGCATCCTCGGCTTCATCGAGACGCTGGCCGATCCCACCGCCGGCGCCGATGCCGGGACGCGCGGCCGCTTCCTCACCATCATGGAGGGCGAGGCGCGGCGGATGCAGCGGCTCGTCGACGACCTCATGTCGCTCTCGCGGATCGAGGCGGAGAAGTATCGCGCGCCCGACCAGCCCGTCGACCTGCCCTCGCTCGCCGAGGAGGTCGCCGGGGTGATCCGCAACGATCCTGGCGGGCGGGGCGCCGACCTCGTCCTCCACGTCCCGCGCGATCTGCCGCCGGTGCGTGGCGACCGCGCGCAGCTCAGCCAGCTCCTGCACAACCTCATCGGCAACGCCTGCAAATATGGCCGCGCGGGCACGCCCGTCACCGTGACGATGGCGGCGCCGTTGGCGGAGATGGTCCAGATCCGTGTCGACGACGAGGGCGAGGGCATCGCCGCCGAGCACCTCCCCCGCCTCACCGAGCGCTTCTACCGCGTCGATTCAGGCCGCAGCCGCGCGATGGGCGGCACCGGCCTCGGCCTTGCCATCGTCAAGCATATCGTCGAGCGGCATCGCGGCCGCCTGTCGCTCAGCAGCAAGCTCGGCGTCGGGACAAGCGTGACGGTCGACCTGCCGCGCTTCGACGGCGATGCGCCGGCTCAGCCCATCGCCTCGTTGTCGAGCGCATAGCCCGCCGAGCGCACGGTGCGGATGATGTCGCGCCGGCCGCCGACGTTGATCGCCTTGCGCAGGCGGCGGATATGCACGTCGACGGTGCGCAACTCGATGTCGCTGTCCTGCCCCCACACGCTGTCGAGCAGCCGCTCGCGCGAGAACACCCAGCCGGGATGTTCGAGCAGGTGGCGCAGCAGCCGGAATTCGGTCGGCCCGAGCGAGATGAGGTCGCCGCCGCGCCGCACCTTGTGGCCCACCGTGTCCATTTCGATATCGGCAAAGCTCAGCATTTTCCCTGCCAGCGCCGGCCGCACGCGGCGCAGAACCGCGCCGACGCGCGCGATCAGCTCGCGCGGGCTGAACGGCTTGGTGACATAATCGTCGGCGCCCGTCTCCAGGCCGCGCACCCGGTCCTCCTCCTCGCCGCGCGCGGTGAGCATGATGATGGGCACGTTGGCGGTCTCGTCCATCCGCCGCATCCGCCGGCACACCTCGATCCCCGACAGGCTCTCGACCATCCAGTCGAGCAGAACGATGTCGGGCGCGTGCTCCTGCGCCAGGATCAGCGCCTCCTCGCCGTCGACGGTGTGGCTGACATCGAAATCCTCGCGTTTGAAATGCCAGATGAGCAGTTCGGCGAGCGCCGCGTCATCCTCCACCAGCAACATGCGCGCACGCGCCATCCCCTAGCCCTCCCGTTGGCCGATGCCCTCCAGCCCCTTCTCGCGCTCGGGCGGATGGTTGCCGGTGGCCGCGTAGTAGATCATCTCCGCCATGTTGGTGGCGTGGTCGCCGATCCGTTCCAGATTCTTAGCGATGAACAGGATGTGCGCGCTTTCCGAGATGGTCTTGGGGTTCTCCATCATGAATGTGACAACGGTGCGAAAGATGCTGTTGTAGAAATCATCGACCGCCCGGTCGCGCTCGATCACCGCGAGCGCCTTGACCGCGTCGCGCGCGATGAACGCGTCGAGCGCGTCCCGCACCATCTCGCGCGCGATCTGCGCCATCGACGGGAGCAGCGAGAGCGGCTCGATATAGCGCCGTTCGGAGACCAGCGGCACGCGCTTGGCGATGCTCTTGGCATAGTCGCCGATCCGCTCGACCATGCCGACGATCTTGAGCGCGGCGATGATCTCGCGCAGGTCGTCGGCCAGCGGGGCACGCAATGCGAGCGTCTGGACGACGAGCTTCTCGATCCGCATCTCCAGCTCGTCGATGCGCTTGTCCTCGGCGACGACGCGCGCCGCGAGCTGCTGGTCGCGCCGCGTCAGCGCCAGCATCGCGTCGTCGATCGCGGTTTCCGTCCGCCCGCCCATCTCGGCGATGAGCGCGCGGAGGGTGTCGATGTCCTCGTCAAAGGCCTTGAGCGTATGTTCGGTCATGGCGCGCCCGTTCCTCCTGCACCTCAGCCATAACGGCCGGTGATGTAATCCTTGGTCCGTTCTTCGCGCGGATTGGTGAAAATATCGGACGTCGCCCCATATTCGACGAGCGTGCCGAGGTGGAAGAATGCGGTGCGCTGGCTGACGCGCGCCGCCTGCTGCATGTTGTGGGTGACGATGACGATGGCGTAATTGCCGCGCAGGTCGTGGATCAGCTCCTCGATCTTGGCGGTGGCGATCGGGTCGAGCGCCGAGCAGGGCTCGTCCATGAGGATCGCCTCGGGCTCGACCGCGATGGCGCGGCCGATGCACAGGCGCTGCTGCTGCCCGCCCGACAGCGCGGTGCCGCTGTCGGCGAGCCGGTCCTTCACCTCGTCCCACAGGCCCGCGCGGCGCAGCGATTTCTCGACGATCACGTCGAGGTCCGCCTTGTTGCCCGCAAGGCCGTGGATGCGCGGGCCGTAGGCGACATTCTCGTAGATCGACTTGGGAAAGGGATTGGGCTTCTGGAACACCATGCCGACCCGCGCGCGCAGTTGCACCACGTCCATGCTCGGCGCGTAGATGTCCTCGTTATCCAACAGGATGCGCCCCTCGACCCGCGCGCTCGCCACCGTGTCGTTCATCCGGTTGAGCGTGCGCAGGAACGTCGACTTGCCGCAGCCCGACGGGCCGATGAAGGCCGTCACATTGTCCATGTCGACATCAATCGACACGTCGCGGATCGCCTGCTTGTCCCCGTAGAAAACGTTGACGTGGCGGGCGGAAATCTTCGTGCCGGCGGGCGCGGGTTGGTCGGCCATGCGGGAGGTCACCACCGTTTCTCGAACTTGTAGCGCAGGTAGATGGCGAGGCCGTTCATCGCGAGCAGGAAGATGAGCAGCACGATGATCGCCGCCGATGTCTTTTCGACAAAGCCGCGGCTGACCTCGTCGGACCAGAGGAAGATCTGCACCGGCAGCACCGTCGCCGGATCGGTGACGCCGCCCGGCGGCGTCGCGATGAAGGCGCGCATCCCGATCATGAGCAGCGGCGCCGTCTCGCCCAGCGCGCGCGCCATGCCGATGATCGTGCCGGTGAGGATGCCGGGCAACGCCAGCGGCAGGACGTGGTGGAACACCACCTGCACCGACGAGGCGCCGATGCCGAGCGCGGCGTCGCGGATCGAGGGCGGCACCGCCTTGATCGCGTTGCGCCCGGCGATGACGATCACCGGCATCGTCATCAGCGCCAGCGTGAGCCCGCCGACCAGCGCCGCCGATCGCGGCAGGTGCCAGAGGTTGAGGAAAATGGCGAGGCCGAGCAGCCCGAAGATGATCGACGGGACCGCGGCCAGATTGTTGATCGACACCTCGATAAGGTCGGTCCAGCGGTTCCGCGGCGCATATTCCTCGAGGTACAGCGCCGCCAGCACCCCGATCGGGAAACTCAGCAGCAGGGTCACGATCATGGTGAGCAGCGATCCCTTGAACGCGCCCCAGATGCCGACCTGCGTCGGATCGGTCGCGTCCGATGCGCTGAGGAAGCCGCTGTTGAAACGCGTCGTCAGCACGCCCTGATCGCGCAGCGTCGCCACCATCCGCTCCGCCTCCGGCGTGCCCTCGCTCTTGGCCGCGAGGTCGATGGCGGGCGAGGCGGAAACCTCGATCACCGCCTTGCGGTTGAGCAGCGTCGGATCGTCGGCGATCGCGTCGCGCACCTGCAGCCAGGCGCCGGGGGAGATCAGCGCCTCGCCCTCCTTGCCGAACGCCGCGACGGCGGCCGCGTTCGTGACGCCGGGGAGGTTAGCGCCGGACAGGAGCTGGTCGGCATTGCCCTCACGCAGCGCTGCGGGATCAACCACGATCGGCGCGCGCGGAAAGTCGATCGGCAGCGCGATCTCGGTCCGGGTAAAGCCGCGCGCGCCATTGCCGATCATGGAGATCAGCAGAAAGGCGAGGAAACCGGCCGAGAGGAGGATCGCGCCGAGCCCGAGCAGCCGGAACCGCCGCTCGGCCGCGTAACGGCGCGCGACGCGCTTCTGCATCGCCGCCGATGCCCAGTCGGTCGGCATCCGCCGCGCGGGGACGGCGGCGTCAGCGGGGGCCATGATGCTCGCCATCACTCATAGGCCTCCCGGTAGCGCTTCACCACGCGCAAGGCGACGATGTTGAGCAGCAGCGTGACGACGAACAGCACGAGGCCGAGCGCGAAGGCGGCGAGCGTCTTGGGGCTGTCGAACTCCTGGTCGCCGGTGAGCAGCTGGACGATCTGTGTCGTCACCGTCGTCACGCTGGCGAAGGGGTTGAGCGTGAGGTTGGCGGCGAGGCCCGCCGCCATCACCACGATCATCGTCTCGCCGATCGCGCGGCTCACCGCGAGCAGCACGCCGCCCACCACGCCGGGAAGGGCGGCGGGGATCAGCACGCGCTTGATCGTCTCGCTCGTCGTCGCGCCCATCGCGAGGCTGCCGTCGCGCATCGCCTGCGGCACGGCGGCGATGCTGTCGTCGGCCATCGACGACACGAAGGGGATAATCATCACGCCCATGACAAGCCCGGCGGCGAGCGCGCTTTCGGACGAGGCATTGCCGATGCCGATCGCCGCGGCGAAATCACGCAGCGCCGGCGCCACGGTGAGCGCGGCGAAATAGCCGTAGACGACCGTCGGCACGCCGGCGAGCACTTCCAGGATCGGCTTCATCCACCGGCGCACCTGCGGCCGCGCATATTGGGTGAGATAGACCGCCGAGAGCAGCCCCAGCGGGATCGCGACCAGCATGGCGATGATCGCGCCGATGAAGATCGTGCCCCAGAACAGCGGCACCGCGCCGAACGCTTTTTCGGTGCCATAGCCGAGCGCGGCCGACTGCGGGCTCCATTTGGTGCCGAACAGGAAATCGAAGGGGTTCACCACGGAGAAGAAGCGCAGCGATTCCCACAACAGCGAGGCGACGATGCCCACCGTCGTGACGATCGCGATGAGCGAGGCGAGCAGCAGCGTCCACATCACCAGCCGCTCGACGCGGGTGCGCGCCTTGAAATCGGGCTTGACGCGCGTGAACGCGAACGCGCCGCCGGCAAAGGCGAGGATGAGCGCCAGCACCACGCCGATGCCGCTATATCGGGCGCCCGCCGCGCGATAGGGTTCGACCAGCGCCTGAGCGGCGGGGTTGAACGCCGCCGCCTGGCTCCCGCGCGCGATCGCCCGCGCCTCACTGAGGATCGCCTGACGGCCGAAGGGATCGGCGGGCAGGCTCGCCGCCGCCGGGTCGCGCAGCACGTCGCCGGTCACGAGCCCCGGTGACACATTGGCCCAGATGGCGAGAAACAGCAGCGCGGGCAACAGCGTCCACAGCGCGACATAGGTGGCATGATAGCCCGGCCGGCTGTGCATCCCGATGCGGCCATGCGCCGTCTGCAGCCTGCTCGCGCGCACCTTGGCGCTCAGCCAGGCAACGAGGCCGAGACCCAGGATCAGCAGGACGATGGCGACGCCGGTCACGGCAATGATCCTATTTGAGGTCCGCGCCGCTCATCGGCGTCATCTGCGCCGCCGCCTGCGCGCTCACCGCGCGCACCGCGTCGGTCGCGACAACCATGTCGCGCTTGGCGAGCAGCCCGTCCGGCCCCCAGTTCTTCACGAACGTGTCGACATAGGCCTTGAGACCGGGGATCGCCGCTACATGCGCCTTCTTCACATAGATGTAGAGCGGGCGCGCGCCGGGATACTTGCCGCTCGCGACATTGTCATAGGTCGCCTCGACCCCGTTGAGCGGCACGTCGCGCAGCGTGTCGAGATTCTCCTCGAGATAGCTGTAGCCGAACACACCGATCGCGTCGGGGTTGGCGGCGAGCTTCTGGACGATGAGGTTGTCGTTCTCGCCCGCGTCGACATAGGCGCCGTCCTCGCGGACCTGGGTGCAGAGCTGCTTGTGCTTCTTCTCGTCGCTCTCCTTGAGCGCCTTCATCGCCGGGTCGCTCTCGCAGCCCTTGGTGAGGATGAGTTCGGCGAGCGAGTCGCGCGTGCCGCTGGTCGAGGGCGGACCGAAAACCGAGATGGCGACGGCGGGGAGCGACGGATCGACATCGGCCCAGGTCTTCGCCTTGTTCGGCCCCTTGCCATAGGGATCGGCGGCGAGCGCCTCATAGACCTGCTTGGGGGTGAGGCTGAGCTTGGGGCCGTTCTTCGCCTCGGCGAAGGCGAGCCCGTCGACGCCGATCTGGATCTCGACGATATCCTTGACGCCATTGGCCTGGCACTGCTCGAACTCGCCCTTCTTCATCCGGCGCGAGGCGTTGGCGATATCGGGATGCTGCGGACCAACGCCGGCGCAGAACAGCTTCATGCCCGCGCCCGTGCCGGTCGATTCGATGATCGGCGACTTCATGCCTGGATTGCCCTGCACAAAGGCTTCGGCGACCGCGGTGGCGAAGGGAAAGACCGTCGACGAGCCGACCGCGCGAATCTGGTCGCGCGCGCCGCCCGCGCCGCCACCGCCGGCCTGATCCTGACAGGCGCCGAGCGCGAGGAGCCCGCAGCCGAGCAGGGCCATGTGCATTTTCATGATCTTACGTCTCCCCAGGCTGGACCGGGCGATCGCTCGGCCCGTGGCGCCACTAGCGGCGGTCGACCGCGCCGATGTGACAGTTCAATGACATTTTTATGACAAGCAGCCCCCGTCATTCAGGGCCTGCCCGGTTCATCCTCTTGCGCGTCGTCCGCCGGGTCGGGCGTTTCCACCACGCCCTTGCGGCGTTCCTCCATCCAGCTGCTCATCGCCCGGCCGGAGGCATTGAGCAGCGGATAGGTGCGCGACTCGCGCAGCCATGCCGGCCGCCTCGCCTCGCCGCCGGACCATAGGTCATGCACCAGCACAAAGCCAAGGAAGAGCAGCGTCGCGATCAGCAGCCCCTTGACCGCGCCAAAGCCGAAGCCCAGCACCCGGTCGACCGGCCCGAGCGCCGAGCGCCGGCTCGCCGCGCCGATCCGCGCCGCCGCCAGCCGCCCGAGCGCATAGGGAATGGCGAACAGCAGAGCGAGCGCCAGCACCGCGCCGCCACTCTCGGTGCCGATCAGCGCGCCGAGCAGCCCCGTCACCGGCGCGTGGAACAGCCGCACCACCACGATCGCGAACAGGAACGCGCCGACCGACAATGCCTCGGCCACGAACCCGCGCAGGAACCCCATCAACGCCAGGCCGCCGATCAGCAGCAGCACCATGATGTCGAGCCCGCTCATGGCGGGTGGCTAGTCGCGACGCAGGATGCGGTCAACATAATCGGAGAGGGACGCGAAGCGCTCGACCGCCATCGCGCCGTCCGCCTCCGCCACCAGCCGCGGCACGAGCGCGCGGGTGAAGCCGAGTTTCGCCGCCTCCTTGAGCCGCAGCGGCGCATGGGCGACCGGCCGCAGCTCGCCGGAAAGCGCGACCTCGCCCATCATGATCGCGTCGGCGGGCACCGGCCGCTCGGCGAGCGCTGACACCAGCGCGCCCGCCACCGCCAGGTCCGCCGCCGGGTCTTGCAGCCGGTAGCCGCCCGCGACGTTGAGATACACCTCGCAGGTCGAGAAGCTCAGGCCGCAGCGCGCCTCGAGCACGGCAAGGATCATGGCGAGCCGCCCGCTGTCCCACCCCACCACCGCCCGGCGCGGCGTCGCCCCGCTGGCGAGGCGGACGGTGAGCGCCTGGATCTCGACCAGCACCGGCCGCGTCCCTTCGAGCGCGGGGAAGACGGTCGCCCCCGTTACCATCTCCTCGCGGTCGGTGAGGAACAGGGCGGAGGGATTGCCGACTTCGGCGAGCCCCGCCTCGGCCATGGCGAAGACGCCGATCTCGTCGGTGCCGCCGAAGCGGTTCTTGGTCGCGCGCAGGATGCGGTACTGGTGGCTGCGCTCGCCCTCGAAGCTCAGCACCGTGTCGACCATATGTTCGAGCACGCGCGGCCCGGCGAGGCTGCCGTCCTTGGTGACATGGCCGACGAGGACGAGCGCCGCCCCGCTTTGCTTGGCGAAGCGGATGAGCTCCTGCGCCGAGGCGCGGACCTGGCTCACCGTGCCCGGCGCCCCCTCGATGAGGTCGCTGTGCATCGTCTGGATCGAGTCGATCACGAGGAGGTCGGTGCGCCCCGCCCGCTCGCCGAGCGTCGTGAGGATGTCGCGCACCGCCGTCGCGCTCGCCAGCGCCACCGGCGCGTCGCCGAGGCCCAGGCGCCGCGCGCGCAGCCGCACCTGATCCGCCGCCTCCTCGCCGCTCACATAGACGACGCGGCGGCCCTCGCGCGCCAGCGCCGCCGCCGCCTGGAGCAGCAACGTCGACTTGCCGATGCCCGGATCGCCGCCGATGAGGCTCGCCGATCCCGCGACCAGTCCGCCGCCCAGCGCCCGGTCCAGCTCGGCGATGCCCGTCGCCATGCGCGGCGGCAGCGCCACCTCGCTGTCGAGGCTCAGCAGCCCGATCGCCCGCCCGCCCGACTGGAGGTCGTGCCGCGCCGCGAAGGTGCTTGGCCCCGCCTCCTCGACCAGCGTGTTCCACGCCCCGCAATCGTCGCACTGCCCCTGCCAGCGCGGACTGACGGACCCGCAATCCTGGCAGACAAATTGCCGCTTCACCTTGGCCATCACCGCGCCTTATCAGAACGGAAAGGGAACACAATGCTAATCGCTTGCCAAGCCCCGGCCCCTCCGCGAGGCTGGCGCCGATGATAAAGGTCGCGAGCTACAACATCCGCAAGGCGATCGGCACCGACCGCCGCCGCGACCCCGAGCGCATCCTCGACCTGCTCTGCCATCTCGACGCCGACATCGTCGCCTTGCAGGAGGCCGACCGGCGCTTCGGCCCGCGTCATGCGGTGCTGCCGCCACGCCTGCTCGAAAGCCACAGCCCCTATCGCGCGGTGCCGCTGGCGGCGGCGGCGGACGGCATGGGCTGGCACGGCAATGCCCTCCTCGTGCGGCGGGGCGCGCAGATCGTCGAGCATGAGCGGCTCCTCCTTCCCCATCTCGAGCCGCGCGGCGCGGTCATGGCGGCGCTGCGCGTCGATGCCGGCGCGGTGCGCGTGATCGGGATGCATCTCGATCTGTCGGGCCTGTGGCGGCGGCGCCAGGCGGGCGCCGTGCTTCACGCGGCCGATCGCGCCAATGCCGCGCGGCCGCTGCCGACGATCCTGATGGGCGACCTCAACGAATGGACGCGGCAGGGCGGCTGCCTGCGCGACTTTGGCCGCCATTACGCCTTTGCCCCCTGCGGCCGGAGTTTCCATGCGATGCGGCCGGTCGCCCCGCTCGACCGGATCATGTATGCCGGCGGGCTCGATCTGGTCGACTGCGGCGCCTGCGACCACCCCCTCGCCCGTCGCGCGTCCGATCACTTGCCGATCTGGGCACGGTTCGAGGTGAGCGCGGCGCTCACAAATACATGAAGTCGCGCGCGAAGCTTTCCAGATGCGCGCCGCCGTCCACGGTGATCGTCTGCCCGGTCACCGAACGTGCCCGCGCCAGGTAGAGCACCGCCTCCGCCACCTCCGCCGGCGCCGGCAGGCGGCGAAGCGGCATCATCGCGCGCACTCGCGTCGTCAGCGCCGTGTCATAGTCGTCGGTGACGACCGTCAGTCCCGGCGCCACGGCGTTGACGCGCACGGCCGGCGCGAGCGCGCGCGCGCCGATGCGGGTGAGGCCGGCGAGCGCGTGCTTGGCCATCGTGTAGGCGAGCTGGTCGCCATGCGGCTGCGCGAGCCGCTGGTCGAGCAGGTTGACGATGGAGCGGTCGCCCGCGCCCTCCCCGCCCGCCGCCGCGAAGGCGCGCGTGAGCAGCGCGGGTGCCGCCGCGCCAACCGCATAGTGCCGCATCAGCGTTGCCGCGTCGGTCGTGGCAAGGTCATCCTGCCCGAACAGCGACGCGCAGTTGACGAGCAGGTCGGGCGCGTGACCGAAATGGCGCGTCACCTCGCCGACAAGTGCCTCGGCGCGGGCGGGATCAGCGAAATCGGCGACGAAGCCTCGCCAGGTGACGCCATGCGCGGCAAGCGCCTCGGCGAGCGCGGCATCCGGCGCGGCATCATGGCTGCCATGGAGCGCGAGCGCATAGCCCGCCGCGCCCAGCGCCGCCGCGATCGCGCCCCCCAGCCGCCGATGGCCGCCGGTGACGAGCGCGAGCAAGGGCCGGTCCCCGCTCAAAGCCCCATCATGCTGAGCACTTCCTTGCGGCTCTTCTCATCGTCACGGAACACGCCCATCATCCGGCTGGTCTTCATCGCCACATTGGGCGTGCGGACGCCGCGCCCGGTCATGCAACCATGCGTCGCCTCGATCACAACGGCAACGCCCAGGGGCTTCAGATTGTCCCAGATACAGTCGGCGACTTCCGCCGTCAGCCGCTCCTGCACCTGCAACCGCCGGGCAAAGCCGTGGAGCACACGCGCGAGCTTGGAAATGCCGACGACCCACTGGTCGGGCAGATAAGCGATGTGCGCGCGCCCGGTGATCGGCGCCATATGATGCTCGCAGTGCGACTGGAACGGGATGTCCTTGAGCAGCACGATCTCGTCATAGCCGCCGACTTCGTGGAAGATGCGCGAGAGGTGATAGGCCGGATCGTCGGCATAGCCTTCGCAATATTCGCGCCACGCGCGGGCGACGCGGGAGGGGGTGTCGAGCAGCCCCTCCCGCGTCGGATCGTCACCCGACCAGCGGATGAGGGTGCGGATCGCCTCCTGCACGTCGTCGGGGACGGGGAGCTTGGCCTGCGGACCGTCATCGTGGCTGGGGACATGGGGAAGCATGGCGGTCCTTGATCGTCGGGGTGGTGTCGCGGAGATAGGAGCCGGCCCGCGTCGCGGCAAGCCGTTGAGGCTCCGCAAGGACCGGCACACCCGAGTCGCGCCGGCGCGATCATGCGCCCGGCCCCCCGTCACCCCATCGAACGGCGAGGCGCAGAAAAAATTTTGCCGGCGTTCGGAGCCCATACAACTTTACGTTTACGTTAGGGTAAGCTCCCTCGGGACGGTCGTGGCGGTCGCCACGACGGCGCCGCGGCGGGCTCGCCGGCGTACCCGACCCCTTGCCCCATCGCGCGAGGAGGGCGATAAAGCGCCCAAAGCGCGGGCTGCGCACTGCCGCCGGCGTGTTCGTCATGCGGAGAAGATGGTCATGGAAGCTTTCATCTACGATGCCGTGCGCACCCCGCGCGGGCGGGGCAAGTCCGACGGTTCGCTGCACGAGATCACGCCGATCCAGCTCGCCAGCCAGGTGCTCGCGGGCCTGCGCGATCGCAACGGCATCGAGGCCGCCGATATCGACGACGTCATCCTGGGCTGCGTATCGCCGGTCGCCGAGCAGGGCGGCGACATCGCCCGCGCCGCCGTGCTCACCGCCGGCTATCCGCAGACCACCGCCGGCGTGCAGGTCAACCGATTCTGCGCCTCCGCGCTCGAGGCGGTCAACATGGCCTTTGCCAAGGTGATGGTCGGCGAGGCCGAGTTCGCCATCGGCGGCGGGGTCGAGAGCATGAGCCGCGTGCCGATGGGCTCGGATGGCGGCGCGGTCGCGATGGACCCGGCGGTCGCCTGGCACAGCTATTTCGCGCCGCAGGGCATCGGCGCCGACGTGATCGCCACCAAGTTCGGCTTCAGCCGCGACGATTGCGACGCCTATGCGATCGAGAGCCAGAAGCGCGCCAGGACGGCGTGGGACGAGGGCCGCTTCGCCAAATCCATCCTCCCGGTCCGCGACGTCATCGGCGAGGTCGTGCTCGACCATGACGAGCACATGCGCCCCGACGCGACGATGCAGAGCCTGGGCGCGCTCAAGGCGAGCTTTAGCGCGCTGGGCGAGGAGATGCCGGGCTTCGACGCCATCGCGCTGCTGCGCTATCCCGAGCTGGAGAAGGTCAACCACGTCCACCACGCCGGCAACAGCTCGGGCATTGTCGACGGTGCCTCGGGCGTGCTGATCGGCAGCAAGGCGATGGGCGAGAAATACGGCCTCAAGCCGCGCGCCCGCGCCGTCGCCATGGCCTCGATCGGGTCGGAGCCGATGATCATGCTCACCGGCCCCGAGGGCGTCGCGCAAAAGCTGCTGAAGCGCGCCGGCATGACCAAGGCCGACATCGACCTGTGGGAACTCAACGAAGCCTTCGCCTCGGTCGTGCTGCGCTACATGCAGGCGATGGACCTCGACCATGGCCAGATCAACGTCAATGGCGGCGCCATCGCGATGGGCCATCCGCTCGGCGCGACCGGCGCGATGGTGCTCGGCACCGCGCTCGACGAGCTGGAACGCACCGGCAGGGGCACCGCGCTCGTCAACCTGTGCGTCGGCGTCGGCATGGGCACCGGCATCATCATCGAACGCGTCTGAGCGAAGGACCGCATCCATGGCTGACACCATCCGTATCGACGTCGACAGCGACGGCATTGCCCTCCTCACCATCGACATTCCGGGCCAGTCGATGAACGTCATCACGCCCGCGTTCATGGCCGACCTTGGCGCCGCCATCGACCGCGTCGCGGGCGACGAAGGGATCAAGGGCGCCGTCATCGCGTCGGGCAAGGACAGCGGCTTCATGGCCGGCATGGACCTAAAGGGGCTTGCCGGCCTCGTCGCCTCGCCCGACGGCAAGCTCCCGATGGGCGGGCTGTTCGAACGCGTGTTCGTCCTCAACGGGCTTTTCCGCCGTCTCGAAACCTGCGGCAAGCCCGTCGCCTGCGCCATCGAGGGAACCGCGCTCGGCGGCGGGCTCGAACTGGCGCTGGCCTGCCACCGCCGTTTCCTCTCCAGAAGCCCCAGGGCCATGGTTGGCCTGCCCGAAATCCTGATCGGCCTGTTCCCCGGCGCTGGCGGCACGCAGCGTCTGCCGCGCCTGATCGGCGTGCAGGCGGCGCTGTTCGCCATGCTCCAGGGCAAGAGCCACCGGCCCGAGGAGGCCGCCGCGCTCAAGATCGTCGACGAGCTGGTCGAGCCTGGCCAGGCGGTTGCCGCCGCGACCGCGTGGGTCAGGGCGAACCCGGCCGCCAGTGTCCAGCCCTGGGACCAGAAGGGCTTCAAGGTGCCCGGCGGCGCCGGCGCCTTCAATCCCGGCTTCGTCCAGACGATGATCGGCGCGCAGGTGATGACCACCAAGCAGACGCAGCGCAACGTCAACGCGCCGCACGCGCTGCTCTCCGCCATCTACGAGGGCATTCAGCTCCCGATGGACAAGGCGATCCGCGTCGAGAGCAAATATTTCGCCAAGGTGCTCGCCGATCCGCAGGCGCTCAACATGGTCCGCACGCTCTTCGTCTCCAAGCAGGCGGCAGAGCGCGGCGCGCGGCGCCCGGCCGGCGTGCCCAAGGCGCCGACGAGGAAGCTCGGCATCCTGGGGGCCGGCATGATGGGTGCGGGCGTCGCCACCGTCTCCGCGCAGGCGGGGATCGAGGTCGTGCTGCTCGACCGCGACCAGGCCGCCGCCGACAAGGGCAAGGCCCATGCCGAACAGGTGCTCGCCAAGCGCATCGGCAAAGGCATGACCGCCGAAAAGGCGGCAGAGATCCTGGCCCGCATCACCGCCACCACCGATTATGCCGCGCTCGCCGGCTGCGACCTCGTCATCGAGGCGGTGTTCGAGGATGTCGGCATCAAGGACGGCGTCACCAAGGCGACGCAGGCCGTCACCGGCAGCGACATGATCTTCGCCTCCAACACCTCGACCCTGCCGATCACCACATTGGCAAAGGCGTGGGACAAGCCGGAGAACTTCATCGGCATCCACTTCTTCTCGCCGGTCGAGAAGATGCCGCTGGTCGAGATCATCACGGGTGAGAAGACCGGACCGGACGCGATCGCCAAGGCGATCGACTATGTCGCGCAGATCCGCAAGACGCCGATCGTCGTGCGGGACAGCCGCGGCTTCTACACCTCGCGCAGCTTCGGCACCTATGTGCAGGAGGGCACGGTGATGCTCGCCGAGGGGGTCAACGCCGCGCTGATCGAGAATGCCGGCAAGCAGCTCGGTATGCCCGTTGGCCCGCTCGCGGTGTCCGACGAGGTGTCGATCGAGCTCGGGCACAAGATCACCCTGGCGTCGAAGGCGGCGCTGGGCGATGCCTATCAGGGCACCGCCGCCGACGAGGTGGCAGCGCGCATGGTCGGGATCGGGCGGCTCGGGCGCAAGAACGGCAAGGGCTATTATGATTATCCCGAGGGCGGCAAGAAGCAGCTCTGGCCGGGCCTCGCCACCGAATATCCGCTCGCGGCCGACCAGCCGGGCGTCGAGGCGGTGCGCGAGCGCCTCCTCTACCGCCAGCTCGTCGAATGCGCGCGCTGCTTTGCCGAGGGCGTGCTCGAAACGCCCGAGGATGGCGATCTCGGCGCGATCTTCGGCTGGGGCTTCGCGCCCTACACCGGCGGCCCGTTCAGCTATATCGACACGGTCGGCGCGGCGCATGTCGTCGCGGTGCTCGACCGGCTGGCGCAAGCCCACGGCCCGCGCTTCCTGCCGCCGCAGCAGCTCCGCGACATGGCTGCCGGGGGCGGGCGCTATTATCGGACCGCTGTGGCGCAGGCGGCGTGACCTTCATCGCCCCTCCCGCTCGCGGGAGGGGCAGCGACGCCTGGCGAGCGCCAGCCAGCTTGGCCGTAGCGGTGAGGGCACGAGGCGCGCCTATCTCATGCCGCCCGCCCCCTCCACCAGCCTGCGGCTGGTGCCCCTCCCCGCAAGCCGGGAGGACTACGCCCCTCTTCAAGCTCCCGCGGGCGCGGGATCGCCAAAGGGGCCGCGGCGCTTGCGCGTCTTGGGGATCGAGGTGCCGACCTGCGGCACCGGCGACGGCTTGATCGTCGTCCCGTCGTCGCGGGTAATCTCGCCCTTGTCGAGCAGCGTCCTGATCTCGTCGCCCGAGAGCGTCTCGTAGTCGAGCAGCGCGTTGGCGAGCAGGTGGAGCTGAGTCTCGTGCGCGGTCAGCACATCGCGGGCGCGGGAATAGCCGGTGTCGACGATGCGGCGGATCTCCTTGTCGATCTTCTTCGCCGTCTCGTCGGACATGTGGACGCGCTGGCTCTGCGAATAGCCGAGGAAGGTTTCGCCCTGCGGCTCCTCATATTGCAGTGGGCCAAGCTCGTCGGACATGCCCCACTGCGTCACCATGTCGCGCGCCAGCTTGGTCGCGTACTGGATGTCGCCCGACGCGCCCGACGATACCTTCTCGTAGCCGAAGATGATCTCCTCGGCGACGCGGCCGCCCATCGCGACGGCCAGGTTGGCGTGCATCTTGTCGCGATGGTAGCTGTAGTTGTCGCGCTCGGGCAGGCGCATCACCATGCCCAGCGCTCGGCCGCGCGGGATGATCGTCGCCTTGTGGATCGGATCCGAGGCCGGCTCGTGGACGGCAACGATGGCATGGCCGGCCTCGTGATAGGCGGTCATCTTCTTCTCGTCCTCGGTCATGACCATGGACTTGCGCTCGGCGCCCATCATGACCTTGTCCTTGGCCGCCTCGAACTCGTCCATCGCGACGAGCCGCTTGCCGCGCCGCGCCGCCATCAGCGCCGCCTCGTTGACGAGGTTGGCCAGGTCCGCGCCGGAGAATCCCGGCGTGCCGCGCGCGATGACCCGCGCGTCGACATCGGGCGCCAGCGGCACCTTCTTCATGTGGACGTCGAGGATCTTGATCCGGCCCTCGATATCGGGGCGCGGCACCACCACCTGCCGGTCGAAGCGGCCGGGGCGAAGCAGCGCGGGGTCGAGCACGTCGGGGCGGTTGGTGGCGGCGATGATGATGATGCCCTCGTTCGCCTCGAACCCGTCCATCTCGACGAGGAGCTGGTTGAGCGTCTGTTCGCGCTCGTCATTGCCGTTGCCCAGGCCCGCGCCGCGATGGCGGCCGACCGCGTCGATCTCGTCGATGAAGACGATGCAGGGCGCGTTCTTCTTCGCCTGCTCGAACATGTCGCGCACGCGGCTGGCGCCGACACCCACGAACATCTCGACGAAATCGGAGCCCGAGATGGTGAAGAAAGGCACACCCGCCTCGCCCGCGATGGCGCGGGCGAGCAGCGTCTTGCCGGTGCCGGGCGAACCGACGAGAAGCGCGCCCTTGGGAATCTTGCCGCCCAGCCGCGCGAATTTGCTCGGGTCTTTCAGGAACTCGACGATCTCCTGCAGCTCCTCGCGCGCCTCGTCGATGCCCGCCACATCGTCAAAGGTGACGCGGCCCTGCTTCTCGGTGAGCAGCTTGGCCTTGGATTTGCCGAAGCCCATCGCGCCCGACGAGGATCCCTTCTGCATCTGGCGCAGCACAAAGAAGGCGATGCCCATGATGAGCAGGAACGGCATCGACTGATAAAGGAGGACGAGCCAGATGCTCGGCTGCTCCTCCTGCTGGCCGCTGTAGCGCACGCGGTTGCTGTCGAGCAGGCGCGGCAGGTCGCGGTCGTCGACGGGGATGGTGCTGAACGTCTGGTTATTGTCGAGGACGCCGGAGATGCGGTCCTTGGCGATGGCGACTTCCTTGACCTCGCCGTCCTGCACCTTCTGCCGGAACTCGGAATAGGCGATCGGCGTCCCCGCGCTGGCGCCCATGCGGTCGCCCCAAAGGCTGACGAAGAGCAGCAGCCCGAGGATGACGCCGGCCCAGATGAGCGCGCTCTTGATCCACGGATTGCCCTGCGGTTCCTTGTCGTCGTTCATGTCCCACTCGCTTTCAGGGGCCAAGATAGGGCATGGGCGGCAAAGCGCAATGCTTTCAGCCCGTCTTTCGCGGCGGCGCGCGACGGACGGACCAGTGCCCGCCACCCTCCGCCAGGCAATCGCCCATGCTCACGCGTTTACCATCGCAAAGCTGAATAATTGCCTGCGCGACGGTGTCGCCACGCGGCGGGCGCGGATCGGCGGAGACCGCCGCGATCATGTGGAGGAGCAGCCGGCGGAGCAGTTCGGGCGGCAGGTCGGCGCGGCCGAGCGTGGCGACGCCATCCTCGACATGGACATGGTCCGCGATCAGCCGCTCGGTCGCCCAGGCGAGCGCGTCCTCCGCCCCGGCGAGCGCGCCAGCCGTGCGGCCGAAGCCGCCCGCGTCGATCCAGTCCGCCCCGGCGATCCGGGCGCGCAGGGCGGCGCGGTCGAAGCGCGCATCGTGGTTGCTGGGATCGGCGACATGGGGGATGCCGTGCGCGTCCACCCAGTCTTGCAGCGCCGCGCGGCGCACGCCGAGCAGCGGCCGCAGCACCCGGCCGTTGCGCGCCCGGATGCCGGCAAGACCGCCCAGCCCGGCCCCCCGGTTGAGCCGCATCAGTAGCGTCTCGATCTGGTCGTCGGCCTGATGCGCGGTCAGCAGCCAGTCGAGCGCCCGCTCAGCCCGCCATGCTTCGAGCAGGGCATAGCGCGCCGCCCGCGCGCGCGCCTGGAGATTGCCCGCGGCGGGATCGAGCGGCGGATCGGGGCGCAGCACCGCGTGCGGAACGCCGGCGGCCGCGCACCAGCGCGCGACCATCGCCGCCTCGGCCGCGCTCTCCGCACGCAAGCCGTGATCGACCGTTGCCGCCTCGATCCGCCCCGGCCAGCCGCGCCGCGCCAGATCGAGCAACGCCATGCTGTCCGGCCCGCCCGACACCGCGATACCGAGGCGCTCGTCCGCCGCCAGTGACCGGCCGAGGCAGGCGGCCAGCCCCTCCCGCAGCGACGCGATCAGCCCGTCAGGCGCCACATTTCGCCCGCGAGCGCCCCCTGGCGGCCTGCGCCTTCAGCGATGCGGACAGCGCCGCGCCATAATCCTGGTCGAGCTGCTCATAGACCTTGCAGGCGTCCTTGGGCTTGCCGAGCTGGATGAGCGCGTCGCCGAGCCAGGTGAGGCTGTCCGCCGCCCGGTCGCCCTTGGGCCGCTTCTGGTAGTTCTCGTAGAAGGCGACAGAGGCGAGCGCCGGCTTGCCATCGTCGAGATAGGCGCGGCCGAGCAGGTTCTGCGCGCGCGACGCGACATCGCTCGCGCCAAACTTGTCGACCGTGGTCTTGAGCTGCACCTGCGCCTCGGGGAAGAACTTGGCCGACCACAGCCGATAGCCATAGGTATAGGCGTCCAGCGCGGCATTGCCGGTGTCCGGCCGCTCGATCGCCGCGACGGCCGCCTTGCGCGCTTCGCTCGCCGGCGCGGGGGCAACCGGCGGCGGCGTGACCGGCGCCGCCTTGGCCGGCGGTGTCCTGGCCGGGGGCGCCGCGACCGGCGCGGGCGCGGGCGCGATCCCGTCGGCACCCGCGTCGGCCGCCGGGGCGGGGGCGGGGGCGGGGGCGAGCCGCGCGTCGATGTCAGCCCTGTACTGGGCGAACGCCGCCTCGAGCTGGCGGAGCTTGAAACTGGACTGCTCGACCTGGCCGGTCAGCGTCGCGAGCTGCGCCTCGACCGCGTTGACCCGCGCGGTGAGATCGAGCACCGGCGAGGTCGCGGGCGATCCGCCGGCATCGGGCGTCGCGGCGGGCGTGGTGATGTCGGGCTGCACGATCTGCCCCGCGCCGCCGGGGAACACCTTGCGCTGGACGGCGCGCAATTCCTTCTCGATCCGGTCGACCCGGCCCTCGATCGTGGTGGTGGTGGTGGTCTGCGCGGCGAGCGGCGCCGCCGCCATCATAACGCTCGCCGCGATCGCGGCCCCGGTCCATCGCATAGTCATCCCCACATTCGGCATCGTCCCGTCCTTAACCAAAAACGGCGATGGGTAAATGGGGATGAACCCAGCGTTACCGCGCGGGCGCTGGCGCGACAGGCCGAGGCGGGGGTGCGGAGGGCGCGGGGCGGGCGAGGAGAGCAGCGGCCGAGATCGGCAGGTCGGACACGGTCCTGTCGGCGGTTCCCAGCGGCGGCACCGGCCGGCCACCCACCGTGACCACCAGCGCGTCGGGCCGGCCGGTGAGGATCATGGGATTGCGCGCGTCGGCGGGCACGGTGAAGGTCTCGCCCTTCGCCATCTCCTTCTGGAGCAGCGTCTGGCGATCCTCGTCATAGACGCGCAGCCAGACGGTGTCGGTCGCGGCGAGGACGACCGGGCCGGGCCCGGCGGGCGGGGGCGGTGGCTGCGCGGCGCCCTGCGCGGGCCGCGCGGCGGGCGCGGGCGTGGCGGCCGTGGTTTCGACCTGCGGCGGCGGCGTGTTGATCTGCATCCGCCAGATGCCGTAGCCGCCCGCGAGCAGCAGCGCGATCACCGCCGTTGTCCAGGCCAGCCAGCGCGGCGGCACGCGCGCCGGATCGGCCGGATCGTCAGGCAGATAGTAATCGGCGCGGCCCTCGCCCGACTGGTCAAGTTCGTGGCGCATCTGCGTCACCATCTGCACCTCGTCGAGGCCCACGGCGCGGGCATAGGCGCGGGTGAAGCCGGTGCAGTAAGTGATGCTGGGCAACGCGTCATAATCGCCCCGCTCCAGCGCCTCGAGCAGCCGGATCGGGATGCGCGTCCGCCCGGCGATGTCCTGAAGCGAAAGGGCCGCGGCCTCGCGCGCGGCGCGCAGACGATCGCCCACCCGCGCCTCGCCTCCCGGCGGCGCCTCGATCATCGGCTCGTTATAGTCTGCCATCGGCTTGTTCCAGATGGGCGAGTGGTGCGACCGGCATCGTTGTCACACCGCGATTCCGGGCTGTCAACGTGGTTAACGGGTTGGAAGCGCCGGCTTCCGCGCGGTTCAGGACAGCTCGACCTTGTGGCCGGCCGCCCAGGTACCGAGCGGTTCGCGCGCGTTGCTCGTTCCGTCGACGAGCAGCGTCCGCATCGCCTCCTGCAACGCGCCGAGATCCAGCGAGCGGATCATCGCCTTGACCGGGCCGACCGAGGCCGGCGTGATCGACAGCCGCCTGATGCCGATGCCGAGGATCGCCATGGCTTCGAGCGTCCGCCCACCCATCTCGCCGCACACGCCCACCGGGACATTATGCGTCTGGCACGCGCCGGCGACCCGCGCGAGGAAGCGCAGGATGGCGATGCTCAGCCAGTCGTAGCGCGCCGCGAGCTTGGGATTGGCGCGGTCGGCGGCGAACAGGAATTGCGTCAGGTCATTGGTGCCGATCGACAGGAAGTCGAGCTTGGGCAGCAGGATGTCGAGCACCTCGGCGAGCGCCGGCACTTCGAGCATCGCGCCGTAACGCACGCAATTGGGCGCCTTGCGCCGCTGCCGCGCCAGCCACACGCGCTGGCTTTCGAACAGGTCGCGCGCCGCGTCCATCTCCCACGGCTCGGAGATGAGCGGGAACATGACGCTCAGGTTGCGCCCCGCCGCCGCCTCCAGCAGGGCGCGCGCCTGCGCCTTCATCAGCCCCTCGCGTTCGAGCGCGAGCCGCAGCGCGCGCCAGCCCATCGCCGGGTTCTCCTCCTCGCCGCCGTCGATGCTGCGCAGATAGGGGAGCGCCTTGTCGCCGCCGATGTCCACCGTGCGGAAGATGACCGGCCGCTCGCCCGCCGCGTCGAGCACATCCTTGTACAGCCGCAACTGCCGCTCGCGCTGGGGGAGCGTCGCCGAGACGAGAAACTGGAACTCGGTGCGGAACAGGCCGATGCCGTCGGCGCCGGTGAGGTCCAGCGCGCCAACATCGTCGCGCAGGCCCGCGTTGACCATCAGCTCGACGCGCACGCCGTCCTTCGTCACCGCCGGCAGGTCGCGCAGCGCGGCATAGGCGGCGCGGCGCTTGTTGGTGACCGCGAGTTTGGTCTCGAACGCCTCGTCCATCGGCACCGACGGGCGGATGAACAGGCGGTTCTGGTCGACGTCGAGCAGCATGAGGTCGCCCTCGGCGACCAGATGGCGGATGTCGCGCACGCGGCCGAGCACCGGCACGCCCATCGCCCGCGCCACGATCGTGACGTGCGCGGTCAGCGATCCTTCCTCCAGCACCACGCCCTTGAGGCGCCGGCGGTCATATTCGAGCAGTTCCGCCGGCCCCAGGTTGCGCGCGATCAGGATCGTGTCCTGCCGGAGCCCCAGCTGCGCCGCCGTGCCGAGCTGGCCCGAAACGATGCGCAGCAGCCGGTTGGACAAGTCCTCCAGGTCGTGCATCCGGTCGGCGAGCAGCGGGTCGTCGATCTGCCGCATCCGCATCCGCGTGCGCTGCTGCACGCGCTCGATCGCCGCCTCGGCGGTGAGGCCGCTGTCGATCGCCTCGTTGATCCGCCGCGACCAGCCCTCGTCATAGGCGAACATCTTGTACGTCTCGAGCACCTCCTGATGCTCGCCATCGGTGCCGAACTCCGCCTGGCCCGCCATGCGGTCGATCTGCTCGCGCATCTTGGCGAAGGCCGAATAGACGCGCGCGCGCTCCGCCTCGATATCGTCGGCGACGGTATGCTCGATGGTGACGCGCGGCTGGTGGAACACCGCATGGCCGCGCGCCATGCCCATGACGAGCTGGAGGCCGCTGACGATGCTGGCGCCCACATCCTGCGGCCGCTGCTCGACCGGCCCCTCGTCGACGAGCCCCGCATTGGAGATGAGCTCGGCCAGCACCATGGCGACCGTCTGCAGCGCCTCGATCTCGACTTCCTGATAGCGGCGCGGCTCGACATGCTGGACGCTGAGCACGCCCACAGCGCGCTCGCGCCGGACGATCGGCACGCCCGCGAAGCTGTGGAAGCGGTCCTCGCCCGTTTCGGGGCGATAGGCGAAGTCGGGATGCGCCGCCGCCTCGTCGAGGTTCAGCGTCTCGACATGGCTCGCGATCAGGCCGACGAGCCCCTCGCCCAGCGCCAGCTTGGTGACGTGCACCGCGTCCTGCCGCAGCCCGCGCGTCGCGAACAGCTCCAGGAGCCCCTCGCGCAGCAGATAGATCGAGCAGACCTCGCTCGACAGCTCCTCGCCGATGATCTCGACGACCTTGTTGAGCTTCGCCTGCGCGCTGTGCCGCGCCGCCATGACATCGTGCAAACGGATGAGGATCGCACGGGCTGCGGCAGCGGCGCTGGTCGACGTGAACGGCATGACGCAAGGGCTAACAGAAAGGGGGGCGCGATGCCAATCGGATTGGGTCCGGGGTGGGGTTCGCGAAATCGGATGTTTCCTTTATCCATGTGATGCCTATATCGAGGCATGAACGACGCGGCATTCGGTCTTGGGATATACACTGCCCCGGAGGCGGCACGGCTCGTCGGCATGGGAGCAAAGACGCTCAAGCGATGGCTCCTGGGTTACGAGTACGACCATCACGGTCGCGAGACTGCACAACCGCCGCTCTGGACGGCGCAGTATCCTGCGGAAGATGGTGAAGTGCTGCTTGGGTTCCGGGACCTGGTTGAGGCGCGGATCGTAAACGCATTGCGGCAGCGACGGATTGGCCTACCCACTATCAGGTTGTGCCTGGAGCGAGCCCGCCAAATTATCGGCGATGACCATCCGCTGTCCACGCGCCAGTTCAAGACTGACGGGCGTAGCATATTTCTGGAAATAATGAACGGCATTGATGAGCCGGAGCTTGTTGATCTAAAAAGGCGGCAAGGGGTTTTCAGGCGTGTTGTGGAACCAAGCCTCGCCGGCCTTGAATTTGGGTCAGATGTGGCAGAGCGTTGGTGGCTTCTACCTAACAAGAAGACCATTGTGGCTGACCCGCTCTTCGCGTTTGGCCAACCTAGTTTGGCTGGCCACGGTCTGACCACGGAGCGCCTAGCTCAGGCGGTCAAAGCCGAGGGCGGATCCGTTAGTCGGGTAGCCCGCATGTTTGAGTTGAGAGAGGGTCTGGTGCGGGACGCACTCGCCTTTGAGCGTTGGAGGGGATCGCGGCTCGTTCATTGAAGCTATTGGTGGACGAAAACCTCCCGCCTGCACTAGCGCGGGGTCTCAATGCTTTGTTCGCGGGCGAACATCATGTGGTTGCGCTTCGAGACCGCTACAACAGGGCCGGTGTTACGGACGAAGAGTGGATTGGTGACCTGGGAGCCGAAGGTGGATGGTCCATCCTATCGGGTGACATCCGCATCGCTAAAAAGAGGCCATCACGTGCGCTACTCCTGCAAGCAAATTTGGTTGGCTTTTTTCCAACGAAAGGAGTGCTCGATATGCCCCTCAACCGACAGGCGGCTCGCATACTGATCGTTTGGCCTCAGATGGTCCAACTTGTCAGTCTCAGCGGGCGTGGAGTCTATGAGATTGGACCCAGCGGAAGCAAGCTTCGGCAAGTCAGCTTATAGGAAGCTTGCACCTTGAGGGGGCACGGCAAAAGGCGGCGATGGTGCCCTACCGCCCCGCCAGCGCCGCGTCCGCCTCCGCGACCAGCGTCGCGATGATCGCGGCGACGGGCTCTTCCCTCGTCACCATGCCGACCGACTGGCCGGCCATCAGCGATCCGTCTTCGACGTCGCCGTCGATCACCGCGCGGCGCAGCGCCCCGGCCCAGTAATGCTCGATGGCGAGCTGCGCCTCGCCCATGTCGACCTTGCCCTCGTCGAGGAGCTGCGCGACTTCGCGCTGCTTGGCGGTGAAGGCTTCGGTCCCGGCGTTCCTGAGCGCGCGGACGGGGATGACGGGGAGGCGCGGGTCGATCTGCACGCTGGCGACGGCGTCGCGCGCGGAGGCGCGGAAGAAGGCCTTCTTGAACGCGGGATGGGCGATGCTCTCGGTCGCGCAGGCGAAGCGGGTGCCGAGCTGCACGCCCGCCGCGCCCATCTCCAGATAGCTCGCGATCGCCTCCCCCCGGCCGATGCCGCCGGCGACGAACACCGGAACGTCGTGGCCGAGTTCGGGCAGGATTTCCTGCGCCAGCACGCTGGTCGAGACCGGGCCGATATGGCCACCCGCCTCCATCCCCTCGATCACCAGCGCGTCGACGCCCGAGCGAAGCAGCTTCTTGCCCAGCGCCAGCGTCGGCGCGAAGCAGATCACCTTGGCGCCACCCGCCTTGATCGCCTCGACGCTGCCCTTGGGCGGCAGCCCGCCGGCGAGGACGACATGGCCGACGCCATGTTTTGCGCACACCTCGATGAGGTCGAAGAGCTGCGGGTGCATGGTGATGAGGTTGACGCCGAACGGCTTGCCGGTCAGCGCCTTGGTCCCCGCGATTTCCGCGTCGAGCAGGTCCGGGCTCATCGCCCCGCAGGCGATGACGCCGAAGCCGCCCGCCTCGCTGATCGCCGAGACGAGATGGCGCTCCGACACCCAGCTCATCGCGCCGCACAGGATCGCGACGTCCGTGCCGAGGAAGGCGTTGCCGCGCGCCATCAGGTGCTGGAGTCTTTCACTTGTCATCAAGTTCACCCTTCCCACCGTCACCCCGGCCCCCGAGCCGGGGTCCCGCTGCCTTGAAGCTCGAAAAAGAAGCGGAACCCCCGATCAACTCCGGGGTGACAGATTGAGGTGGTGCTCCACTCTCACGCCGCCGGCGCGTCCAGGCCGTAGGCGCTGTGGAGCACGCGCACCGCCAGCTCGGTCTCGTCCTCGTCGATGAGCACGCTGACCTTGATCTCGCTGGTCGAGATCGCCTCGATGTTGATGCCCCTGTCGGCCAGGGTCTTGAACATCGTCGCGGCGACGCCCGCATGGCTGCGCATCCCGACACCCACGACGCTGATCTTGGCGATTTCGGCGTCGGTGATGATGCGGCGGAAGCCGATCTTGTCCTTCTGCCCCTCAAGGATGTCGACGCTGCGCGCGAGATCGGCGCGGGGGACGGTGAAGGTGACGTCGGTCTCCTCGGTGTCCTTGCTGTCGTTCTGGATAATCATGTCGACATTGATGCTCGCCTGCGCGAGCGGGGCGAAGATGCTGGCGACCGCCCCCGGCTTGTCGGGCACGCGGGTGACGATGATCTTCGCCTCGTTCTTGTCGTGGGCGATGCCGGTGATGAGCTGCCGTTCCATTTTGCTGTCCTCTATCTCGTCCTCGCTCACGATCAGCGTGCCGGGCACGTCCTCCTGCCCCGGATCGTCGAAGGAGGAGAGCACCTGCACGCGCACGCCTTCCTTCATCGCCAGCGCCACCGACCGGGTCTGGAGCACCTTGGAGCCGACCGAGGCCAGCTCCAGCATCTCCTCGTACGTCACCATGTCGAGCTTGCGCGCGCGGCTGACGATGCGGGGATCGGTGGTATAGACGCCGTCGACATCGGTATAGATGTCGCAACGGTCCGCCCTGACCGCCGCCGCCACCGCCACCGCCGAGGTGTCCGACCCGCCGCGCCCGAGCGTCGAGATGCGCCCGTCGGCCATCATGCCCTGGAAGCCGGGGATGACCGCGACCTGCCCCGCCTGCATCGCCGCGATCAGCGCGCCGGTGTCGATCGCCTCGACCCGCGCCTTCGCATGGGCCTCGACGGTGCGGATCGGGAGCTGCCAGCCGAGCCAGCTCCGCGCCTCGATCCCCATCGCCTTCAGCGTCATGGCGAGAAGCCCGCTCGTCACCTGCTCGCCCGAGGCGACAACCACGTCATATTCGGCCGGGTCGTAGAGTGGGCTGGCTTCCTTGCAGAATCCGACAAGCCGGTCGGTCTCGCCCGCCATGGCGGAGACGACGACGGCGACCTCATGCCCCTGGTGCACGACATGGCGCACGCGCGCGGCGACGGTGCGGATGCGCTCCATCCCCGCCATCGACGTGCCGCCGAACTTCATCACGATGCGCGCCATGGCCTTGCCGTTCCCACCCCGCCGTCTAGAAGAGGCGCGACAAGCCCCCCGCGAAAACCGCGCGTCTCTTAGTCAGCGGAGTCCCCAATGGCAAGCAAGCCCAAGACCGGCACGATCAATCCGCGCGAGGCCGCGCATTTCGGGGCGCTCGCGGAGGATTGGTGGAACCCGAAGGGCAGCAGCGCGATGCTCCACAAGCTCAATCCGGTGCGGCTGCGCTACATCCGCGAGGCGATCGACCGCCACTGGAGCGGGGCGGCGCAGGCGATGCGGCCGCTCACGGGCAAGCGCGCGCTCGACGTGGGATGCGGCGCCGGGCTGCTGTGCGAACCGCTGGCGCGGCTGGGCGCGGCGGTCACCGGCATCGACGCCGCGCCGGAGAATGTCGCCGTGGCCCAGGCGCACGCCGCGCGCTCCGGCCTCGCCATCGACTATCGCGCGACGCCGGTCGAGGCGCTCGACCAACCGCCCTTCGACCTCGTCACCGCGCTCGAGGTGGTCGAGCATGTCGCGGACCCCGCCCTGTTCCTGTCGTCGCTCGGCCGGCTGCTCAGGGAGGACGGGCTGCTCATCCTCTCGACGCCCAATCGCACCGCGCTCTCGCGCGTCGCGATGATCTCGATCGGCGAGGGACTGGGGCAGATCCCGCGCGGCACCCACGACTGGGAGGCGTTCCGCACGCCCGACGAGATGCGGGCACTGCTCACCCAGGCCGGCTTCGCGGTGAGCGACTTGCGCGGGATCGGCTATGACCCGCTGCGCGGGCTGCACCTCTCCGACCGGACCGAACTCAACTACATCCTCACGGCCGTGCGGGCGGCATAAATTGTTTCACGCGAAGCGCGCGAAGGAGCGAAGGGCGCGAAGAGATATTTGTCGTGCCGACCTCGGCGCAAACCTGGATCGCGATGAGGAATGGGCCTCAGGCATGAAACCAATTCCCTTCGCGACTCTTCGCCCCTTCGCGCCCTTCGCGTGAAACCCAGTTCCGCAATCACGAAGTCAGCATAGTCCGATGACCAACACCGCCGTCCTGGCCCTCGCCGCCCCCGTCCCCGATCCCGACCTCCACGGCATGACGCGCGACGTCACGCACTGGTTCGCCGTCCACTGGTTGCAGATCGTCCTCGCGATCGGCGCCGGCATCCTCGTCTACCTCGTCCTCAACCTGCTGCGCGGCGCCGCCAAGCGGCTGCGCGACCGGCCGGGCGACCAGCTCGGCATCACCGGAATCGTCGGCCGGGTGCTGGCGCGGACCTCGCATTTCTTCATGATGATGGTCGCGGTGCGGCTGGTCGCGGGCTATGCCAATCCGCCCGAGCTGCTGCTCGTCACCATCCGCTTCCTGTTCATCGTCGCCGCGGCCTTCCAGGTCGCGATCTGGCTGCGCGAGATCATCCTCGGCATCATCGAGCGGCGGTCGGACGCCGAGCATGGCAACGAGACGCTCGTCAACGCCATGGGCATTATCCGCCTGCTGGTGAGCGTGGCGCTGTTCGCCGTCGCGGCGATCGTCGTGCTCGACAATGTCGGCGTGAACGTCTCGGGCCTCATCGCCGGCCTCGGCATCGGCGGCATCGCGATTGGCCTGGCGGCGCAGGGCATCTTCTCGGACCTGTTCGCGGCGCTCTCGATCATCTTCGACCGGCCGTTCCGCCAGGGCGAGACGATCGCCTATGACCAGACCAGCGCGACGGTGGAGCGGATCGGCCTCAAGTCCACGCGGCTGCGCGCGATCACCGGCGAGAAGAAGATCATCTCCAACACCAAGCTGCTGGAGAAGGAGATCACCAGCTATGACGGGCTCGATCACCGCCGGATCAGGTTCGCGCTCGGCCTTGTCTATCAGCTCGACGTGGCGACGATGCGCGGCATTCCCGACCTGCTGAAGGACATCGTCGAGCGGGAGGGGGCGCGTTTCGTGCGCGCGGGCCTCGTCGGCTTCGGAGCCAGTTCGGTGGATTTCGAGCTGGAGGCGGATGTTCCGAGCGGCGACTGGGACGCCGTCCATGCCACGCGCAGCCGCGTCGGCCTCGCCATCCTCGACGCCTTCAACCAGCGCCAGATCGGCTTTGCCTATCCGACCCAGACGAGCTTCAGCGCCGCGCCCGACGGCCGCCTCGTGATGCCCTATGCCGACCCGGGCGGGGGCGATCAGTCGAAGGCGGGCGCGTAGCCGTCGTCGGCGAGGTCGCTGAAGCGCGTGATGTGCGCCTCGAACTTCATGCGGACCTTGCCGGTGGCGCCGTGGCGCTGCTTGGCGACGATCAGCTCGGCGACGCCGTGGATGCGCTCCATCCGCTCGCGCCAGGCGGCGTAGGCGGCCTCGTCGTCGGACTTGGGCTCCTTCGACATCTCGTAATAGTCCTCGCGGAACACGAACCAGACCATGTCGGCGTCCTGCTCGATCGATCCCGATTCGCGCAGGTCGGAGAGCTGCGGCCGCTTGTCCTCCCGGCTCTCGACCGCGCGGCTGAGCTGCGAGAGCGCGATCACCGGCACATGCAGTTCCTTCGCCAGCGTCTTCAAGCCCCGGCTGATCTCCGAGATTTCCTGCACCCGGTTGTCGCTGCCGCGCGTCGATCCCTGGAGCAATTGGAGATAATCGACGACGACAAGCCCGACATTGTGCCGGCGCTTGAGCCGCCGCGCCCGCGTGCGCAGCGCGGCGATGGTGAGGCCGGGCGTATCGTCGATATAGAGCGGCAGTTCCTGGAGGTCGCGCGCCGCGCGGCTCAGATTCTGAAAGTCGGCGCGGCTGATCTTGCCCATGCGCAGCGCCTCGCTGCTGATCCCCGACTGTTCGGCGAGCACGCGCGTCGCGAGCTGGTCGGCCGACATTTCGAGGCTGAAGAAGGCGACGCGCGCGCCCATGTTGCGCTCGGGCGCGATGCCGTCACCCTCGTCGCGCAGCCAGCGCGCGGCGGCATTGTAGGCGATGTTGGTGGCGAGCGAGGTCTTGCCCATGCCCGGCCGCCCGGCGAGGATCACGAGATCGCTGTTGTGGAGGCCGCCGATCTTCTCGTTGAGGCCCGTCAGCCCCGTGGTGATGCCCGACAGATGCCCGCCGCTGTTGAGCGCGCGCTCGGCGATGCCCACCGCCATGGTCGCGGCGCTGGTGAAGCTCTTGACCGAGCCCACTTCCCCCTCGCCCTCCGACACCTTGTAGAGCGCGACCTCCGCCTCCTCGATCTGGCCGCGCGGATCGACCGATTCGCTGGTGTCGAGCGCGCGGTCGACCAGATCGCGTCCCACGCCGACGAGCTGGCGGAGCAGCGCGAGGTCATAGATCTGCGCCGCGAAGTCGCGCGCGCCGATCACCGCCGCGCCGCTGCCGGTGAGCTGCGCGAGATAGGCCGCGCCGCCCAGTTCCCTCATCGCCGGATCATTCTCGAGCAGCGGCCGCAGCGTCACCGGATTGGCGACCATGTTGCGCTCGACGAGGCGCAGGATCGCGTCATAGATGCGGCCGTGCATCGGATCGTAGAAATGCTCGGCGCGCAGCTTCATCTGCACGTCCTCGGCGATGCGGTTGTCGATCATCAGCGCGCCGAGCAGCGCCGCCTCCGCCTCGACATTGCGGGGCAGGCGGACATCGGCGGGATCACCCGCCGGACTCAAGCGCATCGGTTCGGCCATGGCGCGCACCATCGGCTTCCCCGCGCCGCGCCGCAAGCCTGTTCACGGGCTGCGGATAAGTGCGGGGATAAGGCGGGCGATGTCGCGCCCCGCTTGTCGCCCGCGCATTCACCCCCTAAGCATCATCCCCCGCCATGGCCGATCCGCGCATCATCGACATCCGTCTCGACGAACGGAGCATCCTGTGGCGGAACGCGGACGTCGAGCAGGAACGGCGCATCGCCATTTTCGACATATTGGAGGACAACCACTTCGCGCCGCAGCGCGAGCATCCCGACGGCTACAAGGGGCCGTACCGGGTGCTGCTCTCGGTGGAGGAGGGCCGGCTGGTGATCGCGATCCACCGCGAGGACGAGAGCCATCTGGAATCGATCATCCTCGGCCTTGGCCGTTTCCGCCGGCCGATCAGGGACTATTTCGCGATCTGCGACAGCTATTATCAGGCAATCCGCCAAGCGACGCCGCAACAGATCGAGACCGTCGACATGGCCCGCCGCGCCATCCACAACGAAGCCGCCGAGCTGCTGCGCGAGCGGCTCGAGGGCAAGATCGACGTCGATTTCGACACCGCCCGGCGGCTGTTCACGCTGCTGTGCGTGTTGCACATCAAGGGATGAGCGGGGTGGCGAGCGCGGCGGCACCGATGCGGCGGCATCGCCGGACGATGCGGCTGTGGCCGATGCTCGCGGGCGCGGCCTTCGGGGTGGCGATCCTCTGGGCGCTTGGCCTCTTCGCGCTGCGCGGATGGGCGCCCCCGCGCGAGCGCTATCCGGTCCAGGGCATCACCATCGGCGCCGATCAGGGGCCGGTCGACTGGGCCATGGTCCGCGCCGCCCATGCCGATTTCGCCTATCTGCGCGCCGTCGCGGGCGACGAGGCCGATCCGCAATTCGCCGCCAACTGGGCCGGCGCGCAGGCGGCGGGGCTGCGCTATGGCGCGGTGCTCGCGTTCAGCCTCTGCCGGCCCGCCGCCGCGCAGGCGACGCGCTACCTCGCCACCGTGCCGCGCGACGCGGCCGCGCTGCCCCCCGTCATCCACCTCGCCTTCACGCCCGACTGCGCCGCGCGGCCGGGGCGCGACAGCCTGCTCTCGGCGCTCAATACCCTGCTCAACCTGGTCGAGACGCATGGCGGCAAGCCCGCCGTCCTCCATGTCGCGCCTGATTTCGACGCGGCCTATGATGTCGGCGGCGGCATCAACCGCACGCTGTGGCTCGACCGGGATTTCCTGCCGCCGGATTACGCCGCGCGCGCCTGGGTGATGTGGTCGGCGACGCGCCATCGCCACGTTGCCGGCATCGCGACGCCGGTCGAATGGGCGGTGGTCCGGCCATGAACGGCGAGGTCGAGGCGCTGATCGCCGCCGCGCGCGCCGCCCGCGAGCAGGCCTATGCCCCCTATAGCCGCTTTGCCGTCGGCGCCGCGCTGCGCCTGGCCGACGGTGCGATCCTCACCGGCGCCAATGTCGAGAATGCGAGCTACGGCCTCTCGCTCTGCGCGGAAACGGTGGCGGTCGCCACGGCCAGCGCGGCGGGCAGGCTGCCCGAGCTTACGGCCGTCGCGGTGGCGGGCGGCCCCATCGACGGCGCGCCGCTCGATCGCCCGCTCACCCCCTGCGGCCGCTGCCGGCAGGTGCTGCACGAAGCGCAGCAACGCGCCGGCCGGCCGATCATCATCCATTGCGCCGGCGCGGAGGGACCGGCGATCGCGAGCCACCGCCTCGACGATCTCCTCCCCCACGCCTTTGACGCGCGCGACCTCGCACGGGACGACCGATGAGCATCCTCTCCGACAAATGGATCCGCGAGCAGGCGCTCGCCACCGGCATGATCGAGCCGTTCGTCGAATCGCAGCGGCGCGACGGCTGCATCAGCTACGGCCTCTCCTCCTACGGCTATGACGCGCGGGTGGCCGACGAGTTCAAGATCTTCACCAATGTCGACAGCGCGATCGTCGACCCCAAGGATTTCGCGTCGAACAGCTTCGTCGACCGCAAGACCGATGTGTGCATCATCCCGCCCAACAGCTTCGCGCTCGCGCGGACGGTCGAATATTTCCGGGTGCCGCGCGACGTGCTCGTCATCTGCCTCGGCAAGTCGACCTATGCGCGCTGCGGGATCATCGTCAACGTGACGCCGCTGGAACCCGGCTGGGAAGGCCATGTGACGCTGGAGTTCTCCAACACCACGCCGCTGCCGGCCAGGATCTACGCCAACGAGGGCGCGTGCCAGTTCCTGTTCCTCGCCGGCAACGAGCCGTGCGAGACCAGCTATGCCGACCGCGCGGGCAAATATATGGGGCAGACCGGCGTGACGCTGCCGCGGCTCTGACCGACCGCCGGGCGGATCGTGGCGCGCCCGCCCTCAGGCGACCTGCGCCATCCCCGCGTCCTCGGGATCGCGCAGCACATAGCCGCGGCCCCAGACCGTCTCGATATAGTTCTCCCCGCCGCAGGCCAGCGCCAGCTTTTTGCGCAGCTTGCAGATGAAGACGTCGATGATCTTGAGCTCGGGCTCGTCCATCCCGCCATAGAGGTGGTTGAGGAACATTTCCTTGGTGAGCGTCGTGCCCTTGCGGAGCGAGAGCAGCTCCAGCATCGCATATTCCTTGCCGGTGAGGTGCACGCGGTTGCCGTCGACCTCCACCGTCTTGGCATCGAGGTTGACCGCCAGCTTGCCGGTGCGGATGACCGACTGCGAATGGCCCTTGGAGCGGCGGACGACCGCATGGATGCGCGCGACCAGCTCCTCGCGGTGGAACGGCTTGGTCACATAGTCGTCGGCGCCGAAGCCGAAGGAGCGGACCTTGCTGTCCATCTCCGAAATGCCCGACAGGATCAGCACCGGCGTCTGCACCTTGGCCGTGCGCAGCTTCTTGAGCACGTCATAGCCGTGCATGTCCGGCAGGTTGAGATCGAGGCAGATGATGTCGTAATCATAGAGCTTGCCGAGGTCCAAGCCCTCCTCGCCCAGATCGGTGGTGTAGACGTTGAAGCCTTCGGTCGTGAGCATCAGCTCAATGGCCTTGGCGGTGGTCGGCTCGTCTTCAATCAACAAAACGCGCATGTCTCGCCCCTTGTTTGTACGGATGAGCACGCCCCCACCGACGCACTGCGGCTCAATTATTAACCAAAGCGGGTGTGAACGCAAAAGGTTAATTTCTCGTAAACCGGCCTTTGTCCACGAGTCGCGCTACAGACTCAGCGCTGGGCGAAGCGATCCAGAAGGAAACGGGCCAGCGCGCCCACGCGCGCGCTCCGCAGGCGCGAGGGCGGCGTCACCAGATACAGGTCGAGCGGGGGCAGCCGCCAGTCCTCCAGCAGCCGCACCAGCCGGCCGGCCGCGACATCGGCGTCGGCGATGAAGTCGGGCAGGACGGCAACGCCGAGCCCCGCGCGCAACGCCGGCAGCATCGCCTCGCCATTGTTGGCCACCAGCCGCACGGCGAGGTCGATCGCGACCGTCTCGCCCGCCGGGCCAGTCAGCCGCCACTGCGCGGGATGACGCGCATTGCCATAGGCGATGGCGGGCCAGCCGGCGAGCGCGAACGGGCTGGCCGGCGCGCCACGCGCCGTCACCAGCGCGGGCGCGGCGACGACATGGTTGCGAACCGGGCGCAGCCGGCGCGCGATGAGGCTGCTGTCGGGCAGCGCCGCGATGCGCAGCGTCATGTCGAGCCGCTCGGCGATGAGGTCGACCGTCGCGTCGGACAGGCACAGGTCGACCGCCACCTTGGGATGCAGGCTCATGAAATCGGCGATCGCGGGCGCGACATGGCCGATGCCGAAGCTCATCGGCGCCCCCAGGCGGATCTCGCCCGCCAGATCGCCGCGTTCGCTATGCGCCGCCTCCTGCGCGGCGCGGCCCTCGTCGAGCAGGCGGGCGGCATGGTCGGCGAGTCGCACGCCGCTCTGGGTGAGCGCAAGCTGGCGCGAGGTGCGGCTGAAGAGGCTGGTGCCCAGCTCCGCCTCCAGCCGGCTCACCGCCTTCGACACCGTCGCCTTGGAGAGGCCCAGTTCGCGCGCGGCCCGCGTGAAGGAGCGCTGGTCGGCGACAGTGGCGAAGATCGCCCAGGCTTCGAGATCAGGCAGTCGCATTTCGGAAACAATCCGTTTCTAACCTGGCCATTCAAGAAACGATCCTGATCGCTATGTTCCCGGTCATCAAGTCCCTTCCGAACCCCGGAGACGATCCATGACCACCACGCTCGAAACCGACCGCCCCGCGACGCTCGACCGCCGCCCCTTCGCCACCCTGGGCCATGCCGATCATGGCTGGCTCGATGCCCGCCATCATTTCTCCTTCGCGAGCTACTATGAGCCGCAGCGGATGGGCTGGGGCGCTTTGCGCGTGTGGAACGACGACATCATTGCCGGCCGCAGCGGCTTTCCTCCCCACCCGCATCAGGACATGGAGATCATTACCTATGTCCGCCAGGGCGCCATCACGCATGAGGACAGCATGGGCAATCGCGGCGTCACCGAGGCGGGTGACATCCAGGTGATGAGCGCGGGCCGTGGCGTCCGTCATTCCGAGTTCAATCTCGGCAACGAGGAAACGCGGCTGTTCCAGATCTGGATCCTGCCCCGCGAGCGTGGCGGCGATCCTTACTGGGCGACACGCCGCTTCCCGCGCGAGGCGCGCGACGGCCAGCTCACCGTGCTCGCCAGCGGCTATGCCGAGGACGAGGGCGCGCTGCCGATCCGCGCCGACGCGCGGCTGCTCGGGGGCACGCTCGCCCACGGGCAGAGCATCGCGTATCGCGTCGAGCCCGGCCGCCACGCCTATCTGGTCCCGGCGCGCGGCGCCCTCGTCGTCAACGGCACGCCGGTCGAGGAGCGCGACGGCCTCGCCGTGGCCGGCGACACGACGCTCACAATCGAGGCACGCGGCGAGGCCGAGATCGTCCTCGTCGACAGCCTCTGATCGCTCATCTCACAGCCCCCAAGAGGAGACCCCCCATGGCGAAAGTTCTTGTTCTCTATTATTCCAGCTACGGCCACATCGAGGCGATGGCGAACGCCGTGGCCGATGGCGCGCGCGAGACCGGCGCGCAGGTGGACGTCATGCGCGTGCCCGAAACCGCGCCCGAAGAGGTCGCCCGCAACGCGCATTTCAAGCTCGATCAGGCCGCGCCCGTCGCCACCATCGACCAGCTCGCCGACTATGACGCGATCGTCGTGGGCACCGGCACCCGCTTCGGCCGGATCAGCGGGCAGATGGCGTCGTTCCTCGACCAGGCCGGCGGCCTGTGGATGCGCGGCGCGCTCAACGGCAAGGTCGGCGCGGCCTTCACCGCCTCGGCGACGCAGCATGGCGGGCAGGAGACGACGCTGTTCTCGATCATCACCAACCTGCTGCACTTCGGCATGACCATCGTCGGGCTCGATTATGGCTTTCAGGGCCAGATGGGCGTCGACGAGGTCAAGGGCGGCGCCCCCTATGGCGCGACGACGATCAGCGACGGCAATGGCAGCCGTCAGCCGAGCGTCACCGAACTCGACGGCGCGCGCTATCTCGGCCGCCGCGTGGCGACGACGGCCGCAAAGCTGTTCGGCTGAGGTCACCAACACCGCCTCCGTTCGTGTCGAGCGAAGTCGAGACACGCGCACGCCGCGCAATCGGTTCGCGACTTTGCTCGAACCGAACGGAGGGTTGAGGGCGTGCCGAGCCGTCAAACCTGCCCGAGCAGCACCCGGCGCGTCCAGCGTGTCCGGGTCGCGGCCCAGGCGATCAGCGCCGACCCGGCGAGCGCCGCCGCGAGCCGCAGCGAGCGCTCCATGTAGGGCGTCAGATAGTGGATGAAGGCGACATGCGCGTACATGATCGCCACCGAATGCCGGCCGGGGATCGCGAGCCAGCCCAGCACCCCGGCCGGCGCCCGCTGCAATGACAGGCACAGCAGTGCCGCGATCGCGATCCCGCCGGCGAGCGACAGCCCCGGCAGGCCATGATCGCCCTGTTTGAGGTTCACCGCCGGCCACCACACCAGCGCCGCGACCGCCAGGATCACCAGCCCGCCGAGCACCGCGCGCGCCGGCGGATAGTGCCGCCACAGCGTTCCCGCCCAGAGCAGCGTCAGCGCGGCGGGAAGGCCGATGAGGCCGAGCGGCGACAGCGCCGCATGTTCGGCCACCCGGCTCCCCGCCGCCATCACCAGGACGACGACCAGCAGCCACCGCCAGTCCAGCGGATCGGGCCAGCGGCGGAGCAGCGCGTTGTGGATGAGCCGCGCCGCGAACAGGCAGGGCGCGAACCACAGGATCGTGAACGGCCCCGTCAGCCGCTCATGATGCGCGATGAGCGCCCAGGCCGCGTCCCCCGCGGTGGCGAAGACGGGACGCACGGCCCTTATCCCCTCGATCAGCCAGTCGGCCGCCACCAGCAGGACGACAAAGGCCAGCCACGGCACAAGCAACTGCCGCGCCAGCCGTTCCGCGAGCGGCGCCTCCGGCTGGGGCTTCGCCAGATAGCCCGCCAGCAGGAAAAACAGCGGCATGTGCCAGGCATAGATCAGCTGATGCGGCCAGCCGCGCGTCCACACATGGCCAACCACGACCGCGAGAATGCCCACGCCCTTGGCGGCATCGACCCACTCGACGCGCGGGCGCCCGGCGCTTTGGCTGCTATCCCCCATCCGACGAACGGCTTATAGCGCGCGTCATGACCGTCAACCGCAAAGTCCCCGCGCCCGCCTCCCCGCTCGCCGCGCGGGTGCTGTTCATCGATGGCGAGGCGATCGTGATCGACAAGCCGGCGGGGCTGCCGGTCGATCCGCCGCGCGACGGATCGCTGAGCCTCGAGAACCATCTCGGCTCGCTCACCTTCGGCTTTCAGCGCCTGCCGCTCGCGGTCCACCGGCTCGACCGCGACACCAGCGGCTGCCTGCTCCTCGCGCGCAATCCCAAGGCGCACCAACGCTTCACCCAGGCGTTCGAGCAGCGGCAGGTCGGCAAGCGCTATCTCGCGGTGCTCGCCGGCGTGCCCGCCGAACCTCGCGGCACGATCGACCTCCCCATCGGCAAGACCAGCAGCGCGGCCGAAGGCTGGCGCATGGTTCCCGATCCGCGCGGCAAGCCGGCGGTGACGCATTGGGAGGTGGTGCGCGTGGTCGACGATCGCGCGCTCGTCGCCTTCACGCCCGAGACCGGCCGCACCCACCAGATCCGCGTCCATGCGCGCGAGGGGATCGGCATCGGCATCGTCGGCGATCCCGTCTATGGCACCGCCGGCGGGCCGATGCTGCTCCACAGCGCCTGGCTGCGCGTCGAGCGCGACGGCAAGCCGCCGGTCGAGGCGAGCGCGCCGCTGCCTCCCGTCTTCGCCGCCGCCGGATTTGCCGAGCCGGTGCCATGACCTTCGACGATCTTCCCGCCGACGCGATCGAGGAACGGTTCATCACCGCCGGCGGCCCCGGCGGGCAGAATGTCAACAAGGTCGCGACGGCGGTGCAACTGCGCGTCGATTGCTACCGCTTGGGCCTCTCGCCCGAGAGCTACCGCCGGCTGCGCGTGCTCGCGGGGTCGCGGATGACCGCGCAGGGCGTGCTCGTCATCCAGGCGCAGCGCTTCCGCACGCAGGAGGCGAACCGGATCGACGCGCGCGACCGCGTCATGGCGCTGCTCGCCAAGGCGCAACAGCGCGAGGCGCGCCGCATCGCCACCCGCCCCGGCAAGGCCGCCAAGGCGCGGCGGATCGACGGCAAGAAGGCGCGCGGCACGATCAAGCAGGGGCGCGGCAAGGTGGTGCTGGATTGAGGGCGCGGCCCGTCCTACATCCGTCACATGGCTCAACATCGCCCCATGATCTTCGTCATTGCGAGCGCAGCGAAGCAATCCAGGGCGGCGCTCGGGGCTCTGGATTGCTTCGCTGCGCTCGCAATGACGGGCTCGGATTATCGTCGCTCCCGATAACAATGGTTTGGTGATCATGTTCGACTTCGCCCCCGACCCCGCCGCGCCCAAGGCGGCGCTCCACGACGACCTGCGCCTCGCCGCGCTTGCCGTGACCGAGGGGGAGCGCGACCCCGTCGCCAACATGGCCAATGTCGCCGCGCTCGTCTGGCAGTTCCTTCCCGATCTCAACTGGGCCGGCTTCTATCGCTTCGACGGCACCGAACTCGTGCTCGGCCCGTTCCAGGGCAAGCCCGCCTGCCTGCGCATCGCGATCGGCAAGGGTGTCTGCGGCGCGGCGGCGGCGGCGCGCAGGACGCAATGCGTGGCGGACGTCCACGCCTTTCCCGGCCATATTGCCTGCGACGCCGCGTCGCGCTCCGAACTGGTGGTGCCGATCCTCGACGGGGCACGGCTCGTCGGCGTCCTCGATCTCGACAGCCCGGTGCCCGCGCGCTTCGACGCGGAGGATGTCGCGGGCATCGAGGCGCTGTGCGCCGCGCTCACGGGGCGGCTGGGGTGACCTTTCACATGATCCTGCCTTCGCGGGAGCACGCCGGGGTCAGATCATCGCCATCCCGCCGTTCACATGCAGCGTCTGCCCCGTGACATAGCCCGCCTCGCGGCTGGCGAGATAGACGACGGCGGCCGCGATGTCGTCGCCCTCGCCCATCTTGCCCGCCGGGATGCGCGCGTTGAGCGCCTCTTTCTGCGCGTCGGGCAGGGCGTCGGTCATCGCCGAGCGGATGAAGCCGGGCGCCACGCAGTTGACGGTGATCGACCGGCTGGCGAGTTCCTGCGCCAGGCTCTTGGTCATGCCGATGAGCCCCGCCTTGGACGCGGCGTAATTGGCCTGCCCCGGATTGCCGGTGACGCCCACGACGCTGGTGATCGAGATGACGCGGCCGAAGCGCGCCTTCATCATCGGCCGGGCGGCGGCGCGGATCAGGCGGAACGCGGCCTCGAGGTTGACGCGGATCACGTCGCTCCACTCCTCGTCCTTCATGCGCAGGACGAGGTTGTCGCGGGTGATGCCGGCGTTGTTGACGAGGATGTCGAGCGTGCCGCCCAGCGCCTCGACCGCGCCCGGCACCAGCGCCTCGACCGCCGCGCTGTCGGCGAGGTTGCACGGCAGCGCGACGGGATCGCCCGGCAGCGACGCGGCGAAGGCGGCGAGCTTGTCGGCATTGCTCCCCGACACCGCGATCCGCGCGCCCTGAGCCGCGAGCGCCCGCGCCACCGCCGACCCGATGCCGCCGCTGGCGCCGGTGACGAGCGCGGTCATTCCCGTGAGGTCAAACATCGCCAATTCTCCTGTTTTGATCGCGCAAAGGCGCAAAGGGCGCAGAGGGGTCGTGGTTGTTGACGAGGCGGCGAATGCCTTCCTTCATCGTTTCATGGCTGAAGTTCAGAAGCAGGCCGACCGGCTTGCCGGTCAGACGCAGATAGGTGAGCAGTTGCTTCGCATGGGCCTTGTTCAGCTGCTCCACCGACTTGACTTCGATGATGAGGCAGTCCTCGACCATGAGGTCGATGCGAAAAGCGGCCTCGAAGCGAAAATCTTCATAAACGATGTCGATCGGCTTTTGCCGATCGACCTTGTATCCCATGCCTGCCAGCTTCGCCGCGAGCACCGTCTCGTAGACGCTCTCCAACAAGCCTGGCCCGAGGGTTTGGTGAACCGACACCGCCACTCCGATGACCTCGCGGCTGATCGCATCGACCGATTGGCTCACCCTTTGCGTCCTTTGCGCCTTTGCGCGAAAAACATAAAAATCAAACCCGCGCCAGCAGCGCCTCGATATCGTCCATGCTCACCACGCTCGTCGCCTGCGCATCGGGCGCAGTGCGCTTCACCATCGGCGCGAGCACCTTGCCGCCCAGTTCGACGAAATCGGTGACCCCGGCCTCCCACAGCGCCGCGATCGTCTCGCGCCAGCGGACGCGGCCGGTCACCTGCTCGACGAGGCGGGCGCGAATCTCGTCGGGCACGCTGATCGGCGCGGCGAGGACATTGGCGTAGAGCGGCACCAGCGGCGCGCTCACCCGCGCGTCAGCCAGCGCCGCCGCCATGACCTCGGCGGCGGGTGCCATCAGCGCGCAGTGGAACGGCGCCGAGACGGGGAGCAGCACACCGCGCTTGATGCCATGATCCCTCACCATCGCCACCGCCCGCTCGATCGCGCCGCGATGGCCGGAGAGCACGACCTGCCCCGGATCATTGTCGTTGGCGACCGCGCAGACCTCGCCCTGCGCGGCGGCGTCCGCCAGCGCCTGCGCCTTGTCGATGTCGGCGCCGAGCAGCGCGGCCATCGCGCCTTCGCCGACCGGCACCGCCGCCTGCATCGCCTGGCCGCGCCGCTTGAGCAGCCGCGCGGTGGTGGCGAGGTCGATCGCGCCCGCCGCGCACAGCGCGCTATACTCGCCGAGGCTGTGGCCGGCGACATAATCCGCCTTTTCGCCGAACGAGACGCCGCCTTCCTTCTCCAGCACGCGCAGCGTCGCGAGGGCGTTCGCCATGATCGCGGGCTGGGCGTTCTCGGTGAGCGTCAGGTCCGCCTCCGGCCCCTCGGTCATCAGGCGGAACAAATGCTGCCCCAGGGCGTCGTCGACTTCCTGGAACACCTCGCGCGCCACCGGCGAGGCGGCCGCCAGCGCCTGTCCCATGCCGACGCTCTGGCTGCCCTGACCCGGAAAGAGGAATGCCCGCATTGCCCGATTGCCCCGCGCTGTTGCTCATACCTATTAAGACATAAACCGCGTTGCTCTCCGCGCGCGGGTGCGGCACGACCTAGATAGGCTGCTGCCTCCGCGCAAGCCCGGTCGATTGATGAAAGGCGCCTCCCTCCTTGCCTGCTTCCCCCGCGCGCTTGTCCCTCCTCCTGCTGCCTCTGCTGGGCGCCTGCGCGGCGGGCCGGGACTATCGCGCGCCGAGCGCCGCTGATCTCGCCATGCCCGACGCCTACCGATCCGGCGCGGCCGCCAGCCCCGACCCGCAGAGACTGGGGAACTGGTGGCGCCAGTTCAACGATCCGGTGCTCGACACGCTGGTCGACCGCGCCATCGCCGGCAATCTCGACCTCGCGCAGGCGGTCGCGCGGGTGCGGCAGGCGCGCGAGGCGGCGATCCAGGCGGGCGCGGCCTATGCGCCGACGATCACCAGCTCGTCGAGCGCGGGGCGCAACTTCAGCAACAGGGCGCCAGATAGCAGCAGCGTCTCGGGCGGACTCGACGCGAACTGGGAGATCGACCTGTTCGGCGGCATCGGCCGTTCGGTCGAGGCGGCGCGCGCCGACGAGGCCGCCTCGCGCTACAGCCTCGCCGATGTCCGCGTCTCGATCATCGCGGAGACGGTGAGCAACTACATCCAGGCGCGGCTGGCGCAGGAGCGGCTGCGCATCGCGCGCGACACGCTCAGGACGCAGGACGACAATGACCAGATCGCCCGCTGGCGCGTGCTCGCCGGCCTCGCCTCCTCGCTCGACGAGGAGCAGGCGCGCAGCCAGCGGGCGCAGACCGCCGCGACGATCCCGACGATCGAGGAAAGCTACCGCAATGCGCTCAACCGCATCGCGGTGCTCACCGGCGCGCCGCCGGGCGAGGCGACCCGCATCGTCGAGGCGCAGGCGCCGATCCCGCAGGCGGGCGACGCCATCGCGATCGGCGTCCCCGCCGACACGCTGCGCCAGCGCCCCGACGTGCGCGGCGCCGAGCGCAGCCTTGCCGCCGCCACCGCGCGGATCGGCGTGGCGCAGGCCGATCTGCTGCCCGCGCTGCGCATCACCGGCGACGTTGGCACCTCGGCACGGCGGATCGGCAATCTCGCCGACGTCATCACGGGCAGCCTGTTCGGCACGCTGAGCCAGCTCATCTTCGACGGCGGCGCGGCCCGTTCGCGCGTTCGCGCGCAGCGCGCCGCGACGCAAGAGGCGCTCGCCCGCTACCGCCAGAGCGTGCTCACCGCGCTCGAGGATGTCGAGAATGGCACCGTCGCCATCACCACCGCCCGCGAGCGCCAGGCGCAATATGCCATCGCGCTGGAGGCGGCGACCAACAGCGCGATCATCGCCCGCAGCCAGTATCAGGCCGGCCTCACCGACTTTCAGACGCTGCTCGAAACCGAGCGCTCGCTGCTCAACAGCCGCGACGGCGAAGCGGGCAGCCGCGCCGACCGCGCGCTCGCCATCGTCCAGCTCTACCGCGCGCTGGGCGGCGGCTGGCAGACCAGCAACGGACCGACCTCATGACCGACACCGCCCCAGACACTCTCGACGATTTCCTTGGCGCCAAGCCGGCCGATCCGCGACGCAAGTGGCTGATCCGGGCCGCGATCCTGCTCGCTGTGGTGCTGCTCGTCCTGCTGCTCGGCCGCTGCTTCCGGGGCGAGGACGAGGTGCGCTACGCCACGCGCGAGGCGAAGCGCGGCGACCTCACCGTCACCGTCTCGGCCACCGGCAACTTGAAGCCGGTCAATCAGGTCGATGTCGGCTCGGAGCAATCGGGCATCCTGACGCAGGTGCTCGTCGACGTGAACGACCGTGTCACCAGGGGACAGCTCCTCGCCACGCTCGACACCGCGCGCCTGCTCGACACCGTGCGGCAGAGCGAGGCGCAACTCGCCTCCGCGCGGGCGAGCGTGGCCCAGGCGGACGCGCAGGCGACGCTCGCCCGTGCGACATTGGCGCGGCAGGAAGAGGTTTCGCGCCTGTCGGGCGGGCGCGTCCCCTCCAGGACCGAGCTGGACAATGCGCGCGCCAATGTCGCCACCGCGCTCGCCAATCTGCGGTCGGCGCGCGCGCAGGTGGCGGTCGCGCAGGCACAGCTCTCCTCGGCGCAGATCAACCTGTCCAAGGCGCGGATCGTCTCGCCGGTGAACGGCGTCGTGCTCTCGCGCGATGTCGAGCCGGGGCAGACCGTCGCCGCCTCGTTCAACGCGCCGGTGCTCTTCACCCTCGCCGAAGACCTCAAGAAGATGGAGGTCGAGGTATCGGTCGACGAGGCCGATGTCGGCCAGGTGGCGCCGGGGCAGAAAGCGAGCTTCACCGTTGACGCCTATCCCGGCCGCACCTTCCCCGCGCTCATCACCCGCGTCAACGTCGGCTCGAACGGCACCACCAGCACCGGCGGGTCGTCCGCGACCAGCGCGAGCGGATCGACCGTCGTTTCCTACACCGCGGTGCTGAGCGTCGCCAACCCGGACGAGATGCTGCGGCCGGGCATGACCGCGACCGCCGACATCATCGCGCGCGAGGTCAGGGGCGCGCTGCTCATCCCCAACGCCGCGCTGCGCTTCACGCCGAGCCGGGCGAGAGGAAGCGGCGGCTTCACCAGCGCCATCATCCCGCGCCCGCGCCGGGGCAACCGCGCGGTGCAGCAGGTGGCGTTCGGCGCGGGCAGCGAGCAGACCGTCTATGTGCTGGGCGAGGACGGCCAGCCCCGTCCGCTCAACGTCACCATCGGCCAGAGCGACGGCACCCGCACCGCCGTCACACAGGGCGATCTGCGCGCCGGGATGCGCGTCATCACCGGCCAGCTCGCCGCCGGCCAGACCGCGCCCGAAGATGATGGCAATGCCGGCCAGAAGCGTGCGTCCGATGCCCCCCGCCCCTGACGCCCCGATCATCAGCCTGCGCGGCGTCACCAAGACCTTCGGCGCCGGCGCGACCGCGTTCCAGGCGCTCAAGGGCATCGACATCGACATCGAGGCAGCGGATTTCGTCGCCGTCATGGGTCCGTCGGGATCGGGCAAGTCGACGACGATGAACATCCTGGGCTGCCTCGACACGCCCACCGCCGGCAGCTTCCTGTTCAAGGGGCGCGCGGTGGAAAGCCTCGACCGCGACCAGCGGGCGATGCTGCGGCGGCGCTATCTCGGCTTCGTGTTCCAGGGCTTCAACCTGCTCTCGCGCACCAGCGCGCTCGAGAATGTCGAGCTGCCTCTGCTCTATCGCGGCGAGGCGAAGGACGTGCGGCGGCGCATGGCGCTCGACGCGCTCGACAAGGTGGGCCTCAAGGACTGGTGGGACCACACCCCCGCCGAACTCTCCGGCGGGCAGCAGCAGCGCGTCGCCATCGCGCGCGCCATCGTCACCAATCCCGACGTGCTCCTCGCCGACGAGCCGACCGGCAATCTCGACACCGAACGCTCGATCGAGATCATGAAGCTCCTGACCGCGCTCAACCGCGATCTCGGCATCACGGTGCTCATGGTGACGCACGAGGCGGAGATGGCGGCCTATGCCCACACCATCATCCATTTCCGCGACGGGCTGGTCGAGCGGACCGAGCAGCGGGAGCCTGTCGGCTGATGCTCGGGACGACGATCATCCTCGCCTTCCGCGAGATCATGCGCCACAAGCTGCGCTCGTTCCTGACGACGCTCGGCATCATCATCGGCGTCGCGGCGGTGGTCATCATGGTGACGCTGGGCAACGGCGCGACGGCGGCCGTGCGACAGCAGGTGAGCGCGCTGGGCGCCAACATCCTCCAGATCCGCCCCGGCCAGGGCTTCGGGCGCGGCGGCGGCGGCCCCCGCCCGCCCGACTTCAAGGCGCAGGACGTCACCGCGATCCACAACCAGATCGCCGGCGTCCGCGCCGTGGCGCCCCAGGCACAGACCAGCGGCACCGCGATCTACGAGGGCAACAACTGGAACACCACGATCAACGGCACGACCGCCAGCTATTTCGAGGCGCAGCAGTGGAAACTGAGCAGCGGCCGCCTCTTCCTTCCCGAGGAGGAGCAGGCGGGCAAGGTCGTCTGCATCATCGGCTCGACGCTCAGGACCAACATCTTCAAGCGCGAGGATCCGATCGGCAAGCGCTTCCGCATCAAGGGGGTGAGCTGCCAGGTGATCGGCGTGCTCGCGACGCGCGGGCAGGGCGGCTTCGGGCAGGACCAGGACGACGTCGTCGTGATGCCGATCAAGCTCGTCCAGCGCCGCTTCACCGGCAACCGCGACATCGATCTCATCCTCGTCGCGGTCGACGACGCGTTCGAGAGCACCGCCGTCCAGTCCTCGATCGAGGATCTGCTGCGCGAACGCCGCCGGATCAAGCCCGGCGAGGAGGATAATTTCAACGTCTTCGACACCAAGCAGATCAGCGACACGCTGACCGGCGTCACCACGATCCTCACGCAGATCGTCTCGGCGGTGGCGGCCATCTCGCTCGTCGTCGGCGGCATCGGGATCATGAACATCATGCTGGTGTCGGTGACCGAGCGCACGCGCGAGATCGGCATCCGCCTCGCCATCGGCGCGGTGGCGAACGAGGTGCTGCTGCAGTTCCTCGTCGAGGCGGTGGTGCTCTCGTGCCTGGGCGGGCTCATCGGCATGGTGATCGCGCTGTTCGCCTCGCTCGCTCTCGCGCCGCTGCTCGAGGTGCCGTTCGTGTTCGACCTGCGGATCAACATCCTGGCCTTCCTGTTCTCCGCCGCCATCGGGGTGATTTTCGGCTATTTCCCCGCCCGCCGCGCCGCCGCGCTCAACCCGATCGAGGCGCTGCGGCACGAATAGCGCTCCCCATGCCTTGCTTTTGCGAGCCGGTTGCGTCATAGGCGCCCGTCCGTCCGGCGCGAGCCGCCGGCGGCATCAGTAACGAGACGACAGCCGGAGGGGCGGTGCGCATGGGGCGCCCGTCAGCAATCGGCCAAGATGAAGGACGCGAAATGGCTCTTTACGAGCATGTGTTTCTCGCGCGTCAGGACCTCGCCCAGGCGCAGGTCGACGCGCTGGCGGAAAATGCCGCCAAGATCATCGAGCAGCAGGACGGCAAGGTCACCAAGGTCGAGAATTGGGGCCTGCGCTCGCTCGCTTACAAGATCGCCAAGAACCGCAAGGCGCACTACGTCATGCTCAACATCGACGCGCCCGCGGGCGTCGTCGCCGAGCTGGAGCGCCAGACCTCGATCAACGAGGACGTCATCCGCTACATGACCGTCCGTGTCGAGGAACTCGAAGCCGGCCCGTCGGCGATGATGCGCAAGAGCGAGCGGAGCGACCGCCGCGGCGGCCGTGGCGACCGTGACGGCGACCGCGATCGTGGCCCGCGCCGCGAGCGCGAAGCGGCCGACGGCGAATAAGGAGACATCGAGATGGCACGCCCCTTTTTCCGCCGCCGCAAGAGCTGCCCCTTCTCCGCGAAGGACGCGCCCAAGATCGATTACAAGGACGTCCGCCTGCTCCAGGGCTTCGTCTCCGAGCGCGGCAAGATCGTCCCGAGCCGCATCACCGCCGTTTCGGCGAAGAAGCAGCGCGAGCTGAGCCAGGCGATCAAGCGCGCCCGGCACCTCGGCCTGCTGCCCTATATCGTCAAGTAAGGAGCACGCTCCCATGGAAATCATCCTGCTCGAGCGGATCGAGAAGCTCGGCGCGATCGGCGATGTCGTGACCGTCAAGGACGGCTACGCCCGCAACTATCTGCTCCCCAACAAGAAGGCGCTGCGCTCCAACGCCGCCAACAAGAAAGTGTTCGAGGCGAACCGCGCCCGCATCGAGTCCGAGAACGCGGCGCGTCGCGGCGACGCGCAGAAGGCGGCCGAGGACGTCAACGGCAAGCAGGTCGTGCTGATCCGCCAGTCGTCGAACAGCGGCCAGCTCTACGGCTCGGTCTCGGTCCGCGACATCGTCGACGCGCTCCACGCCGATGGCGTCACCTCGGTCAGCAAGGCGATGGTCGTGCTCGAACGCCCGATCAAGACGATCGGCCTGTTCGACGTCCGCGTGGCGCTGCACCCCGAGGTCGCCGTGACCATCCAGGTCAACGTCGCCCGCTCGCCCGAGGAAGCCGACCTCCAGAAGCAGGGCGTCGACGTCATGCGTTCGATGTACGAGCGCGAGGAAGCGGGCTTCACCGAAGCCTACGACCCCAATGCCGAACCCGGCGACATCGCCGCGTTCCTCGAAACGCCCGAGGAAGGCGAAGCGGCGGCGTAACGGCCTGCATTGCTGGTTTTGAGAGAGCCGCTCGGGGCGACCGGGCGGCTTTTTCGTTTGGGTCGGATTGGGCGAGATCAATCCTCCCCACGCGCGGGGAGGATTTAGTAAACCCGCTTCTTCGGCTTGATATACTCCACCTCGTCCGTCAGCGTGTAGTCGTGCACCGGGCGGTAGTCGATCCGGACCGCGCCGCCCTTGCCGCCCCAGCCATCGAACCAGCTGATCGTGTGCTTCATCCAGTTGGCGTCGTCGCGCTCGGGGAAGTCCTCGTGCATGTGCGCGCCGCGGCTTTCCTTGCGGTTCAGGGCACTGCGGATCGTGCACTGCGCCTGGGCGATGAGGTTGTCGAGCTCGAGCGTTTCGACGAGGTCGGTGTTCCAGATCAGCGAGCGATCGGTGACGTGGATGTCGGCCATGCGCTTGTAGACCGCGTCCATCTTCGCGCAGCCCTCGGTCATCAGCGCGTCGTCGCGGAAGACGGCGGCGTGGCGCTGCATCGTGCGCTGCATCTCGAGCCGCACCTGCGACGTCGGCGAGCCGCCGTTGGCGTGGCGGAAATGGTCGAGCCGGCCGAGCGCCAGCTCCTCGTTCCCCGCCGGCAGCGGCTTGTGCGGCGTGCCGGGCTTGACGATCTCGGCGATGCGCTTGCCGGTCGCGCGGCCGAACACGACGAGGTCGATGAGGCTGTTCGATCCCAGGCGATTGGCGCCATGGACCGAGACGCACGCCGCCTCGCCCACCGCGAACAGCCCCGGCACGACCGCGTCGGGATCGCCGTCGCGCAGCGTCACCACCTCGCCGTGATAGTTACAGGGGATGCCGCCCATATTGTAATGCACGGTCGGCACCACGGGCAGCGGCTGGCGGGTGAGGTCGACGCCCGCGAAGATCTTGCCCGTCTCGGTGATGCCCGGCAGCCGCTCCGCCAGCACCTTGGGATCGATATGGTCGAGGTGGAGGAAGATGTGATCCTTCTCCTTCCCCACGCCCCGCCCCTCGCGGATTTCCATCGCCATCGAGCGCGAGACGACGTCGCGACTGGCGAGATCCTTGGCCGAGGGGGCATAGCGCTCCATGAAGCGCTCGCCCTCGGCATTGGTGAGATAGCCGCCCTCGCCGCGCGCGCCCTCGGTGATGAGCACGCCCGCGCCGTAGATGCCGGTCGGGTGGAACTGCACGAACTCCATGTCCTGCAGCGGCAGGCCCGCGCGCAGCACCATCCCGCCGCCGTCGCCGGTGCAGGTGTGCGCCGAGGTGGCGGAGAAATAGCAGCGGCCATAGCCGCCGGTCGCCAGCACCACCGCGTGCGCGCGGAAGCGGTGGAGCGTGCCATCCTCCATCCGCAGCGCGATGACGCCCCGGCACGCCCCGTCCTCCATGATGAGGTCGAGCGCGAAATATTCGACGAAGAAGTCCGCGTCGTACTTCAGGCTCTGCTGGTAGAGCGCGTGGAGCATGGCGTGGCCGGTGCGGTCGGCGGCGGCGGCCGTGCGCTGCACCGGCGGCCCGGCGCCCATGTTCTGCATATGGCCGCCGAAGGGCCGCTGGTAGATCGTCCCGTCCTCGTTGCGGCTGAACGGCATCCCGGCATGTTCAAGCTCGTAGACCGCTGCCGGCGCCTCGCGCACCATATATTCGATCGCGTCCTGGTCGCCGAGCCAGTCGGAGCCCTTGACGGTGTCGTACATGTGCCAGGACCAGTGGTCGGGCGAATTGTTGCCGAGGCTCGCGGCGATGCCGCCCTGCGCGGCGACGGTGTGGCTGCGGGTCGGGAACACCTTGGTGATGCAGGCGGTCTTGAGGCCGCTTTCGGCGATGCCCATCGTCGCGCGCAGGCCCGATCCGCCCGCACCCACCACGACGGCGTCATAGACATGGTCGATGATCTTGTAGGCTTCGGTCATCAGTGGGGCGTCCCCGTGAAAGCGATCCTGGCGATGGCGAACAGGCCCAGCGCCGGCGCGGCGATCGAATAGAAATTGAGCAGCAGGATCGCGCCAAACCGCAGCCCCTCGTCATGCACATAGTCCTCGATCAGCACCTGGAGCCCGAGCCGCAGGTGCCAGAAGGCGTTGACCAGCATCAGTGCGAACGGCACCGCGACGAGCGGCTGCGCGATCCAGCCGGTGACCGACTGATAGTCGAGCCCCGGCAGCCGGGTCAGGCTGAAAAGGAACCATAGCAACAGGATGATGTTGCCAATCGCGGTGGTGCGATGGACGATCCAGTGCCGCGCGCCATGCTTGGCCGAGCCGAGACCCCGGACGCGGCCGATCTGCGATCCCGTCCCCATCAGAAGCTCCCCCGCAGCAGAATGATCCAGAACAGAGCGGTTATGACCGGCGAGAGCATCAGGACGATCAGCGACCACTGCCTGTTGGCGCGCAGCTCGTACCCCGCGCCGATATCGAGCACCAGATGGCGGATGCCCGAGAGCAGGTGCTGGAAGAACGCCCAGCTCAGCCCCACCATGATGGCATAGCCATACCAGCTCGTCGCGTGCGCCTGGAATGCGGCATAGGCCTCCGGTCCGCTCGCCGCCGCGTAGAGCCATGCCACCAGCGCGACGCCGCCGACCACCGCCATGCCGTCGCCCGTCACGCGATGGAGGATGGAGAGCAGCATGTGCGGCCCCCATTTCCAGATCGTGAGATGCGGGGACAAGGGGCGGCTTTTGGTCTGCGCCATTGCGGGTCAAGTCCTGTCTGTCCGGTTGCGGGCGCCCGTTTAGCGCAATTGTTCGCGGGTGCAAATTATTCCGAAACGGCGCGCCGGGGCCATCAGGCCTAACCTCTGATTAACCAACCAAAGCTATGCAAACGGCATCAGCCCGCCTCAAATGAGTGGTAACCAGTCGATGCAAGTCAAGCCGGACCAGGAAATGTTGCTGATCGAGCGGCTGCGTGCGTTCGACCGCGGTGGCACCCTGCGCGACCAATGCCGTGCCGTCATCGACATCGTCGAGCCCGATCGCGAGAAGGTGGTGCAGGCAAGCCTCGACGCCTTCCTGCGCCTCTATTCCAATCCGGCCGAGCGCGGCCCGATCATGCGGGCCTGGCTGCAGGTCCACCTCGCGCAGAAATTCCGCCATCTCGACCAGAACGAATGGTTTGCCGGCGCCAAGGAATTGGCGCGGACCCTGGCCACCGACGCGGTGCCGATGCCGGCCGCCATCAGCGCGCTCGCCGACGGCTATGACGTCGCGCTCCGCTCGGTCATCGAGCACGGCGCCGGCGACGCGGCGACGCTGGCCGATCTGGCGAGCGCCATCCTGCGGGTCGCGCTGATGGAGGCCGAGGTCATCGCGTCGACCGTCGCCTCGGACAAGCTGGGCGAGGCGCAGGACCGCTACAACCGCGCCAGCGACACCTTCAACCTGCGCATCGCCAGCGACATCACCAGCACGTCGGAAATCAGCGTCAAGCTGCGCGATCAGGCGCGCGACGCCAGCCACGCGACGCGCGGGATGCTCGACAAGGCGTCCGAAGTCGCCGCCGCCGCCGAACAATCGGCGATCGCGATGCGCGAGGCGGCGCTGACCTCGGCCGGGCTCATCCGCGCGATCGAGGACGCGCGGTCCGAGGTCGACGGCGCCGCCGATGTCGCCGCCAGGGCCTCCGACCAGGCCGCCGAGGCGGTGACGATGTCGGCCACGCTTTCCGAACACGCGCATTCGATCGAATCGATCCTCGGCCTCATTCGCGACATTGCCGGCCAGACCAACCTTCTCGCGCTCAACGCCACCATCGAGGCGGCGCGCGCGGGTGACGCCGGGCGCGGCTTCGCCGTCGTCGCGCAGGAAGTGAAGACACTCGCCAACCAGACCGCCCGCGCCACCGACGACATCGCCCAGAAGATCGCCGCCATCCAGTCGGCGACCCGCCAGTCGGTCGAGACCAACGAGCGCATCCGCGAGACCGTCGAGCAGGTGCAGACCTTCAGCACCCGCATCCGCGCGGCGATGGATTCGCAGGCGCATACCGTCACGATGATCACGGCGGCCGTCGACGAGACCGCGCTCGCCGCCGACTCGATGTCGAGCAACATCTCCGCGATCCGGCAGGACACCGAAGTGGTCGCCTCGGAGATTGACGAGCTCGAACAGGGCTTCGGCGACGTGCAGTCGCGGCTCGCCAGCCTGCGCGAAACCTCGCGCCAACTGGGCAACGAGGCGGCCTGATCCTTCCCCCGTTCCCAGCGGGGAGGGGCAAGGGAGTGGGAGAGCGGGGCGGAACGCCACGCGTCGCGGCCGGCGGCGGCACAGCCCGCGCCACCCTCCCCTTAGTCGCACGCCGGGGAGCCGCCCTTCCACTCCGGCGCGCTTGTCCCTAAAGCGGGGCAATGGCCAACGATACCGAGCCGCCCGAAAGCTGGCGCGTCACCGTCCCCTGCACGCGCGCGCAGGCCGAGGCGGCGCAGATGGCCGAGATCGACTGGGACGCGGCCGGAGCGTCGCCGCCGGCGATTGTCGCCCGCGAGGAGCGGCCGGACGATGCCGACCACTGGCTCATCGAAGCCTATTTCGAGCGGCCGCCCACCCCGGCCGATCTCGCGGTCCTGCGCGCGGCGCTGCCGGGCGTCCAAGCGGAACCGACCGTCGAGCCGATCGCTCCGCAGCCCTGGGTGGCGCTCAGCCAGGCGGGACTGCCCCCCGTCGCGGCCGGGCGCTTCCACGTCCGCAACCGGCCCGAGGATCCGCCCCGTGCCGGCGCGATCAACCTCCTCATCCCGGCGAGCGCCGCCTTCGGCACCGGCCAGCACGAGACGACCGGCGGCTGCCTCCTGATGCTCGACCGGCTGCACCGGCTCGGAGCGCGGCCGCGCGCGATCGCCGACATCGGCTCGGGCACCGGGCTTCTCGTCATCGCGGCCCACGCGCTCTGGCCCCGCGCGCGACTGCTCGCGTCCGATATTGATCCGGCGGCGGTGCGGGCGGTGATCGGCAACGCCGCCGCGCATGGCGTGCCGCTCGGCGCCGGACCCGGCGCCGTGCTGCCGGTCGAGGCGGCGGGCGCGGGGCACGACCTCATCAGGCTGGGCGCGCCCCACGATCTGCTCATCGCCAACATCCTCGCCGGACCGCTGATCGACCTTGCCGAGGATTTCGCGGCGGTGACGGCCGAGGGCGGCACGCTGATCCTCGCCGGGCTGCTCGCGTCGCAGGCCGGGGCGGTGCTCGGCGCCTATCGCCGCGCCGGCTTCCGCCTCGCCGACCGGATCGACCGGGGCGACTGGCCCACGCTGCGACTGCGGCGCCGCGCCCGGCCCGGCGCCTCGCGCGTCCGGCGAACGCTGCGTCCCGCCACTGGCGAGGCGCCCGGCTTCGGGAGCTGGTGATCGGCCGCCGGCGCCCCGGCTGTGCCCTTTTTGCATCAGGTGCGCAACGATGCGTGCGGACCGGCTTGTTCATGGTTACCGCGATGTTACCAAGCGGCACCCGACCATGATGTTACGAGAGTCGGTGCGGGCGAGGATGGCCATCACTAGCAATCCGGGGGTCAAGCAGATGCAATCACGGCAGTTCCATTTCCTTTCCCGCGCCGCGGCGCTCGCGATCGCGTCGGGCCTTGCGCTCGCGGCATCGGCGCCGGTGGCCGCACAGACGGCCGGCACCGCGCCCGCGGCCGATGACGGCGGCGTCGCCGACATCGTCGTCACCGCGACCCGGCGCGAGGAAATCGCCAAGGACGTGCCGATCGCCGTGACCGCCATCGGCGGCGAGAAGCTGAGCGTGCTCAATTCGAGCGGCCTCGACATCCGCTTCCTCTCGTCGCGCACGCCGAGCCTCCAGGCGGAGTCGTCGTTCGGCCGCACCTTCCCGCGCTTCTACATCCGCGGCCTGGGCAATACCGATTTCGATCCCAACGCCGCGCAGCCGGTGTCGGTCGTCTATGACGACGTGGCGCTGGAAAGCCCGATGCTCAAGTCCTTTCCCGTGTTCGACCTGGCCAGCGTCGAGGTGCTGCGCGGGCCGCAGGGCACGCTGTTCGGCCGCAACACCCCCGCCGGCGTCATCAAGCTGAACAGCGCCAAGCCGAAGGACGACAAGGCGAGCATCTATGCGACCGCCTCGTGGGCGACCTACAACACGGTCAATGCCGAAGGCGCGGTGAACGTGCCGCTGGGCGGCGGTTTTGCCGTTCGCGCCTCGGGCCTCGTCCAGACGCGGAACGACTGGGTGAAGAACACCGCCACGACGGGCTTCGCCGACCCCAGGCTGGAGGGGTATCGCGACGTCGCCGGGCGTGTGCAGCTCGGCTATGCGAGCGGCGATTTCAACGCGCTGCTCAACGTCCACGTCCGCGATCTCGACGGCACGCCGCGCGTTTTCCGCGCCGGCCTGTTCCGCCAGGGGAGCAACAAGTTCTCCGACGGCTTCAAGAAGGACGAGGTGCAGCTCGACGGCTATACCAGCCAGTCCTTGAAGCAGTGGGGCACCAGTCTGCGCCTCGATTATCGCGTCGAGGGGCTCGGCACCTTCTACTCGGTCACCGCCTACGAGAAGGCCAAGGTCGAGAGCACGGGGGATATCGACGGTGGCGCGACGTATGGATTCCCCGCGCTCGGGATCAACAAGGCGCTGTTCCCGGTCAACACCGGCGGCATCACCAAGCCGCGCGAGTTCAGCCAGGAACTGCGCTTCGCCACTGACGACATGAACGGCCTGCGCGTCCAGGCGGGCGCCTATTATTTCAAACAGCGGTTGCGCTACAACGAGTTCGCGTACGGAGGTCCCACCGGTAGCCGCGCCGCCGACCTCACGCAGAACATCGCCCACAACAACAGCAACCGCAACTGGGGCGTGTTCGCCTCGGTCGAGTACAAGGCGACCGATGCGCTGACGCTCCGCGCCGGCGGCCGCTATTCGCATGATCGCAAGCGTGATCGCGTGTCGGGCTTTTCGGATGCGCTCTTCGGCTATGTCCTGCCCGTCGAAGCCCGCGTGAGCGGCGGCGACTTCACCTGGGACGCCAGCGCCACTTACGCCCTCTCGCCCGACGTCAATCTCTATGCGCGCGCCGCCACCGGCTATCTCGGCCCGGCCATCCAGGACCGGGTGACCTTCGGCAGCCGTCAAACGACCGCCAAGAAGCAGACGACGATCTCGGGCGAGGCGGGCATCAAGGGCTCGCTCGCGGGCCGCACGCTCTCCTTCGCGCTCGACGGCTACTGGTTCCGCACCAACGACCTGCAGATTACCGCCGTGGGCGGCGGCAGCAACTCGGCGCGACTGATCAACGCCGATCACGCAGTGGGTTATGGGCTTGAGGCCGAGTTCGAGGCGCGACCGATTAAGGCACTGACGCTCACTGCGAGCGGCAGCTACAACTACACCCAGATCCGAGACCCCAATATTACCGTCGGTGTCTGCGGTGCGCTCTGCACGGTCGTTGATCCCTTGGACGGGAGTGGCCAAGCCACGATCGACGGCAATCGCCTGCCCCAGGCGCCGCGCTTCGTCGGCAACGTCACCGCGCGCTACGGCATCCCCGTGGGCGAGGACGAGGTCTATGTCTTCACCGACTGGGCCTATCGCAGCCGGATCAACTATTTCCTCTACGACGCGCTCGAGTTCCGGGGCCGGTCGCTGCTCGAAGGGGGTCTCAAGGTCGCCTATGCCTCCAAGAGCGGCTGGGAAGTGGCGGCGTTCGCGCGCAACATCACCAACCAGATCCGCTCGATCAGCGCGATCGACTTCAACAACCTCACCGGCATGATCAACGAGCCGCGCATCATCGGCGGATCGTTCAAGGTCGCGTTCTGACGGCGCTCGGACCCAGTCCTGACACATCACCCCGGACTTGATCCGGGGTGATGGCAGGAGGGGAGAAAGCGGCCCGTCGCACTGATCGCCGCAGACCCGCTTGCCAGCCTGCCCCACGCTCCATAAGCGGGCGAGCCGTCATGCCCCGCCTCGCCCGCTGCCTCCTCGCCCTCCCCCTCGCCGCGCTGCTCGGCGCCGCGTCGCCCGGACAGGTGCGGGTGCGGCTGGTCACGTCGGAGGGGCCGATCACGCTGGCGCTCGATGCCAGGCGCGCGCCGAAAACCACCGCCAACTTCCTCCTCTACGTCGATGACGGCCGCTTCGACGGCACGCAATTCTACCGCTCGGCGCGCAGCAAGGTCGATCCCCGGCGCGGCTTCATCCAGGGCGGGATCGACACCGACGCGCGCCGCACGCTGGCGCCCGTCCCGCTCGAACGCACCGACCGCACCGGCATCCGCCATCTCGACGCCACCGTCTCGATGGCGCGGACGAGCGATCCCGACTCGGCGCGCGGCAACTTCGTCCTCACCGTCGGCCCCACACCGCAGATGGATGCGCGCGGTGATTATCCCGGCTACGCCGCCTTCGGCCGCGTCATCGGCGGCATGGCGGTGGTGAGGCGCATCCTCGCCATGCCGACCGGCGGCGGCTCCGGCCCCACGCGCGGGCAGATGCTGTTCAAGCCCGTCGCGCTGATCCGCGCCGAGCGGCTCGACGGCACGCCGCGCCCGAGCGGCCAGGTCAAGCCCTGGCTCATCGGCCTCCGGCCGCGCGCGGCGCCCCCGCGCTAGGCCGCCCTGCCCCGCGCATAGGCTTGCGTGCCGCGTGTCAGGAGCCGGTCCTCGGGCAGCAGCGTTTCGGGCGCGAGGTCGCTCAGCGCCTCGAGCCGCGCATAGACGGGCGCGAAATCGGCCTCGGCGGTCGCGCGGAGCAGCGCGTCGAAACTTTCGATGACGAAATAGCTCTGCTGATAGTCGTCGATCCGGTAATTGGTGCGCATCACCCGCTCGAGATCGAAGGCGATGCGGTTGGGACTGGGATCGTCGAGCGCGAAGACGCTCTCACCGTGGCTGGAGACGATGCCGGCGCCGAACAGCCTCAGGCCACCGGCCTCGCGCACCAGGCCGAACTCGACGGTGTACCAGTAGAGCCGCGCCAGCTTGTGCAGCGCGCCGAAGCGCAGGCTGCGCAGCCCGCCCTCGCCATAGGCCTGCATGTAATCGGCATAGACCGGGTCGGCGAGCAGCGGGACATGGCCGAACACGTCGTGGAAGACGTCGGGCTCCTGCAGATAGTCGAGCTGGTCGGGCCGGCGGATGAAGGTGCCGCTGACGAAGCGGCGGTTGGCGAGATGATCGAAGAACACGTCGTCGGGCACGAGGCCGGGCACCGCGACCACGCGCCAGCCGGTCGCGGCCATCAGCCGCTCGGACAGTTCGTCGAAATCGGGAATGCCGGGGCGCGACAAGGCGAGGATGTCGATCCCGCGCAGGAACGCCGCGCACGCGCGGCCGGGCAATTGCGCCTTCTGCCGCGCGAACAGCAGATCCCAGGTGGCATGATCCTGCGCGCTGTAGGCCGCCCAGTCCTGCGGGATCGTCCAGTCGGGCGCGGCGCCCGGCGGCAGGGTCGCGTGCACGTGGGTTTTGGGGGCGGTGCTCATGCGTCCTACCCTATCAGCATGTCGCCGCCGAGGCCAGATAGTTTCATATGCAACTAACGGGGAACGGAGCGCCGCGCCCGCCGTTGCAGCGGAGTGGAACGAAGGAGCGACATGATGCGACGGATGACGACCCCTGCCCTGATGACCCTCGGCCTTGCGGCCCTGGTCGCCACCACCGGCGGCTGTTCGCGCGGCGCGACGCGCGGCGGCCTGATCGGCGGCGCGGGCGGCGCGGTGCTCGGCGACGTGACGGGCCTCGGCACGGCGGAGGGCGCGCTGATCGGTGGCGCCGCCGGGGCGGTGGTCGGCGACCGGGCGGACAGGAACCGCGAGCGGGATCGGGATCGGGACCGCGATCGCCGGCATCGGCGCGATCGGGACCGCGACTGATCCTCCCCGTTCATCAGGGACGATTACGGCGCCCCCGACGCCCTGACGATCTCGGCCCACGCCGCCTCGTCGATCACCTCGATGCCCAGGTCGGCCGCTTTCCTGAGCTTCGAGCCGGCGCCCGGCCCCGCGACCACCAGATCGGTGCTGGCGGACACCGAGCCGGCGGCGCGCGCGCCGAGCGCCTCCGCCTGCGCCTTGGCCTCGTCGCGGCTCATCGTCTCGAGCTTGCCGGTGAAGACGACGGTCTTGCCCGACACCGCGCTGGCGCGCGTCTCGACCACATAGGCCGGCGGATCGACCTCGCCGAGCAGGTCGTCCCACACCGCGACATTGTGCGGCTCGTGGAAGAAGTCGCCAAGCGCCTCGACAACGGTCGGCCCGACCCCTTCGATCTCCATCAGTGCGAGCCTTGCCTCGTTCACCACATCACCGTTGGTATCGAGCGAAGTCGAGACACGGTCGCGCATCTGCTTCTCGACTTCGCTCGAAGCGAACGGACGGTCGTTCGCGTTGCCCACCATGGCAAAGGCCTGGAGCATGGACAGCTCGCCAAAACGTTTCATGAGATCGCGCGCCGTCACCGCGCCGACATGGCGGATGCCGAGCCCGAAGAGCAGCCGCGCCGCGTCGGGCCGCCGCCGCGCCTCGATCGCGGCGAGGAGATTGTCGACCGATTTCTCCTTCCACCCCTCGCGCGTCAGCAGTGCCGCGCGCCGCTCGCGCAGGCGGAAGATGTCGGCGGGGCTGTGCAGCCAGCCGAGTTCGAAAAATTCCTGGATCGTCTTTTCGCCCAGCCCGTCGATGTCGAGCGCGGCGCGCGAGACGAAATGCCGCAGCCGCTCGACCCGCTGCGCGGCGCACACCAGCCCGCCCGTGCAGCGCACGTCGACCTCGCCCTCCGCCGCCACGGCTTCCGACCCGCAGACCGGACAGCGATCGGGAAAGGCATAGGGCGGCCGCTCGTCCGCGCGCGTCAGATTGTCGACGATCTGCGGGATGACGTCGCCCGCGCGCTGGACGACGACGCGGTCGCCCGGCCGCACGCCCAGCCGCGCGATCTCGTCACGATTGTGGAGCGTGACATTGGAGACCACGACGCCGCCGACCGTCACCGGCGTCAGCCGCCCCACGGGGGTCAGCTTGCCCGTGCGCCCGACCTGGATGTCGATCGCCACGAGGTCGGTCTGCGCGCGTTCGGCGGGGAATTTGTGCGCGATCGCCCAGCGCGGCGCCCTGGCGACAAAGCCCAGCCGCGCCTGCCAGTCGAGCCGGTCGACCTTGTAGACGACGCCGTCAATGTCATAGGGCAGGTCGGCCCGCTGCCGCTCGATGGCGCGATAATGGTCAAGAATCGCATCGAGTTGATCGAAAATCCTCAGATGCGATGAGAGGGGGAAGCCCCAGCGGCCGATGACCCGCATCACCGCGAGCTGGCTCTCGCCCGGCACCGCGCTCGCCGCGCCCCAGCCATGGGCGAGGAAGCGCAGCGGCCGGCTGGCGGTGACGCTGGCATCCTTCTGCCGCAGCGATCCGGCGGCGGCGTTGCGCGGATTGGCGAACTGGCGAACCTGCGCGGGATCGAAATCCTCGCCGCGCGCCACCGCCGCCGCCTCGCCCTCCGCGAGCAGCCGCGCGTTGAGCGCGACGAAGTCGGCCCTCGCCATATAGACCTCGCCGCGCACCTCGAACAGGGCGGGCGCATCTTCGGGCAGCGTCTGAGGAATGTCGGCGATGTATCTGACATTGGGCGTGACATCCTCGCCCACCTCGCCATCGCCCCGCGTCGCGGCGCGCGCCAGCCGCCGGTCCTCGTAGCGCAGCGAGAGCGACAGGCCGTCGATCTTGTCCTCGGCGGTGAGTGCCACCGGCGCCTCCGGCCCCAGCGCCAGGAAGCGGCGGACACGCGCCACGAACTCGGCGACCTCCTCGTCGCTGAAGGCATTGTCGAGGCTCATCATCCGCCGCTCGTGGCGGACCTTGGCGAGCGGCGAGGCCGCCACCGCCGCGCCGACCTGCCGATTGGGGCTGTCGGCGCGGATCAGGTGCGGGAACCGCGCCTCAAGATCGCTGTTCTCGCGCACCAGCGCGTCGAAGTCGGCGTCGCTGATCTCCGGCGCGTCCTCGGCATGATAGCGCGCATTGTGATGGGCGATGAGTTTCGCCAGGCGCATCAGGCGGTTGGCGGCTTCGGCTTCGGTCATGGGCGGCGATGCTTGCAAAAGGAACGAGGCGGAGAATCATCCCCGCCCCGCCCCTCAATTGCAAGCGCTTTGCCCGGCGCGGGTCAGCGGCTGGCGACCTGGACGGGGCGCGGCCGGGCCGGGGCGGCGGCGGCGGCGGCGCGCACCGGCGTGGCGGACACCGCCCTGGCGGGCTGCGGCCGCGCCGTCGCGATGCGCGTCTGGACGAGCGGCGCGTCGCTCTGCCGCACGAAACAGCGGATGCCCCGCGCGCGGATCGCCTGGCACAGGCTGATCGCCACGGCGCGGCTGGCAAAACCACTCACCGACACGCGATGGAAGGACCGGCCACCCAGCGTCGCCTGGCTGTGCAGCGGCGCGAAGGCGGCGAGCTGCGGCGCCGCGCGCCTCATCGCCGTCCACTTGACCTGGGCGACGGGGGCGCTGTCGAACGCGCCGAGCTGGACGATCCAGTTGCTCGCCGCCGCGCCGGTCACCGGGCGGAACTGCACCGCCGGGCGCGCGACCGGGCGCGGCGCGGGGCCGGGCTCGATCGCGGCGGCGCGCCGCGCCGGGGTCGCCGCGGGCGCGGGCGGCGCGAATGAGGGGACATTGGCGGCGGGAACCGCCTCGGGCGCGGGCGCGGCGGGCTCGCCGGCCGCGTCGGCCAGCGCCGTGGCGGTCGGCGACGCGGGCGCCGCGTCGAGCGCCAGACGCGCGGGCAGGCCGCTGTCGTCGCCGCGCGGGCCGACGCCGATGATCGCCGCGACGCGCTGAACCTCGCCGCCCGGTTGCGCCGTCTGCGCCCAGGCGGCGAGCCGGGCCTGGAGCTGTCCGGCGCTCAGATCCCTGCCGGCGACGAGCCGCGCCTGGCCCCACTGGCCGGACAGCGCGAGCGCGTAGGCGAGGTTCTGGCGGGTCTTGACCGTCGCGTCGGGCATGGCCACCGCCTCGAGCAGGGCGCGCACCCCCTCCTGCGGATCGCCCGCCAGCGCCATCGCCAGCCCATAATCGCTCGCCGGCACCTCCCCGATATGGTCGGCGAGGATGGCGCGCGCCTCGTCCGCCTTGCCCAGCCCCGCCTTGACGAGCGCCAGGCTGATGATCGTGCGCGGATCGGCGCGGGCGAGCGTCAGCGCGTCGGCGAACGCCGTCTCCGCCGAAGCGTAGCGGCCATTGGCGAGATAGGCGCGGCCGAGCAGCGCGCGCGCCGCGCCATCGCGCGGGCTCGCGGCGACGAGGGCTTCGGCGCGGGTCAGCGCGTGGCCGAAATCCCTGGCGGCGAGCGCCTGCTCGACGGCGCGCGCCTCGTTCGGCGCGGGCGCGGCGGTAAGCGAGGGATGCCCCGGCGACCCGGCGCCGCTGCAGCCGCCCATGAGGGCGATCGCGACGAGGGAGGACGCGGCGGCTTTGGTCCAGGCGGTGCGGTCCATGAATCGAGGCTCCTTGGGAACGTCAGGCGTGGTGGCGCCGTGCCTCGGCGCCGGGTAGCGCGCCCGCGAGGTCGGCGAGTTCGGGATGGTCGGCGATCAGCGCGTCGAGCGCCTGCGTGACGAGCTGCTGCGCCGAGCGGTGGGTGATCGCGCTCAGCAGCCGCAGCCGCAGATGCCGCTCGGCATCGAGGCGCAGCGTGAATGCGGCCTTGCTGCCCGCCGGAACCGTGATCGGCGCGGGCGCGGGCTTGACCTTGGCGAGCTTGCGCTTGAGCGCGCGGCGCTGCTCGACGACCACGGGCTCGGGCGTCGCGACGGGGACGATGCCGACCTCGCGGAGCGGGGACGGCGGCGCGGGCTGGGCGGCCACCTCGCCCATGTCGTTCCAGCCCAGATCCTCCTCGGCGGCCGCGGGCGCGGCGTTGAAATCGACCATCGGCCGGCGCATCGCGGGCTGAGCGCCGCCCTTGCGCGCGAGCAGGCTGGAGGTGAGCGATGCGAAGGGCTTGATCTCGGCCATGGCTCGTCCTCCCCTCAGACGCCGTGCACGCGGCGGCCGAAACCGCTCGTCACCCGCCCGTTGAGCGACAGCGCCGGCGCGCTGAACACGGTGCGGCGGAAATTGCGCTCCAGCCGGTCGGCGATATAGGTCCAGAGCTGCTCGATCTCGCGCGCCGAGCGCGAGTTGGGATCGACCTCCATCACCGTGCGGCCGTCGATCATCGAGGCGGCGAAGTCGGTGCGGTGGTGGACGGTGATCGGCGCGACGGTGCCATGCTGCGAGAGCGCGATCGCCGCTTCGGAGGTGATCCGCGCCTTGGGCGTCGCGGCGTTGACGACGAAGATCAGCGGCTTGCCGGCGCGTTCGCACATCTCGACGGTGGCGCCGACGGCGCGCAGGTCGTGCGGACTCGGGCGGGTCGGGATGACGATCAGCTCGGCGACGCCGATGACGCTCTGGATCGCCATGGTGATGGCGGGCGGCGTGTCGATGACGGCGAGCTTGAAGCCCTGGCCGCGCAGCACCTCGAGATCGGCGGCGAGGCGGGCGACGGTGGTCTGCGCAAAGGCGGGATAATCGTCGGTGCGCTCGTTCCACCATTCGGCGAGCGACCCCTGCGGGTCGATGTCGATGAGGACGACCGGGCCGGCGCCGGCGCGCTGCGCCTGCACCGCCAGATGCCCCGACAGCGTGGTCTTGCCAGACCCGCCCTTCTGCGACGCAAGCGCCAGAACCCGCACGTCATTCCCCTCGCGATCTTCAGGAATGGCGGGACCGTCGCATCGCTGGGCTAATATCGGGTTAACGCGGCGCTTTGCGGCGGGCGACCGGCGCGCGCTAAGATGCTTTTAACCATGATGCGGGCATGGGATCGGCGACGGTCGACGGAGCGGAGACGATGACGAGAACGCTAGCCCTTTGCCTGTGCGCGGGACTGCTGGTGACGCCGGCGGCGTTGCGCGCCGATGTCAAGGCGGGTGTCGACGCCTGGCAGCAGGGCGACTATGCCCGCGCGGTCGCCGAATGGCTGCCGCTGGCGCGGGCGGGCGACGGCGACGCGCAGTTCAACCTTGGCCAGGCGTACCGCATGGGGCGGGGCGTCGCCGCCGATCCGGCCGCCGCGCTCGACTGGTTCGGCAAGGCCGCCGCGCAGGGGCATCAGCGGGCGCAGGACAATCTGGGCGTGCTGCTGTTCCAGCAGGGGCGCCGCGCCGAAGCCATGGCCCATCTGCGCCGATCGGCCGAACGCGGCGAACCGCGCGCGCAGTATCTCTATGGCACCGCGCTGTTCAACGGCGACCTTGCGCCGAAAGACTGGGTGCGCGCCTATGCGATGACGACGCGGGCCGCCGCCGCCGGCGTCCCCCAGGCGCGCGACAATCTGGCGCAGATGGACCGCTTCATTCCCGAACCGCAGCGGCAGGCGGGCCTGCGCCTCGCGACGCAACTGGCCGCCGGCGGCGCGGTGGGGACGGACGCCGAGCCGGCGCCGATCGTGCCGGTCGCCCCTCCCCCCTCGCCGACGGTCGGCCCGGCTGCTCCGGCCAAGGCGCCCCCGCCCCCGGCGACCGGCTGGCGCGTCCAGCTCGGCGCGTTTGGCGACGCGGCGCGGGCACGCGCGCACTGGGCCGCGATCAGCGCCAGGGTCGGGGCGCTGGCGGGGCTGAAGCCCTTCTATGCCACGGCGGGCGGCATCACCCGGCTGCAATCGCCGGTCCTTGCCGGGCCGGACGAGGCCATCCGGCTCTGCGCCGCTGTCAGGGCGGCGGGTGCCGACTGTCTGCCGCGCCGGCCCTGAGCGGCTTTACCCGGTCCCGGCGCGCGCTATAGCTCGTCCTCGTCAGAGGTGAGGGGAAGGCGGCATGAGCAAGGCATGGGGACCGGGAACGGCGCAGCCGTTCAACAGCTTCGGCCTCGCCGGCACCAATCTCGAGCGCGCGAGCGTGCACAACCGCCGCGTGACGCTCAAGGCCATTCGCGCCAACGCGCCCGTCACCATCCCCGAACTGGTCCGCATCACCGAGCTGACCGCGCCGGCGGTGACCGGCATCGTGCGCGAGCTGCACGCGCGCGGCTGGGTCCGCGACGCGGGCCGGACGCGGGGAGCGCGCGGCCAGCCGGCGATGCGCTATGTCATCGACCCCGACGGCGCCTTCTCGATCGGCGTCAACATCGACCGCGATCACGTCACCATCGTCGCGCTCGACCTGCTCGGCACCGTCCGCGTGCGGATGAGCGAGGAGATCGACTTCGCGCTGCCCGACGCCGTGCAGGCGCTGTTTGCCCGCGAATGGGCGCGGATGGTCGACGAGCGGCTGATTGATGCCGCGCGGCTCGTCGGCATTGGCATCGCGCTGCCCGACGCGCTGGGGATGATCGACCTGCCCGGCCGCCCGCCCGACTATGCCGTCTGGTCGACGGTCGACGTCACGCGGCTGTTCGCCCCGATCTGCCCCGTCCCCGCCCATGTCGCCAACGACGCGTCGGCGGCCGCGATCGGGGAGATGCTGTTCGGCCATGGCCTCGGCAATCCCGATTTCTTCTACATGCTGGTCAGCCGCGGGCTCGGCGCTGGCGTGGTGCTGGAAGGCGTGCCGGCGACGGGCGCCTCGGGCCGGTCGGGCGAGATCGGCTTCCTGCCGGTGCGCGGGCGGCGCGGTGCGCCGGCCACGCTGCAGGACACCGTCTCGCTGTCCGGGCTCTACCGGCAGCTCGCCGAGGGCGGATGCCCGGTCGAGGGCATCGAGACGCTCGACCGGCTCGACGAGCAGGGCGAAGCGATCGCCCGCGCCTGGGCCATCCAGGCCGCCGAACTGCTCGACCCGACGCTCACCGTCATCAACGCCGCGCTCAATCCCGGCGCCTTCTACATCGGCGGCCGGCTGCCGGCCTGGCTGGTCGACGTGCTTGCCGGCGAGATCAACGCGCGGATGCGGGCTCATGCCGGCGACCTGCCCGCCATCGCCCCGGCCATGCGCGCGGCGCTGGCGGCCGACGCGGCGGCGGTCGGCGCGGCGATCCTGCCGATGGTCGAGGAACTGATGCCCACGCCGACCCGATAGACGCGCGAGCGTGCGCGCCGGCGCGGCAGAGGACGCGGCGGCCCGCCCTCGCCGCCCGACGCGCACGGGAACAATCGGCGGGGCGGAAGCGCCTCGCCCGCAGTGGCCCGTGCAGTGGCCCGGTGCGGGACGAGGCGCCCCAGCCCCGCCGATCAGGCAGCCGCTGGACGTTGGGCGGCCGCCTTGACGGTCAGAACTTGTAGCTCACGCTGAACCGGGCCGACCGGCCGAGGATCGGCCGGGCGAGCAGCACCTGACCCTGAGCGCCGACCACCCGAGGATTGCCTTCGGTCAGGCCAAGCTCGTCGGTGATGTTGTCGATGCTGGCCTGCGCCTGAACGTGCTCACCCAGGTCGAAGATGATGCCCGCGTCCCATTTGTAGTAGTTGGGAAGGAACTGCTGGTTCTCGATGTCGGAGAAGCGGTCGCCGGTGTAGGCGATCGTCGTGTAGATGGTCGCCTTGTTGTCGCCGAACGGCACTTCGTAGGACGGGCTCACGCGCCACTGCCATTTGGGCTGGCGCTGCACCTTGTTACCCCGCAGCGAGAAGGATTGCTTGATGTCGTCGTCGGGCGTGCTGGGATCGCGCGCATCGATGACCCTGGTGACGAAGTAATTCTTATATTTGCCGTCGAGCCAGGTGCCGGCGAAGTTGATCGACAGGCCCTGAACGGGCCGGATGGCACCTTCGAGCTCGACGCCATTGGCGCGAGCGCTCCCCGTGGTCGCCTCCGGTGCACCGTTGGTGATCCGGCTGTTCACCAGACCCTTGAAGTCGTTATGGAACACGGTGAGGTAGGCGCTCACCAGATCCATCGAGACCTTGACCCCGCCCTCATAGGTATCGACCTGCTGGGTCAGGCGATTGTCGTCGCGCAGATTGTCGAAGAAGGGGAAGTTGTGGCCCCGGCTGTAGCGGGCGAAGAAGCCGAGTTCGCGGCTCAATTCATAATTGGCGCCCAGCGTCCATGAGAACTTGTCGCCGCGGTAGCGGATGGTGCGGAAGGTTCCGTCGAGCTGCGCGTCGCCATTGTCATAGAGTGTGTTGGGGTTGCCATCGACATCGGGGTTGGATGTGTTGTTCTCCAGCGTCCCGTCGACCTCGTGCCGCTGCCAGCGGATGCCACCGTCGATGCGCAGCGCGTCGGTCACCTGGAACTCGTCGACCGCGTAGAAGGCGTAATCCTTGCCGTCATAGCTGGCGTTGACGTTGAAGAAGGAGCCCTGGGCGAAGCCGTTGCGCGTCACCTGCTGCGTCACGCCATCCTCGTTGACGATCGTCATGTCGAGGCGTTTGGCCTGCGGCTCGGCGGTGAGCAGTTGCCCGTTGCCGAGGTTCCACTGATCGTCCGACGAATAGGCGGCGTAGTAGACGCCAGCGGTCAGCGTGTTGCCGCCAGACTTGAACTCGAGCGCGAGGTCATTGACCCAGCTTTCGAGCTGCTTGCGCACCGTCCACGCGCCGGATTGGATGACCTGCGTATTGCCATTGAGCGTGCCGCTGTTCTGCCCGTTGGTGAAGGTCAGGCTGGCGAGCGTGCCGCCCTTGCCGGCGGCATAGGCGGCGGCGGTCTGCGGCGCGCCGGCGGGGACGAGGCCCGTCGTATCGGCATCGCCCTTCAACCAGCTCGTCCGGTAACGCAGCGTCACGGCGTCGCTCAGATCATATTCGGCATTGGCGCCGAGGTTGACGATCCTGGCGCCACGCCCGTCGGCAAGGTCGTAGCGGCTGCCGTCGTTGCGCACGCCGAGCCGCGTCTCGCTGCCCGCCAGCGTGCCGGTGCCCGCGTCGAAGCCCGGATAGGCCGAGATCTTCCTGCCGTTCTGCACGACCGGGATCGGCAGCAGCCACTGGCCGCGATCGTTCAGGTAGCGGCCGAAGACGAGGAGCTTGCCGCGCTCGAACTTGTGTTCGATATTGCCGCTGATCTGGCCGCCCTTCTCGGCGGTGAAGCCGGGATCGCGCACGCCCCCGCCGGCCGCGTAATAACCGCCGACGAGGAAGGTCGTGTTGGCGCCCAGCGGGCCGGAGACATAGCCGTCGCCGCGCACGTCGCCATAGTCGGTCACCGATATCTTGCCGAGGCCACCGAAATTCTGGCCGCCGCGCCGCTGGACGAAGTTGACCGTCAGGCCCGGCTGGCCCGAGGAAAAGAGCGATCCGGTGCCGCCGCGCACCGCCTCGACCCGCTGCAGCGTCTCGTCGATGCGGAACAGCTGCGTGTTCTCGAGGAAGGAGAGGGTCGGCGGCGGGAAGAAGGGCACGCCCTCGGTCTGCAGCGTCACATATTCCGCGTCGCCGCCCGACGGGTAGCCGCGCACGAAGATGTTGGCGCCGTTCTGCCCGCCCGAACTTTCCGCGCTGACGCCCGGCACGTTGCGGAACAGGTCGGCGGTGCTGGCCGGCTGCGCCCTGTCGATCGCGGCGGCGTCGAGCGTGGTGAGCGCGAAGGCGGCGTCCTGGCGGCGGACGCCGGCGCCGGCGGTGCCGATGACGATGATGTCCTCGACCTGCTCGCCCTGGTCGTCGGCGGCGGGCGCGGCGGGCGCGGCGCTGCCCTGCGCCATCGCGGGCGCGCTCGCCAGCAGGGCGGCGAGAACCGCGCCCGATGCGGCGGCGTTGAGTGTGTGGAGCCTCAGAGACATGTCATCCTCCCATGGACTGGCAAGCCGGTTGATCCGTTCACCTGCTCTTTACGCTAATGACTCTTGAAATGCATTTCAAGTAGGAATGAAACGGGTTTCCCCGCTCCGACAAATTTGCAATGCTTCGCTGTGGGGATGAACGGCTGCGCGGCGGCGCGGCAGGGAACGAGGGCAGGACGGCATGGCACGTAGTCCACGATCAATGGGCGTCAACATGGGCGACATCGCGCGCCTCGCGAACGTGTCCAAGCCCACGGTGTCGCGCGTGCTCAACGGCAGCCCGCTGGTGACCGCCGAAACGCGCGACCGCGTGCTCGAGGTCGCGCGCGAGCATGGCTATGCGGTCAACCGCAACGCGCAGCGGCTGCGCAACATCCGCACCGACACGATCGGCGTCGTGCTCGATTTCGGCTCGCACCGGCAGGGCCGCATCGCCGACCCCTTCATCTTCGAGCTGCTCGCGGGCGTGTCCGAGGCGCTGTCGGTGCGCAACCAGGATCTGCTGCTCTCGCCGCCGGGCCTTTCCAACGGCAAGAGCTATGTCGACCTGATCCGCAGCCGGGCCAGCGACGGCTTCATCTTTCTGGGGCAGGGCGATCGCGAGCCGCTGCTACGCGAACTCGCCCGCGCGCAGGTGCCCTTCGTGGTGTGGGGCGCGGTCAATCCCGCCGAGCCCTATTGCGCGGTCGGATCGGACAACCTCCTGGGCGGACGCCTGGCGGGCGAGCTGTTCCGCAAGCGCGGCGCGCGGCGCTGGCTGTTCATCGGCAACACCGACCATGCCGAGATCAGGATGCGGCATGACGGGCTGTGCGCGATCGCGCGTCAGGAGCCCGCCGTCCATGTCGAGCGGCTGCAGGTCGAGCATATGGCCTATGCGTCGACCTATGCCGGCTGCGTCGCCTGGCTGAGGGACCATCCCGCGCCCGACGCGGTGTTCGCCTTTTCCGACACCGCCGCGATGGCGGTGATCGCCGCCTTCCGCGAGGCGGGGCTGCACGCGCCGCGCGACTATGCGCTCGTCGGCTACAACAACATTCCGCCGGCAGGCGATTTCACGCCCGCCATCACCACCATCGAACAGGAAACCCACCTCGCCGGCGCCATCCTCGTCGAGAAACTGATGCAGCAGATCGAGGGCGGGCGGGCGAAATCGACGCTGCTCCCGACGCGGCTGATCCTGCGGGAGACATGACCGGCCGTTCCCCGGCGCGGGCCGGGGTCCAGACGCCGGCCACGCGGCACCCGTGAGTTTTGTGAGCCGCACAGAGCGTGCAGAGATCTTGTTTCGCGCGAAGGACGCGAAGGGGCGAAGACCGCGAAGGGGTCCGTTTGTGGGGCAGCGGCAGCGCACCAAAAAGTTGCGGTCGGCCTCCGGCCGAAGGCCGAATAACCGCTTCGCGTTCTCTGCCAACTCTGCGCCTCTGCGCGAAACAAAATCTTCGCGTCCTTCACGCCTTCGCGCCCTTCGCGTGAAACAAATCAGCGTGGTGCCCGCCATGTTTCCCCGCCTGCGCAGGGACACGACTCACCTCAGCAGCGCCGCCAAGTCCACCGCCGCCGTGCTCGGAAACACCCGGTCAGCCTCGCGCAGCACCGCCGGATCGCCGATGCCGATCGCGGTCATGCCCGCCGCCTTGATCGCGGTCACGCCCGCCGCCGCGTCCTCGAACCCCAGGCAGGCCGAGGGCGCGACACCCAGAGCGGCGGCGCAGGCGAGGAAGATGTCGGGCGCCGGCTTGGGATTGGCGATCGCGCCGGCATCCGCGACGAAATCGATCCGGTCGAGGAGGCCGACCCGTTCGAGCAGCAACGGCGCGTTGCGGCTCGCCGAGGCAACGGCGCAGCCGAGCCCCGCCGCGCGCGCCGCAGCGAGCAGCGCCACCGCGCCGGGCAGCCGATCCGCCGGCCCCATCGCCCGCACGGCATCGAGATAATAGCCATTCTTGCGCGTCGCGGTGGCGCGCATCTCGGCCTCGTTCATCGTCCGGCCGCCGAGCGCGAGGATGTGGCGCAGCGATCCCATCCGGTCGACGCCCTTGAGCGCCTCGTTCGCCGCTTCGTCGAAAGCGATGCCGAGTTCGTCGGCGATCCGTTTCCACGCCGCATAATGCGCGCGCGCGCTGTCGGCGAGCACCCCGTCAAGGTCGAAGATCGCGGCGCGGAACCGGCTCATGCCGCGCAGCTCGCCGGTCCGACCGTCAGCGCCCGGCCGTGGTGGAGCAGCGTCACCGGCGCGCCCTCGATCAGGCGATAGCCAGCCTCCTCGCCCGCCACCGCCACCTCGATCAACGAGCCCCGGACGCGCAGCCGCAGCGTATAGCGGCCGAGCCCCGGCACCGCCACCGGCGCCAGCGTCAGATGCCCGTCGCGGATCGCCACGCCCGCGAACCCGAACGCCAATGCCGTCCAGCTCCCCGCCAGCGCCGCCATGTGCAGCCCGTGGTCGCTGTTGCCGAAGAGGTTGTGGAGATCGGTCAGCGCGGCGGCGCGCCAGTAGCGCCAGGCGCGATCCACCTCGCCCACCCCGGCCAGCGCCGTCGCGAAGGCGCTCGCCGACAGCGTGGAGTCGTGCACCGTCACCGCCTCGTAAGCGTCGATCATCCGCGCGCGCGTCACCGGATCGAACCGCTCGGGCATCAGCGCCAGCGCCAGCACCGCATCGGCCTGCTTGGCGACCTGGTGGCGATAGATGAGCAGCGGATGGTGGTGGAGGAGCAGCGGATAGCGCTCGTCCGGGGTCGTGTCGAACGGCCAGGGCTGCTTGGCGAAAAAGCCCTCGTCCTGCGCGTAGATCTGCCTCGCGTCGTCATGGGGCAGCAGCATCGCGTCGGCGGCGGCGGCCATCGCCTCGCCCTCGCCCGGCTCCAGCAGCCCGCGCGCCGCGCCGACCTCCGCCGCATGGCGCAGATGCGCGGCGGCCATGAGGTTGGTGTAGAGATTGTTGTCGACCAGCGCCGAATATTCGTCCGGCCCGGTCACCCGGTTGATGACGAAGGCGCCGCCGCGCGCCGGGTCGTGATAGCCGATCTGGAGCCAGATGCGCGCCGTCTCGACGAGCATCTCCGCCCCGCCCTCGTCGAGCAGGCTCTCGTCGCCGGTCGCGTCGAGATAGAGCCGCAGCGCGTGAGCGATGTCGGCATTGATATGATATTGCGCCGACCCCGCCGGGAAGAAGGACGAGCATTCGCGCCCGCCGATCGTCCGCCACGGGTAGAGCGCGCCGCGCGCCTGCCCCATCGCGCGCGCGTTCTCCCGCGCCGCGTCGAGCCCGCCGATCCGCCAGACCAGCATCGCGCGCGCGATATCCGGCCGGGTCAGCGCGAACATCGGCAGGACGTAGAGGTCGGCGTCCCAGAAGACATGGCCCTCATAGCCCTCGCCGCTCTGCCCCTTGGCGCCGATCGAGCGGGCGCCATCACGACCGACCGCCTGCACGAGCTGAAGCTGGGCATGACGCAGCGCCTGCTGCGCGAGCGGGGCGTCGGGGCAGGTGACGGCGCTCGCCGCCCAGTGCGCGGCATACCAGTCGCGCTGCTCGGCGAGCAAAGCGTCGAAGCCGGCGGCGCTCGCATCGGTGGCGGCGATGTTCGCGGCGTTGGCCGCGGCCAGCTCGTCATCACGGATCGCGGCATAGGCGCTCATCACGGTCCAGCTCTCCGCGCCGCTGCGGGCGACCGTCGCCCACGCCGCGACGACGAAGCCGCTGCGGCGGAGGCGATCGCCGCGCCATGCGCTGTCCTCGTCGGCGCCCGCCGCCACGGCGACCCAGGGGCTGTCCTCGAGCTGAGGGGTGAGGCGCGGGTCGTAGAGGCCGCCCTGTCCCGGCGGACCCTCGCCCTGCGTGCCCGGCGGCGCGCCGATGCGCGGCCGCACGGTGACCCGGCCATGGAGCCCCGCCGCGCTGATCCGTGTCGCGACGATGCTGGCGCGCGCCATCGCGGCGAACTGCTCGACCGTCACCATGCCGGCGCCGCAGGGATGGGTGGTGGTGAGCACGCCCGTCTCAAGGTTCAGGCTCGCCGAGGCGGGCGGCGGCAGCGCGGCGCCGTCGACGAGGATCAGCGGCCGCGTCGCGTCGGCGGCGGCGAGGCGCGTGTCGCTCTCGCGCGCATAGCCATAGGCGCCCTCATGATAGCGGATCGGCACCACTTCATAGATGCCGTTGAGGTAGACGCGGGGGGCGCCATCCGCCTCGCCGGGGCCGCGCACGCCGACAAAGCCGTTGCCGATGGTGAGGAGCGAGGGCGTCTGCGGTAGCCCGAGCGCCGCCGCGTCGGCGACGAGCCGGCCCGGATCGGTTCCGAAGGGTGCCGCGTCCAGTGCGGCATCCGGTATCGCTCGTCCCACGCTCCATCCTTTCGCGCCGCGTTCGACAACCGCCTGCGGCATTGCATTGATATGCATTTCATAATAGCAAATGCGCCACGCGCAAGCCATCACCGCTTGCCCGACAAAAGAGACATGGGAGGGGGCCGAGCGCGATGCGCCATCTACGCCTGACGATCGCGCTCATGCTGAGCTACGTCATCTTCGCGGTGCTGCTCAACAGCGTCGGCGTCGTCATCCTCCAGTCGATCGCGACCTTCGGCGTCGACAAGGTGACGGCGGGCACGCTCGAGGGGTTCAAGGATCTGCCGATCGCGATCACCAGTTTCCTCACCGCCTCGCTGCTGCCCCGCCTCGGGCTGCGCAACGCGATGATGATCGGCCTGACGCTCGTCGGCCTCGCCTGCCTCGCCATGCCGCTGCTGCCCGGCTTCTGGACGACGCGGCTGCTGTTCCTCGCCGTCGGCGTCGGCTTCGCGATCAGCAAGGTCGCGGTCTATGCGTTCGTCGGCCTGTTGACCGAGGATGCGCGCGGCCACGCCTCGCTCCTCAACCTCATCGAGGGCGTGTTCATGCTCGGCGTGCTGAGCGGCTACTGGCTGTTCAGCGGCTTCATCGACCATGCCAACCCGGCGAGCCCGCGCTGGCTCCACGTCTACTGGCTGCTCGCCGCCGCCTGCGCGGGCGCGGTGGCGCTGCTCGCCACGATCCGCTTCGACGAGGCGGCCGCGCGCGCCGCCGATCCGCATGGCGAGGGCGCGGAGGCTCCGCGGGCGCCCGCCGCCGCCTTCCTCGCGATGCTGGCGCTCGCCGCGCGGCCGCTCACCCTCGTCTTCATCGTCGCGATCTTCCTCTATGTGCTGATCGAGCAAGGCATCGGCTCGTGGCTGCCGACCTTCAACCGCGAGCTTCTCCACCTGTCCGCGCCGATGGCGGTGCAGGCCGCGTCGATCTATGCCGTGGGCCTCGCGGTCGGCCGGCTGGGCGCGGGGGTGATCGTGCGGCGGACCGGCTGGTATCCGCTGCTGATGGGCTGCCTCGTGCTGATGACGGCGCTGATGCTCGTCGCGCTGCCGCTCGCCGCCTCGGCGGGGCCGGGGCCGGTCGATGGCTGGAGCGACGCGCCGCTCGCCGCCTTCGTGCTCCCGCTGATCGGCCTCGCCATGGCGCCGATCTACCCGGCGCTCAACTCGGCCGTTCTGGCGGCGATGCCGCGCGCGAGCCAGTCGGCGATGGTGGGCCTCATCGTCGTCTTCTCGGCGCTGGGCGGGACGACGGGTTCGCTCATCATCGGCCGCACCTTCGACGCGCTGGGCGGCACCACCGCCTTCTATCTGCTGCTGGGGCCGATCGCCGGCATCGCCATCGCCATGACCGCGCTTGCCCGCCTGACGCGCGCCGCCTGAGCCTCTGGACGAGTCCGGCACGAGCGGGCATGTCGAGTCCATGGACAGTTTCAACCGCGCCGCCGATGCGCTGAGCGCCGCCGTCTTTTTCAAGGTGCCGGTCGCGGGCGCGCAGATCGAGCTGATCGTGCTCTATCTCGCGGTGCCGATGCTGGTCTTCACGCTCTGGCTCGGTTTTCCCAATGTGACGGCGGTGGGCCACGCGCTGCGCGTGCTGCGCAACCAGCCGCGCCAGGGCGAGGCGCGCGGCGACGTCAGCCAGTTCGCCGCGCTCGCCACCGCGCTGTCGGGCACGATCGGCCTGGGCAACATCGCCGGCGTCGCGGTGGCGCTCACCATGGGCGGGCCGGGGGCGATCCTGTGGATGTTCGTCATCGGCTGGTTCGCGATGACGGTGAAGATGGCCGAGGTGACGCTGGGCCTCAAATATCGCGTCATCGACGGCGATGGCCATGCCCATGGCGGGCCGATGTATGTGCTGCGCGCGGTGATCGGCCGCATGGGCTGGCCCCGGCTCGGCGTCGCGATCGGCGGGCTCTACGCCTTCTTCGCGCTGTTCGGGGCGATCCCGATGGTGCAGGTCAACCAGAGCTTCGCGCAGGTCCGGGTCGTGACCGGCATGGACAGCGGCTGGACCTACGGCATCCTCCTCGCCGCCGCCGTCGCGATGGTGACGCTGGGCGGCGCGGCGTGGCTGGGCGAGGTCGCCAAGCGCCTCACCCCGCTCAAGGTCGCGGTCTATCTCGCCGGCGTCGCCGCGATCCTCATCAGCCATGCCGATGCCATTCCCTCCGCCCTCGGGCTCATCTGGGACGGCGCGTGGCACGGGCAGGCCGCGACCGGCGGCGCGGTCGGCGCCTTCGTCGCGGGGATGCGCCGCGCGGTGTTCGCGAGCGAGGCGGGCGTCGGATCGGCGGTGATGGCGCACAGCCTCGCCCGCACCGACGAGCCGGTCTCCGAAGGCATGGTCGCGCTGCTCGAGCCGCTGCTCGGCACGATGATCGTCTGCGCGCTCGGCGGCCTCGCGCTCGTCGTCTCGGGCGTGTGGAACCAGGGGGGCGAGGGCATCCAGATCACGTCGGCCGCCTTCGCCCGCGTCGCCGACTGGTTCCCCTGGCTGCTCGCGGTGGTGGTCGTGCTGTTTGCTTACTCGACCCTCATCGCCTGGGGCTTCTATGGCCTCCAGGCCTGGGGCTATCTGTTCGGCCACGGCCCGCGCGCGAGCTGGACGTACCGCATCCTCTATGTCGTGGCGCTGCCCCCGGCGGCGGTGATCGACCTCGGCCGTGTCATCAACATCATCGACAGCGCCTTCTTCCTGATGGCGGTGCCCAATGTGCTGGCACTGGCGCTGTGCGCGCGCGAGCTGCGCCGCGACCTCGCCGACTACCGCCGCCGGGTGATGGCATGATACCAACGCGCAATGATCAACTCTGTCCGTCATTGCGAGCGCAGCGAAGCAATCCACGGCGGCGTTCGGAACTCTGGATTGCTTCGCTGCGCTCGCAATGACGAGGGAAGGTGACATGAGTCAGACCCGGCGCTCCTCGAGATGACCCGTCCCACGAGCCCCGCGCAGGCGCTGGCGCTGCTCCGCCCGCACCTCGCCGCGCATCCGCACGATGCGGAGGGGTGGCGCACCGCCGCGCTGGCCCACCGCGCCTTGGGCGAGGACGCGCAGGCCGAGGAGGCGGAACTGGAGGCGATCCGAGCCTCGGTCCACGATGCCGAGTTGCAGCGCGCCGCGCAGGCGCTCAACGCCGATGCGCTTCATGTCGCCGAGCCGATTCTCAAGGGCCGGCTCAAGGCGGTGCCGACCGATGTCGCCGCGATTCGGATGCTCGCCGAGCTTGCCGCGCGCATCGGCCGTTATGCCGATGCCGAGAACCTGCTCCGCCGCGCGGTCGAGCTGGCGCCCGGCTTCGGGGCGGCGCGCGCCAACCTCGCCACCGTGCTCTACAAGCAGCACCGTTTCGCCGAGGCGGTCGAGACGCTCGACGCGCTCAACGAACGCAACCCGGACGAGCCCGCGCAACAGGCGCTCAAGGCCGCCGCCCTCGGCCGCATCGGCGGCTATGACGAGGCGCTGGCGCTCTATGCCGAGCTGGTCGCGCGCTTCCCGGCGCAGGCGAAGCTCTGGATGAGCTACGGCCACCTCCTCAAGACCGTCGGCCGGCAGGAGGAAGCCGTCGCCGCCTACCGCCGCTCGCTCGCCGCCGATCCGGGCCTGGGCGAAGTGTGGTGGAGCCTCGCCAACTTGAAGACCATCCGCTTCGACGCGGCGGACGAGGCGGCGATGGCCGGCGCGCTCGCCGCCGATCATGCCGGGCGTCCCCTGACCGACGAGGACCGGCTCCACCTCCACTTCGCGCTCGGCAAGGCGCGCGAGGATGCGGGCGATGCCGAAGCCTCGTTCCGCCATTACGCCGCCGGCAACGCCATCCGCCGCGCGGCGATCGACTACAGCGCCGACGACACCAGCCGCCATGTCGACCGGATCATCGCGCGCTTCACGCCCGATTTCCTCGCCGCGCGCGCCGGCCAGGGGCATGAGGCGGGCGACGTCATCTTCATCCTGGGGATGCCGCGCGCCGGATCGACGCTGATCGAGCAGATCCTCGCCAGCCATTCGATGATCGAGGGGACGCAGGAACTGCCCGACCTCCCCGCCATTGCCCTGCGCGAAGGCCGGGCCGAGGCGAGCCCGCGCGCCTGGGTCAAGGCGCTTGCGGGGATGGACGCGGCAAAGCTCGCCGCACTCGGCGCCGAATATCTCGAGCGCACCCGCGTCCAGCGCAAGACCGGCAAGCCCTTCTACATCGACAAGCTGCCGAACAACTGGCTCTACACCGGGCTCATCCACCTCATCCTGCCCAATGCCAGGATCATCGACGCGCGGCGGCATCCGCTCGACTGCTGCTTCTCCAACTTCAAGCAGCATTTCGCGCGCGGCCAGTCGTTCAGCTACAGCCTGACCGACATGGGCCGCTATTATGCCGATTATGTGCGGCTGATGGCGCATATGGATCGCGTCCTCCCCGGCCGCGTCCACCGCGTGATCCACGAGGCGCTGCTCGACGACCCCGAGGGCGAGACGCGGCGGCTGCTCGCCCATCTCGGCGTGCCGTTCGAGGCGGCGTGCCTGCGCTTCCACGAGAACCGCCGCCCCGTCCGCACCGCGTCGAGCGAGCAGGTCCGCCGCCCCATCAACCGCGACGGCGTGGGGCAGTGGCAGCCGTTCGAGCCCTGGCTCGGCCCGCTCAAGGCGGCGCTGGGGCCGGTGCTGGCGGCCTATCCCGACGCGCCCGGCGGCGGGTTGAGCCTGAGCCCGCCCAAGGGCCGTTCCTGACGTCAAGGGGAGAGCCACGCCTCTCGTCCCGACAGCACGACCGCGGACAGGCGCTGATCTGCCGGCATCTGTGACAGCAATGCAACAATTTGCGGCGCACGAGACATAAAATGTCCCGTGGTGCCCCAACCGCCTTGCGTGGCGGCGCAAATCGTGGCGCTTTTGTCTCAGTTGGGGATCAGATCGACGGGGGACATATGCATTTGCCGCACTTCGCATCGGCTCGGCGCGCGACACTGGCCGTGCTGCTCGGCTCGACCATGCTGGTGACGTCCGGCGCCGCGCTGGCGCAGGACCAGGCGCCGGCCGACAATGCGGACGCGGACATCATCGTCACCGCGACCAAGCGCTCCGAAAGCCTGCAGAACGTCCCCATCGCGATCACCGCGCTCGGCACCGAGAAGCTCGAGCAGCTCCAGGTCGCCAAGTTCGAGGATTATGCCCGCTACCTGCCAAGCGTCTCGTACCAGACCAGCGGGCCGGGCAACGCCAAGGTCTATTTTCGCGGCGTCGCCAGCGGCGAGAACGCCAACCACTCGACCTCGCAGCCGTCGGTCGGCATCTATCTCGACGAGCAGCCGATCACGACCATCCAGGGCGCGCTCGATGTCCATGTCTATGACGTCGCCCGCGTCGAGGCGCTCGCCGGGCCGCAGGGCACGCTCTATGGCGCCTCGTCCGAGGCCGGCACGATCCGCATCATCACCAACAAGCCCGACACGAGCGGCTTCTACGGCGCCGTCGATGTCGAGGGGAACAGCGTCACCAAGGGCGGCCAGGGCTATACCTTCGAGAGCTTCATCAACGCGCCCTTGAGCGACCGGATCGCCGCGCGCGTGGTCGGCTGGTACAAGAAGGACGCGGGCTACATCGACAATATCCCCGGCACCTACGTCTTTCCGACGCTGGCGCAAACGGACCTGGCCGCCGCGACGCTGACCAACGCGCCGTTCGTCGAGAAGGACTATAACGATACCGAGACCTATGGCGGCCGCGCCGCGCTCAAGATCGACCTCGACGACGACTGGACCGTAACCCCGCAGATCATGGGCCAGAAGCAGAAGTCGCACGGCTCCTTCGCGGTCGAGAGCGGGCTCGGCGATCTCCAGGTGCAGCAGTTCAACCCCGAAAGCTATCGCGACGACTGGTACCAGGGCGCGCTCACCATCGAAGGCAAGATCGGCAATTTCGACCTGACCTATGCCGGCGCGTATCTGAAGCGCAAGGTGCTGACGGAGAGTGATTATTCGGATTACAGTTATTTCTACGATGCGCTTAATGGATATGGCCAGTATTACAAGGATGATGCCGGCGATCTGGTCAGTCCCAATCAGAGGGTTGACGCTGTCGATCGATTTACCAAGCAAAGCCATGAATTACGTATATCTTCACCTGCGGACGCTCCAGTGAGCTTTATCGGCGGTGTCTTTTATCAGCGTCAGGGGCACAATATCCAGCAGAACTACATCATTGACGACATCAGCTCCGATATTGAGATCCCGGGAACAATCGACAATATTTGGCTTACCAAGCAAAAGAGGGTTGACCGTGATTATGCTGCATTCGGTGAGGTAACGGCCAAGCCGACTGAAAAATTAACGGTAACTTTTGGCGGCCGAGTGTACAAGTTCGATAACAGTCTGGTTGGATTTTTTGGTCTTAACAACCCCGGTTTCAGCAGCAATCCAGACTATATATGTACTGGACCAGTAATCGTTTCGGGATCCCCCTGTACCAATGTGAACAAGCGGATAAAAGATACCGGGTTTTTGCACAAGATCAATCTGACTTACAAATTCACACCTGATGTTTTGATTTACGCCACGCAATCTCGTGGCTATCGACCGGGCGGGATCAATCGGCGTGGAACTATTCCTCCCTATAAAGCAGACTTTATCGACAACTACGAAGTTGGATTCAAGACTAGTTGGCTCAATAACCGGCTACGATTCAACGGCGCGGTTTACCAGCTTAATTGGCAGGATCTGCAACTCTCTTTCCTCGGGGCCAACGGGCTCAGCGAGGTGAGAAACGCCGGGCGTGCCCGTATCAGGGGGTTCGAGACCGACATTTATTTCAGGCCGGCTGATGGCCTCACCCTAACAGGCGGGATGTCTTACACCGACGCGAAAACCACGCGAGACTTTTGCAAATTCAACAATTCATCGTTCGATTGTTCGATCGCCGGACCGGATACTAACGGCGATGGGACACCCGACCCCAATGTCGTCCTCGCGCCAAAAGGTACGCGCCTGCCTGTTACCGCCAAGTTCAAGGCCAACGCGCTCGCGCGTTACGAGCATGATCTGGGCGGGATGAAGGCGCACGTCCAGGGCTCGCTCATCTATGAGGGCAAGCGCACCAGCGACCTGCGCCTGGACGAGCGCGACATCAAGGGCGATCTGGCCGGCTATACGACGTTCGACGGGAGCATCGGCCTCTCGACGAGCACGTGGTCGCTCGAGGTTTACGGCGTCAATATCACCGACAAACGCGCGTACAGCACCGTCGGCACCCAATGTACCGAGAGCGTCTGCGGCGGCGGGGAGTCGATCTTCACCGGACAGCCCGTTGCCGGCAAGCTCTACCGCACCCCGATCCAGCCGCGCACCATCGGCGTCCGGCTCGGGTACAAGTTCTGACCGACCGCGCCGACGCAGGCCGCCCGCCGCTGGGGCTGGCGGCCTGTATCGCGCTGGTGATGGGCAACATGATCGGCTCGGGGGTGTTCCTGCTCCCCGCCAGCCTCGCCCCCTATGGCTGGAGCGCCGTCGGCGGCTGGGCGGCGACGATCGCGGGGGCGATGGCGCTCGCCTATGTCCTCGCGCGCCTCACCCGCGCGCTGCCGGCGGCGGGCGGGCCGGTCGAAATGGTCGCCGCCGCCTTCGGCCCCGTCCCGGCGTTCATGATCGGCTGGAGCTACTGGGTCTCGGTCTGGACGGCCAACGTCACCATCGCCGTTGCCGCCGCCAGCTATCTCAGCCTGTTCGTTCCCGCGCTGGCCCATCCCGGCGGCGGCGCGATCGGCGCGCTGGCGCTCATCTGGCTGATGACGGCGCTCAACCTGCGCGGCGCGGGCGCGGCGGGGCGCTTCCAGCTCGCGACGCTGATCGTCAAGCTGGTGCCACTGGTGGTGGTGCTGGCGCTCATCGGCTGGATGCTGGCGCGGCCGGACGGCCCGCGCCTGCCGCCGGTGACGCCGCAGAGCCTCAACCTCGCGGGCGTCACGGCGTCGGCGACGCTGACGCTCTGGGCGCTGCTCGGCTTCGAATGCGCGAGCCTCGCCGCCGCCAAGGTGCGCGACCCGGCCCGCAACATCGTCCGCGCCACGCTGATCGGCACGGGCGCGACGGGGCTCCTTTACCTCACCGTCTGCTCGGGGATCGCGCTGCTGCTGCCACCCGCCATCGCCGCCAAGTCGAGCGCCCCGTTCGCCGATTTCGTGGCCATGACCCTCGGCAGCGGCGCCGCGCAGGTCATCGGCCTGTTCGCGGCGGTGAGCGCGATCGGGGCGCTGGGCGGCTGGGTGCTGATCCAGGGCGAAGTGCCGCTGGCGATGGCGCGCGCCGGCCAGCTCCCCGCCTGGCTCGGCGCCACGGACCAGCGCGGAACGCCGCGCCGCGCGCTGATCCTGTCGAGCGCGCTCGCGAGCCTGCTCCTCGCCGCCAACAGTTTGAAGGGGCTTGGCGATCTCTTCACCTTCATGGCGCTGCTCTCGACCGCGGCAACGCTGTGGCTGTACCTGGGCTATGCGCTGGCGGCGATGCGGCTGCGCGTGGCGGTGACGGTGGCGGTGCCGGCGAGCCTCTATGCGCTCTGGACGCTGTATGGCGCGGGGCCGCATGTCAGCGCGCTCAGCCTCCTGCTCATGCTGGCGGGCCTGCCGCTCTATGGCTGGGTACGGCGGGGAGCGGCGCGGCGGCGCGGGTGAGCGCGCCGGGAACGACTGGCGGCCGGACGCGGTTCAGCCCGCCGCGCCCGCGTCCCGTGCCGCCAGATAGCGGTGGATCTGCGCGACGACCGCCGCCCCCTCCCCGATTGCCCCGCCGACGCGCTTGACCGATCCCGAGCGCACGTCGCCGATCGCGAAGATGCCCGCCTTGTTGCTGGCGAGCGGGAGCGCCGGGTCGAAGCCGGTCTCCACGAAGCCGGCCTTGTCTCGCGCGAGGTCGCAGCTTTCCAGCCAGTCCGTCGCCGGATCGGCGCCGATGAAGAGGAAGAGGTTGCGTGTCGCCACCGCGCAGCTCTCGCCCGTGTCGCGGTGGCGCAGGGTAAGGCCGGTCAGTCCCAGCTGCGTCCCCTGAAGGTCGGTCACCCCGGTACGGGTGTGGAGCGTGATCCGCGGATTGGCCTCGATCCGGTCGATGAGATAGCGCGACATCGTCGCCGCGAGCCCGTCCGAGCGGATCGCCATGTGGACGCGCCCGGCGTGCCCCGCCAAATAGACCGCCGCCTGGCCCGCCGAATTGCCGCCGCCGACCAGCACCACCTCCTGATCGAGGCAGAGCTGCGCCTCCATCGGCGAGGCCCAGTACCAGATGCCGCGCCCCTCATACTGCTCGATGCCCGGAATCGCGGGCCGGCGATAGCGCGCGCCCGAGGCGATGACGACGCTGCGCGCGCGGAAGGCGCGCCCGGTGTCGGTGGTGAGTGTCGCGATGCCATCCGCCCCGCCGCAATCGAGCCGCGCGACGCGCATCGGGATCGCGATCTCGGCGCCGAATTTCTGCGCCTGGACATAGCCGCGCGCGGTCAGCGCCTGGCCGGTGATGCCGGTCGGAAAGCCGAAATAATTCTCGATCCGCGCGCTCGCGCCGGCCTGCCCGCCAAAGCCGCGCGCGTCGATGACGAGCACGCCGAGCCCTTCCGACGCGGCGTAGACGGCGCTGGCGAGCCCCGCCGGCCCCGCCCCCACGATGGCGACATCGTAGAGCCGGTCGGCCGACAGTCCGCCGACCATGCCCAGCGCGGCGGCCAGGCTGTCCTCGTCCGGGTCGCGCAGCGTGCCGCCATTCGGCATCAGTACCAGCGGGAAATCCGCGTCGCCCTGGACCGTATGGGCGACCAGATCGGCGATGTCGGCCTGCTCCCCTGGCGTGACCGCGCGGAAGGGGAAGCCGTTGCGGCGCAGGAAATTGCCGATCCGCGCGACACCGGGATGCCCCGCCGGCGCGATCAGTAGCGGGCCGCCCGCCGCCGTCTCGATCAGGCTGGTGCGCCGCAGGATGAGCGCGCGCATCAGCCGCTCGCCCAGGCCGGCATCGGCAACGATCAGCGCGCGCAGATCGGCGGGCGTCAGCGCGATCGCCTCGACCGCGCCTTGCGCCACCACATCGACGAGCGCGGGGCGGCCCGACAGGCTGCTGATCTCGCCGATGAACTCGCCCCGCCCGTGTCGCGCGACGTCGGCGCTGTGGCCAAAGCCGTCATGCTGGCTGACGCGCACCTCGCCGGCGAGGACGAAGAGGAGGCCGACCCCCGCCTTGCCCGTCTCGACGATGAAATCGCCCGGCGAAAAGCGCACCGGCTGGCCGAAGCCCGAGACCTGGTCCAGCTCCGCGTCCGACAGGCGCGGGAACATCTCGTCGGCGCGGCGGTTCGCGCGGGTCCGGTCCTCGGTGTCGCTCGCCGCCATCATCGTGCTCCTGCGCTGCCGTCAACGGGCATGATCGCTGCGCCGCGAGAGCGCAAGGATCATCGGCGCTTTTGCGCAATCGCGACAGGGCTTCTATTGTGGCGGCCGCAACGAGAGGGAGCAGGGACATGATTACGGTCAGGCGCGACAGCAGCGATCACAGCCGCCACATCGTTACCGTGCGCGACCACAGCCTCGTCACCGACATCAGCGTGGCCGAAGGCGGCGAGGATGACGGTCCCGATCCCCATGACCTCTATGACGCGGCGCTCGGCGCGTGCAAGGCGCTGACGATCCTCTGGTACGCGCGGCGCAAGGCAATCCCGGTCGAGGACATCGAGGTCGTCGTCGCGCGCGACGCCAGCCAGGAGCGGCAGGGCGTCTACACGCTGCGCACGGTGGTCGCGCTGGGTGGCGATCTCAGCGCCGGGCAGCGCGAGGAGCTGCGCGCCGTCGCGGCCAAATGCCCTGTCCACAAGCTGATGACCGAGGTGACGACGGAGGTGGAAACGCTCCTGTCCGACGTCAGCCTCTGACGCGCTCGTCCGCCATCAGCCAGGCTTCGGCGTCGGCCTTGCTCACGAACGCGCTGATTTCCGGCCGGTCGGGCGCGAGGCGGCGGATCTGCATCCGCGCGAGCGAGCTGCCGACGACGAAGGCCATGCGCCGGCTGCGCGCGCGCGGCTCGGCCAGCAGCGCCCTGAAACGCTCGAACGCCTCCTGCGACTGGATCGCGCATTCGGACACGTCGACCAGCGTGAGGTGCTGGTTGGGCGGCGTCCGCAGCTTCGCGAAAGCGACGCGGCGATCGGCGATGAACGCCGCGATCGTCGCGTCGTCGAAGAACCCCCGGAGCACGAAGCGGAGAATACCCGCCTCGGGCTCCACGTCGATCGTGTAGCTTGCCTCCATGGCAGCCTTAGTACCGCGCTAAGGCTTATAGTCGCCTAGCACGGCTGGTTAACGCGGCGTTAGTCGATGACGGTCACCTCGGCGCCGGGACCGTTCTTGAGGATGGAGTCGATCGCGTTCTGCGCCCCGGACCGGGACGAATAGCCCTCGGTCCAGAAGATCGTCTCGCTATTATATTTGAATTTGGCGACATAGTCGCCGGCCTTGTTCTTCTCGATCACGAACTTGTGCGCCATGATACCCTCGCTGTCTGGCCCGCCGCGCGATCATAGCGGCGGCACAACGAGTTGGCGAGCCTCTCAGTCGCGCAGCCGGGCCGGGGCGTAGGGCGCCGGGTCGATCGTGCCGGGCGGGTCGCGCAGGATCAGGCCAGCGCCGAGCGCCGCCGCCGCCGGCGCGGTCTGGATGCCGAAGCCGCCCTGCCCGGCGAACCAGAAGAAGCCCGGCACCGCGTCGTCGAAGCCGTAGACCGGCAGCCGGTCCGGCGCGAAGCTGCGCAGCCCCGCCCAGCGCCGTTCGACCGCGCGCACCGGCCAATCGACCACGCCCTCGAAACGGTCGATGGCGGTGGCGATGTCGATCTCCTCGGGCGCGGCGTCGCAGGGGGCGCTGGCGCCCTCGTCATGGGGGGAGAGCCAGAGCCGCCCCGCCCCCGCCGGCTTGAAGTAGAAGCGGCCCGCGAGATCGATGACCAGCGGCAGATCCTCGCGCGCGGCGTCGACGCGCACCTGCGCCACGGTGCGCCGCTTGGGCATGATGCCGGCCGGCGCCACGCCGCATCGCGTCGCCACCAAGTCCGCCCAGGCGCCGGCGGCGTTGACGATCAGGGCCGCGCCGACGGGTCCGGCGGTGGTCGTCGCCTGCCAGCCGCCGGCCAGCCGTTCGGCGCCGAGCAGCTCGGCGCCCGTCATCACCGTGCCGCCCGCCTTGCGCAGTCGGCCAAGGTAGAGCGCGTGGAGCGCCGCCACGTCGATGTCGTGGCAGCTCGGTTCGTCGACCCCGATCACCCAGTCGGGCTTGAGGCCGGGCAGCCGCGCCTCCAGCGCCGCGCGGTCGAGCGGCGCGAGTGCGGTGCCACTGGTTCTGAAATCGGCGAGCATCGCGTCGCGCGCCGCCGCCGCGCCGGCCCGGCCGATGTGGAGCGCCCCGCGTGGCGCCAGCACGCCACAGGCCGCCATCAACGGCCCCGAAGCGGTGGTGAGCGGCTGGACGCCCGGCCCGCCATAGGTTTCGGTCCAGAAGGCGACGGAGCGGCCGGTGGCATGATAGCCCGGCACGTCCTCCTGTTCGAGGATGACGACGCGGCACCCCCGCTCGGCCAGCGCCACGCCCAGGCTCGCCCCGGCCATGCCGGCGCCGACGATCAGCACATCGGCGGCGCTCACGGGTGGCGGTGGCGATGGCAGGATAAGTTCATCGGGCGTGGTTACGATTTGGCAAGGGATAATGTCTAGCCCTGCTATGTCATGGGTGACGGATTTTTAAGCTGGGCGCCGTTCGGCCTGCTCGCCACGCTGCTGGTGGTCGCGGCGGTGACGGACCTGCGCGCCCGCATCATCTCCAACCGCCTCAACCTCGCCATCGCGCTGCTGGCGCCACTGTCCTGGCACGCCGCGGGGCTGCCGCTGTGGCCGGGCGTGGCGTTCCAGCTCGGGCTCGCGCTGCTGGTGTTCGCCCTCTTCGCCGGACTGTTCGCCCTCGGCATGATGGGCGGGGGCGATGTCAAGCTGCTCGGCGCGCTCGCGCTGTGGTTTCCCTGGCCGGTGCTGCTCTGGCTGCTGACGCTGATGGCGGTCGGGGGCGGGCTCGTCACGCTGGCGACGGTGATCGACCACCGATGGCGGAAAAAGCCCGGACGCCCCGAAATCCCCTACGGCGTGGCCATCGCGCTCGCCGGGCTGTGGGTGATCGCTGAACGCTATTTTAACCACTTTGCCTGACAAGGCGACGGCTGCGGGAGGGTGACCCCCGCTGGAGGAGGCGGTTGGTCATGGATGCCAAGAAGATTGCCCTGCTGGTCGGCGCGCTGCTGATCGCGGTGGTGGCGGCGCTGATGGCGCGCAGTATGCTGAGCGGCGGCGGCCCCGCCCCGGCGGCCGACGCGCAGGCCGTGCCCGCGCAGCAGCAGCAGGACATGCCCCAGGTGCTCGTCGCCAAGAAGGCGCTGCCGGTCGGCACGATCCTCGATCCCGACAGCTTCGCCTTCCAGCCCTGGCCCAAGGATCTGGTCGAGGAAAACTATTTCCTGCAGGGCAAGAACGATCCGACCAAGCTGGTCGGCGCCGTCGTGCGCACCGCCATCTCCGCCGGCCAGCCGGTGACGCAGGGCGGGGTGATCCAGCCGGGCGACCGCGGCTTCCTCGCCGCCGCGCTCGGCCCCGGTATGCGCGCGGTGACGGTGCCCGTGTCGGCGCAGAGCAGTGTCGCGGGCTTCATCTTTCCCGGCGACCGCGTCGACCTCATGCTCACCCAGACGGTGCCCGGCGGCGGCGACGGCGCCCCGCTCAAGGCGACCGAGACGGTGGTGCGCAACCTGCGCGTCCTCGCCACCGATCAACGCACCAACGCGCTCGACGATCAGGGCAAGCCGGTCGTCCAGACCTATAGCAACGTCACGCTCGAGGTGACGCCCAAGATCGCCGAGAAGATCACCGTCGCGCAGACGATCGGCTCGCTCTCGATGTCGCTGCGCTCGATCGCCGACACGCCGTCCGAGCTGGAAGCGGCGATCGCCTCGAGCGATGTCGCGATGCCGTCCGGCGACGATCCGGCGGCGGAGAAGAGCGTGCTCGCCCAGATCGCCGCGCGACCCAACGACGCCCGGTCGAGCTTTGCGACCGGCGCCGACGTGTCGCGCTTCCAGCGCAGCACCGTGCCCTCCAAGCCGGCCGATCCCAATTCCCCGACGGCCATTCGCGCCGCCATGGGCCCGGTGGTGCGCGTGGCGCGCGGCACCGAGGTCTCGACTGTTCCGGTGGGAGGAAAGTAAGATGAAGCGCAACGACCTTCGCGGGCGGCCCGCCGCACGCATGGCGATGGCGGTGGCGCTGTGCGCGCTCGCGGTTCCGGCCGGCTTTGCCCTCGCCGATGCGCCCGAGGGAAGAGCGGCCAACGATGCGCTGACGCTCTCGGTCGGTGATGGCCGCGTCATCAACCTCCCCGGCCCCATGTCCGACGTGGTGGTGGCCGATCCACGCATCGCCGACGTCCACGTCCGCTCGCTGCGCCAGCTCGTCGTCATGGGCAAGGCGCCGGGCCAGACGAACATCTTCGTCACCACGGCGGGCGGCAAGATCCTCTATTCCAACGCGATCCGCGTCGGCAACAACCTCACCAGCATCGACCAGATGCTCGCCCTCGCCCTCCCGCAATCCAAAGTGCAGGTGAACACGCTCAACGGCATGATCCTGCTGACCGGCACCGTCGCCGCGCCCGAGGACGCGGCCGAGGCCGAACGGCTGGTCCAGGCCTTTTCGGGCGCCAGTGTGACGGTGGTAAGCCGCCTGCGCACGGCGACGCCGCTGCAGGTCAACCTCCAGGTCCGCATCGCCGAGGTGAACAAGAACATCAGCAAGTCGATCGGCTTCAACCTCGCGACGGCCGATCTCACCGGCGGCTTCAAGTTCGGCATTGGCCAGGGCCGCGAGGTCATCAACCAGACATGGACGATCGGCGGCCCGCTCGGCACCGGCTTGGGCGTGAAGCCCATCGCCGACGGAACGGGCAAGACGATCGGCACCGGCGCCACCTCCAATTCGACGGGGACGACGCTGGCCGCCGACAGCAAGATCTTCGGCCTCAACTTCCTCGCCGCGCTCGACCTCGCCGAGGATCAGGGGCTTGCAACGACGCTCGCCAACCCGAACCTCACCGCCCTGTCGGGCGAGACGGCGAGCTTCCTCGCCGGCGGCGAGATCCCGATCCCGCTGTCGACGGGCCTGGGGGCGGTGTCGGTCGAGTACAAGCAATATGGCGTCAGCCTCGCCTTCACGCCGACGGTGCTCGCCGACGGCCGCATCTCGATGCGCGTCCGCCCGGAGGTGTCGCAGCTCGACAACGCCGCCTCGGTCAAGCTCGACGGCTACACCATCCCCGGCGTCTCGACCCGGCGCGCCGAAACGACGGTGGAGCTTGGCTCGGGCCAGAGCTTCATGATCGGCGGCCTGCTCAGCAACACGAGCGGCAACAGCATCAACAAGGCGCCGTTCCTGGGCGACCTGCCGATCCTGGGCAATCTCTTCAAGTCGACCAAGTTCAACCGCTCGGAAACCGAGCTGGTGATCGTCGTCACCCCCTATCTGGTGCACCCGGTCGACGCGAAGGACATCGTGCTGCCGACCGACGGCTATCGCACCGCCAACGACGCCCAGCGCATTCTGGGCGGCCAGCTCCACGACGGCAAGAGCGGCGAGCGCGCGCCCGCCCCGCGGCCCGGCCCGGCCCGGACGGTGCCGAGCGACCAGATCCCCGGCTTCACCCAGCCGCCCGGCGACCGCCCGAGCGCGAGCGCCAAGGACAAGTCCCGCAAAATGTCGGCGCGCGACGCGGCGCCCGGCTTCAGCTTCTGACGCCCGGAAGGACACAGGCCATGCATCTCCTCCGCCCCCGCGCCGCCGCCGCCCTGGCTCTGATCGCGCTCGCCGCGCCGGCCACCGCCAAGGACGCCCCGCTCGTCAGCCGCTATGTCGAGAGCATTCACCAGCCGGTCGTGCAGCGCACCGATTATGTCTTCGATGTCGAGACCAACGCCGCCGGTGGCCTGGGTCCGGTGGAGCAGGTGCGGCTGATCGGCTGGTTCGACGCGCTGAACCTGGGCTATGGCGACCATGTCGCGATCGCCGCGCAGGGGGCCGCCGCCGCCCCCGCCGCACGCAGCGCGATCACCGACCTCGTGGGCGCCTACGGCCTGCTGCTGGCCGATCTCGCGCCGGTGACCGCCGGCGATGCCGCGCCGGGCGCGCTGCGCATCGTGGTGAGCCGGTCCGTCGCCTCGGTGCCCGACTGCCCCAACTGGCGCGACAAATATGAGGCCGATCTCGTCGCCGGGGCAGGCAGCAACTATGGCTGCGCGGTCAACAGCAACCTCGCCGCCATGGTCGCCAACCCGGACGATCTGGTGAACGGCAAGGGTAGCCGCAGCGATCTGCGCGCGCTCGTCAACAGCCGCGCGATCGGCACCTGGCTGCAGAAGGCGCCGACCGGCGCCGGCGACCTCAAGGTCGAATCGACGGGAGGCAAGTGAGATGAACGCGCCCTGGAAGCCCGGCTCGGCCGGTCGTGACCCGTTCCACGCCTATGTCTGCGACGACCACAGCTTCGACATGCTGCGCGCGGTCGCGGCGGAGATGGGCTGGCCGCTCGAAAAGGTGCACAAGGGCGGGCTGCGCAACGCCGTGCAGTCGCTCTCGATGGCCGCGAGCCCCAATGTGCTGTTCGTCGACCTGTCCGAATCGGGCGACCCGCTTAACGATATCGGCAGCCTCGCCGAGGTGTGCGAGCCCGGCACGGTGGTGATCGCGGCGGGCCAGGTCAACGACGTCCGCCTCTATCGCGACCTCATCGCCAGCGGTATCCAGGATTATCTGCTCAAGCCGTTCAGCCCCGATCATCTGCGCGATTCGGTCGCCAACGCGCAGGCGGTGTTCCTGGCCCCCAAGCTCGACGCGACGCAGGAGCGCGCGCACGTCACCGCGACCGTCATCGGCGCGCGCGGCGGCTGCGGCGCCTCGACCATCGCGACCTCGCTCGCCTGGCTGTGGAGCGCGAAGGACAATCGCGCGACCTCGCTGCTCGACCTCGACGTGCATTTCGGCACGGGGGCGCTGGCGATGGATCTCGAGCCGGGCCGCGGCCTCACCGACGCGATCGAGAATCCGAGCCGCATCGACGGCCTGTTCATCGAGCGCGCGATGGTCCGCGCGAACGACAACCTCGCCATCCTCTCGGCAGAGGCGCCGATCAGCCAGCCGCTGCTCACCGACGGCGGCGCCTTCTACCAGCTGCAGGAGGAGATGCGCGGCGCGTTCGAATGCACGGTCGTCGATCTGCCGCGCCACATGCTCGTCAACCACCCGCATCTGATGGCCGACGCCAATGTCGTGGTGCTGACCAGCGAATTCACGCTGGCGGCGGCGCGCGACACCATCCGGCTGCTGTCATGGCTCAAGAGCAACGCGCCGCACGCGCGGGTCGTGGTCGCCGCGAACAAGGTGCAGCCGGTCGGGCAGGAAATGTCGCGCAAGGATTTCGAACAGTCGATCGAGCGCAAGGTCGACGTGCTGCTGCCCTACGACCCCAAGAGCGCCGCGCAGGCCGCCAAGCTCGGCAAGACGCTGGCCGAGGCCGCCAAGTCGGCGAAGATCGGCCAGGCGATCGCGCAGCTCGGCCGGATCGCGCTCCAGGCCGGCGAGCCCGAGCCCGAGGACGGCGCGGCCAAGGGCGCGAGGGCCAAACCGGCCAGGGACACGTCCGGCGCCTCGCTGATGGGCAAGCTCGCCGACATCAAGTCGCTGCTTCCCCGGCGCAAGGCCAGGGAAAGCGAGCCGGCCGAATGAGCGGGCGGAGGGACGGGTGAACCGCGCATGACGATGCAGCTCATCCTGCTGGCGGCGCTGCTGCTGACCATGGTCGCGCTGCTCGTGCTCGCCTTTGCCGGGCCGTCGCCCGAGCGGGCGCGGTCGCGGCGGCTGGCGCTTATCCGCGGCCGCCATTCCGATTCGAGCGAGGCCATGCTGGAGGCGCGGATGCGCCGCGCGGTGTCGTCGCGGCGGATCGAGAGCCAGCAACTGCTCGTCTCGCTCATCCCCAATCCCGAAAATCTCGCCAAGCGCATCATGCGCACCGGCAAGAAGTGGACGCTGAGCCAGTATATGACGACCTGCGCGTTCATCGCGCTCGGCCTGATGGCGCTGATGCTGCTGCGCGGCTATTCGTTCCTGCCGGCGCTGTTCGTCAGCCTGGCGGCGGGTTTCGGCCTGCCGCACTGGCATGTCGGCCGCCTTATCAAGAAGCGCGTCAACAGGTTCAACGCCAATTTCCCCGACGCGCTCGACCTGCTCGTGCGCGGCCTGCGCTCGGGTCTTCCGGTCGCCGAGACGCTTGCGGTGGTCTCGACCGAAATCCCCGGCCCGGTCGGCGAGGAATTCCGCATGGTCACCGAGCGGATCAAGATCGGCAAGACCATGGACCAGGCGCTGCAGGAAACCGCGCAGCGGCTCGACACCGCCGAGTTCCAGTTCTTCTGCATTACGCTCAACATCCAGCGCGAGACCGGCGGCAACCTCGCCGAAACGCTGGCCAATCTGGGCCAGGTGCTGCGCCAGCGTTCGCAGATGAAGCTCAAGATCCGCGCGATGTCGTCGGAATCCAAGGCATCGGCCTATATCATCGGCGTGCTGCCGTTCCTGGTGTTCGCGCTCATCAGCTATATCAATTTCGGCTATATGAGCCCGTTCTACACGCCCGATCCCAACGGGCTGTTCGGGCTCAGCCTGATGCAGATCATCGGCATCGGCGGCATGTGCTGGATGGGCATCGGCGCCTTCATCATGGCGCAGATGATCAACTTCGAAATCTGAGCGGGGAGCGCGGGACATGCATTCGACCGGCCGCACCCTGATGGGCCTTTCCGCCGCCGACATGGGCACGATCCTGGCGGCGCTGGCGACGATCGCGGTGTTCATCGCCATGTATGCGGCGACGACGGTGCGCGACCCGATGGCGAAGCGCGTCAAGGCGCTCAACGACCGCCGCGAGCAGCTCAAGGCCGGCATCACCGCGCCGACCGCCAAGCGCCGCGCCAAGATCGTCCACCAGCGCCAGTCGACCGACCGGATGCGCACCCTGCTCAAGTCGCTCAAGGTGTTGCAGGACGACCAGCTCAAGACCGCGGTCATCAAGCTCGCGCAGGCCGGCATCCGCTCAAAGGACTGGGCGGTCGCCGTCATCTTCGCGCGCATGGTGCTGCCGATCGCGATCGGCGGCTTCGCCGCGCTGCTGATCTACGGCGTCGATTTCTTCCCGACCTGGGGCGAATTCAAGAGGTTCGGGGTATTCGCCGGCGCGCTGCTGCTCAGCTACAAGGCGCCCGACATCTATGTCGACAATCTTATCGCCAAGCGGTCGGCCGCGATCCGCAAGGGCATTCCCGACGCGCTGGATCTGCTCGTGATCTGCGCCGAGGCGGGCCTCACCGTCGACGCCGCCTTCGGCCGCGTCTCGCGCGAGCTGGGCAACGCCTATCCCGAGCTGGGCGACGAGTTCCAGCTTACCGCGATCGAGCTCGCCTTCCTCACCGAGCGGCGCATGGCGTTCGAGAACCTCGCCCAGCGCGTCAAGGTCGACGCCTTGAAGGGCGTGGTGACGACGATGATCCAGACCGAGAAATACGGCACCCCGCTCGCCTCGGCGCTGCGCGTGCTCTCGGCCGAGTTCCGGCACGAGCGGATGATGCGCGCCGAGGAAAAGGCGGCGCGGCTGCCCGCGATCATGACCGTGCCGCTGATCCTGTTCATCCTTCCGACGCTGTTCGTCGTGATCCTCGGCCCGGCGGCCTGCTCGATCAGCCACGCGTTCAAGTAAGGTCGCGCGCGCGCATGGCGGCCGCTATGGTCGCCCGCATGGACGAACCGCCGCTCACCCCGCGCCGCCGCCACTGGCTGCTTGCCACGATCATCCTCGCGCTGATGATGATGGTGCTGCCGGTCCTCGCCCTGTTTACATGAGGGCGCTGACATCGGCCGAGCGCTTGCTGGTCGCCAGCCTGTTCGGCGACGCGGTCGACTGCGACCCGGTGCGCGTTCACCGTCGCGCCTGGTGGCCGCTCCAGCCGCGCGAGGTGGTGATGGCGCCGCGCGGGCACATCCACTGTCACCCCCGCGGCAGCACATGGCGGGACTGCTATGCCGACGCCCCGATCAACTGGCAGGCTTTCTTCCTCCACGAAATGACGCATGTCTGGCAGCATCAGTCGGGGATCAACCTGCTGATCCGCCGCCATCCCTTCTGCCGCTACAGCTACGCCGTTCACCCCGGCTGGACGCTCGCCCGCTACGGCATCGAGCAACAGGCGGAAATCGTCCGCCATGTCCACCTGCTCCGTCAGGGCGCGCGCGTGCCGGGCGCGCCGCCGCTCGCGACGCTGGAGAGCATCCTGCCGTTCGGACCGGCTCAGTCGCGGGCGTGACGACGGCCTTCCGCTTCGGCGCGTTCAAGATCCTCGGCCTCGTCGCCGTCGAGCGCGTCGCGCGCGTCCTCCGCCTCGCGGCGGACGCGGTCCTCGTCGCGCGCATGGTCGCTCACCGCCTCGTCATAATCGCGCGCGGCCTCGTAATTGCCCTCGCCCTGCACCTTGTCGCTCATCATCGCCTCCATGGGCCGCCCGCCCCCTGACAACGCGGCGGGCGAAACGAGGTTGCGTCGCGATGACGTCTCCGCTTGCGCTCGGCCCGCCGCGTGCCCAGATGGTCGCTGCGCCCGGCCTCTTGCCGGTGCGGAACAAATCTGGAACAACAGCGTCCCATGAGCCTCACCCACATCAAGGTGCGCGGCGCGCGCGAGCATAATCTCAAAGGGGTCGACATCGACCTGCCGCGCGACAGCCTCGTCGTCATCACGGGCCTGTCGGGATCGGGCAAGTCGAGCCTCGCCTTCGATACCATCTATGCCGAGGGGCAGCGGCGCTATGTCGAGTCGCTCTCGGCCTATGCGCGCCAGTTCCTCGAGATGATGCAGAAGCCCGATGTCGAGCATATCGACGGCCTCTCCCCCGCCATTTCGATCGAGCAGAAGACGACGAGCCGCAACCCGCGCTCGACCGTCGCGACCGTGACCGAGATCTACGATTACATGCGCCTGCTGTGGGCGCGCGTCGGCGTGCCCTATTCGCCCGCCACCGGCCTCCCCATCGCGGCGCAGACGGTGAGCCAGATGGTCGACCGCGTGCTGGCGCTGCCCGAGGGCACGCGGCTCTACCTGCTCGCGCCGGTGGTGCGCGGGCGCAAGGGCGAGTATCGCAAGGAACTGGCCGAGTGGCAGCGCGCCGGCTTCACCCGCGTGCGGATCGACGGCGCATTCCACGAGATCGAGAGCGCGCCGGCGCTCGACAAGAAGGTCAAGCACGACATCGAGGTGGTCGTCGACCGCATCGTCGTGCGGCCCGACATGGCCGCACGCCTGGCGGAAAGCTTCGAGACGGCGCTGAAGCTGGCCGAGGGGCTGGCTTATGTGGATCTGGTCGAGGGAACGGTGGCGGACACCGTCGCTTCCCCCCTCCCGCCTGCGGGAGGGGCAGGGGGAGGGCCAAGAACCGATGCCGTCGATGGCGGCCCCTCCCCCGACCCCTCCCGCAAGCGGGAGGGGAGTCTCAAGGGCGCCGGCATCCCCGCCAACCGCATCGTCTTCTCCGAAAAATTCGCCTGCCCCGTCTCGGGCTTCACCATCGCCGAGATCGAGCCGCGGCTGTTCAGCTTCAACGCGCCGCAGGGCGCCTGCCCGGCGTGCGACGGGCTGGGCGAGAAGCTGCTGTTCGACGAGCAGCTCGTCGTCCCCAACGAGGCGCTGAGCCTCAAAAAGGGCGCGATCGTGCCCTGGGCCAAGTCGAACCCGCCGAGCCCCTATTATATGCAGGTGCTCGCCAGCCTCGCGCGCGAATTCGGGTTCAGCCTCGACACGCCCTGGGCCGAGCTGCCGGGCGAGGCGCGGCTCGTCATCCTCCATGGCACCGCCGGCAAGCCGGTGACATTGCGCTTCCAGGACGGACGCAAGAGCTACGAGGTCAGAAAGCCGTTCGAGGGTGTGATCGGCAATCTCAACCGCCGCATGATGAGCACCGAGAGCGCGTGGATGCGCGAGGAGCTGTCCAAATACCAGACCGCCCAGCCCTGCGAGACCTGCCACGGCGCGCGGCTCAAGCCCGAGGCGCTGGCGGTGAAGATCGCGGGCGAGGACATCAGCATTTCGACGCGCCGCTCGGTGGTCGACGCGCTCGCCTTCTTCTCCGGCCTGCCCGGCCAGCTCACCAGCCAGCAGAACCAGATCGCCCGCGCCATCCTCAAGGAGATCGTCGAGCGGCTGGGGTTCCTCAACAATGTCGGGCTCGATTATCTCAATCTCGACCGCACGTCGGGCACGCTCTCGGGCGGCGAGAGCCAGCGCATCCGCCTCGCGAGCCAGATCGGTTCGGGATTGTCCGGCGTTTTGTACGTATTGGATGAGCCAAGCATCGGTCTCCACCAGCGCGACAACGACATGCTGCTCGCGACCCTGAAGCGCCTGCGCGACCTCGGCAACACCGTCATCGTCGTCGAGCATGACGAGGACGCGATCCGCGCCGCCGACCATATCGTCGACATGGGGCCGGGCGCGGGCGTGCATGGCGGGCGGGTGGTGGCCGAGGGAACGCTGCCGGCGATCCTCGCCAGCACGGGATCGCTCACCGCCGACTACTTGAACGGCACCCGCGCGATTCCCGTGCCGCCGGTCCGCCGCAAGGGCACCGGCAAGTCGCTCACCGTCCACAATGCCCGCGCCAACAATCTGCGCGGCGTCACCGCCTCGATCCCGCTCGGCACCTTCACCTGCGTCACCGGCGTGTCGGGATCGGGCAAGTCGAGTTTCACGATCGACACGCTCTACGCCGCCGCCGCGCGCGCGCTCAACGGCGCGCGGATCATCGCCGGCGCGCATGACAAGGTGACGGGGCTCGACCAGCTCGACAAGGTGATCGACATCGACCAGTCGCCGATCGGTCGCACCCCCCGCTCCAACCCGGCGACCTATACCGGCGCCTTCACCAACATCCGCGACTGGTTCGCCGGCCTGCCCGAGGCGCAGGCGCGCGGATACAAGCCGGGCCGGTTCAGCTTCAACGTCAAGGGCGGCCGCTGCGAGGTGTGCCAGGGCGACGGCGTCATCAAGATCGAGATGCACTTCCTCCCCGACGTCTACGTCACCTGCGAGGAGTGCCACGGCAAGCGCTACAACCGCGAGACGCTGGAGGTGAAGTTCAAGGGGCTCTCGATCGCCGACGTGCTCGACATGACGGTCGAGGACGCGGTCGCGTTCTTCAAGGCGGTGCCGCCGATCCGCGACAAGATGGCGACGCTGGCCGAGGTGGGCCTTGGCTATATCAAGGTCGGCCAGCAGGCGACGACGCTGTCGGGCGGCGAGGCGCAGCGCGTGAAGCTCGCCAAGGAACTCTCGCGCCGGGCCACGGGCAACACGCTCTACATCCTCGACGAGCCGACGACCGGCCTCCATTTCGAGGACGTGCGCAAGCTGCTCGAAGTGCTCCACGCGCTCGTCGAGCAGGGCAACAGCGTGGTGGTGATCGAGCATAATCTCGACGTCATCAAGACCGCCGACTGGATAATCGACCTCGGCCCCGAGGGCGGCGTCAAGGGTGGCGAGATCGTCGCCGAGGGGACACCCGAACAGGTGGCGCAGGCGCCGCGCAGCTACACCGGGCGCTATCTGGCGCCGCTGCTCGGGCGGGTCGAGCAGACTCCCGCAAAGCGGCGAAAGCGCGGATAGGCCGCACATGCCAATACCCGTTCATTTCGGGCGAAGGTGGGTAGAGCCACCGTCACCAAACTGACTCCACCTTGTTCTAGAGCGCGGCGCCAGCTTGGCATTTCTTTTGTTACCCCGCCAAGGCGGGGGTCCATGGAGGACAGGGAAGCCCCGCATCATGGACTCCCGCCTTCGCGGGAGAACAGCACCTTACTGCCGCCTGGCCAAACCGGAGACCCCCATGCGCCTGCCCCTCATCCCGCCCGCCGACCTCAGCCCGGAGCAGCAGGCGCTTTATGACGACATGAAGGCGGGCATTGCCTCCGACTTCAACCGCTACCAGACCGTCGCGCCCGACGGATCGCTGATGGGGCCGTGGAACCCGTGGCTGCACGAACCGCGCATCGGCGGCGCGATCTGGGAACTCACCAAGGCGATGACCGCCGAGGCGAGTCTGCCCGATCCGGTGCGGCAGGTCGCGATCCTCGTCGTCGGCGCGCATTTCGACGCCGCCTACGAACTCTACGCCCATATCGCCGTCGCCAAGGCCGAGGGCATGACCGCCGACCGCCTCTCGACGCTCTGCAGCGGCTCGCGCCCGGCGGATCTCTCGCCCGAGGAAGGCTGCGCCTATGACGTCGCCTTCGCGCTGGTCGGCGGCGGCGTCCTCCCCCGCCCCAGCTACGACCGCGCCGTCGCGCTGTTCGGCCAGCACGGCGCGAACGAGCTGATCTACCTCGTCGGGCTCTACAGCCTCGTCTCGGTGACACTCAACGGCTTCAACGTGCCGGTGCCCGAGCGCGATTGATCCGCCCTGTTTGTGCTCCCGCGCAGGCGGGAGCCCATGGGGCGCGGGCGATGCGCTCGACATCGCCGCGCTCGCCGCTATCGTCGCGCCCAGGCGGCGCAAGCGCGGCGCGGCGCATCGCCGCCCGCCACGACGCCGCGCTCAGCGCCGGGTCAGGAAGCGCGTCAGCTCGAGCGACCGCCTGCTCCGCTCGCCCGGCTCGACGCCTTCATCCGTTTCCAGCGCGTCGCGTACCCTGCAGATCTCGGCGTCGGTCAGATGCTCGATGCCGATATAGATGTTGCGCGCGTCGCGCACCGCGCGGATCAGCTCGTCGAGCTTGACCTGCATCGCGCTCGCGTCGCGGTTCTGCGCGTTCTGGATCAGGAACACCATCAGGAAGGTGATGATCGTCGTGCCCGTGTTGATGACCAGTTGCCAGGTATCCGAAAAGCGGAACAGCGGGCCGGTCAAGCCCCAGACGAGGATGATGCCGAGCGCGATCACGAACGTCACGGGCTGACCGGCCCAGTTGGCCATCCTGCTACTGAAACGGGTGAACAGACGATCCATGCGGAGGCTCCTTGCGGCCAGGGTAAGGCGTTCATCCGGCGTCAACGATCGTTGCGCAAGAGAGGTGGCATGACGCGCCTTTTCCCCGCTCTCGCCCTGCTCGCCCTCGCCGGTTGCGCGACGATCAGCCCGGAGGCGCGGGTGCGCGCGGGCCTTGTGAACGCGGGGCTGTCGCCACGCATGGCGGGCTGCATGGCGCCGCGCATGGTCGACCGGCTGAGCCTGGTGCAGTTGAAGCGCCTCCAGGCGCTCGGCAAGGTGCCCAAGCTCGACATGCGCGCGACCAGCATCGACCGCCTGCTCTATCAGATGCGCGCGCTCAAGGATCCCGAGATCGTCGGCGTCACCAGCAAGGCTGCGCTCGTCTGCGCGGTCGAGGGGCTGTAGGCGGCTTTGCAACTTTGCAAAGCGGAATTGCGAAGTGGTGCTGGCCCGATCCGCGCGCCTGTGCTTAGACCCTGCCCATCTCCCATCCAGCACAGGGCAGGCACGCCATGAACATCCACGAATATCAGGCCAAGGAAGTGCTCGCGAAGTTCGGCGCGCCGGTGCCCGCGGGCTATGCCGCGCTGTCGGTCGAGGAGGCCGTGACGGCGGCGTCCAGGCTCCCCGGCCCGCTCTACGTCGTCAAGGCGCAGATCCACGCCGGCGGGCGCGGCAAGGGCAAGTTCAAGGAACTGGCGCCCGAGGCGAAGGGGGGCGTCCGCCTCGCCCGCAGCCTTGATGAGGTCAAGGCCAATGCGGCCGACATGCTCGGCAACACGCTGGTGACGGTGCAGACGGGTCCGGCGGGCAAGCAGGTCAATCGCCTCTACGTCACCGACGGCGTCGACATCGACAAGGAATTCTACCTCGCGCTGCTCGTCGACCGGGGTACCGGCCGGATCGCCATCGTCGCCTCGACCGAGGGCGGCATGGACATCGAGGAGGTCGCGCATTCGACGCCCGAGAAGATCCACACCATCACCGTCGATCCCGCGACCGGCCTCCAGCCGCATCACGGGCGCCGTGTCGCCAAGGCGCTCGGCTTGTCGGGCGATCTCGCCAGGCAGGCGGCCCAGGTGACGCAGGCGCTCTACGACGCCTTCCTCGGCACCGACGCCAGCCAGATCGAGATCAATCCGCTCGCGGTGTCGGGCGACAGGCTGCTCGTGCTCGACGCCAAGGTCGGCTTCGACGGCAACGCCATGTTCCGCCACCCCGAGCTCGCCGCGCTGCGCGACGAGACCGAGGAAGACCCGATGGAGCTGGAGGCGAGCAAATACGACCTCGCCTATATCAAGCTCGACGGCGACATCGGCTGCATGGTCAACGGCGCCGGCCTCGCCATGGCGACGATGGACATCATCAAACTGAACGGCATGTTCCCGGCCAACTTCCTCGATGTCGGCGGCGGGGCGAGCAAGGAGAAGGTGACGGCGGCGTTCAAGATCATCCTCTCCGATCCGGCCGTGAAGGGCATTCTCGTCAACATCTTCGGCGGAATCATGCGCTGCGACATCATCGCCGAGGGCATCGTCGCGGCGGCGAAGGAAGTGAACCTCTCCGTCCCGCTCGTCGTCCGGCTCGAGGGCACCAATGTCCAGCAGGGCAAGGACATCCTCGCCGGATCGGGCCTCCCGATCGTCAGCGCCGACGACCTCGGCGACGCGGCGAGGAAGATCGTGGCGCAGGTGAAGGCGGTGGCTTGACCCTGCCTCAACCACCCGGCTTGCAATGCGCCGCGCTTTGGTGCATCTGCGCCGCAGTTGACGTTCACGTAAAGCACCGTGCAGGAGCGCGAAGATGAAGGTTCTTGTCCCCGTCAAGCGGGTGATCGACTATAACGTCAAGCCGCGGGTGAAGGCCGACGGCAGCGGCGTCGACCTCGCCAATGTCAAGATGAGCATGAACCCGTTCGACGAGATCGCGGTCGAGGAAGCAATCCGGCTCAAGGAAAAGGGCGCCGCGACCGAGATCGTCGCGGTGTCGATCGGCCCCGCCAAGGCGCAGGAGACGCTGCGCACCGCGCTCGCGATGGGCGCCGACCGCGCGATCCTGGTGCAGACCGACGACGAGGTCGAGCCGCTGGCGGTGGCCAAGATCCTCAAGGCCATCGCCGACGAGGAGCAGCCCGGTCTCGTCATCCTCGGCAAGCAGGCGATCGACGACGACAGCAACCAGACCGGCCAGATGCTCGCCGCGCTGCTCGGCCGTCCGCAGGGCACCTTCGCCAGCAAGGTGGAAGTGACGGGCGACAGCGTCGCGGTGACGCGCGAGGTCGACGGCGGGCTCGAGACGGTCAGCCTCAAGCTCCCCGCGATCGTGACCACCGACCTGCGCCTCAACGAGCCGCGCTATGCCTCGCTGCCCAACATCATGAAGGCGAAGGCCAAGCCGCTCGCGACCAAGGCGCCCGCCGATTACGGGGTGGACACGGCGCCACGGATCGAGACGCTCAGGGTCAGCGAACCGGCCAAGCGCCAGGCCGGCATCAAGGTCGCCGATGTCGACGCGCTGGTGGAGCGGATCAAGGGCATGGGCATCGCGGGCTGACCTGACCTCGCTGGAATTGAAGGATAAAGCCATGAAGACTCTGGTCTGGGTTGAACATGATGGCGGCGCGGTCAAGGACGCGACGCTCTCCGCCGTCACCGCCGCCGCCAAGCTGGGCGAGGTGCATCTCATCGTCGCGGGCAGCAATGTCGGCGGCGTCGCGGCCGAGGCGGCGAAGATCGCGGGGGTGGGCAAGGTCCATGTCGCCGATGACGCCGCCTACGACCATGCGCTCGCCGAGAATGTCGCGCCGCTCATCGTCGAGCTGATGGGCCATCACGACGCCTTCGTCGCGCCGGCGACCACCACCGGCAAGAACATCGCGCCGCGCGTCGCCGCGCTGCTCGACGTGATGCAGCTGTCCGACATCCTCTCGGTCGAGAGCGAGGACAGCTTCACCCGGCCGATCTACGCCGGCAACGCCATCGCCACGGTGCGCAGCAAGGACGCCAGGAAGGTCATCACCGTGCGCGGCACCGCGTTCGAGAAGGCAGCGCGCGAGGGCGGATCGGGCACGATCGAGGCGGTGGGCTCCACCGGCGACGCGGGCCTGTCCAGCTTCGTGGGCGCCGAGATCGCCAAGAACGAGCGGCCCGAGCTGACCAGCGCCAAGGTGATCGTCTCGGGCGGCCGCGCGCTCAAGGACGGCGACACCTTCCGCGAGCTCATCTTCCCGCTCGCCGACAAGCTCCACGCCGCCGTGGGCGCGAGCCGTGCCGCGGTCGACGCGGGCTATGTCCCCAACGACTATCAGGTCGGCCAGACCGGCAAGATCGTCGCGCCCGAAGTCTATGTCGCGGTGGGCATCTCCGGCGCGATCCAGCACCTCGCCGGCATGAAGGACTCAAAGACGATCATCGCGATCAACAAGGACGAGGACGCCCCGATCTTTCAGGTCGCGGACATCGGCCTCGTCGGCGACCTGTTCAGGATCGTCCCGGAACTGACCGGGAAGCTCTGAACTCACCCGTCATTGCGAGGAGGCGAAGCCGACGCGACAATCCATCGCGTCGCCTGCCATGGATTGCCACGGCCTTCGGCCTCGCAATGACGAAGGATGCTTCAGGGCCGCGTCCGCTCGGGCGCCGGCACGACGCCACCTTCGGCCAGACCCTCGCTCGTATCGGCGACATCGCCGTCGGTGAGGATCTCCCGGTCCAGTTCCGCCAGGATTTCGTGATGCCGGGGGTGGAGCGGCGCAAGGCGCAGCACCAGATAGCCCGCGACCGCCGAGAGCAGCGAGCCCATGAGGATGCCCGCCTTCGCCTCCTCGACCAGCGCGGGCGAACGGGCGAAGGCGAGGCCGCCGATGAACAGGCTCATCGTAAAGCCGATGCCGCACAGCAGCGCGAGGCCATAGACCTGCAGCCAGGTCGCCCCGCGCGGCTGGCGCGCCAGCCCGAGTCGCACCGCGAGCCAGATCGCGCCGAACACCCCCGCCTGCTTGCCGACGAACAGCCCGAGCGCAATGCCGAGCGACAGCGGCGCGCGCAGCACGCCCCAGCCCTCCGCCCCCAGTTGCACGCCGGCATTGGCGAAACCGAACAGCGGCACGATCAGATAGGCGCTCCACGGATGGAGCGCATGTTCGAGCCGGTGGAGCGGGCTGTCGTCGGCATCGGGCGCGCCGGGCGTCACGCGGATCGGGATGGTCATCGCGGCGAGCACGCCCGCGATGGTCGCGTGCACGCCCGAGAGCAGCACCGCGTACCAGAGCAGCGCGAAACCGACCAGATAAGGCGCCAGCGCCTTCACGCCGAGGCGGTTCATCGCCATCATCCCGGCCCAGACGAGCAGCGCCGCGAGCAGCGCGGGGACGCTCAGCCCGCTCGTGTAGGCGATCGCGATGATCGCCACCGCCCCCATGTCATCGACGATCGCGATCGTCGTCAGGAGCAATTTGAGCGACAGCGGCGCGCGGCTGCCGAGCATGGCGAGCACGCCGATCGCAAAGGCGATGTCGGTGGCGGCGGGGATCGCCCAGCCGGCATGGAGCGCCGGCTCGCGCGCGGTGACGGCGAGGTAGACGATCGCCGGCACCGCCATGCCCGCCGCCGCCGCGATGACGGGGAGGCGCCGGCGCGGCCAGTCGGACAGGCGCCCGTCGATCCATTCGCGCTTGATCTCCAGCCCGACGAGCAGGAAGAAGAGCGCCATCAGCCCGTCGTTGATCCACAGATGCGGCGTCATCGGCCCGAGCTTCGCGCTCAGCACCGGCCCGCCCCGCGCATGGAGCGCGTGATGGTACATCGCCTCACCCGCCGGCCAGGCGTTGACGATCAGGATCGCCAGCGCCGCCGCGACGATCAGTAGCGCGCCGCTCCCTGCCTCGCTGCGCAGGAAGGATCGCAGGACCGGCCGGACGGGCGCTGACGTCGTCATGCCCTCCGCGCTAGTCGAGCGGCCGGCGGGGGTCAAAGAAAAGCGGTCGGCCCGATATCGGCGCTTGCGCAGGCGCGGTGAACCGTTGCAATCATGTGCACGGGGGGAACAGATCGGATGCTTGCCGCCCTGATCGACATGCTGGCGGCGGTTCGTGCCGAGCTGCTTCTGTTCGCGGCGGTGGGGCTGCTCATCGGCGGGATCGACGACCTCGTCGTCGATCTCATCTATGGGGCGCGCCGGCTGTGGCGGCGCGCGACGGTCTATTCGCGCTTCGAACGCATGACAACCGCCACGCTGACCTCGCCCGCCGAGGCGCGGCGCATGGCGGTGTTCGTGCCCGCCTGGGACGAGAGCGCGGTGATCGGCGCGATGCTGCGCCGCACGCTCGACCTGTGGCGGGACGAGGCCGTGCACATCTTCGTCGGCTGCTATCCCAACGACCGGCCGACCATCGACGCGGTGACGGCCATCGCCGCGGGCGAACCGCGCGTGACCGTGGCGATCAACCCGCTGCCCGGCGCGACGACCAAGGCGGACTGCCTCAACACGCTGTGGCGGGCGATGCTGCGCGTCGAGGCGGCGAGCGGCGAGCCGTTCGGCGGCGTGGTGCTGCACGATGCCGAGGATGTCGTCCATCGCGACGCATTGCGGTTGATGGCGGCGATGCTCGATCGGTTCGACTTCGTCCAGTTGCCGGTGCTGCCGCTGGCGAGCAATCGCAGCCGCTGGGTGGCGGGCCATTATGGCGACGAGTTCGCCGAGGCCCATGCCAAGCTGCTGACCGTGCGCGAGGCGATCGGCGCCGCGCTTCCCTCCGCGGGGGTCGGCTGCGCCTTCGCGCGCGACCGGCTCGGCGCGCTCGACCGGGACGGGCGCGGCCCCTTCGACGCGGCGAGCCTCACCGAGGATTACGAGCTGGGCCTGCGCCTTGGCGAACAGGGGGCGCGCGGCGTCCTCGTGCGGATGCGCGATGCCGGGGGCGAGCTGGTCGCGACGCGCGAATATTTCCCCGACCGGCTCGACGCGGCGGTCCGGCAGAAGGCGCGGTGGATGGTGGGGATCGCGCTCGCCGGCTGGGACCGGCTCGGCTGGCGCGGCGGGGTCGCCGAACGCTGGATGCGGCTCCACGACCGGCGCGGCGCGCTGGCGGCGGTCGTGCTGCTCGCCGCCTATGCGGCCGTGCTGCTGAGCGCGCCGGTGGAGGTCGCAAGGCTGCTCGGTCACCCGCTGCCGGGCCTCAGGGAACCGCTGCCCGCGCTGCTCGGCATCAACGCCCTGCTGCTCGGCTGGCGGATGCTGGTCCGCGCGCTCTTCGTCGGCCGCGCCTATGGCTGGCGCGCGGCGCTGTGGTCGGCGCCGCGCCTGTTCGTCGGCAACCTCATCGCGCTGATGGCGGCGCGGCGCGCGCTCGGCCTCTATATCGGGCTGCTGCGCGGCGCGACGTTGCGCTGGGACAAGACCGAGCATCGCTTTCCCGTCGCGGGACCAGCGGCGCGGTGATCGCGGCGGGTCGCCCGCTCCGCTTCCTGGCGCTCGTCATCGGCGCCTGGACGACGCTGCGGACGCTGTTCATCATCGCGCCCTGGGCCGCGCCACCGGGCATCGCGCCGCTGCCGGCGCTGGTCGCGAGCGCGGAGCGGATAACGCTGCCCGTCCCGTCGCCACGTCGCGCCGTGTCGGCGAGCGCGGCCGCGCCGGACCGTTCCGCGCCGGCGGCACGATCGCCATCGCCATCGCCATCGCCATCGCCCGCGACCGTGGCGCGGGCCGCGTCGACGGCGACCGTGCTGTGGGGCGACGCGCAACTCGACGCGCTGCTCCGCCTCAACCTGCGATTCGCCCGGCCGCGCATGGCGGCGGACGTGGGGCGCGGCTTCGACGGGGCGCTGGCTACGCCCGGCCCCGCGACCCAGGCGGCCGGCAAGCCATGGTCTGCCTCGGCCTGGCTGCTCTGGCGGCCGGACGGCGCGCCAGGCGCGGGGACGACGCCCGGCGGCACACTGGGCGGATCGCAGACCGGCGTCCGCATCGACTATCGCCTCGCCGATCAGGGGCCGCGGCCGACCCTCTATGCGAGGGCGAGCGCGGCGCTGTCGTCGACGCCGGCGGGCGAGGCGGCGGTCGGCGTCGCGGTGACGCCGGCGCGCCGGCTGCCGGTGAGCGTCGCGGTCGAGCGGCGGGTCGCCCTGTCGCGCGGGGGACGCGACGCCTTTGCGGGCTATGTGGCCGGCGGCGTCTACGACCGGCCGGTCGGGCTGGGGCTCGTCGCCGATGGCTATGCGCAGGCCGGTGTCGTCGGCCTCAGACAGCGCGATGCCTTTGTCGACGGCCGGCTGAGCCTGCTCCGGCCCGCCTGGGGCGCGGACCGGCCGGGGCTGCGCGGCGATATCGGCGCCAGCCTGTCCGGCGGGGCGCAACCGGGCGCGGCGCGGCTCGACATCGGCCCGGCATTGCGCCTGTCGCTGCCCGTCGCCGGCCAGACCTGGCGCCTGTCGAGCGAATGGCGCGAGCGGATCGCGGGCGACGCGCGGCCCCGTTCGGGGCTGGCGGTCACGCTGGCGGCGGGTTTTTGAGCGGCGGCCGGCGCCGCGCTTTATATTGCCGCGATTAGGCGATAGGCGGGCGGGGCCATGGACCTTTACCTGCCGATCGCCAATCTGTCGGTCAACGCGCTGGTCATCATCGCGCTGGGCGGCGTGGTGGGGCTGCTCTCCGGCATGTTCGGCGTCGGCGGCGGGTTTCTGACCTCGCCTTTGCTCATCGTCTACGGCATCCCGCCGGCCTGCGCCGCCGCTTCCGCCGCCGCGCAGGTGACCGGGGCGAGCGTTTCGGGCGTGTTCACCCATCTGGGACGCAGGAGCGTCGACCTGCGCATGGGCGCGGTGCTGATCGTTGGCGGGATGATCGGCACGCTGATCGGCGCGGCGCTGTTCCGCCTGCTGCAGACGCTGGGGCAGATTGATACGGTGATCGGCATCCTCTACCTCGTGCTGCTCGGCTGGATCGGCACGCTGATGGCGCGCGATTCGATCCGCAGCATCCTCGCCATGCGCCGGGGCGAGCGGCCGCCCGCGCGCAAGCGCCGCCATCACCCGCTGGTGGCGGCGCTGCCGATGCGCTGGCGCTTCTACCGATCGGGGCTCTACATCTCGCCGCTGGCGCCGCTGCTGCTGGGCATGATGACGGGCATATTGACGATGCTGCTGGGCGTGGGCGGCGGGTTCATCATGGTGCCGGCGATGCTCTATCTGCTCGGGATGCCGACGCAGGTGGTGGTGGGCACCTCGCTGTTCCAGACGCTGTTCATCACCATGACGACGATCATGGTGCACAGCCTCACCACCAAGGCGGTGGACCTCGTCCTCGCGCTCCTCCTCCTCCTCGGCAGCGTGACGGGGGCGCAGATCGGGGTGCGCATCGCCAACAAGGTGCAGCCCGACTATCTGCGCGTCCTGCTCGCCTTCATCGTCCTCGTCGTCGCGATCCGCATGGGCCTGGGCCTGGGCTGGCGGCCGGACGAGATCTACACGGTGCAGGTGCAGGTGCAGTGATCGCGCGGCTGCTGCTGCTGGCGATGGCATTGTTCGCCACGACGGCGGCGGACGCGCCGCGACTGGTGCCCGACGTGTCGCAGCGGTCGATCGACATCCAGTACAGCTTCAAGGGCGCCGAGCTGCTGCTGTTCGGCGCCATCCTCTATCCGGGCAACCGCGTGCCCGAAAAGCCCGCCGACATCGTCGTGGTGCTCAAGGGGCCGAGCCAGTCGATCCTCGTCCGCGAGAAGCAGAAGGTCGCCGGCATCTGGGTCAATGCCGACAGCGCCCGCTTCCGTTCGGCGCCGAGCTTCTACGCCGTCGCCTCCTCGCGCCCGCTCGCCGACCTCGTCGACGAGCGCACCGCCGCCATCTACGAGATCGGGCTCGACAAACTGTCGATGTCGCCCGCCTCGCTCAACGACAGCGCCGAGATCGACCGTTTCGAGGCGGGGCTGCGCGACCTGCGCCGCCGCCACGGCCTCTATGTCGAACAGCCCGGATCGGTCGAGATTACCGACGGTGTCCTCTATCGCGCGCGGCTGCCGCTGTCGGCACGGGTGGTGGTGGGGACGTATACCGCCGAGACCTTCCTCATCCAGAACGGCCGCGTCGTGGCGGCGGCCGTCCGCGACGTCCAGGTCCGCAAATCGGGGTTCGAACGCTTCATCGCCCGCTTCGCCGACCGCCAGCCGCTGCTCTACGGGCTGGTCGCGGTGGCGATGGCGCTGGGGCTGGGGAGCCTCGCCGGGCTGATCGCGCGGCGTTTTTAGATATCCGTCATTGCGAGGAGGCGAAGCCGAGGCGGCAATCCAGTGCAACGCCAGCCATGGATGGCCACGGCCTGCGGCCTCGCAATGACGATGCTCGTTTGCGTGCAAACCCTGCACAGAGCGGTAAGTCAATTCTTTACGCCTCCTCCCTAGGCTGCGCGCGATCGTGGGAGGACGCGCGCGGCATGAGCGAAATCAACGGACCCGAGCAGTTCTTCGCCGAACGCCGCGGCGCCCCCGCACCCGTGGCGGGCCGTTCGCCGCGCGCGATCGGCGCGGTGTTCCAGATCGGCGGCTCCGCCTCGCAGATCCTGCTCGACATCAGCGCGCTCGAGCCGCTGACGGGTGACCCCGACCCCTGCCTCGCCACCGCCGGCCAGGTCGGCGGGCTCGTCAAGATGAAGGTCGGGCCGGTGTGGCTTGTCGCCAGCATCCGCACGCTGGTGCTCGACCGCCGATCGGCCGACCGGATCGTCGCGGAGATCGACTTCCTGGGCGAGGGCGACGAGGACGCGGCAACCCGCCGCATCATGCGCTTCCGGCGCGGCGTCACCCGCTATCCGATGCCGGGGACCGAGGTGATTCCGGTCTCGAGCGCCGACATGAAGCAGATCTACGCGTCCGAGCAGGAGGCACATGTCGAGATCGGCACCGTCTATCCGACCGACGACACGCGCGGCGCGCTGCTCGTCGACGCGATGCTCGGCAAGCATTTCGCGCTGCTGGGCTCGACCGGCACCGGCAAGTCGACCTCGGCGGCGCTGATCCTCCATCGCATCTGCGACCTGTCGCCCGAGGGTCATATCGTGATGATCGACCCGCATGGCGAATATGGCGCCGCCTTCGCGCACAATGGCGCCGTCTACGACGTCGGCAACCTCGCCCTCCCCTACTGGCTCATGAACTTCGAGGAACATTGCGAGGTCATGGTGACGAGCCAGGGGCCGGAACGCGCGCAGGATTGCGACATTCTCGCCAAATGCCTGCTGGCCGCGCGCGCGCGCAACCGCCTCGCCGAGCAGATCAACCGCATGACGGTCGACAGCCCGGTGCCCTATCTCCTCTCCGATCTCAGCACGATCCTGTCCAACGAGATGGGCAAGCTCGACAAGGGCACGACCTCGCTCCCCTATCTGCGCCTCAAGACCCGGCTCGACGAGATCAAGGCCGATCCGCGCTTCGGCTTCATGTTCAGCGGGATGCTGGTGGCGGACAGCATGGCCGACTTCCTCGCCAAGGTGTTCCGCCTCCCCGCGAACGGCAAGCCGATCTCGATCATCGACACCTCGGCCATGCCCTCGGAAATCACGCATGTCGTGGTGTCGGTACTCGCGCGGCTGGTGTTCGACTATGCGATCTGGTCGCGCAACGAGGAGCAGCGGCCGATCCTCCTCGTCTGCGAGGAGGCGCACCGCTACATTCCCGCCACCACGACCGGCGCGGGCCAGTCGGTGCGCAAGATCCTGGAACGGATCGCCAAGGAAGGCCGCAAATATGGCGTGTCGCTCGGCCTCATCACGCAGCGGCCGTCGGACTTGGCCGAAGGCGTGCTCTCCCAGTGCGGCACGATCATCTCGATGCGCCTCAACAACGACCGCGACCAGCAGTTCGTGAAAGCGGCGATGCCCGAAGGCTCGCGCGGCTTCCTCGACGCGATTCCGGCGCTGCGCAACCGCGAGTGCATCATCTGCGGCGAAGGCGTCGCCATCCCGATCCGCGTCGCGCTCGACACCCTCGAACCGCAACGCCGCCCGGCGTCGGCCGACCCGATCTTCACCCAGCTCTGGCGCAAGTCGGGCGGCGAGCACGAGATTCTGGAGCGGACGGTCAATCGCTGGCGCGCGCAGGGGCGATAGGGGCCGCTAAATCTCCACCTGGCTTCCCAACTCCACCACCCGGTTGGTCGGCAGGCGGAAGAATTCCATCGCGCTTTCCGCGTTGCGGAGCATCCAGGCGAAGAGCTTTTCGCGCCAGATCGCCATGCCCGGCCGGGCCGAGGGGAGGAGCGTCTGGCGGGCGAGGAAGAAGCTCGTGTCCATCATGCGGAACGACTGGCCGCAGCCGGTGACCTGCGCCAGCGCGGCGGGGACGTTGGGCTCCTCCATGAAGCCGTAGCGCAGGATCATGCGGTAGAAGCCCTGGCCCAGATCCTCGAGCGCGTGGCGCTTCTGCTCGTCGACCATCGGCACGTCGGCGATCTTGACCGTCAGCAGCACGACGCGCTCGTGGAGCACCTTGTTGTGCTTGAGGTTGTGGAGCAGCGCGTGCGGCACGCCGTCGGGCGTCGACGTCATGAACACCGCCGTGCCCGGCACGCGCACCGCGCTGTTGGCGGCCGAGGCGACAAAGACCGGGATCGGCATCGCCGATTCGCGCAGCCGCTCCATCATCAACTGCCGCCCCCGCGCCCAGGTGGTGAGCAGGATGAAGGCGATCGCGCCGACCAGCAGCGGGAACCAGCCGCCATCGGGGATCTTGGTGAGGTTCGACGCGAGATAGGCGCCGTCGACGATATAGAACAGCGCGAGCAGCGGCAGGCTCAGCCATTTCGGCCAGTTCCACAGATGGAACAGCACCACCGTCAGCAGCACATTGTCGATGAACATCGCGCCGGTCACCGCGATGCCATAGGCGCTGGTGAGGTTCGACGAGGTCTGGAAGGCGAGGACAAGCAGGATCACCGTCACCATGAGACCCCAGTTGAGCACGGGGATGTAGATCTGTCCCACGGTCGAGGCGCTGGTGTGGGCGATGCGCAGCCGGGGCATGAAGCCGAGCTGGATCGCCTGCTGAGTGACTGAAAACGCGCCGGAAATCACTGCCTGGCTGGCGATGATCGCCGCCATCGTCGCCAGACCCACGAGCGGCAGCCGCAGCGCGTCGGGCGCGAGATTGTAGAACGGGCTTTCGAGCGCCGTCGCCCCCTCGCGCATCAGCAGCGCGCCCTGTCCCATATAGTTGAGGGTGAGTGCCGGCAGCACGAAAAACAGCCACGAGATGCGGATCGGATTGCGCCCGAAATGGCCCATGTCGGCATAGAGCGCCTCCGCCCCGGTCACCGCCAGCACCACCGACCCGAGCGCAAGAAAGGCCGGCAGCGGCGCATGGGCGAAAAAGGCGAACGCCCAATAGGGGTTCAGCGCCTGGATGATCGAGGGCGTCGCGGCGATGCTCATCACCCCCAGCACCGCGATGGTGGTGAAATAAAGCAGCATGACCGGCCCGAACAGCGCCGCGACCTTGCTCGTGCCGCCCTGCTGGATCGAGAAGAGGAAGACGAGGATCGCCACCGCGAGCGGGATCACGAGGCCATCGAAGGCGGGATTGACGACCCCCAGCCCCTCGACCGCCGAGAGCACCGACACCGCCGGGGTAATCATGCTGTCGCCATAGAAGAGCGCGGTGGCGAACACGCCCAGCATCACGATGCCGCGAGTCCAGCGCTTCTGCCCTGCCCGACTGTTGATGAGCGCGAGCAGCGCGAGGCTGCCCCCCTCGCCCTTGTTGTCGGCGCGCATGATGATGGTGACATATTTGATCGTCACCACCAGCATCATCGACCAGAACATCAGGCTGATGACGCCATAGATATGGTCGGTGTCGAGCGCGAGCGGATGATGACCCGCGAAAGTCTCGCGAAAGGCATAGAGCGGGCTGGTGCCGATGTCGCCAAAGACGATGCCGATCGCGCCGATCGCGAGCTTGAGCAGCGCTTCCTGGCCGTGAGCGTGAGGCGCGGCGGGCTCGCCGGGGGTATCGTCGGAAGCGGGCGAAGAAGGCCCGGTCGCGTCGTTCATGACAGCGCGGTCGTGGAAAGGATGAGGGGGTTACTCAAAGCAGCATCGCAGCATCAAGCCTCGCGAAATCGCGCGACGGCGGCCGTTAGCACTTCCGTTGTGCGCGTGCAACATGGCGTCCGGGGGGCGGATCAGCGGTCTGTCCTGTTGACCCGGCACGGCACGATTTCCGTAGCGGTCGGACGCCGCTCGGATCGCCCGAACCGAGCCATGTAACCGCCGGCATTGGGCCGCTGTTCGAGCCCGATGAGGCGGTAGCCGACCGACTCGAACTCGCATTTGAGCAGGGCGGGCGGCGTGCCATGATGCTGCGTCAGGCGGTTGGCGTCGACGACGATCACCTCACCTCCCTCCCGCAACGCCGGATAGAGCCGCCAGAGGAAGGCATAGGGCTCGGCGATCTCGTGATAGACATGGACGATGAAGATGCGGTCAAAACTGCCTTCGGGCAGTTTGGGATCGTCGGGCGTGCCGAGCTTGACGCTCACATTGTCGAGCCCCTCGCGCGTGACGCGATGGCCGAGCGCGTCGATCACCTCGGCGCTGATGTCCTGCCCCAGCACCCGCCCCTCCGGCCCGACGCGGCGCGCGAGGCGGACGGTGTAATAGCCCTCGCCGGCGCCGATATCGGCGACGGTCATGCCGGGGCGCACATCGGCGCGGTCCATCACCTCGTCGGCTTCGCGGAGACGGTCGCGCGCCTCCTCGTTCGACCAGCGGGTCGAGATGATCGGCGCCACCGGCCGGTCGGCGCGCGGAAAGTCGCGGGCGGTGGGGGCTCGGCCGTCGTCCGGCTCGCCGGCAAGCCCATTGCAGCCGCCCGCCAGCGCGAGCGGCGCCAGCAGCGCGGCGAGGCGGGCGCTAGTCGACATCCTCGACATCGACCGCCTCGCCCGTCACCCGCTGCGACAAGGCCGCCGCCATGAACGGATCGAGCGATCCGTCGAGCACGTCGGCGGGCGCGGTGGAGGTGACGCCGGTGCGCAGATCCTTGACCAGCTGATAGGGCTGGAGGACGTAGGAGCGGATCTGATGGCCCCAGCCGATCTCGGTCTTGGCCTGATATTCGCCGCTCGCCTCCGCCTCGCGTTTCTGCAGTTCGGCCTCGTAGAGCCGGGCTTTCAACATGTTCATCGCCGTCGCGCGGTTCTTGTGCTGGCTGCGGTCGTTCTGGCTGGCGACGATGATGCCGGTGGGAACGTGGGTGATGCGCACCGCCGAGTCGGTGGTGTTGACATGCTGCCCGCCCGCGCCCGACGCGCGATAGGTGTCGATCTTGAGGTCGCTGTCCTTGATCTCGATCTCGATATTGTCGTCGATCACCGGATAGACCCAGACGCTCGAAAAGCTGGTGTGCCGCCGCGCCGAGCTGTCATAGGGCGAAATGCGCACCAGCCGGTGCACGCCGCTCTCGGTCTTGGCATAGCCATAGGCGTTCTGGCCCCTGATGAGCAAAGTCGCGGACTTGATGCCCGCCTGCTCGCCGGCATGATAATCGACCAGCTCGACCTTGTATCCGCGCCGCTCGGCCCAGCGCTGGTACATGCGCTGGAGCATCTCGGCCCAGTCCTGGCTCTCGGTGCCGCCGGCGCCGGCATGGATTTCCAGATAGGTGTCATTGCCGTCCGCCTCGCCGGCGAGCAGCGCGGCGACCTTGTCGCTGTCGGCCCTGTCCGCCAGCGTGGCGAGCGCGGCGAGACCCTCGGCGACCAGTTCCTCGTCCCCTTCCGCCTCGGCCATCTCGATCAGTTCGACGGTGTCGGTCATCTCGCGCTCGATCGCGCGGGTGGCGCCGATCGCGCTGTCGAGCCGGGTGCGCTCGCGCATTACCTCCTGCGCGTCCTTCTGGTTGTTCCAGAGCGCCGGGTCTTCGACGCGCGCGTTGAGTTCGTCGAGCCGGCGCAGCGCGCGGTCCCAGTCGAGGAACCGCCGCACCAGATCGAGGGCGGCCTTGATACGATCGACATGGGCTTGCGCTTCGGCGCGCATGACGGGGTCTCCGGGAAATCCAGCGGCCCGGTTAGCGGGGAGCGGGCCGGGGGCGCAAGGGTGTTATGGCCGGAACACCGTCAGTATATTCCGCCCCGATCGGCCGCGAAGTCGCCGCTGCGCTCGGCACGGCGGGTTTCAGCCTTGGCGGCGGCCTTGCTCGCCTCCACTTCCTCGCTGCGCAGCGAGCGGCGCGGTTCGGTTTCGGGCTTGAAGGCTTCCCAGATGATCGCCGACTTGGGATCGTCGGTCGGCCAGCCGCCGAACACGCGCTTGCCCGAGCGGCGGTCGATGCGGACGAGGCGGACGCCGGCCGGCGCGACGAAGGGCGTCCTGGGCATGGGATCGAGGATCGGCTTCATCGCCTGTTTCCAAATCGGCGCGGCGATCCGCCCGCCCTGCGCATAGCCGCCCAGGCTGCGCGGGCTGTCGTAGCCGAGATAGACCCCCGCGACGAGATCGGGCGAGCCGCCGACGAACCAGACGTTCGTGGGACCGTTGGTCGTCCCTGTCTTGCCGAACAGCGGCCGGTCGAGGTCGCGCAGCACCGTCGCGGTGCCGCGCTGGATCACGCCCTCGGTGATGTGGACGACCTGATAGGCGGTCATCGGGTTCATCACCTGGCGCCCCTCGGGCAGGAAGCGCGGCATCGGCTTGCCGGTCCAGTCGGGCGCGTTGCAGCCCTCGCAGGGGCGCCAGCGCGCCGGCCAGATCACCTTGCCGGCGCGGTCCTGCACATAGTCGATCAGCCGCGGCTCGAGCTTGCGCCCGCCATTGGCGAGCATCGCATAAGCGTTAGTCATGCGCGCGACGGTGGTTTCGCCCGCACCCAGCGCGAAGGCGAGATAAGGCGCGTAATTGCCGATCCCCATCGCGCCGATCGTCCGCACCACTCGCTCCATGCCGATCTGCGAGGCGGTGCGCACGGTCATGAGGTTGCGCGACTGCTCGACGCCCCAGCGCATCGTGTGCGGGCCGCCGGCCGACGTGCGATCGAAGTTGCGGAAGCATTTCTGCCCGAGCCGCAGCGACTGGAACACGCAGAACGGCCCGTCGACGATGATCGAGGCGGGCGTCATCCCGCCGTCGAGCGCGGCGGCGTAGACGAAGGGCTTGATCGTCGAGCCGGGCTGCCGCTGCGCCTGGGTCACGCGGTTGTAGGAGGAGAGGCGCGCGTCGAACCCGCCCTGCAGCGCGTAGACGCGGCCGCTGTGCACGTCTTCCAGCATCATGCCGCCCGAAACGCCGGGGACATTGCGAAGCGCGTAGAGATTGCCGCCGGTCGGCGCGACGACGATGACGTCGCCCGGCTTCATCGCCTCGATCGCGGGGCGGCCGGTGCGGCGATAGAGCATCTGCGCCGAACCTGCCGGAAGCAACCCGGTCCGCCCGCCCGGCAAGCCGATCGTCGCGCCGTCCGCGTCCTTGCTGACGACGACGGCCACCGTCCAGTTGGCATAGCTGACGCCAAGATTGCTCGCGGCAAGCTCGCGCCGCCAGTTGTCCGGCTTGAGCATCGCGACCGGCCCTGACCAGCCCTTGCCGGCGTCATAGCGCAACAACCCGTCCCGCAACGCCTGCGCGACATGGTCCTGATAGACGGGGTTGAACGGCGAGCGTACCCACAGCCCGCCCGCATAGAGGCTGTTCGGCCCGTCCTTCGCCGTTTCGCCGAACCGGGCGATGAGCGTCCGGCGCAGCTCCTCGACATAATAGCCGCCGACAAGGCCAAACGGCGACGGCTTCTGCCGGACGGTGCCGAGCGGCATTGCCCGCGCGGCGTCGCGCTGCCCCACGGTGATCCAGCCATTCTGCTCCATCTCGCCGAGCACCCAGTTGCGCCGTTCGAGCGCGCGGGCCGTCCGCGTTTCGGGCCGGTAGTTGGCCGGTCCCTTGGGCAGGATGGCGAGATAGGCCATCTCGTGCAGCCTGAGGTCGCCGACGTCCTTGTCGAAATAGGCGCGCGACGCGGCCTGCACGCCATAGGCGTTGCGGCCGAGGAAGATCTGGTTGAGGTAGAGTTCGAGGATCTGCTGCTTCGTCAGCGCATTCTCGATCCGGTAGGCGAGGATGATCTCGCGGATCTTGCGGCTCGGCGAATATTCGTCGCCGATCAGCAGGTTCTTGGCGACCTGCTGGGTGATGGTGGAGCCGCCCTTGGCGCGCTGGCCGCTGCCCAGCTTGCTCGCATAATCGAGCACCGCGCCGGCGAGGCCGGGCAGGTCGACGCCATGATGCTCGAAAAAGGTCTTGTCCTCCGCCGCCAGATAGGCGCGGATGAGCATCGGCGGGAAATCGTCATACTGGAGCTGCACGCGCCGCTCGCGGGCATAGCTGTGCACCGGCTGGCCATCGACATCGCGCACGATCGTGGGAAGCGGCGGCTGATAGTCGGCCAGCTGCGCGGCGTCGGGCAGGTCGCGCGCGAAGACGAACCAGAACAGGCCCGCCGCCACGCCCAATGCCGCGAGCGCATACAGCAGCCACCGCACCCGCCGCCGCGCGAACAGCGGCCGCAGCCGCGCCCACAGCCCGCCGGCCTCGCGGGCAAGGGTGAGCCGGAACGTGCGCGGGGTCGCCTCGGTCATGATCGGCCGGCTCTAGCAAATCGATGCGGCTTTGCCAGCGGTTTGGCGACGTGGGGAGCCCACCCCGCCGCGGCTAGCGTCGCCCGCGGCTCCGTGAGCCTCGCTGCCCCTCCCGTGCGGGAGGGGTCGACGTGGGCGTTTGCTTGAGGTTTCAAATCCCCTCCCGTTCGGGAGGGGCAGCGCGGCTTTGTGAGCGGAGCGGGCTTAGCCGCGGCGGGAAGGGCTTCGGAAGGTCAGCGATTGCCGCGCGCCCCGTCAACCACCGCCTGTGGCGGTGGTCCCCCTCCCCGTCTACGGGGAGGATGCCTAGCGCCCGAGTCTCGCCCGCGCGAAATGCGCCTCCACCGCGCGCGCGACACCCTGCGCGATCCGCGCCTGCCCCTCGCGGCTGGCGAGCATCCGGGCGTCGTCGTCATTGGTGATATAGCCGGTCTCGAACAGCACCGAGGGCGTGTCGGGCGACTTGAGCACCACCAGCGAGGCGAAGCGGTGCGCCATGTCGCGGAAGCGGACATAGGGCGCCGCCTCGCGCTGGAGCAGCCGCGCGAACTGGGTGGACGCGGCCATGGTCTCGCGCTGCGTCAGGTCGATGAGGATCGTGGAGACGTCGGACCGCTGCGCGCCGAGGTCGACGCCGTTCAAAATGTCGGCGCGGTTCTCGCGCGCGGCGAGGCGGGCGGCCTCGCGGTCCGAGGCGACTTCGGAGAGGGTGTAGAGGGTGGCGCCGCGCGCCTCCCCGCCCTCCGCCGCGTCGGCATGGATGGAAATGAACAGATCCGCGCCCAGCCGCCGCGCGATCTGGGTGCGCTCCTGGAGCAGCAGGAAGCGGTCGTCCTCGCGGGTGAGCGCGACGCGGATGCGGCCGCTTTCGAGTAGCGCGGCGCGGATCGCGCGGGCGACGGCGAGCGTCACGTCCTTCTCCGCCCGTCCGCTGGTCGGGTTGCGCGCGCCCGGATCATGCCCGCCATGACCCGCGTCGATGACGACGAGCGGCCGGCTCGCCTCGGCGGGGCCGGCGATGACCGGCAGCGCCGGGTCGCGCGTCGCGGGGGGCAGCGGCACGACGATGCCATGCGTGCGGCGCGGCCGCCGCGCCATCGCCGCCGCCTCGCAGACCAGGGGATCGGCCGCGGGCGCGAGACAGGAAAGGGCGAAGGCGGCGAGGAGGGCCATGCACGCTTCCTGCCCTGCCCGCCCCCCGCCGGTCCAGCCCCCTTTACGTTTGCTTAACCATGGCGGGCCATGACGGAGCCGCGACAAAAATTTGGCGCGAATATTGCCGTTCGGCCCCCAGGCTGCTACCCGGTTAACGCTCCTTGTCCACCCCGCGCCCAGCGCCACGGACCGGAGCCAAGGAAACCGCCCGATACGGGCGGAGAGACAGGTTGACGCTGCATGAGGCATTTCTCGCATTCTCCACAGGGCCGGCAAGCGGTTCCCGTGGCGGCCATGCGACTGTCACCGGCCGGCCCATCGCCCGCCCATGCCCCTGCAGCGGCCACGGATCGTACCCATGAACCCAGGTTCCGCCGGCGCCCCGCCGGCCTGGCGCGTCCTGCGCCCGGAACCGCATTGAACGGCGTCGCGCTCCCGCATCCAAATGCGCGCGCAGACGCCTGGAGAGAATTGAATGACCATGCGCATGTTGATCGACGCGCGGCACCGGGAGGAAACCCGGGTCGCGGTCGTAAAAGGAAACCGGATCGAGGAATTTGACTTCGAGTCTGCCGAGCACAAGCAGCTCAAGGGCAATATCTATCTTGCCAAGGTGACCAGGGTCGAGCCGTCCTTGCAGGCGGCGTTCGTCGATTATGGCGGCAACCGCCACGGCTTCCTCGCTTTTTCGGAAATCCATCCCGACTACTACCAGATCCCGCGCGAGGATCGCGAGGCGCTGCTCCGCGAGGAAGCGCAGCACGCCGCCGAGGAGGCCGCGCTGCGCGCCGACGAGGACGATGACGACGACGGCGAGGGCGAGGACGAGATCGCCGCGCCCGCCGACGAGGGCGATCAGGGCGAGGACGGCGACACCGCCGAACGGCGCCCGCGCGGCCGGGGCGGCAACGACGAGGCGTCCGACGAGCTGCGCCGCAAGCGCATGGCGCTGCGCCGCCGCTACAAGATCCAGGACGTCATCAAGCGCCGGCAGGTGCTGCTCGTCCAGGTTGTCAAGGAGGAGCGCGGCAACAAGGGCGCGGCGCTCACCACCTATCTGAGCCTCGCCGGCCGCTACTGCGTGCTGATGCCCAACACCAGCCATGGCGGCGGCATCTCGCGCAAGATCAGCAATTCGGCCGACCGCAAGCGGCTGAAGTCGATCATCGCCGAGATGCAACTCCCGTCCACCATGGGCTGCATCGTCCGCACCGCCGGCCTTTCGCGCACCAAGACCGAGATCCGGCGCGACTTCGACTATCTCGCCCGCCTGTGGGACGAGATCCGCGAAAAGACGCTGCGCGCCGCCGCGCCGGCGCTCATCCACAATGACAGCGACCTCATCAAGCGCGCGATCCGCGACATCTACAATCGCGACATCGAGGAAGTCGTGATCGAGGGCGACGACGGCTACCGCGCCGCCAAGGACTTCATGAAACTCCTCATGCCGAGCCACGCGCGGCGGGTGAAGCAATATGCCGACGCGGTGTCGCTGTTCCAGCGCTACGGCGTCGAGGATCAGCTCGCGGCGATGTATCATCCCGTCGTCCAGCTCAAGTCGGGCGGCTATCTCGTCATCAACCCGACCGAGGCGCTGGTGTCGATCGACATCAACTCCGGGCGGTCGACGCGCGAGCACAATATCGAGCAGACCGCGCTCAACACCAATCTGGAGGCCGCGCGCGAGATCGCCCGGCAACTGCGGCTGCGCGACATGGCCGGGCTCGTCGTCATCGACTTCATCGACATGGAGCATGGCTCGAACGTCCGCAAGGTCGAGAAGGCGATGAAGGAAGCGCTCAAGGACGACCGCGCGCGCATCCAGATCGGCCGCATCTCGAGCTTCGGGCTCATGGAGATGAGCCGGCAGCGGCTGCGCACCGGCGTGCTCGAGGCATCGACCCGCGCCTGCCCGCATTGCGAGGGCACCGGCCTCGTCCGCACCGCCTCCTCGGCCGGCCTCTCGGCGCTGCGGATGCTCGAGGAAGAGGCGGCGCGCGGGCGCGGCACGCTCATCACGCTGCGCGCGAGCCAGGAAGCGGCCTTCTACGTCCTCAACAACAAGCGCCGCGAGCTCGACGAGATCGAGACGCGCTATGGCGTGACCATCACCATCCTGCCCGATGGCGAGGTCGAGGGCGCGCGCATGTCGGTCGAGGCCAGCGGCCCGCGCCCGACGCAGGTCGTCACCTATGCCCCGATCGTCGACGAGGAGGTCGACCTCATCGAGGAGGGCGAGGACGAGGACGAGATCGACGAGGAGGAGGAGGACTCCGCCGACGCCCGCCGCCCCGCCGATCGCGAGCGCGAACGGCCGCGCGGCGACGAAGGCGACGATCGCCGCCGCCGCCGCCGCCGCCGTCGCGGACGCCGCCCCCGCCGCGAGGATGGCGACCAGGCTCCGGCCGGTCCCGCCGAGGACGCCGGCTTCGAGGATGAAGAGGGCGAAGAGGGCGCCGACGAGGCGGAGCGTGGTGACGACGCCAGCGACGCCACCGACGCGGGCGGCGACGATCAGCCCCGCCGCAAGCGGCGCGGCCGTCGCGGCGGTCGTCGCCGGCGTGGCGGGCCCGAGGGCCAAAGCGATGTCGCCGAGGATGGCGAGGCCGGGGGCGAGACGCCGCTGGCCGCCGATGAGGGCGACGAGCCGTTGGAAACGGCCGCGGAACCCGCTGTCGCCGACCCGGTCGAGGAGGCGCCCGCGCCCAAGACCCGCCGCCGTCCGCGCGCCCGCAAGGACGAGGTCGCGGCCGAGCACGCCGCGCCCATGCCGGTCGCGCCGGTCGAGACACCGGACGCCGCGCCCGCCGCCGAAGCGGCCGCGCCGCCGGCCAAGCCCAAGCGCGCCCCGCGGCGCAAGGCCGTCGCCGGGGAAACCGCCGAACCCGTTGCCGTTAGCGAACCGGCCCCGGCGGATGAACCGGCCGCCAAGCCCAGGCGCGCGCCGCGCCGCAAGGCGGCCGCCGCCTCGGTCGACACGGTCGAGAGCATGGCCTCCGCGCCCGCCGATGGCGAGGACGCCGCCGCCGAGCGCGATCCGGTCGCGGCCGCCGCCGACGCCTCGAACGGGCCGCCGCGTCGCGGCTGGTGGCAGCGCACCTTCGGCAACTGACGGCGGAGGCCCGGCGCGTCAGCCACGGTTCAGCAGGAGAGGATCATGAGCACGATCATGCCCGCTCCCGCTGACCGCCGCGCCGCTCCGGCCCTGTCGTTCGCGCGGCTGGCATGGCGGCTGCTCGCGGTCCTCGCCTGCCTCGCAATGGCGACGCAGCCGGCGGCGGCGCAACAGATCCTGCGCGATGCGGAGACCGAAGCGTTCTTCCACGAGATCGCGGCGCCGCTCATCAAAGCGGCGGGGCTCGACCCGCGCAACGTGCAGGTGCTGCTCATCAACGATCCGAGCATCAACGCCTTCGTCGCGGGCGGCCAGATCGTGTGGATTCACAGCGGCCTCATCACCGAGGCGGACAACGCCAACCAGGTGCAGGGCGTCATCGCGCACGAACTGGGCCATATCGAGGGCGGGCACATCATCCGCTCGGCCGACGGGATCAGGGAAGCGACGGGCATCTCGATCGTCAGCCTGCTGCTCGGCGCGGCGGCGATCGCGGCGGGCGGCGGCGAGGCGGGCGCGGGCATCCTCGCGGCGGGGCAACAGGCGGCGATGGGCAAATATCTCGCCTTCAGCCGCACGCAGGAGAGCAGCGCGGACCTCGCCGGGGCGCGCTATCTCGCGACGGCGGGGATCAGCGGCCGGGGCAGCATCGAGTTTTTCAAGAAGCTCCAGAACCTCGAATACCGCCTGTCGCTCAGCGACGGGAATGACGGGTACAGCAGCACCCACCCGCTGTCGGCCGACCGTATCGCGGTGCTGAGCGAGGTCTATCAGAAAGACCCCGCCTGGACGAAGAAGACCGATCCGGCGGTCGAGGCCGAGTTCCAGCGGATCAAGGCCAAACTGTTCGGCTTCGTCGCCGATCCCGACCAGACGCTGCGCAAATATCCGCCGTCCGACCAGACGGTCCCGGCGCACTATGCGCGCGCCTATGCCTATCACAAGGGCGCCTATCCCGATCAGGCGGTGGCCGAGATCGACGCGCTGCTCAGGGCGCGGCCGGACGACCCCTATGTCCTGGAACTCAAGGGCCAGGTGCTGCTCGAATCGGGCAAGCCCGCCGACGCGCTGGCGCCGCTGCGCCGCGCGGTGGAGGAAACGCGCGGCGAGCCGCTGATCGCCGCCACGCTCGGCCATGCCCTCGTCGCGACCGAAGACCCGGCCCATCTCGACGAGGCGGAACGGACGCTGCGCCTCGCCGTCAGCCGCGACGATGACAATCCCTTCGCCTGGTATTCGCTCGGCATGGTCTATGAGCGCAAGGGCGACACCGCCCGCGCCGCGCTCGCCTCGGCCGAGCGCTATCAGCTCTTCGGCCAGCCGGCCCTCGCCATGCGCAGCGCGCAGGAGGCGCTCGCGGGGCTCAAGGAGGGCACACAGGATTATCTGCGCGCGCAGGACATCATGCTCGCGGCACGCGGCGAGATCGAGCAGCAGCAAAAGAAGAAGAAGAAATGATGCCAAACCCCCTTCCTACCCCCGCCGTCATCGGACGCGCGCTCGGCCGCATTGCCGAGGCGATCGTGACGCGCACGGGGCCGCGCGCCGGCGCGCGCTGGCCGTTCAGGCTTGCCCTGGCGGCGCTGCTCGCGGGGGGCGGCGCGGCGGCGGCGCTGGCGATGCAGTCGACGGGCGACGCGACGCCTCCGGCCGAACGCGCGCGGATCGAAGGCATCGTGCGCGACTATCTGCGCGCGCATCCCGAGGTGGTGCTGGAAGCGATTCGCGCCCTCAAGCAGCAGCAGCTCGCGCTCGTCGTCGAGCAGAACCGCGCCGCGCTCGAAACGCCCTATGCCGGCGCGTGGGAAGGCGCGGCCAAGCCCGATGTGACCGTGGTGCAGTTCTTCGACTATGCGTGCGGATACTGCCGCGCCTCGCTTCCCGACCTGGCGCGCCTCGTGAAGGAGGATGCGCGCGTCCGCATCGTCTATCGCGAGCTGCCGATCCTGTCCGAAGCGAGCGGCAACGCCGCGCGGGTCAGCCTGCTCGCGGCCGAGAGCAACCGCTACATGGCCTATCACGCCGCGCTCTATGCGGCGGGCGAGGTGACGCGGCCCACAATCCTCGCCGCCGCCGCCAAGGCCGGGCTCGATCCGGCGCGCGCGGCCGCCGCGTATGACGACAAGGGCCGCGACGGCGAGGTCGAAAGCAATCTCCGCCTCGCGCAGGCGCTGGAGGGGAGCGGCACGCCGCTGTTCGTCGTCGGCGACCAGGTGCTGCAGGGCGCGGTGGGCTTTGAGGCGCTCAAGGCGGCGGTGGCGCGGGCGCGGGACCAGCGCCCCTCCTGAGCCACGCCGCGGCGCGCCAAAGGTCCGCTCCACAACGGTTTGGATCATGAAGCCGCCATTTACCAAACCGAAAGGCAATTGGCGCATGAGGGCGTTATGCGACCGCCGCGTATTGCCCTGCCCGTCTCGCCCCCCGCCGTCCTCCGCACCATGTGGGAGACGCTGTCCCGCCGCTTGCGGGGGCTCGGCGACCGGGTGAGCGCGGTTTCGATCGACTGGTCGATGCAGCGCAAGATGGCCTATACCTTCGGCGGCGTCGTCGCGGCGATGGCGGTGCTCGCGCTCGTGAGCAGCCTGTCGCTGATCGGCGTGCGCTACGCGGTCGGCAATGTCACCGCGCTGTCGAGCGCGGACCAGGCGCTGCTGCGCGTCCAGTCGCGCGCGCTCGCGGCCGAAGGGCTGCTCAAGGATTATGTGATCCGGCCCAACCCGGCGCTCGCCGAGCGGGTGGACAGCACGCTGCGCGACGCCATCGCCACACTCTCCGATGCCGAGGACGGCGCGCGCCAGCTCGATCAGATGGCCGCGCTCAATGCGGTCCGCACCGCGCTGCAGGCGACGCGCGCCTCCGCCTTCCGTATCGTCTCCGCGCAGACCGAGATCCAGAACCACGTCAATGGCACGCTGTTCGTCCTCGGCCCCAAGATCGCCAACGACCTCAAGGGCATCAAGGACACAGCCCATGACGCGGGCCAGTCCGAGGCCATGTACCGCGCCAGCATTTCCGAGGCGCGCTACCTCGAGATGCGCGTCAACGTCACGCGCTATCTTTCCGACCCGAGCCCGGCGACGGCCAAGCTCGCGAAGGAAAACCTTCTCGACCTCGAAGATTCGATGAACCTGCTCTATGACGCGATCGGCAAGGGGCCGCTGTCGGCCCGCGCGGATCAGGTCATCACCGACTTCGTCGCCTATGACAAGGCGTTCGACAAGGTCATCGCCGCGTCACGCCGCCGCGATCAGGCCATCGACAATGTCATCCGCGAATCAGGCCCGACGCTCGCCACCAATACCGACCTGATCGTGTCCGCGATCAACGGGATGCGCGGGCGGGCGACGCTGCTCGCGCAGGGGTCGGCGATTACCGCCCTGCTCGTCGTGCTGCTCGCCGCCATCGGCGGGATCACGCTCACCATCTTCTCCCGCGCGCTGGTGCAGCGGCTGGTCGCCCGCCCGATCCTCCAGCTCGCGGGGCAGATGCGGCTGCTCGCCGACGGCAAGTTCGACACCGCCGTCGACGGCACCACGCGCCGCGACGAGGTGGGCGAGATGGCCCGCGCGGTCGAGATCTTCCGCGCCAACGGCCAAGAGGTCGAGCAGCGCCGCCGCGCCGCGCGCGAGGCCGAACAGCGCGAGCTGGCACAGCAGCAGCTTGTCGCCCGCCAGCGCGCGGAGGAACAGGCGCGCGTCGATGCCGAACGCCGGGCGCTGCTGCTCGACCTCGCCGGCAAGTTCGAGCGGACGATCGGCCAGGTGACCGAGGCGGTCAACGTCTCCGCCCACCGCATCGGCGACGGCGCGCAGCTCGTGTCGAAATCGGTCGATCGGTCGAGCGCGCTCATGACCGATGTCGTCGCCGCCGCCGCGCAGAGCACCGGCAACAGCACCGACGTCGCCGCCGCCGTCGAGGAAATGTCGCGCACCATCGCCGAGGTGAGCGCGCAGATCCTCGCCGCCGCCGATTTCGCGCAGAATGCGTCGAAGCGCGCCAGGGCGACCGATGCGGTCGTGCTCGAAATGGCGAGCAAGGCGCAGTCGATCCAGGACATCGTCACACTGGTCGCCAACATCGCCAAGCAGACCAACCTGCTCGCGCTCAACGCGACCATCGAGGCAAGTCGCGCCGGCGAAGCGGGGCGCGGCTTCGCGGTGGTCGCGGCGGAGATCAAGAACCTCGCCAACCAGACGTCGCAGGCGACGATGGATATCCAGGACAATATCCAACGCGCGATCGGCACATCGCAGCGCGCCGCCGAGGCGATCACCGACATCGCGCGCGCGGTGGACGAGATCAGCAGTATCGCGACGCGCGTCTCGATCGCGGTCGAGCAGCAGTCCACCACGACGCTGCACATCGCGCAGAGCACCAGCCAGGTGGCGATCAGTTCGCAGCTCGTCATGCACAATCTGGATGACGTGAAGCAGGATGTCGACCTCAGCGGACACACCGCGCGCGAGGCGCTGGCGGCTGCCCGCGACCTCGGCAATCAGGCGAGCGCGCTGAAAAACGCGGCCGAAACCTTCCTCGCGGAGGTGCGCGCGGCATGAGCCTGCCGAGGAACGACGTTGGTAACAATCCGTAAAGCCTGTCCATGCATAGGCTTTGCCAAAGGAGCTGAAATGGGGCGTCTCGTCTCCACCGTCCTGACTGGCCTGTTCGTCGCGAGCGCGCTCGTGGCGGCGCCGGCGGCTGCGCAGTCGGACAGCTGGAGCAGGCAGGTCCAGGCGCTCGTCAAGGCCAATTACAGCTATCCGCGCTCCGCCGAGATTCGCGGGGAACAGGGCAAGGCGGTCATCCGCATCACGCTGTCGCCCGACGGGAAGATCGGTGACGTCGCCGTCACCCAGTCGAGCGGATCGGCGATCCTCGACCGCGAGGCGGTGCGCATCGCCCAGCGCATCGGCCAGTTCCCGACGCCGCCGCGCGGCACCACATCAGTGGTCGTCCCGATCGTCTGGCAGCTCAACTGACCGGGCGGACGCAACGGCCCGGCTGATCGGGCCGCCGTTCATCGTATTTCGGTACACTTTGTTTGCCTCGGATGCGGCTGTCATTATCGTGCCGACATGAGCGAAACCGAGGCCCGATGCGCCTGATGCCAGTGACAAGGACGGGCGCCGCGATGGCGCTGATGGCGCTGATGGCGGTGTCACCCGCCCGCGCCCAGATCGGCGTGCCGGCCGAGATCGTGGCGGCGGTGAGCGCGCAGCTTCAGGCCCATGGCATTCCCGCGCGCGCGATCGCGGCGGCCAGGGCGCTCTACCGCGCCGCCGACCTGACGCCCGCGGCCGCCCCCGACTGGCTCGTCGACTTCAATGTCCTGCCCGTCCCGGCGCTGTGCAGCACGGGCGGCTGCCCGCTGCAAATCTGGGTGAAGGCGGGCGCCGGACCATATCAACCGGCCTTCGACCGGCCGGTGCTCTCGTTCGCGATCGACAATGGCGCCATCGACGCCGCGCTGCCGCCCGATGCCTGCGCGGGGCAGACGGGGTGCCGGGGTCTGTTCCGCTGGCACGGCGGACTCGACGGCCGGTTCGAGAACGAACGGGCGCCCTGATCCCCCGCCTCAGCCCGCCGCCTTGGCCCGCGCGCGATAGGCGTGGAGCAGCGGCTCGGTATAGCCATTGGGCTGCGCCACGCCTTCGAACACCAGCGCCCGCGCCGCCTGCCAGGCGAAGCCGTCCTGGCCCGAAAGCGGCCGGTAGAGCGGATCGCCGGCATTCTGCGCATCGACCTTGGCCGCCATGCGCGCGAACGCCGCGTCCACCTCCGCCGCCGAGCAGACGCCGTGGAGCAGCCAGTTGGCCATGTGCTGCGAGGAGATGCGCAGCGTCGCGCGGTCCTCCATGAGGCCGATGTCGTTGATGTCGGGCACTTTCGAGCAGCCGATGCCCTGGTCGATCCAGCGCACGACATAGCCCAGGATGCCCTGGGCGTTGTTGTCCAGCTCCTGCGCGATCTCATCGGGCGACCAGTTGTGCCCGGCGGCGACCGGCACGGTGAGCAGCGCGTCGAGGCTGGCGACGGGCTCGGCGCGCCGCTCCGCCTGACGGGCGAACACGTCGACGGCATGATAATGCGTCGCGTGCAGCGTCGCGGCGGTCGGCGAGGGCACCCAGGCGGTGTTGGCGCCCGTCAGCGGATGGCCGATCTTCTGGTCGAGCATGTCGGCCATGCGATCGGGCGCGGCCCACATGCCCTTGCCGATCTGCGCCTTGCCCGAAAGGCCACAGGCGAGGCCGATCTGCACGTTGCGGTCCTCATAGGCCTTGATCCAGGCGGCGCCCTTCATCTCGCCCTTGCGGATCATCGCGCCGGCGCGCATCGACGTGTGGATCTCGTCGCCGGTGCGATCGAGGAAGCCGGTGTTGATGAAGGCGATACGCCCCCGCACCGCCGCGATGCAGGCGGCGAGATTGGCCGACGTACGCCGTTCCTCGTCCATCACGCCCACCTTGATCGTGTGGCGGGCAAGGCCGAGCAGATCCTCCACCGCGTCGAACAGCCGGTTGGTGAAGTCGCATTCGGCCGGCCCGTGCATCTTGGGCTTGACGATGTAGATGCTGCCCGCGCGACTGTTGGCCAGCCTTCCCGTGCGGCGCAGGTCGTGCAGGCCGACGAGGCTGGTGACGATCGCGTCCAGAATGCCCTCGGGCGCCTCCGCTCCGTCCGCGAGGCGCAGCGCGGGCGTCGTCATCAGATGGCCGACATTGCGCACGAAGAGCAGGCTGCGGCCGGGCAGCGCGAAGGCGGTGCCGTCGGGCGCGACATAATCGCGATCGGGGTTGAGCCGGCGCGTCATCGCCGCCCCGCCCTTCTCGAACGTTTCCTCGAGCGTGCCCTGCATCAGGCCCAGCCAGTTGGCATAACCCGCAACCTTGTCGGCGGCGTCGACGGCGGCGACCGAGTCTTCCAGATCGACGATGGTGGTGAGCGCGCTCTCCAGGATGACGTCGGCGAGCCCCGCCGGATCGTCGCGGCCGATCGGATGCGCGCGGTCGATCACCAGCTCGATATGGAGGCCGTGGTGGCGCAGCAGCAGATTGTCGCCCGCGCGGCCCACGAGCTGCGCCGGATCGGCAAGCGCGGGCGTCTCGCCGGTCCACTCCGCCCAGCGGCCTTGCGCCAGCGGCGCGGCGCGATCGAGGAAATCCTTGGCCCAGGCGATCACCCGCGCGCCGCGCGCCGCGTCATAACCCTTGCCCGCCGGCGCGCCGGGCAGCGCGTCGGTGCCGTAGAGGGCATCATAGAGGCTCCCCCAGCGCGCGTTGGCGGCGTTGAGCACAAAGCGGGCATTGAGCGCGGGCACGACGAGCTGCGGCCCCGCCATCGTCGCGATTTCCGCGTCGACATTGGCGGTGGTGACGGCGAACGGCGCCGGCTCCGGCACCAGATAGCCGATCTCGGCAAGGAACGCCTTGTAGGCGTCGGCGTCGATCGGCTGGCCGGCGCGCGCCTGATGCCAGGCGTCGATCTTCGCCTGGATCGCGTCGCGCGTGGCGAGCAGCGCGGCGTTCTCGGGCGCGAAACGGGCGAGGATCGCCGCCACGCCACTCCAGAAGGCCGGTCCCTCGATGCCGGTGCCGGGCAGTGCCCGCGTCTCGATGAACTGCGCCAGTTCGGGCGCGACGCGCAGCCCCGCCCGCTCAACCATATCGCTCACGCCGCAGTCCCTCCTCGTCGGTCACAGGCCGCGCGCCACCACAGGGCATCGCGCGGATCAGGCTCCTGGGGAGGGCACGCGCCGCGTTACCGGCGCCGCCCGGCGCTGTCAAACCGCTTGCGCGCGACTCAATGCCTGAGCGCGTCGGTCACCGAGACATAGATCAGCACCGCCGAAAACAGGCCCACCATGCCGATGAACAGCAAGCTCGGCGCCTGGATCAGATAGTTGCTCATATGCATCCTCCTCATGCGGGGGCGGAGCCGCCCGATGCGACCCTGATGGCGCGGCGCAGGCATGGCTTCATTGACGCGGGTCAAAGATTGAACCGCGCCGGTGCCGATGCGATAGCGGCAAGAACCGCACCGCAGGAGCACATATGAAACCCCGGACCCTGATCGCCGCCACCGCTGCCCTGCTGGCGCTCGCCGGCTGCAACACCGTCAAGGGCGTGGGCCGCGACATCCAGTCGGTCGGGCAGAAGGGCGAGGATGTCATCAAGGGGAAGTGAATGAATCCCCTTCCGTCCATAGACTCATCCCCCTCCCGCACGGGAGGGGCAGCGAGGCTTACGGAGCGAAGCGAAGTTAGCCGCAGCGGGGAGGGCCAGCGACGGCCGCGACCGTCACGCCGTCCCCTCCACCACCGCCCTGCGGGCGGCAGTCCCCCTCCCCCCCCGAACCAGGCTCGGGGAGGATTTTGCAAGGTCACCCCAGCCGTGCCAGCGCCGCCTTCAGCCGCCCGGCCTCGGCCGCCTTCTCGGCATGATCGGCGCGCGCCTTCTCGACCGCCTCGGGCCTGGCCTTCTCCACGAAGGCGGGATTGCCGAGCCGCGCGGCGAGCGAGGCGGCGTCCTTCTCGGCGGCGGCCTGGGCCTTGGCGAGGCGGGCGCGTTCGGCGTCGAGGTCGATCTGACCGGCAACGGGGAGCAGGAACGTCGCATTTGCTTGCGAGATTACCAATGACCCTTCTGTCGGGACTGGGTCGGCGGTTATCATGGAAAGGCGCGCTAACCGTTTCACGACATCGTGATTGCTCTTCATCCAGCGATGCACCTGATCGGTCGCGTCACGGACTCCCAGCATGAGCTTTTCGGACGGAGGAACGTTCACCTCGGCTCTTGCCGACCGAACGTCCCTGACCACCCCGATCAGCCACTCCACCTCCGCCTTTGCCCCGGCATCCACCGGCGCCTCCGGCTGCGGCCATGCCGCCACGATCAGCTCATGCTCCCGCTCCCCGAGCGCATGCCACAACTCCTCGGTGATGAACGGCATGAAGGGGTGGAGCATGACGAGGATCTGGTCGAGCACCCATCCCGCGACGGCGCGCGTCTCCTCCTGCTCCCCCTCCCGCTCGCGGGAGGAGGTCGGGGGGAGGGCATGGTCGGGCGTCGAATTCGCTTCGCTCGTCCCCTCTCCCAACCCTCTCCCCTGAAGGGGAGAGGGCTTATCTTCGACGTTGCTCAGGACAGGCTTGACCAGCTCCAGATACCAGTCGCAGAAACGGTCCCACACGAAATGGTAGATCGCGTTGGCGGCGGCGTCGAAGCGCAGGTCGGCCATCGCCTTGTCGAGCAGGCCAAGCGTCTCGACCACCTCGCCGATGATCCAGCGGTTGACGGCCAAAGTCGCCGCCGGCGCCGCGACCGATGGGCTGGCGCCGATGCCGTTGGCCTGAGCGAAGCGGGCGGCGTTCCACAGCTTCGTCGCGAAGTTGCGATAGCCCTCGACCCGTTTCTCGTCCATCTTCACGTCGCGGCCCTGGCTCTCCATCGCCGCCATGAAGAAGCGCAGCGCGTCGGCGCCGTAGCGGTCGATGAGGCCCAACGGATCGACGACATTGCCCTTGGACTTCGACATTTTCTGCCCGTCGGCGGCGCGGACGAGCCCGTGGAGGTAAAGCCGGCGGAACGGCACATCCTTCATGAAATGCAGCCCCTGCATCATCATCCGCGCGTCCCAGAAGAACAGGATGTCGAAGCCGGAGATGAGCAGGTCGCTGGGATAGTGGCGCGCGACGAGCCCCCCCTCCCGCTCGCGGGAGGGGGCCGGGCGGAGGGGCAATGCAGCGGCGTGCACGACATTATGGTCAGCCCCCTCTCCCAACCCTCTTCCCTGAAGGGGAGAGGGCTTTTCGGCGCCCGGCCACCCCAACGTCGCGAACGGCCACAGCGCGGAGGAGAACCAGGTGTCGAGGACGTCACCCTCCCTAAACAACGCTATTTCGTTACGTTGTTCCTGAAACGCCTTTAACTGGGCTTCAAAAGCCTCGTCTGGTGTATCGTAGAACTTGATTTCATCACGCGTGGCATAGCCATGATAGTAGGCCAAAGCTTGATCGACGACGCTGGCCTCATCGACCGCTACGAAGACATGCTCGTCGCGCAGTTCTGATCCAAGAGCGGTCTCACCTAAAGTAAGGCTGATGCCGCCGGGGGTTTTCTTCGGCCCATACCACGCCGGTATCCGGTGCCCCCACCACAATTGCCGCGACACGCACCAGGGCTGGATATTCTCCATCCAGTTGAAGAAGGTTTTTTCCCAGCTTTTAGGGACGATCTCGATCGCGCCTGAGCGCACCGCCTCGATCGCTGGTTTGGCCAGCGTCGCGGCGTCGACATACCACTGGTCCGTGAGCCAGGGCTCAATGACCGCGCCCGAGCGGTCGCCATAGGGGGTCTGGATCGTGCGGGGTTCGGCGTCGTGCGCCACCCCGTCCTTGTCGATGTGCGGTACCAGAAAACCGTCGGCCTTCAGCCGCGCGACGACGGCTTTTCGCGCCTCGAAGCGGTCGAGGCCGAGCAAGTCCTCGGGGATGCCGCCGCACTGCACCACCTTCGCATCGGCATCGAACATATTGAGCATGGCCGACGCCGCGATGCCGGCGCGGCGGCCCACGTCGAAGTCGTTGAAATCATGCCCCGGCGTGATCTTGACCGCGCCGGTGCCGAGCGCCGGGTCGGCATGGGCGTCGGGCACGATCTGGATGCGCCGGCCGGTGATCGGCAGGATAACCTCTTTGCCCACCACGCTCGCATAGCGTTCGTCCTCCGGGTGCACGGCGACCGCCATGTCGGCGAGCATCGTCTCGGGCCGGGTGGTGGCGACGACGATGTGGTCCCGGCCATCGGAGAGCGTCACCCCGTCGGCCAGCGGATAGCGGAAGTGCCAGAAGCTGCCCTGCACCTCGCGCGTCTCGACCTCGAGGTCGCTGATCGCTGTCCTGAGGCCGGGGTCCCAGTTGACGAGGCGCTTGTCGCGATAGAGCAGCCCCTCGTTATAAAGGTCGACGAACACCTTGGTCACCGCGCGGCTGAAATGCGGGTCCATGGTGAATTGCTCGCGGCTCCAGTCCATCGAGCAGCCGAGGCGCCGGAGCTGGCGCGTGATGGTGCCCCCCGACTGCCCCTTCCACTCCCACACATGCTCGACGAAGGCTTCGCGGCTCATGTCGGTGCGCTTGATCCCCTGGCTGGCGAGGTTGCGCTCGACCACCATCTGCGTCGCGATGCCGGCATGATCGGTGCCGACCACCCACAGCGCGTCCTTGCCGCGCAGCCGCTCGTAGCGGATGACGATGTCCTGCAACGTGTTGTCGAGCGCGTGGCCGATGTGGAGCGAACCCGTCACATTGGGCGGCGGGTTGACGATGGTGAAGGGCTGCGCCTCCGGCCGATGAGGGCGGAACAGGCCGTTCTCCTCCCAATGGGCATACCATCGGGTCTCGATCGCGGCGGGGTCGAACGTCTTGGGCAGGTCGGTCATGCGGCGCGGTTTAGCGCGTCGCGCGCGGGCGTCAAATCGGGTGGCTCGTCATTGCGAGGAGGCGCAGCCGATGCTGCAATCCAGAGCGCGGCGGTTCTGGATGGCTTCGGCCTCACGGCCTCGCGATAACGAAACCGCCTAAAGCGTCCGCCCGGTGATCCGCGCGATCTCCCGCGCGACCTGCGCCTCGACGATGTCGGGCAGATGCTCGTCGAGCCAGGTCTTGAGCATCGGGCGCAGCATCTCGCGCACCAACCCTTCCAGCGTCGGGCTTTCCCCGTCCGCCGGCCGCACCAGCAGCGCCGAGAGATGCGAGAGCGAGGCGCGCGCGGCGACCGCGGCTTCGTCCGACACCACCGAGTCGCGCGAGGGCGGCGGAGGGAGAGGCGCGGCGAGAGGCGCCACCGCTGGTTCCTCGCTGCGCAGCTCCTGCGTCAGTTCGAGCACGCGGTCGTCATGATCGGCCTCCTCCGGCGCGGGCGCGGCTGCCACGGCAGCGCCCTTCGCCCGCGACGGGCGCGGCGCGGGCGCCTCCCCATCCTCGGCGATGATGCGCTTGATAGAGGAAAGAATGTCTTCCATCGACGGTTCGCGTGCGGCAGCCCCCATGCCTGTTCAGCCTCGCCTCATTGCGCGGGCGGCAGTTGCAGCCCGTTGGGATCAGGAGCGACATCGGCGTTTTGCGCGGGCGTGTCAACGGTGCGGGTGGCTTGGGCTTGCGGCGGCTTGCCATCGCCCCAGTCCCACCAGTTGCCGCTGACCGACTTGTAGTGCGTCACCGGATTGTAGAGCGCCCCGCCGTCGAGCCCCAGATCGACCGCCGTCACCCGCCCCATCGACGCGAGCAGGTTGAACGCGGCGACATAGGCGTTGCGCTCGGCGCTCACCAGCGACACCCGCGCGCGCAGCGCTTCCTGCTCGGCGTCGAGGATATCGAGGATGGTGCGCGATCCGACGGTGTTCTCGGCCCGCACGCCCTCGAGCGACAGCGCCGAGGCGGACACGGCGGTCTTGCTCGATTCGATCACGTCGAGCGACGCCTGCCAGCTGGCGTAGAAGGACCGCGTCTGGGCGACGACGTCGCGTTCGATCGCCGTTTCGGTCTCCAGCGCCTGCGCCTCCACCTCGCGGCTCTGGCGCACCCGCGCGGCGGGGCGGCCGCCCTGGTAGAGCGGCAGCGTCAGCGTGGCGCCGACCAGCACGTCATTGGGCCGCTGCACCGCCGACCGGCCGAAGAAATCGCGGCGGCTCTGGAGATAATCGGTCGAGCTGCCCTGCCCGAAGGCGGAGACTTCGGGCAGCCGGTCGGCCTTGGCGACGGTGACGTCGACCCCGGCGGCCTCGCGGTCCTTGCGCGCGGCGGCGAGGTCGGGGTTGGACGCGACCGCGACGGTGACCGCGTCCTCGGGACTGGCGGGGAGGCCAGGGAGCGGCGGCGGCGGCGCAAGCTCGGCGGGCGCGCGGCCGACGAGCTGGACATAGCGCTCGCGCGACTGGATCAGCGTCGCCCGCGCGGTCTTGAGGTCCGACTGGGCGAGCGCCAGCCGCGATTCGGATTGCGCGACATCGGTGCGCGTGAGATCGCCGACCTCGAAACGGTCGCGCGTGGCGCGCAGGTTGACCTCGAGCACGCCCACATTCTGCTCGTTGAGCGAGACAATCGCGCCGTCGCGGATCATGTCCATATAGGCGCCGACGACCTGCGCGAAGACGTTGAGCTCGGTCGAGCGCAGATCATATTGGCCCGCATCGACGCGCAGCCGCGCCGACCGCACCGCATTGCGCACCCGCCCGCCGGAATAGACCGGCACCGACAGCGACACCGTCCCGCTCAGCGTGCGCGAGGGGCCGAAGAAGCCGTCGGGATGATCCTCGACGCGCTGGCTGTACTGGACGCTCGCCTGCGCCGAGGGCAGGCCGGCGGCGCGCTGGATCGGCACATTCTCGTCATTGGCGCGCTGCCGGGCGCGCGCGGCGGTGAGCGTGGGATTGTCGCGATAGGCGGCCGCCAGCGCCTCCCGCAACGTGTCGGCGCGCGCGGGCGCGGCGGCGGCGAGCACAAGGCCCGTGGCGCCGGCAAGGCGCAGAAGTGACGCTGTCCTGGTCATGAACCGCCCCTGGGGAGCCCCTGTTGTCAGAATGAGAACCGTCGCGGTTTGGCAAAGCCTGGCAGCGCGACGCACTCGGCGTCGGCGAGGCTCAGCGCGCCGAAGCCGCCGGCGCTGCGCGTGCCGACGCATAGCCGCGTCACGCCCTCGCTGAGCTGGCCGAACACCGCCCGGCCGCCGGGGCGAAGCTGCTCGATCAGCGTCCGGGGCAATTCCTCGACCGCGCCGTCGATGAAGAGGATGTCGTAGGGCGCGCCCTGCGCCGCGCCTTCCGGCAAGGCGGCCCCGACCAGCGTGACGCCCGCCCGGCCCGCCAGCCGATCGCGCGCGGTCTCCAGCAGGGCCGGATCGACCTCCACCGCCGTCACCTCCGCCCCCAGCTCGGCGAGCAGCGCGGCGGCATAGCCGGTCGCCGCGCCGATGAGCAGCACGCGCTGCCCCGGCGCGACCTGCGCCTCGACCAGCAGCCGGCCCGTGGCGAGCGGCGGGTTGAGCGCGCGATCAGCGGTGAGCTTCACCGCGCGGTCGATATAGGCCGCCTCGCGCCGCTCGGCCGGCACGAACAGCTCGCGCGGCACCGCCAGCATCGCGGCGATCACGCGCGGATCGTTGACATCGTTGGTGCGCAGCTGGCTTTCCACCATCGCGCGGCGCATCGCGGCATAATTCTGCTCGGTCATGATCGTCCCCGATGCCACAGCTGTATTGGCCTGGCAATACACATGCCGGCCTCGCGCCGTCCTAGTCCAAAAGCCCCGCCGCGCCAAGCACGAGACGGGTCCACCCGCGCCCGGCCGGCCACAAAAGCGCATTGCGCGGCCGGGCCGTTTCGTCTAGCCGCCAACGCCTGCGTCAGAGGCCCGATGGCGGAGTGGTTACGCAGAGGACTGCAAATCCTTGCACGCCGGTTCGATTCCGGCTCGGGCCTCCATCTCACCGTTTGAAGACGTCCGGTCACGTCCACCAAACGCCTATTCTCAGTCACTTTTCCCGCCGCGATCGCCCGCATCGGCTCGGACGGGTCCACCGGCATCCCGGACGACTGACGGTCGGGATGATGGATCGGACCCAGAGCAGGGATTCGCAGGCGCATCAACGCCGGACGGTGCGAAACGCAAGGCGGGGCTAACCGCAAACGCGGTCAAGCACGCGCGGCCCCGAGAGAAGGATTGCAAGCGGTCGGATCGCGACGGCCTGTACCTGCTCGTGAAAACCACTGGTATCCGATACTGGCGCATGAACTACCGCTTCGGCGGACAGCAACGGACATTGTCGTTCGGGCGCTGGCCTGAGATCCTGCTGGGTGATGCGCGCGAGATGCTGCTCGAAGCGCGTCGCCAACTCGCCAAAGGCCTTGATCCGCTGGAGCAGGCAAAGCTGGAAAAGATCGCAAAATCCGTCGCTGCCACCAATAATTTTCAGGCCGTGGCGGAAGAATGGCTTGAGACGATCGAGAAGGAGGGTCTCGCCGCCATTACCCTCAAGAAAGCCCGCTGGCTGCTGGCGCAAACCTACCCAGCCTTGGGCAAACGTCCGATCTCCGAAATCACCGCCCATGAATTGCTGCTTGTCCTCAAGAAGGTCGAGGCGTCGAAGCGATACGACACCGCCAATCGGATCCGCAGCACGTGCAGCCAGGTGTTCCGCTATGGAATCGCCACCGCGCGGGCCGGGCGGGACATCTGCTCCGATCTGCGCGGTGCGCTCGTCACCCCGCGCACCAATCACCGCGCTGCGATCACGACCCCAACGGAAGCAGGCGGACTGCTTCGCGCGGTCGAGGATTACGACGGCAACGACCTGACCCGGATCGCGCTGCGCCTGCTGCCCCATCTGTTCGTCCGCCCCGGCGAGCTGCGCTGGGCGGAATGGAGCGAGTTCGACTTCGACAAGGCGGTCTGGACGATCCCGGACCACAAAATGAAAATGCGCCGTCCTCACGCTGTGCCGCTGTCACGGCAAGCGTTGGCGATCATCGGCGAGATTGAGCACGACGCCAGCTACAGCGCCTTCCTGTTTCCGTCGCTGCGGGCGCTCGACCGCCCGATGTCGGACAACACGATCAACGCCGCACTGCGCCGGATGGGGTTCAGCAAGGATCAGATGACGGGCCACGGCTTCCGCGCCATGGCCGCCACCCTGCTCAACGAGATGGGCACGTGGAACCCGGACGCCATCGAACGCCAACTGGCCCACGCGGACGGCAACTCGATCCGCCGCGCCTATGCCATGGGCCAATACTGGGACGAGCGCGTACGCATGATGCAGCACTGGTCCGATCACATCGATCAGCTCCGCGAAGGCGCGACCATTCTACGCCCGAAGTTCGGCCACAGCGCATCATAGTCGTCCCTGCCGCGCGCGCTCGATCAGTGCGTGCAGGCTGGCCACCGGGACCAAGGTGCATCGCCCAATCTTGGCCGTCTCGAGGTCGCCCGAAGCGATCAATTCATAGAGCTTGGATCGCCGGATGCCGGTCAACCGGATGGCATCCGCGATCCTGACGGAGATTGGCTGAAGCGCGCTTGCCGTCGCGGCGGGCATGACAAAGGGCAGTGCAAGCTGCTCGCAATCGCGCGCTGGCGATCCGATGCGCCGGATCATTGGCTCTGCGCCGGATCGCCCTGGGACACCTTTCGCCGGTGGGCGTCGTGCACCCTGCTACGAAGGGTCTTCTCGGGATGTTCGAGAAGCAGGCCATCGAGCGCAACGGCGATGAAGGTCAGCTGCCCCTTGATGTGCTCGACGTTCTTCGGGCCTTCCTCCCGGAACTTCTGCCCTTGAAACAGGTCCGTGACGATAGCGCCGATCCACAGGCTACGGCTCTGTCTGGCGCGGTTGGCTTCATCCTGCACCCACGCGGCGACATGCTTGGGCAGGTAGGTCTGGATCGAAACATTACGTGTCATGGGAAACTCCAGTGGTCTGGAGCCTGGCACCCACTGCGAAAGACATATTTGTTCTATTTATGTTCCAACCAGGCGTCGAGAGGCTTGCGAATGCAGGAAGTCCGCCTTTTTCTCCGCCAACTGATTTGCCGCCGAAGGCTGAATGCATGGCAAGTCAGATTTGACAGAGAAGCTGCCATGTCGAATAAATGGCACATTATGACTTTATATCATAAGTTTAACCGCTGCGATTGGTCGCGTAGGGTGTGCTGATTTTGCCGCCGATCCCGATGCCGCCGATTTGGGGCGGACTGTTGGCGGGATTGATGAGTTCGGGAGAGGGATTTCGAACGCACCGCGACGCGCTCCAATCTACTTCAAGTTAATGCGAACAGGCGTACCCGGCGGAAGACCGCGCGTCTGTTGCACCATCTGTCCGAACAGATGCCAATAAACATCAAGGTCCGAGAGTTCGAGGTTTTCAACCTCATCTGCGCCACCGAGGAACAATGGCTTTCGATAGCCAATGCATTGATCGAACCCAGGCGCTGAACCACCTGCTGCCAACCATTTCTCGTAAAAGCTGATCGCCAATGCCGCCTCGCCATATTCCAACAATTCGTCAGTATGGAACGTATCGAGATTGCAGGGGATTTCGAGAACTTCACCCGTGCCAGGTTCAAGCAACACCACGCTAGGTCGCCCACCTTCAAATCGTTCCCTGTCGAGCGCGAATGCTCGTCCAAGCCAGTCATATGCAAAGCAAGTCGCGCGCGATCCATATTCAGGGAAAGCAATCTCAATGCGCTCGGCCCAGACCGGGATACTCGAAGGCGTGATGATACGATAGAGACCGTTACTATAAGAGGTTCCTCCAAACTCCTTGAGGAATGCCGGAAGCTCATCCAACTTTGGCACCGAAACAGCGCTTCCGCCATCAGCTCTCTGGGAGTCTCGTGGATATTGAGCCTGGAACTCCTCAAACATCCTAATCTCCAATCGTCACTCTATTTATCTTCGTACCTGCAGGCAAACTTTTGATCTGCTGCTGTATCTGGGCACCAAGGCTGCGATTCACGCTCAAGTCAAGTTGCCACATGTTCTCAAGGGTATCGGCACCCCCAAGCTGAAGGTCATGGATGTGATCAATATCGTTGCCTGGCGATATCGTATTCCCTCCTCGATGGTACCGTGAAGCTGCCGAAGTACCACTACGTTCCGTTTGCATGACGATCGTATCAGCCTCCGTCAGAGCTTGCGCTTTGAATTGAGCAGCCGATCTCTGCGCTTCTGTCCAGCCAGGCTTAAATTTGAGTGCAAGGTCTACGCCTCCACTCTCTGCGGCAACAGAGCACTCCGCGTCATGTTATCATGCAAGCGTCCTGAAGCTCGATGCGTTTCAGCATGTTAGCGGCGATGATGCGGGCGCGGAAGCGGGCGCTGGGGTTTTGAGGCCCCGACGCGGGTTTTGGCGCGCGGCAGAGCGGCAACTGAGGTGGGAGGTGGGGCAATGCCGCTCTTGTCATTTGGGCGTCATTGACGTATATGGTCGCGGTGAAGACCCGTCCTATCACCGTTGCCGAGACGCAGTTTTTCGTGCGGGCTGCGGAGAAGATTTGGGACGAAGACGAACGGACCGAGCTGGTCGATTACCTCGCCCATAACCCGCAAGCGGGCGACGTGATCCCCGGTACCGGCGGGGTGAGGAAGCTGCGCTGGGCGCGTTCGGGCAGCGGCAAGCGCGGCGGCGCACGGGTGGTCTATTTCTACTACTGGCCCGACTGCCCGCTCTACCTGCTGCTGGCCTATGCCAAGGCGCAGGCGAGCGACCTGAGCGCGGACGAGAAGAAGGCAGTGGCCGCCTTCGCAGCAACGATCAAGGCCACGGTGGACTGATGGTAAGGAGCATGGCGATGTCGGACTTTGGCAAGGACCTGATTGCGGCGATGGAAGAAGCCGCAGCGCATGCGCAGGGCAAGGGCAAGGTGGCGCGCGTCCACACCATCGAGGTACCCGACGTGCGCGCGATCCGTGAAGAGCTGGGCCTTTCGCAGCAGGCCTTTGCCAGCGCCTACCGGATTCCGCTGGCGACCCTCAAGGGCTGGGAACAGGGCCGCCGCCAGCCCGATGCCACGGCCAGCGCCTATCTCTCGGTGATCGCCCACCTGCCGCGCGAAGCCCGCGACGCGCTGCGCGCGGCCTGACCGTTCGGGATCACTACCGGCCTGTTTCCCGGACCGTTGGAGGGGCTGCGATGCTGCACATCGAGCCGGGTATTCAGATACACACCCCACGCACGGGTGCATGACGGTTTTTGGGGGGTTTGACGGGATGCTATCCGCGCGCTCCGGGGGTGTGGCGGCGCTGGATTGGCAGTTTTTCGCCATTTGCCGAGCGTGCGGATAGCGCGCTCTATGATTCCTCTTCCGCGGCCTCGGCATCGAGCGCGGCGATGAGGATGTCCGGGTCCCCAGGGGGCTCGCCTGCTGCGATCTTCCCCCGCGCCGCGATCGGCTTGCCGGGGTGCGTGGCGGTGTGGATGGCTTTCAGCTGACGCACCGATACCTGGGTGTAGATCTGGGTGGTGGAGAGTTCGGCATGGCCGAGCATGGCCTGGATGAACCGGATGTCGGCCCCGTTCTCCAGCATCAGCGTGGCCATGGTGTGCCGGAACAGATGGCAGGAACCTCGCTTGCCGATCCGGGCCGCGTCGATGGTCTCGCGGACCATTTGCGTCAGCCGGTTGGGAGCGAACGGCTCGCCGAGCGTGGTGAGGAACAGGGTGCCCCCATCCCCTCCAACAGCGTCGGCGCCAGTGGTGAACGCGGGCCTGATATCCTGCTGCCATTTGCCGATCCAGTCGAGTGCGCGCTCGCCGATCGGGATCATCCGGTCCTTCTTGCCCTTGCCCTGGCGGACCATGATCGTGCCGCGCTCAGCATCGACGTCGTGGCATTTGAGCCCGATCAGCTCCATGCGGCGGATGCCGGTCGAGTAGAGCACCTCAAGGATCGCGCGGTCGCGGATGCCGAGATCGGTGGCAAGGTCGGGCACCGCCAGCACTGCCTCGACCTCCTTCACGTTGAGGATGTGGCGGGGCAGGCGCTTTTCGACGCGGGGCAGCTCCAGCTCGGAGGCCGGATTGTAGAGGATGTGGTTCTGACGCGCGAGCCACTTGAACCAGGCGCGGATGGGCGTGGTGAACGCGATTTGGGTGCGCGCCGACAAGGGATTGCCGTCCTTCTTGCGCCTGAGGAACAGATGGCGCTGATAACGCTCGAGGATCGACTTGGTGATCTCGCGTGGGGAAGTCAGCCCCCGCTCGTGGCACCACTGGATGAAGAACCCCAGATGGGTCTCGCGGCCCTCGACGGTCTTGGCCGAGTAGTTCTTTTCCAGCTGCCACTGGCTGAACCGGCGCATGTGGTTCCACAAGCTATCGGGATCGGCCGGGTTGCCGATGGCCTGCTTGGGGCGGGTCTGGCCCTTGCGCGGCATTTACAGGCTAGCGGCTGAGACAGGAACAGGACTGCTGCCGTTGGCCCGATGGGCGGCAGGTTGCATGTATGACAGGGCGGTGGCAGATTCTCCCAAGAGGTGCATTTCTGGCGCTTCGGCTGCGATTGCGCCGGAAGTGGCGGGTTTCTGCCCATCAGCTGCTGTTTCACTGGTCCGGCCACCCACCGACCGGCCACCGACCGGGGGGCGACCACGCCCCGACCGCCGAGCATTTACCCCCGACCGCTCAGCGTCGTAGGCATGGTTCAGCCCCGACGCTCCTAAAGGATTCAGGCCCAGCACGAACGGGGTGCCGCCGTCTCCCTCACCGTCGTAGAGCAGCTCATACTCATAGGCTTGGCCCGCTTTCACGCGGTGGATCAGCACATATTCCAACTCGGCCAGGCGGCTGAGATGGAGCTTGGCCTGGGTATCGCCCCACCCGGTAAGCGCGCGCACCTGGGCGCGGGTAAAGCGGAACTCAGTCCGGCGGATCGCCTGCCTGGCGCATTGCTCGCCAACCCAGCGATAGACCTGCCCCAGCAGATTGCGCGTCTGCGGCGGCAACTCGTCCAATGTCCGGCCCAGCACCTCGTGGGCGAGCCGGTTGGCGAGCTGGATGTCGCTTTGCTCGACCTCGATATAGCGCAGGGTGCCGCCCTTGGCCGAGGCGGTTCTCACCCGCCGCTGATGCTGGTGCAGCAGGGCAATGGCGCGGATCAGGGTCAGGTATTTCATGTGATCGCGCCGGGTCCGGGTCTTGGCATCGAGGAACGTCAGGCTATCCGCGAACGGGTTGACCACATGGACGCCGCCCAAGAGCCCCTGCGCGTTCCGGTGCAGCGCGCGGATGCCCGCCGCCTCTTCGCGCGCCAGCAGGCCCGCCAGCGTCTCGCGCCCGCGCTGGAGCGCGTGGATACTGCGGGTCTGCTCGCGGCTCTCATTGACCGAGAGCACCAGGCAGCGGTTCATCAGCTCCTCGTCCACGTCGATCGCCGTGGTGGTCAGGAACAGCATCACCGGGCCTTCCACCCGGTACTGGTGGGTGACGAGATTGCCGGTGCTGGCATCCTTGCCCGTGCTGGCGATGGTCACCTCACCCTCGGATTGAAGCAGCTTGAGGGCATAGCTCGCGCTCGCCGCGCCCTCTTCCTCCGATATGGCGAGCACCCGGTGCTTGAGATTGGTCTCGCCCATGTAGAACAGGCTTTGCCCGGTCATCGCGCTGTAGCGCACCTGGGCGGCCTCGGGCATCAGGCTCAGGACCGCATCCATCAGCGCCGACTTACCCGCCGCGCTCGACGATTGCACCAGAACGGCAAGCGGGCGATCCAGCAGCCGCAAGACGCAGGCAAGGTAGGCAGTCAGCACGTTGGTTTCTTCGCCCACGACCCCGCAGGCGCGGGCATCGGCCAGGATGCGATCCACAAGGTTCGGATCGCGCAGCAGATCGAGCGCGGCGGCGCGCTCCTCGTCCGAGAGTCTCGGCCCCTCGTCGCGGGCCAGCGCGGCGCTGAGTTCGCTCTCCTGCGCACCCTCCACGCTGAGCAACACCCGGCCCAGATCGTGCTTGAGCACATCTTCGCTCTCGCCCAGCTCTTGTCCCGCCGCCTTGACGAAGGCAGCCCGCGCCTTGGCGTTGTAGAGGTCGAAGCTGTCCACATGGAAGCGATCCGCACGGTGGACCATCAGGTTGACGTTGAGGCTCTCGGGATTGAGCGGACGCTTCCAGCCACGAACACGATACCGCCGGTCGCCCTGCATCAGCACCAACTCGTGCTCGCTGCGGCTCACTATGTCCGCCGCACCCTCGTGTCCAGGAAGCGGGGATGCGGTGGATGGTTCCGGCAATGACGGCGTATCAGGCGGTGGGGCAGCGGCTGAGAGGTGATTGGAGGATAGGGCCGCGCCATGATCCAGCGCCACCGCCAGTTCATCGACCGGCGCGCTGGTGATCGCAGGGCGGGCGCCATTGCCTAGCCATTCCGCCTTGCGGATCAACAGGCCCAGCGATTTGGCCGCTGGCGTGACCGACAGTGCATAGCCATTGGCATCCATCCCCTTGGGGAACAGGATGCGGAACGCATCGATCCCCGCTTCCATCAGTTGCCCAGCCAGTACCACCGCTGCGCTGTCGCCAGCTTCGTCCCGGTCATAGGCGATCAGCACCCGCGTGATCCCGTGGCGCTTGAACGTGGCCAGGTGATCGGCGGTAAACCCGCCCGTGCCATAGCTTGCGGTCACATTGCGGTAGCCCGCACACCAGAACGTCATCGCATCGATCAGGCTCTCCGCCAGGATCGCCTCACCGCCGCTCGCCGCCAGCCCCTCCTCGTTCCACACGCCTGCGTGCGGCCCCGGCAGATACAGATGCAGCGGCGTGCCGGCGCGCAGGTTGTTGCGCACCTTGCGGCCGTAAATCTCGGTGACGGGTCTGCCTTCGTCATCGGGTCCGAACACCGGCACCACCAGCGATCCCGCAAAGTGCTCGTGGCCCGACGCCCGGTATATCCCGATCCGCTCCAACCGCCCCCGGATATCCGCACCCGCTTTCCGGTTCTTCTCCGGCAAGCGCAGCCCCAAGGTCCGGTTGGCCAGCCCCAAGCGGAAGCGCTCGATCAACTCGGGATGATCCAGCCCCCGCGATTGCAGATAGGCCAGGCCTTCGGGCGAGGCCTTCAATGTCTCGTGGTAATAGTCCACCACCTGGGCGAGCAACCGCCGATCATCGGCGTCCAGCGTGACGGGCGGAGCCAGCTTGCGCGTCGGGGTGGGCTTGATCGCGGGAGATGGGGCAGAAGCGGCTGAGGAGGCAACCGGATCGCCGTCCCTGAGCAACTCCACCGCGTGCCGGAAGCTCACCCCCTCGCGCTTCACCACCCAGTCGATCGGACCGCCGCCCGCCCCGCAGCCGAAGCAGTGGAACAGGTTCTTGGAGACCGAGACCGACAGCGACGGCGTATCATCGTCATGGAACGGGCAGCATCCCGCCAGCTCATCCTTCCCCTTGCGCGACAGCTTCACGCCCGAGGACTCGACAAGCCGCACCAGGCTCACCTCGGCCTTCAACCGCTCGATCTCGGCATCGGGGATACGGGTCATGGCGGAGGTGCTCCAAAAACCTGTCAAGCGCAAAATGCACAAGCAACTCGACAATAATCATGTCATTATGGCATAGAGCCAAGCCCGCTCGCAAAAACAGGTGTTACGCTCATGCATCGCTTCGCTGCCAGGATCACACAGCCCGCCATGAGCCCCGACGAACGTCCCTATTTCCAGTCCCTGGGTGGGCGCATCGCCAAGGCCCGCGCGGCCGCCGATCTGACCCAGCAGGCGCTCGCCGACGCCCTCGGCATCTCACAGCCCCAGCTTGCCTCCTACGAGGTCGGCAGGCGGCGCGTGCCCGTCTCCATGCTCCCCAGACTCGCCAGGCTGCTGCACACGCCCATCGAGGCGCTGATCGGGGAGGATGACGGCTCGGGCACACCCGCCGCCACCGTGCAGCGCCGCACCCGGCGCGGGCCGGTCTCACGCCTCGAACAGCAACTCGACGCCATCACCCGCCTGCCCAAGGCCCGCCAGAAGTTCGTAAGCGACATGCTCGACACCGTCCTCGCCCAGCACGGTGCGCTCACAGGACAGGAGGCCGCACCCGCACCCTGATCCACCTCAGCCGCCCACGGGCGGCATGGCAGCGATGAACAGCAGCACGGGACGGCCACGCCGCTCCCGATGGCGGAGCCGTTTTGCAGCTCTATTTGAAGGATCAGGGTCGGCGCGCCCGCCACCAACAGCAAGTCAGTGCAACGTGCACGGTTCGGCACAGGAGAGTCCGCGATTCCAAGAGCTTGCGCGCCGTGCCCGTCACTTCAACGTCGTGACCTGGATTTGACGGAGAAGCTGCCACCGTCTCGATGCGCCGCTTTGTTCTGCAACATTAGCACCTTGCACCAGCGACCCGTCGCGTAGGGTGTGCCGTCAAGTCACTCACTTCAACGTCACGATCCGGCGAACGGGCCTGACTGAAGATGGGGGTATCGGCAAAACACCGGCAGGATCACCCCGCCGTCGCTTCATGCCGAGCGAGATACCAGCATACGACCTCGGTTTGATAGCCGAGATCGAACACCTCTTGCATTCGCGCTCGGCAACCTTCCTTGTCACCGTGCGCTCGCCGTATGGCTCCGTCGTGGAACAGTGCTTGACCAAGAGCCAGCATGGTGGAGCGGTTACCCCTTGCCGCACGGTGGGCCGCCGCAAGATCACGCTCGCCCGACGCGCTCGCCAGCGCATCCTCAAACGAGACCTCCCCGAGCAGTTGTTTGACCGTCGCAACTGGGTAACGGAACATGGTCGGGCGTTTGTCGTATTTGGTGTTGAGCTTCCGCAAAAATTGCAGTGCATAGTCCCGGTTGCCGTCGTCGCCCGCCGTCAGCGCCATGTAATGCAGCACCAGCCCGAACGTCGCTCCGCCCGCATGATCGGGGGCCATGCTCACACTGCCGTCAAGGATCGCACCGCAGAGGCCGCGCGCAAGTTCGATGGCGCGCGCGCGGTCCTCAAGGCACCAATAAGCGACCGCCAGATAGAGGTGTTGACCGGGGTGATCGGGATTTTGTTTTTCGTGGTCATGAATACGCAGCTTTAGTGGAATCGCAGCATTGTAGTCACCAAGCCCCATATAGGAACTCGCTAGGCCTGCGATTGCCGATATGTCATCAGGATCAAGCGCTAGTTCGCTTTGGTATGCCGGTATCGCCTCTGAAAAACGACCAGCCATCAGATAATCGAGCGCTTCCATCAGAAATCAAACCCCCAGCGAAGATTGCCTTGGGCGTCATAGGTGACCGCTCTGACCGTTGCCGGATCATAGCCCCAGTTTCGAACCTGTGTGTTAAAGCTCCTCAACCCAGAGGCGGTGTTGGGCTTGATTTCGATGTGCGTAAAGCCAAGACGCTTCGAAAACTCCGCAGGAACCGACATATCAACGCCAGTCAGCCCTGGCCCAGTTCGATTGATAACGCCAGTTACGCCTTGCGCTTCGAGGCGAGCCTGTAACAGTGCCCCAGCCTGAATGTGCGCTTCCTGCCCGAACAGCGTGGTCCCGTATTTCAGATTCGATGGAACCGAAATACTACCCAGTCCCGTCTCTGCGGCAAGCCCTAGACTACCGACCTTAGAACCCATAGCTTCAATGCCACCAAGCGCAAACAACGTGACATCGGTGGCTTGACGATCCGCGGGAGCTACCCGGCCGTTCCGTCCGCGATAATAAGACGAACCAAGATCAAGAGCGCCCGTTATGGAGGAAAAAGCGAACTCGATCGGCGCGCCTATGTATCCGATCCCTCCCTGATCCCAAGCCATGCCAGCTAGGTGCTGTCTTCCTAACACGGCATTTCTGTAATCTCCCCATGTGCTAGGTTTGTAGCTGCTGATCGTTTCCGGCCAGCGGTAGTTAATCTGGTCTGACGATTGGTAATTTCTCAATGATCGAATAAAAGGGCTTTCAAGTGAAGATAGGGATGTCCAAGGCAAAATGGGGGCGTTTAGGTGCGATGCCCATTCCGCGCCACGACGGAAACTGATGTTGCCATACTGCTGAAGATATCGACCGAACTGATAAGCACTTATTGCGTGCAAAAGGTAGGCCGTCTCGCGATCCGCAGTTACGAAGATCGCAGGAAGCTCCTCCGCGCCGTCGCCGTTATCGCCGCGAACCTGACCCAGCTTGCCGCCACCCGATGGACCGGCGACCGGCTGCACGTTGGTGGCGTCGCCGGCGCCAGATGGTGCGCTAGCACTGCTCGTCGCCCTGTCGTCGCTCTTGTTGTCGGCATGTAGCTTGGGCGGCCTGCTGATGCGATCCTCGACAAATCCTCCGACCGTTTGCGCGATGACGCTGGGAAGGCCCGCGATGATGTTGTCGCCGAAGTCGGAGCCTTCAATCAGCGAGCGGGTCGCGGCGTTGGCGAGGAGAGCGGCACCGCCGGTCAGCGCCTTGTAGGCGAAGGCCGACTTGACCGGGACGTGGCGGCCAACCCACCCGCCCGCGGCATTTGAAACGCCCGCGGCGGCGACGCCGACCCAGTCGAACTTCTTCTGCAGGCCCGTCGCAACCCCGATGCCCTGGCTTATCGCGCTCCGCGCCGCGCCATTGACGAAGTCCGCAAGTAACGAACTTCCCCCGATCTGGTCAAAGCCCGGCAAGTTGAGGGCAACGAACACTTCTATACCCGTCAAAGCGACATGCTTGAAACTGAACTTGCGCTGGTTTCCGATCGCTATCCCCACACCCTGGCTTGCCGCATCGGCAAGCATTGCAGCGCCCACCGGGCCAACCAACGGCGTGGTAATCACCGCGACCGCCAAAGCCACGATCGCCTGCAAGATCGCCCCGAACACCCCGCACCCCTTCTTCTTGGGCAGTTTGGGGGCGGTGGGGGCGGTGTCGCCGATGGCTTCGTTGGGGTCGTAGACGCGCCAGGTGGAGGCGTTGTTGTGGCTGTTGTGGACCTTGTTGGGGATGACGAGGCTCTGCCCGGCCTGGATGCCCCCGTCGGAGGTGAGGCCGTTGGCCTGCGCGATCAGATACCAGAAGCTCGCATCGCCCCACAAAGCCTGCGCGATGCCCGAGAGCGTGTCCCCCGCCTGCACCGTGTAGCGCGAGGCGGTGCTCTCGTAATTCAGCCCGTTGATCGGGTCGTAGCTCTGGTCGAAATCGGCATAGTTGGTGGCAGTCGTCCGAAAGATGCCGGTGCTCGGCGATTGATGCTGCGCGATCGACGCGGCATAGCTGATGTCCAGCGTTCCGTCGTTGCCGATGTCACCGATCTTGATGCCGTTGAAATAATAATGCAGCTCGCGCGGCGCATTGGCGGGGCCGCTCACATCGCGATCGAGCACCTGCCCGTTGGCGTCGGTGGTGAAGTAGATTGTCCGCGGCTGACCGTCAGCGATATTGACCGATCTGATATGGCCACCACCGTCATAATAGAAGGTTGACGTGTTGAGCGTGTTGCTCGAACTGCTGGTGTCGCCATCATAGACGGTCTTGCTCTGCAACGCACCGTCCCACCATTTGTAGCTGTAGGTCGTCAAGCTTCCAGGCTGCGTGACGCCGTTCTTCTTGACGCTGGTCGCGATGCGTGTCACCGCCCCGCCCATGTAGACGCCGCCCGAGGCGACGCCGCTCCACTCGCCGGGCGAGCTTTCAGTGGCGTTGTAGAGGTAGGTCGAGCTGTTCTCATAAGTGTCGGTGGTGGTGCCGTTCGGCCGAACCGATTTCACGACATCGCTCGTCACCTGGTTCTTGGCATTGTAGACGGCGGTGCGGCTGTAGGCGAGGCTGGTTCCGTCCGCCTGATACTCGGTGTAGTCTGTCACCCGGCCCATGGCATCGCGGACATAACGTGCGCGCAAGACACTTGTCGCCGGCGCCGGCTGAATCATTGAATAGACAACTGGAACACTGGACGCAATGTTAATCTTGTCTAAATAACCGTCGGCCGTGTAGAAATATTCGTCCCGTTGTTCATAATAGGTGCTGACCGAGATCGTGAAGCCCCCGGACGGAGGTTGCAGACCGAAGCGCGTTGCTACTTTGCGTTGGCCAGCAAGGTCATATTGAATATCCGCGTTGTTGAGGAGGGAATCGGAAATGTTTGGAATTTGTCGCTTGATCGTGGCATTGGCTAGATTGCGTGCGGCATCGCCCGACAGGGTTGCGGTGCCACTGGTGCCTTGCAGCATGCCCTTGACCGTGACGAACCGGTTCATGTTGTCGTAGCGATACCAGTATTCTTGTGTACTGGCGGTCGTCGCCGTATTTCCTGCCGCATCCACTTGGCGATATGTCGCCAATGTGCGTCGAACGTTACCAACTTTATCATATTCCCAAAGGATGCTAGCGGGCGCCCAGCCATTGTCTACGAACGTAGTCATGCGGTTCATGGCGTCCCACGTTACAGTTGCGGACTCATTGGTCACGTTCGAGACCACGAACGGATTGGTAGCGGTCGTCACGTAGCTTTCGAACGTTCGATTGCCATCAACGTCATATCTATAGACGGAAGCGACCGAGGAACCATAGATGCCGGTTCCATAGCTCGACACCTGGCTCGCCATCTTGCCGGTGTTGTAATAGCTGTACGTGATCGTCTGGCCACCGCCGGTCGTGCGCTGCGTCAGGCGTCCGGCTAGGTCGAAGGTGTAGCTGCCGTCATGACTGCCATAGTCGATCTTGTCGATCGTGCGGCCGAAATAGTCGCTCTTCTCGACCATGGTCTTGTTCGCGGCATTGGTGGTCGTCTTGCTCCACCCGCCGAAGGTGCCGAGGCCGGTGGTCGCCAGCGTCCCGTCCCACACATAGGCGTAGGTGGTCGTATCTCCGCCAAGGTCGACCTGCTTGGTGACACGACCCTGGATGTCGTAGTCGGTGGTCTCGACCACCGTGCTGCCGAGCTGGCTGTTCCAATGTTTGACCCGCTGTCCGAGGCTGTCGTAGCTGTAGTAGTCCTTGAGCTGGGTGCCGTCGCTACGCTGCGCATGGTCGGTTTCGACGAGGCGGCCGAGTTTGTCATAATTGTGTGCGACGACCGATCCGACCTCGTTGATTTCGGTGACGAGATTGCCGAACACGTCATAGCGGTTCTCGGCCACGCCCGTGTCGGGGTGGAACTCCTTGAGGATCTTGACGTCGTCATCGCCATAGCCAGAGCCGGCGAGCAGCGTGCGCGTGGTGAGATTGCCATTGGCATCGCGAATGCCGACCAGGCGGCCCGAAGCGTCGTAGTAATAATATTCGGTGGGATTAACGTTCGATTGCGCGCCATTCTCGGCCGTCACCGAAACCGTCGGCATCGTCTTGTACGACAACCGTCCCATCGTCGTGTAGCCATAATATGTCGTGTTGCCACGCGCGTCCGTCTCGCTCGCCACCTCCCCAAAAGCATTGTAACTCTTGCTGTGCGTGATCGTGGTTTGCGCCGAACCGATCGCGGTGGTCTCGCGGAACGGCTCGCGCGTCTGCACCAATTGCCCGCGTGCGTCATAAACGTTGATCGTCACCACCATGCCGGGGACGTTGTAGTTGCCGATCGTGGCGCCGCCTGTGGTGAGCAGCGCGACCGCCTGATCGATCGTGATCGTCGACCAGCTATAGCCCGCAGGCAGGGCTCCGCCATCCGAACTTATGGTCAAGGTGACCCGACCCGCCCCGTCATAGACGTAGAGCTTGACTGTGCCATCGTCCGCCGTCGACTTCCAGGCCCGCCCAGCGCTATCGTAGCTTATCTGAACAGGATAGACGCCGTTCACGCCCTGCCCGCTCACATCGCCAAACGCATTATACTGGATGTATGTCATGTCGCCGGCGCTGATCCACGCCGAGCCGTTATTATAGCCTGTTCCCTGCCAGACAGTACGCCCTGCCGCATCATAGCCTGTTCGACGGGCTTCCCACTGGCCGCCCCCGGCTGAGTTGATCCGATAATAGGTCTGGACAGTCAGACGACCGGCAGCGTCGTAATAATAGCCTTGACCTTGCCCGTTGGCATCGACCGTCGTGCTCAGCCGCCCGCCTGCGCCATAAGCAAGATAGGATATTCGTTCATTGATGCTGGATGTACCGTTGCCTTCGCGCGTACGGGTGAGGTTGTTGAGACCATCATAAGAGCTGTCTGTGCGTTTCTGGACACTTGTGCCGCTATAGTCCGTAAACAGTTGGTCTAGCGTGGTTGTCAGACGGCCCATCATGTCATAATAATTGATCGTCGTATCGCCGGTAGTTTCGACTTTCGCGGTTACTTCGCCCAGCCCGTTATAGCTGTAGCCGATCTGCATATTAGCCGTCGATGTCGATAGGCCTCCAGACCCGGATACTGATCCATAAGCGACGTTCCAGCGTGCTTCGGTCAATCTCCTGCCATTGCGGTCATAGGTAAAATCAGTGCGGCGATCGTCCGCGCTTGTTGTCACGCTGGGCGGATTACCTCCCGTGGGCGGGGTCGCGCCATAGGCATTGGCATAGCGGATCTCGGTCGTAACATTGCCGTCCTCGTCCAATGTCCATGTGGTCAGATAATTTTGTTGATCGACCTGCGCGACCTTGCGGCCTAATTTGTCGTAATAGGTATAGATCGGTGATCCTACCCCGTTATTCTGACGGATAATATTGCCATTTGCGTCATAGACATTGGCGACGGTCGGACTGCTTGTGGTCGTGACATAGTTGGCGCCGTCCCAATAGCCGACCTTGATGTTCCATACGGTCGTCGAAATAAGCCTGTTCGCTTTGTCATAGCCGAAGGTCGTCTCGCGATAGTTGCCGGAACCGGCAGGAGGTGTTCCTCCCGGCGTGGCAGGAAACGCTACCGGCGTTTCATACACCCGCGCGCTGACGGCATTGCCGTTAAGATCGTAGGTCCAACGCGACAGCGTTCCAATCGCGTTGATCTCGGCGATCTTGCGGTCATTGTCATCGTAATAGGCAAGGGTCCACGCCCCCGCCGCATCAACGCTTTGGATCAGATTGCCACGGACATCATAGACATAGGTCTCGGTCGGCGTGACCCAGGTTCCAGCATAGCTGGTGGGATCGGTGGATCCCAAAGCATCGCCTGCTTTGGTCTTCAGGCGATCATTCTTGTCGTACGTATAGTTGGTGATCCGTTGCTCAGTGAGACCGGCGGCCTCTTTCATCTGGATGCGGTTGCCGCGCGCGTCATAGCTGAACTGGTTGACGATCGTGGCCGACTGTTGGGCGAACACACCAGTGCTGGGGTTGTAGGTACTCGATCCCACGGGAAGTGTTTCCTGGACCAGCAGCCCTCTTTTATCGAAGGCATTGTAGGTGGTTCCGCCGAGTTTGTTGGTGACGGCGGTGCGGTTGCCGAACGCGTCGAGGGTGTACTGCTCGAAGAAGCCTTCGGCGTCGGTGGTTTTGGTG